>Ga0180069_1000005_pt1 | contig 58666 bp, 58 predicted proteins | sample EasRivERM_16_10D_2_FD_121793 | JGI IMG/M metagenome (GOLD analysis project Ga0180069, IMG submission 121793) | Soil microbial communities from meander-bound floodplain in the East River, Colorado, USA - East River metaG ERMLT231B'_16_10D | ecosystem: Environmental > Terrestrial > Soil >...
AAACGTGTTCATTCATCCTTGAAGTACCTGACCCCGGCAGAGTTTGAGGCGGCCTGGCTTTTTGAGCTGAAACTTGATAGCCAAGTGCCTCTTTAGTGTCCAGTTTTATGGGTGCAGTACAATCCTCAGTGGTTTGCTTTATTTTTTCGCTATAGGGGCGATAGAAGCCCGATTCAAATATCTTAATTTGCTCACCAATTGCTACACCTTTCAAATAGCCTTCGTAAAAATGATGAATAAGCTCATAATATTTCTTGTATTTGTTGTCTGAGAAATTTCTGCCGACATCGAGTCTCAAGATTCTTTTGATATTCCTATTAAGTTTAGGAAAAATATTGGAACGATCTATCTTTTCTTCTTCACTTAGAAATTTATATTTGGTAATTCTATTTCGATATATGACTGTACCTAAATCATCAGAGGTTAAAGGTGTAGTTTCTAAACTTCTACCAAGAATGAACGAATCACCGTTGTACGAAACAAGCAAACTAGTTCCTTCAATCAAATAATTGCTGTCAATCCGAAGTGTAAATTTATTGTATTTCTTAAAATTCCTATCGGAAAATGACGAATCTTCCAACCATACTTCTGTATCTGAAACAAAATTGCGGTTAGTGAGAATATTTTGATTGCGAAAATGATCAAAAAGAATTCTGTTCAAATAATCTTTTGCGAACCATTTGTTCTCTAAGAGATTAACTGAATAAGGTATGTCACCCTCCTGCTCAATTACTGCCCACCATACAAAATTCCCCTGGATAGACTCAGTTTCAACTGGGAAACCTTTGGGTAAATTTTTCTTGTAAAGACGCGAGTATCCTCCTTTCTCTTCCATAGAGAAGAAAACATCAACCTGTTTTTTCATGATGTTAATTGGAAGGATATTTATTTCATACTCGTTCATAATATCTCATCTAATTTATGTTTACCTCTGTTGTTTAACTTGCCCTTGGCATAAAAACTTCACCTCATTGAAACTAATCATCCCCAAGTGACGCGATGGCGCGCAAGAGACCAAATACGAGCACGCCGAGTTTCATTATTTCTCATCTCCAAGTGACGCAATTGCGCGCAACAAACCAAACACGAGCACGCCGAGTTTCATGCTTTCGCCGGGGGTGATGGCGGTCCCTTTTTCGTTTTGTTCCGCGTTCCGGTTGAGCAACGTTGCGGCGATCAAGCCTGTCGCTGCGCCGATCAGCGCGCCGAAGATCAAGGTTCTGCTTTTGTTCATGGTTTATTTCCTTTGTGTGTGAGAGTGCGTCGCACCAAACGGGTGGATTTATCCGATTAAGAAGACAAATCCTATCGTTTGGATTCCTCTCATTAAGTAAGGTCCCCATTCGGGGATGATATGCGACGCACTCTTATATCTACGGTTTTATCTTTTCAAAGAATGCATTGATGCCCGCCAGAATCCCATTGATCTGCAGCACGGGTTTCACGATCGCGTCCGTGGCGCGTTTGATATAGCTTTCGGCTTTATAGACATAATCCTGCGCCAGGCTGGTATAGGTCGGTGTGATGTTGAGCAATTTCATCATCAAATAAACGAGCCCACCAAGCAAAGCAAGAAAGATCAGCATCCCGATCATGATAGGGATCACGATCCATATGGTCGAGACCGCCGCCCAGCGAGCCACGTCCCCGCCATCGCGGAAGGTGGCAATGTTGATGAACACGATCAACGCAACGATGAGGAGCGATGTCAACACCATGGGCAGAATGATCTGCCACACGAGTTGCTTGCGATGTTTAAGATAGGAGTCATGAACGTGTTGAGGGATATGAGCTTTCATAATATTTATTTTAGCACAAGACCCCCACCGCCGCCCTCAAATTCCATACTCCGTCATTGCGAGCCCGAGCGACAGTTAGTGGCGAAGCAATCTCCAATATGGTGACGGGGATTGCCATTAAACGCACAGAGCGATTCAACGCACCTCGCCCAGGCACGCGGAACCGCTCCGGCATTGGAAATGGACTTGACCGGTATTTGTTTGTTGGGATAGGGCTTGCCCCTATCCAGGACAGGACGACCGCGAGGGTCTTCCCTACGAATTATCTTCGATTCCGCAGGAAGGTCGGGATATCGAGATCGTCCTTGTTGACGGAAGGTGGAGGCGCTTGTTTCGCCTCACCAGATTGAACGTCGGCATGAACCGAGACTGATTCCATGGGACGCATATAGTTGGAAGTCTCTACCCGTCTGGTTTCAGTGCGGGGTTGTTTTTCCAAGGCGCGGCGCGGCATGGAGTTGCGTTCAAAGCCGGTCGCGATGACGGTGATGCGGATGTCGTCGCCCATGTTCGGGTCGATGACCGCACCGAAGATCATGTTCACATCGGGATGCGCCGTCTCACGGATGATGGCCGCAGCCTGGTTGACCTCGAAGAGCGTCATGTGCGGTCCGCCGGTGACGTTGAACAGGACACCGCGCGCGCCGTCAATGGTGATGTCGAGCAGTTTGCTTGAGATGGCATCCTCGGCGGCTTTCTTGGCGCGATCGTCGCCGGTGCCTTTGCCAACCGCCATGAGCGCCGCGCCGCCCTCAGACATGATCGCGCGTACATCGGCAAAATCGAGGTTGATCAAACCGGGGACGGTGATCAACTCTGAGATACCCTGAATGCCTTGATGTAAAACATCATCGGCAAGTCGGAAGGCATCCTGCAAACTCGCGCGTTTATCTGCAATTTGTAACAGACGATCATTGGGAATGGCAACCAATGTATCGGTATGTTCCTTGAGTTGATTGATGCCCGCCTCGGCAGATTGCATGCGGCGCATGCCTTCAAATGTAAAAGGCCGGGTCACCACACCGATGGTGAGGGCGCCGCTTTCCTTGGCGATCTGCGCGACGATGGGCGCCGCGCCGGTGCCGGTGCCGCCGCCCATGCCGGCTGTGACGAAGACCATATCCGAACCTTTCAGTACGTTATAGAGTTCGTCGGCAGATTCTTCGGCGGCTTTGCGTCCGACTTCGGGGTTGCCGCCCGCACCCAGGCCGCGCGTGAGTTTGTCACCGAGGCGGACGCGTGTGGTGGCTTTCGTCAACATCAAGGCTTGCGCGTCGGTGTTCACCACGATGAACTCCACGCCTTGAATGCCTTCATCGATCATGCGGTTGACGGCATTCGAGCCACCGCCACCCACACCGATCACTTTAATGCGGGCGAACGCCTCCACTGACAATTGCTCATTGTTTTGCTTACTGGTCGAGTCCATGACTACCTCCATCAAACATTGGTTTATGATACTTGCTTTTGATTCAGCAATTCGATATTTTAAGGGTGAGAAGCCTTTTGCCACAGAGACTCCGAGAAAAGAATTTAGAACTCAATGCTCTCAGCGCTCTGTGTGGCTAATAAGTTTTTTCTCAGCCCATGCACCTACGGTAATATACGACCGATCCATTTTTTGACTGTACCAAAATTCATACGCTTGTCTCCTTTCGAACGACGTTCACGCCCGATGCTCATGCTCACATCCTGATCGTGCATCGAGAGCGCCCATCGTAATAAACCTACACCTGTTGAAAAGGCAGGTGAATTCAAACGATCAACAAGACCCAATAAATTTTCCGGCTGTGCGGTCCGCACCGGCAAGCCCAGCACTCCACCGGCAATACGTTTGATGCCGGGCAGGGCAGACGTGCCGCCGGTCAACACCATGCCCGCAGGCAGAAGACCATCATAGCCGGAGCGTTTGATCTCCTGCAAAGTCAGCGAAAACATTTCAGCAACGCGTGCTTCGATGATATGCGCCAGTTCCTGACGATTGATCTGCACCGGGCGGTCTTCACCAAATGGGCGGATCGAAAAATATTCTTCAGAACCAACTTCCGCACGCACGGCATAGCCTTGTTGCTTCTTCACATCTTCAGCTTGTTCGAACGGCAGACGCAAACCATGCGCGATATCCTGTGTCACATGATTGCCGCCAACCGACAGCACCATCGTATGCCACACATCGCCGTTGACATAGATCGCCAGGTCCGTTGTGCCGCCGCCAATATCACAGACCGCCACACCCATCTGACGTTCCTGTTCGGTCAACACCACTTCACCGGAAGCCAGCGGATTCAAAACGAATTGCTGGATCTCAACACCCGCCGCGCCCACACATTGACGTAAATTATCAACGGTCGCAGCAGAAGCTGTGATGATGTGCGCTTCCACTTCCAAACGATAACCATGCATCCCTTTCGGGTTACGAATGCCATCCTGCCCGTCCAGGCTAAAACCGCGCTGGATCACGTGAATGATCTCGCGGTCATAAGGGATCGCCACCGCGCGCGCCTGCTCCATGGCATGTTCAACATCGTATGGCTCGATCACATTACCATTCACAGCCGCCGCCCCGCGACTATTGACCGATGAAACATGCGCGCCCGCAATACTTACCAACGCAGAAGTGATCTCAAGCCCTGAAGTGGATTCAGCCTTCTTCACCGAACGCGTGATCGCCTGCGAAGCCGCGGCCAGATCCACGATGATGCCTTTGCGGATACCCTCCGATGGTTCGATGCCAACGCCCATGATACGAATGGTCTTGTTATCTTCCACTCGTCCAACCAGCGTGCATATTTTGGTTGTACCTACGTCAATGCCTACTACGATTTCTTCCATAATTCCTTTTTTTTCTCTGGAGTGCGGCGGCTTGCCGTATGTTCAACAGCAAGCTGTTGGACTCCAGAGTTTATTGATTCATCCTGTAATACGGCGCGGTCGGATATGTCACGTTGATCAACGCCGGGCGGATGCCGCGTTGCGTCAACGACTCCACCATCGATTCATACACACGCATCTTCAATTCAACATCGTTCGGTGTCGCGCCAAAATACGCGCGCCAACCGCGCGGGTCGTTCCAGCCAAAGCCCATGCGCGCATCATACAAAATAGGCACGCCAGGCGGGACGTGACCTGCGAGTCCCTTCAACGCCTGAACCATTTCGACTGAAATAAATGGCGCGGGAGTCAAGAGTTCGTCCTGAGCGGAGACGGAGGACCCGGCTCCTCCTCCGACGGGTGGGGCTGATTCAGCCACGACAGAGATGAGTCCGATCATCTCGCCGCGTGGTCGAAATGCGACTCCATCCTCAGCGACCCATGTGTATCCGCCGCCCTGTTCCCAGCGGATGGCTGGCTTGCGTTCCCGCACATCGACCGTAACAAGATTGGGCAGGGAAACGGTCACTCGGACGAAGGCAAGTTCGGGGTAGTTGAGGCGCAGGCGTGTTTCCAGATCCGATGGGGTGAGCAGGAAGATGGGTTGTCCGGAAATGTTCAAGACTGAATTCACATCTGCCGGGGTAACGATCTGGTTTCCAGTGAGCTGCGCTTCGGTGGCACGCAATTGCGGAAGATTGAAAGCATAATAAAGCACCGTGCCAAGCACAGCGGACAAAATGAACGAAACCGAACGCCAGCCAAAACGCGGGCGCCGGATGCTGATCGAGCCGATATTGACGCGCGGCACGGCAGGTAACGCGATCTGGAAGCGGCGTCGTGCACTGCCTGCGTCCCTGGGTTTGCCGGCTTTATTTTTCGCGCGCGCAATGACCGGCACAGGCTGCGTGGCTTCCTTCGCGATGCGGTTCATGCTTTTCGCATGTTGCTGTTCACGGCGCAAGCGTACAAGTTCAGAACGGGAGAGTTCTTTTTTATCGCTCATACATGACTCCGAAAAATATGCGACGTGTGGTCGCGGTCTGCCTTGCGTTCCATGGCAAGTTCGATCAAACGGTCGATCAGTTTTGCATAGGGGTATCCGCTGGCTTCCCAAAGTTTGGGGTACATGCTGATCTTGGTAAAGCCGGGAATGGTATTCAACTCATTGAGATAAATTCTGTTGGTATCTTTTTCAACAAAGAAATCCACGCGCGCCATGCCTGCACAATCAATGGATTTGTAGGCGCGCACAGCATACTCACGAATTAATTCGCTTGTTTCAGCGGGCAGCTTTGCCGGGATGTCATAGCCTGAAGTGCCATCAATATATTTTGATTCATAGGAATAAAATTCACGGCTCGGTAAAATTTCACCGCAAATGGATGCAACCGGTTCATCGTTGCCCAATACACTGACTTCGATCTCGCGCGCGTTCCTGACACTTTTTTGGATCAACACGCGCCGGTCAAATGAAGCAGCTTCCATCAAGCCTTCCTGCAAGTCAGAACGGCTGTTGCATTTGGTCACACCGACTGATGAACCCAAATTGGCTGGCTTGGTGAAGAAGGGATAGTCGCTGACCTTTTCAGCTTTCTCGATCACGGCAGCCATATCCTTTTCGATCTCGCCACGTAACACCACCAGCATGTCAACAACGGGGATATCGTTGGCGATCATCACATCCTTGAAGATGCCTTTATCCATGCCCACCGCGGACCCTACCACACCCGCACCTACATAAGCGACATCGGCTAATTCAAATAAGCCTTGCATCGTTCCATCTTCTCCAAATGTGCCGTGCAGCACCGGGAAATAAACATCAACATCGGCCCATTTCCGCAGACCTGAAAAACCTTCCAGGATATAAATCCCTTTTTCAGATGGGTCAGGTGAAAACATGACAGAAAGCAATCCATCGGCCTGGTTGTTTTCAAACTTATCCAGCACATCATTGCCGGTCAGCCACGTGCCTTCGTGCGTGATGCCGATCTGGGTCACTTCATATTTGGCAGGGTCAAGCACCGACAGCACTGAACGCGCAGACATGAGCGAGACTTCATGCTCACCTGAGCGTCCACCAAATAACACTGCCACTCGAAGTTTATTTTCTGTCATTCAACACCAATCTATACTCGCTAATCTCCAATTACGAATTACCAATTACATACTGCGCTTCGTCTGCGTTCGTGGCGCCACAGGCGCCACTCACTCCGCTCAGCGCGAAAAATTACCAATCACCAATTACCTCGATCTCCAATTCCAATTCAACATCCTGTTTTTCTTTCACGGTTTTCTGCACCAATTGAATCAGAGCGCGAATGTCTTCCGCTTTGGTATTGGCGTGATTGATGAAAAAATTTCCGTGCAACGGGCTGATCTCAGCGTTACCAATGCGGGTGCCTTTCAAGCCTGCCGATTCGATCAATCGCCCTGCATAATCGCCAGCTGGATTCTTGAACATCGAACCCATGCTTGCACCTGGAGGCTGGGTCGCTTTGCGGTGCGCGCTGAATTGTTGGATTTTAACAGTCACTTCCTCTTTGGTTGAATTTTTTAACGCTAACTGAGCCGAAAGTACTATCGCCTTCAATTCGCCGCGTTTCAAGATACTTGTGCGATAGCCATAACCCATTTGTTCAACAGTAAATTCTTCCCGTCCATTTTCGGTGAGCAATTCAGCATTAAGCAAATTACCAGCCATGTCACCACCGAATGCACCGGCATTGCCATAGACCGCGCCGCCGATCGTGCCCGGGACTGTCGCCGCCCATTCGAGTCCGGCAAATCCTTTGGACGCGCAACGATTGGCAAGATTACTGAAGACGACTCCCGACTCAACCGTGACCGAGGGCTGGTCGCCACCATGGAACTTAACTCCCTTTGCCCGATTCATCACCACCACGCCGCGGATGCCTTTGTCGCTGACCAATACATTCGAGCCGCCGCCCAATAAGGTGAAAGGCATTTCCTGCTTCCACAGCAATTTCACGATACGTGCAAGTTCGGTAGAGGTATCGGCTGTGATGAAGATATCCGCAGGTCCGCCAATGCGCGCGGAGGTATATGGTGCAAGCGGAACATTCTCTTTCACCTTGTCGCCAAGTTTGGCGTATAACATATCGATCGGTCTTGCGAGGGTTGCCATTTTTTAGTCTCTTAGTCCGTTAGTTTTCTGGTCATTGTGTGGTTGTTCGTCGTCGTTGATGCGCTTGATGATGCGCTTCACATCCTATTCGTGCACTTCTTCAGGTTCCTGTGGTGTGTGATCTACAACGCTCGATTTATCCTTCTTTTTGAAGAAGGATAAAATCATATCCATTGGCGGCAGAAAGTTGACTTCAGGATGGCGCGGTTTCTTTTCGTCAGGCATGCGTGACTTCCATTTCATGCAGGCTTCCACGAAAACCATGGTGGCTTGGAATATCATTCCAGTCAAAAAAGGGACGCGGCTTTTTATATTCGGCTTTCACCTTTTCGATCAACTGCAAGGCACGTTGCTCGTTTGCATCGACCTGAGTCCGCGGCGAGCGGGCGGGGGATCCACTCTCAGCCGCGATCAAAGCATTTCGCAACGGGAGCAGGGACGGGTGAGCATGCTTGCGCTGAGTGGCGCTTGCGGCGCCATCGAAGTGAAGCGTGTTTTCCTTTACATCCAACATGGTTGCCTACCTTTCTTGAAATGCACGTATGAGGTCCGTACTGATTTGGTCCGCATCACCGGCGGACATGACGATCACAACATCATCAGGTTTAAGATTTCGAAGCAGATAACTGGTCACTTCGGGCAATGTTTCAATATAGCGCGCCGCCATGTGCGGCATGGCACTGACGATCTCTGCGGAGGTGAATTCCTGTTTGGGTTCGCGCGCGGCATACACTTCGGTAACGATCACTTCATCGGCATCCTTGAAGGCGCGTGCAAATTCAAGGAACAAGGTTTGTGTGCGCGAATATGTATGCGGTTGCCAGACTGCCCAAATGCGCCGTTCAGGATAACGGGCGCGCGCACCGGCGAGTGTGGCTTTGATCTCGGTGGGATGATGGGCATAATCATCGAAGATGCTGATGCCATTCGCCTCGCCGCGCAATTGAAAGCGGCGACCCGTGCCCGTGAACTTACCCAGCGCCGCCGCAGCTTTTTCAGAGGACAATCCCAACGACTCAATGATCGCAAATACCGCCAGCGCATTCCGAACGTTATGTTTGCCCGGCACCTGTAAAGAGACTTCCACTGAATCCAGACCAGCCGCGCCGAGGTTGGATGAAACCACAAAATCAAAACCGCCGCGTTTATTTGCCTTCACTGCGCGCGCCATCACCCAATACGGACTGCTGATCGTCATTTCGTTTTGAATGTAATAGGCAACGATGTTGATGCCCATCTGCCGCGCGTGAGGAATTAACGCCGCCGCGCCGGCATCCTCGGCGCATACGATCAGTGTGCCCTCGTCCGGCAGCAGGTCTACAAATTTTTCGAACGCTGCATACATGACTTCAAGTGTTGGGAACATATCCGGGTGATCATGCTCTATGCTGGTCACCACCGAGATCTGCGGCTTAAGACCCAGGAACATGTTGTCGTATTCATCGGCTTCGATCACAAATGCATTGCCTTTACCGGCATGGGCATTGACGCCAAGATTGTTCAGCACGCCGCCAACAATGAACGATGGATCACGACCAAGTTCACTCAACACCCACGCGGCCATGGCGGTTGTGGTGGTCTTGCCGTGTGTCCCGGCGATGGCGATGCCCTTTTTCTCGGACATCAATTGACCGAGAAAATCCGCGCGCTTATAGACGGGGATATTTGCAGTCCTCGCGGCTTCGACCTCGGGGTTGTCCGCGCTTACAGCAGAGGACATCACCACCGAATCCGCTCCCGCGATATTGCGCGGATGGTGACCTACATACACAGTCGCGCCGGCATGACGGACTTCATCAGCGAAGGGTGTGAGGGCGCGGTCAGAACCGCTCACCGTGTAGCCGCTCTCCAGGAGGAGACGGGCGATGGCGGAAAGTCCGCTGCCCCCGATGCCAATGAAATGGATGTGTGTCATAGAAGCTATCAGCTTTCAGAAATTAGCCATTCGTGCTAAATATAAACAACCAGCACAAATACGAACGCCAAAATGATGGCAAAGTAAATGCCCGGTTCACCAAGAAGCTGTGGCGGCATATACAACATCATTTGATTCACTCTTTCCAGCAGGACCGGGTCGGTGGGTTTGCTGATAACATTTTGAAATGAGTAATCAGCAATATGGATGTAGTACAACACACTACCCGCCACCAAATAACCATTGAGACCGCCGAGGAATGCGCCAAAGAGCGTATCCTGCAAACGTTCACTGCGGGCACGCGCCGCCAGGTGTTGAATACTAATGACAGTTTGATAACCAAAATACACCAGCACCAGCAGGATGATCGTGCGCACCCAGAAGAGCGATGCATCGGTTTCAGGCAGGTTTGCGGCAATGGGAACATATTTACGGATCACGTGGTTCAGCGCCAGTGAAAGGATCACGCTGAACCCGACCAGCAGTTCCTTTGCCCAGCCGCGCATCCAACCGATGATGGCAAACAGGCATACATACATCCAGAATACATAGACAATGCTCATCATAAATTACGCTCCTGCCAGTTCGATCAACTTGCTGGCGATCTTCTCCGCAGCGCGCGGGTGGGATAATTCAAACATCGCGGCACGCATGGCTTTCAATTTATTCGGGTTTTCCAAAAGCACGTTCAACGTGTCAAATAATTCAACCTTCAGGGCCTGATCTTCCAAAATGATCGCCGCGCCGCGCCGGGTCAGATAATCTGCATTTACTTTTTGGTAACGCCAGGCATGCGGGTATGGGACCAAGACCGCTGGCAAACCAAACAATGGATATTCACCCAAAGCCGATGCGCCTGCGCGTGAAATCACCAGATCTGCGGCAGCTAAAGCAGAACCCATGTCATGCAAATAGGGTAAAGCATGATAACGTGCAGCGAGTTCCATGGGCAGTTGCTCGCGGTTATGTTTTACCAATGGCCAATCCAATTCACCGGAAAGATGAATGATCTCGAACCTGGCAAGCAGTTCGCGCAGGTTGTTCAACACAGTCGTATTGATCGAGCGCGCACCTTTGCTTCCGCCGAAAATAAGCAGGACCGGCAGTCCGCTGGAAATGCTGAGGTGGCGATGCGCTGTTGAACGATCCCATAGCGCGAGGTCTGCACGCAGCGGATAGCCCGTCTCAAATACCTTTTTCTTAAAGAACTTCTGCGATTGGTTAGTGGTCACTGCGATTACATCCGCAAAACGAGACAACGATTTTAAAGCCAGACCGGGTTCGATATCCGGCACATATAACATCGACGAGTACCGTATGCCAGCCAGCGCCATCGGCACAGCTACAAAACCACCGGTAAAGAACAACACATCCGGCTGGAACTCCTTCAAAATACGGCGTGAAGCCAGAATGCCGCGGCCGATCAGCGTAAAATTGCGAGGCAATGTTACGAGACCGACACCATGAATGCCTGCGGCAGGTATGCTCTGAAAGGTAATGCCCTGGCGTTTGACCAGGGATTCTTCCATGCCACCTTCGCCGCCCACCCACAACGTATCCAGGTCGCGGACCTTAGCCGTCAGCGCGCTGTGAACGGCGAGCGCGGGATACACCCCGCCTCCCGTTCCCCCGGCGCAAATCAATAACCGCACCGAATGACCTCCAGTCATTTGCTTCCGTTCGTACGCTCTCGCCACTCTGGCGTGAGATGTTCAACATAATACCCATCGCACAAAGTGTTGATACCAAATTCGAACCGCCCGCACTGATAAAGGGCAGGGCATTCCCTGCAAAAGGCATAAGCCCAACCATCACGGCCATGTTGATGAGCGCTTCGATGCCAACCCAAAATGTTATACCGGATGCAAGCAATGTTCCAAGCATATCCGGCGCGCGGCGCGCGATCACAAGTCCGCGCCAGACCAATGCCGCATACAAAGACATCAACAGAGCCGCGCCAAATAAACCAAGTTCTTCAGCCACAACTGCAAAGATACTATCAGTGGGAGCGAAGGGCAAACCTGTTAACTTCGTATCGGCCTGCCCCAGGCCCACGCCAAACATTCCGCCTTTGATCACCGCTTCAAATGAACGTTGGACATGATAGGAAGCATTCGTTGGATCCTTCAAACCAGCCAGAAAAGAACTGACGCGGTCCTGACCCGTCTCGCTGAATTGAACAACGATCCAACCCATAAAGATCGCCAGCACCAGCAGGAACACGATCTGTTTTATATCTGCACCGGCGAGGAAGAACAACAAACCACCAAGGATCAACACCGTACCGACCGCGCTCAAATCCGGTTGCAGATAGATCAAACCGCCGATGATTCCCAAAATAACACCGAGCGGGATCAAACCAAAACTCACATCATGCAAGGATTGGCGCTTGGCATATAACCACATCGAAAGATAAATAACCGCCACCAACTTCGCAATTTCAGAGGGCTGATAAGAACCTTCAAACAATGTGCGCGAGGCGCCCAAACGACTCTCATTGATGAACAACACCGTAATTAATAAACCGATCGTCGCGAGCATCGCAAACACAGCCAGCCTGCGCCATTTGTGATAATCAAAAACCGAAAGCAGGAACGCACACAAAATCCCCACACCCAGCCACTTTATCTGGCGCAGGAACATATACGATGACGAACCATATTCGTTGAAGGAAAAATCGAATGAAGCCGAATACAACATGATCAAACCGAACACGATCAGCGCGACCACCGTCAACAGCATCGGCATGTCCACACCGTGCAACAAACTTCTCGACGGTGGCGAAGAGAAACGATCATTTACGAAAGTTCTTGCACCCATGATTTAAACCTTTCTCCGCGTTCAGCAAAATCCTTGAACTCGTCATAACTTGCACCACCCGGTGATAATAAAACGACATCACCGGATTCTGCAACCTCATCCGCCTTATGGACCGCCTCCTGTAAACCATCCGCACATGCGACAGTGAAACGCTTCTCGCCCAGCCCGAGGCTGTTCGCGGTTTTCTGGATCTTCTCCGCCGCCTCGCCAAACAGCACAACGTGATCGACACGTTCACTGACGAGTCGCATCAGATCTTCCCAGGGCAGGTCTTTATCACGCCCGCCCAGCATCAACACGATCGGCTCATCGAACGAACGGATCGCCGCCATGCTGCGTTCCGGTGCGGTCGCGATCGAGTCGTTGTACCAGCGCACACCGCGCAACTCACGGACGAGTTCCAAACGATGCGGCACACCGCGAAAATCTTCAACCGCTTCCAGCATCGCATCCAAAGGAAACCCGGCGGCATGACCAATCGCAAACGCGGCCAGCACATTCAATACATTATGATCGCCGCGCAACAGAATTTTTTCGCGCAGGATCAAAGGCAGGTAGGCATTGCCATCACGCAAGTTGAGCAAACCCTCGTGCAAATAAGTTCCATTCAAGCCTTCATCAAGATCACTCAAACTGAAGGTGAACAATTTACCTTTTACTTCATTGCTTAAATTCCATGAACCTTTATCATCACGTCCGAGAACTGCAGTATCATCTTTCGATTGAAATTCAAGGATGCGCGCCTTCGCGGCTGTGTATGCTTCCATCGTACCGTGGCGATCCAAATGATTCGGCGTGATGTTCAAGATCGCAGCAATGTTTGGTGAAATCGTCATCTGATCCAATTGAAAGGAGGAGAGCTCAAGGATGGCAATGTCTTCAGGTTTCATCTCATCAACATAATTTAACAATGGGTCACCGATGTTACCACCGACATATACTTTATCACCATAGGCAAGTTTTGCCATATTGCCAACCAGTGTTGTCGTTGTCGTCTTGCCTGCTGAGCCCGTGATGCCAATCGTCTTACAGGGAACTACTTCCATAAAGATCTGTGAATCGTTCGAGAGGGGAATGCCCCTCGAAACAGATTCAGCCACAATGGGCAGCGTGAGCGGGACTCCACCCGAAGGACAAAGCACATCGGTCGTATCCAGCAACTCAAGCGGATGTCCACCGAGCGCCCAGTCGATCTGATATTTGGCAAGTGATTCGCGCACAAGGCGCAGCTCATCGTCACCGCGTATATCACTCAATGTGACGCGCGCGCCATGCAATGAAAGCCAGCGCGCCAGGGCCAGACCCTGTCGTGCAGCTCCAAGTATCAAAACGCGTTTATCATTCCAATTCATTTTCATAAATTCAATCGTATTATGTGATTGTTTATTCGTAAATTATGAATAACCAGTCAGACAAGTGCCAATCCCATGCCGACCATGGCAGCCAGCAAACCAATCAGCCAGAAACGTTGCACAACCTGTGTTTCGCTCCAGCCCAGCAATTCAAAATGCAAATGAATGGGCGTCATCTTGAAAAAACGTTTGCCCTTGGTCGCTTTGAAATAAAGGGCCTGGATCACAACGCTCAAGGCTTCACACAAGGGAATGATCGCGATCACAAGCAACAGAGGCCAGTGACCGGTCATTAAGGCGACAACCGCCAGCGTAGACCCCAGCGAAAGTGAGCCCGTATCACCCATGAACAATTCAGCCGGATGTACGTTAAACCACAAAAAGCCAAATAATGCGCCTACGATAATGAAACAATATTGCGCCAGATAAGTATAGCCATATAACAGGGCAATGCCACCGAAGGCGGCAAATGCTGTCGCTGAAATCAATCCGGCAAGCCCATCGAGTCCATCGGTAAAATTCACCGCGTTCGATTCGCTTACAATCACGAACGCCGCAATCGGGATATACCAGAGGCCGAGATCAATTTCGCCCTGAATACCCGGAATGCGCATTTCGGGAACATCCAAACCGTATTTCAAAACAAAGGCTGTACCCAATGCCAAAAGCAACTGGGCGATGAACTTTGTACGTGCCCGCATCCCATCACCGCGCCGTTTCCCACGGATGCCTTCCCAATCATCCAGCGCCCCAAGGCCAGCGTATGAAACGAAAACGATCAGAGGCACCAACACCGAGCGTCCGGTCACATTCAAGCCGATCAAAGACGCCGCATTGAGCAGGCCCGTTAGCAAAAGCACCGGCAGGATGAAAAGCACGCCGCCCATGGTGGGGGTGCCCATTTTGACTCGATGCTGATCGGGTTCTTCCACACGGATGATCTTGCCAACCTTGTAGTGTCTAAGTACACGCAGTAAGGGTGTGCCCCAGATGACCGTCATCACAAAGGACAGCATCGCCAGACCCAATACCAGCGCGGTGTGATTCATGAACGGACCTCCAAAGAGGCGGTGATGCGATCCATGCGCAGACCATGCGAGCCTTTGATCAGCACAACGTCATTCCTGGTAAGGTTCGCCTTCATCCATTCCATCAAAGGGTCAATATCATCAAATTCAATAATGGCTGACTTTTTCATACCTGTGCGCCGCGCCGCGTCTGCAATGACATGCGCCCGCGCACCCAACGTCACCACCACCTCCGCAACTTGGGCGGCACGCAGACCAACCATTTCATGTCCACCGCGTTCGTAGGGACCGAGCTCAAGCATATCGCCCAGCACTGCGACCTTGCGCCCTTCGATCTCATCGAGCAGGTTCAGCGCGGCAAGCATGGATTCGGGCGAGGCGTTGTACGTATCATCCAGTAATAAAGCTCCATTTTCACTGCGGACCGCGGCGAGGCGTAATTGCGTATGTCCTTGATTCAAACCTTCAAGAATTTCCTGCCAGTTCATTCCTTCAGCCAGCCCAACTGCCGAGGCGCGCAGGGCAGTATGTACAGAGTGCCGCCCGATCAACGGTATCTTTACGTGAAGGGTCTCACCTGCATAGTGCATGCGAAAACGAATGCCTTCCAATCCAAGCCCGACGACCTGATCTGCCCAGAGATGGGCTTCAGGCGACAGACCATAGAAAAAGACGCGCGCCCTGGTCCGTTCCTCCATTTTTTGAACCCACGGGTCATCAAAATTTAGAATTGCCACGCCTTCGGGAGCCGGAGGCAACGCCTGAACCAATTCCGCTTTACCGCGCGCAATGGCCTCCTGCGATCCCGCGCGTTCAGCATGCACAGTGCCAACGTTGGTTACAACACCAATTTGCGGCAGGGCAATATCACACAGGAACGCGATCTCACCCGGAACATAGAAACCCATTTCCATCACGGCGTGTTGATGACCGGAACTCAAGCGCAACATGGTGAGCGGCAGGCCGATCTCGTTGTTCAAATTGCCGGGGCTTTTCAACGTACGGTAGCGCGTGCTGAGAACTTCAGCAATCATTTCCTTGGTGGTGGATTTGCCCACACTGCCCGTAATGCCAATGACTCGCAAATCCAATGTGCGACGCCAGAAGCGCGCGATCTGTTGTAACGCTGTAACCGTATTTTCCACACGCAGACAGAACGGCGTGGAGAAATCATGATTCAGAAAAGAGTCGGCTGATGAAACGGCACGCAGGTTGAGGGTGTGGAAGGAGGCGTCCACATCCCGTTGAATTAAAGCAAAAGAAGCCCCCCGCTTAAATGCCTCTCCAATGAAGTCATGTCCATCAGTTTTTTCACCGGGGATCGCAACGAATAACGAGCCCGGGATGGTCTGGCGCGAATCGATGACCGCCTCGGTGATGACCGTGGTGTTCTGCGGGCGAAAACCCGTGATGGCTTCGATTGCGTCTGCGATAGTCAGCATATTATCTCGTGCCGAACTGGTTGCGAACCATGTCCGGCGGAATGTTCAATAGAATGACAGTTTGTTCGGCAACTTGCGAGAAAACCGGCGCGGCGGTTTCGGAACTCCAAATGGATGTAGTGGGTTTTTGGATCCAGACATAGATCAAAAACCGCGGGTCGTCCACCGGTCCCCAACCAATGAACGATGCGTTGGTCTGGGATTCGTTATAACCATATTCAGTGGGAATCTGTGCAGTGCCGGTTTTGCCAGCCACACGATAACCCGGCACAAGCGCGCTTGACGATTCACCTTCCAATGAAATCGCGAGCATTTCATTTAGGGTTCGAGCGGTTTCGGCTTTGATGGGTGAGCCGGCGTATTGCGATGGCACATTGTATTGATGCCCATCGCGCAACATGGAATATAAAACATGCGGTGTGACCATTTTGCCGTCATTCGCTATGGCAGAAGCGGACATGAGCAACTGCAACGGTGTGACGGTGACACCCTGACCGAAGGCGTTCGTGCCGAGGTCAACATTGTACCAATCCGTATCACCCGGAACCTTGAGCCTGCCCATCGCTTCGCCGGAAAGGTCTATGCCGGTTGGATGCCCAAGACCAAAGCGCTCCATGTATCCGTAAAAAGTTTGTGTGCCCATTTGAGTGGCGATCCACGCCAGGCAAACGTTGAGCGAATGTTGCAGGCAACCGATCATATCCTGTTGACCCCAGGGTTGGCGGTCCCAGTTATGGATGGTGATGCCGCCTACTTCAATGGAACCCGTATCAATAAAAGTGGTACTCGGTGTAACCGTACCTGTATCCAACGCGGCGGCCATGGTTAGAATCTTGACCACGGATCCTGCTTCATAAGCCATGCCGATGGAACGATTGTATTGGCTGCCGTTATCGTATAACGAAAAGTAATCAGTGTAATTATTCAAGTCCAGGCGCGGCGTGGTTGCCATGGCAAAGATCTCGCCATTATTTGGATCCATGACGATGATGGCACCATTCTCTGCGCCATAGTTTGTAAGTGACTGATCGAGAATATTTTCAACCTTGGCTTGCAAGTCACGATTTATGGTAAGGACGAGTGTGGTTCCATTGGGAACTTTGGGAATCTCACTTGCCTTGTTTGGATCAGTCGGCACCCACACCTGGACGGGGTTCCCTGCCAGCAGATCATTATATTTTTCTTCGATGCCAAAGTAACCGCGTCCATCGCGGGTGACAAAGCCAAGCACATTCGAAGCCAAAGCATCTTCAGGGTAGCTGCGCTGGAAGTGTGGTTTGAACCCCAATCCACTCAGGCTATCATCATCCACATCCTTCATCTGTTGAACAAGTTGTTGAAGAGCGCTTACAGTTTCATCACCGACATAATCCTGTATCACGATGTATTCCCAACTTTTCGGGGAATTCGTCAATTGGTTGTAGACTTCTTCATAAGTCAAGCCAAGATAGGTGCCCAGGATATAAGCCAATGCCTGAGGGTCTGTCATCTGGCTTAAGCTGACACCCACTTCATAGACGGTCCGATTGCCAGCGAGTAAATGTCCATTCCGGTCATAGATCTCACCGCGCTCCGGGTAGAACATGCGGAACTCACCGGAATACATGTCTCCTTGTGAAAGGAATATCTTTGCCTGTTCGCTGTTTTGAATGCGGATCATTTGTACGATGACAGCCAGTCCCACAACTACGAGACCCGCAACCAGAAGCAAAGTACGGACGGCATATTGTTGTCGCATGTTAGTAGTCCCCAGCCTTCACGCGGTCATCGAACCACTCGATCAAGGATTGGGTATATTCAAACGGGAGAGGATGGGAGTATTGAACTACATCTTCAGCCGCCAATAAAATCGCGGGTTCAGGAGCAACAAAGCCGGGCACAGCCACATAATCCAGCTCACCAGGTTTGACGGGACGATATCCCATTTCGAGCGCGCGGCGTTCCATTTCGGTGGTGGAGGTCAGGTTGGCAAGTTGTGTTTCCAGGTCAGCATTGGCGCGCTGGATGGCGGTGATCTGGACGCGCATTTCCTGGATCTCACGCCCGGCGCGGGCAGCACCTGCCGTCACTTGCAGATACAACGCCGCGATCATGGACGTGCCGATGACAGCAAGCAGGAACGCGCCAACATACTGGCGTTGAACCCGCCAGGGCGCCTGTTTATAAGCATGGATGATCTGAGTTGCTTGTGCCTGCATAACGACCTTTTTATTTGGGCGATGGTCGATTCTCTTACGAAAAAAACATTCTTAACCACGAAGGACACAAAGGTCAGGAAGGAAAATCTTTAGATTGTGTACGTTGTGCCCTTTGTGGTAAATGTTTTCTCGTTTAAACAACAGAGTCTATATTTTTTCGGCAATGCGAAGCTTCGCACTGCGCGCTCTCGGATTGTTTTTCGTTTCTTCTTCCGAGGGCATGATTGGTTTTCGATTTACCTCTTTTATGATCGCCTTGCGTTCAACTTCATAAAGTTGTTCGTAAGGCGGATTAATCAAGTCCTTGCTTTGTTCTCTGAAAAAATCCTTGACGATGCGATCTTCCAATGAATGGAAGGAGATCACTGCGAGTCGGCCTCCGGACTTTAGGCTTGCTACTGCTCGAGGAAGCGTTTCTTTAATTGAAGTTAACTCGTCGTTCACTGCAATGCGCAGGGCTTGAAACGTTTTCGTGGCGGGGTGGACACGGTCGCCTCTGCGGGGCGAAACAGCTTTGATGACAGCAACCAGTTCAAAGGTCGTATGAAGCGGTCTTTTGTTCACGATGGCTCGCGCGATTTTGCGGGAGTCCCGGTCTTCGCCGTATTCGTAGATCAAATCCGCCAGTTCACGTTCGGTATACGTATTCACAATATCTGCGGCGGTCTGCAAAGCGTGAGGTCCAAAACGCATGTCCAGCGGAGCATCCTGCATAAAGGAAAAGCCGCGCTCGGGCGTATCAAACTGCATGGAGGATGCGCCCAGGTCGAGGACGATGCCGTCAACCGAATCCCATTGAAGGTTCTTCAGTTGCACGGCTATTGTGGTGTAGGAGGCTTGCGCCAGATGGACGCGCTGTTCGTGAGGAGCCAAGGTCTCACGAGCAAGCGCTAACGCCTGCGGGTCCACATCCAGACCCAGCAGTTGCCCATCTGGCGCGCACGCCTCCAGTATGCCGCGGGCGTGTCCTCCCGCGCCTACTGTTCCATCCACATAGCGGCCCCCGCGCCTGGGTTGCAACGCGTGTATAATCTCTTTGTAAAGTACAGGTTGATGCGGTGTATCGTTCATTGTAAAAGGCAGACTCCGGAAGTCTTTTTAGAGACTTGTCTGCCCAAGTGTATTAAGGCAGACTTCCGAAGTCTTAACTCTTGGAAAGATCAAGTGTGGAGAAGCGTTGTTCGTTGGCTTCCACATCCTGCAGTTTGTCCATCTGTTCTTCCCAATCCGCAGGAGTCCACACTTCAAAGTATTCGCCCTGCCCCGCCACTGTAAGTTCACCGTTCTCGATGCCAAGGAAACTTCGCAGGTTTAGCGGAACAAGGATGCGCCCAACTTTATCCACTTCAACGGGATAGGCATTCGAAAGAATGAGGCGGCGTAACATACGGGCTGTTGAGTCTGCCAGGTTCATGCTGTTGAGGCGCTCATACGCTTGTTTGAAATAATCATCCGTCATCACCATCAGGCATTTGTCAAAACCCTGGGTGATGAAAGCGCCAGCCGCCAGCAAATCGCGATAGCGCGCCGGGATCATCAGGCGACCTTTATCATCGAGATTGTGCTGGAACTGGCCTAAGAACATTTGTGCTATAATTCCTTTTAATACATGAACGCCGGAGCAACCGGCGTCCTTACCATTTTCTACCACTTTCTCCCACATTATACGCCTTTTGAGGGAAAAATCAAGGAACTGTAACCATTTGCTTACTCCCTCTCATGTCCTATTATTATTATGACCAACCCACTCCCATTCACCTTGCTTGAATCCTCCAATTGGAAAGACTATGCCCTGCTTGATAGCGGTGATGGCTTGAAGCTTGAACGCTTCGGTACATATGTTTTTGTGCGTCCCGAATCCCAAGCCATGTGGAAGCGCTCACTTGACGCAAACGCGGAATGGCAGAACGCGCACGCGGTCTTTCAACCCACTGGCGAGGAAAGTGGTGGACATTGGGATTTCAAAAAGAAGGTGGATGAGCAATGGGAAATGAGTTATCAACTCCCCTTTGCACAAAGCGAATTAAAATTTAAAGTCATGACCACACCCGGTCGTCATCTTGGCGTATTCCCCGAAGTTGCCGCGCATTGGGATTGGTTCAGTAATTTGATTTACCACGAAGGGCACAAAGGACACGAAGTAAATATTCTAAATCTTTTTGGATATACCGGACTCGCCTCATTAGCTGCGGCGTCTGCTGGCGCCAAAGTGACTCACATCGACGCTTCAAAAAAATCCGTGAGCTGGGCACGTGAAAACCAAGCCTTATCCAGGCTGGAAGAGAAGCCCATCCGCTGGATCGTGGACGATGCGTTGAAGTTCGTCCAACGCGAAGCCAGGCGTGGAACGAAGTACGATGGCATCATCCTCGACCCGCCCAAATTCGGACGCGGTCCCAAAGGCGAAGTGTGGGAAGTGTACAAGTCATTGCCAACGTTGCTCGCCGCCTGCCGCGAGTGTTTAAGTGATAAACCCTTATTTGTTGTCACAACGATCTATGCCGTGCGGGCCTCAGCGATCCACGTAGCACAGGCAATGGAAGATATGATGAAAGGATTTGGGGGGAAAAGCGATATGGGCGAACTGGTCACACGCGAGCAAAGCGCGGGCAGGTTGTTGTCTCAGGCAGTGTATGCGCGCTGGGAAAAGTGATACAAAGAATTCCTTCCCATATCTGCATTTGAGGGGCACTAAGTGGCGAAAAAGGTTAATTAATATCTGGCGCAGTATAAGTAGGGTGAATTTTTGCTCATATGACAAAATCCCAAAAACAGAAGATATTCGTCAATTGACGCACGGCATGGCATACGTTAATTTATATCCGTAACAAATTCTTTTACGGAGAAACCACCATGACCATGAAAATTACTGAAGATTGCATCGCCTGCGGCGCATGCGTCCCCGAATGTCCCACCGAATCCATCAGCGAAGGCGACAGCATTTTATACGTCATCAATCAGGGGACCTGCGTTGAATGCGAAGGCCATTATGACTCACCCAAGTGTGTCAGCGCCTGCCCGGTGGATTGCATCGTCAAGGCATAAAACCATTTTAGAACGCCGACATGCGACAGGTCACGCATAAAGCGTGACCTGTCGTTATTTATATGGACGATTCCAAGGAAAAACCGTGATGTAGCACACTTTTCACCCTGCTCCAAAACATACTACTTCACAGTGATCGTTGCGTACGTATCCCTGTTTTCAGAACAATATAAGCGATATATCCCAGGATTGTCGAACTGCATAGAGAACTTATTCTCCAAATTGATTTCAGACTTGCCCGTAGCTACGACATTGCCGTCATCATCCAGTTGCTCCAGCATAATGGGGAGCGGGTCTGCATCGCTATTGATCCACCATACCTGCATCCCCAGCTGTACTTCCATCGAGGGGCAATTGTCCCGCGTCACGACGACGCTCATCGCAGGCGGAGTGAGGAATGGATTGTATTGTGATTCGCTTTTGCTCCTACAGGCAGAGAGCAGCAGCGTAAAAACCAGAAATAGGAATATAGTGTATTTTTTCATAACCATTCTACCTTTCGGATGCACTACAGCGAGGGCTTTGCCCTCGCTGTAGCAATCTTTTCTTATGGTGTCCACGTGGCTTGCCACGTATTCTCCAATAACACCGAGAGTTCGCCGATCGTCACTTTTACCAACCCGCTGGGATACTTCTCCCGGCAAAGTTGCGTGAATAGCAATTTCGAATCGGATGGAACCCACCGCGTCCCATTGCTCAACCCACACATGGGCGACTCGGACATGATATCCATCAATACGTTGAACTTGACCGATGGATCGCCTTCCACAGCAAACTGGTATCCAAAGTCATAACCTTGTGACCCATCGATGAAGTCAGGGGTACGGATTTCCTCGAATGTCACTGCCTGGGCGGAGGTCACTTTCAACGGGTAGCCAGCGATCACGAATTCATTATCCAACTCCCAGGTCTGACCATATTGTGGATTTTCTCCAACATCGAACGTGAAAGACATCTCTTCGGGTGTCGCCTGTGGCGGATCGCTATACAGCGGAGCATAGTACGCCACGGCATTTTCAACCACTACGGTCAACGGCCCATTTGCTGGCTTGGATTGGGATGTGTATTGGAACAGACTTCCCACGCGGTGTTCGAATGGCTGTAGGACATAGTTGCCTCTCAACGAGATTTTTTCTCCCTGCGAGTCGATCACATACGCACTATCAGGCATAATGGATATAAGCGATGGGTCTTTGTTTTCCATATCCATGCTGAGATAAAAGATGGTTGCCGAATCGAGGGGCACGATCTTCTCCAGCGTCATCGTTACCTCTGGAGTTGTAGGCACAGGAATGCCTGCTGCAGGGATAGCCGCGCCATCAGGCGACCAAACCACCTGTCCCACGTTTTTCATCAAAATGCTAATCTTGCGGAGAATCACGTTCACATTTCCCTTGGGATACCCATCCCGGCAAAGTTGTGTATAAAAAACCACTGGGGAGGCTTCCGACGGTCTGACATCAGTTAATCCACCACACGATTCGGATAGGATATCCATCTCCACATTGGATACCGACTCGCCAAGTTTGATGGAGAACTGATAACCATTATCGAAGCCCTGGGAGCCTTCGGGATAATCGGGACCACCCTGAGGATCCCAAATCTCAGGATTATCTTCAATATCTGCGAAAGTCGCCGCACGGACAGATTCCACATTCACTTTGTAACCGGCAATATCGAATTCCTGATTCAACACCCAGGTCTGGTCATGTTGCGGATTTTCGCCAGCATCAAAGGAAAATATCGTTTCATTCAATGGAGCGTACTTCATCACGGCGTCTGCAACCACAAGGGTCAATGCGCCATCGGCAGGCCTGGCTGTGGATATGTATTCCCAAACAGTAGCCGGATCCTCGGAATACATCGTGTTATTCATCAACTGTATCTTCTGTCCCTGCGAGTCGATTACATACACATCCCGGGGGAAAACTGTAACTATGGCCGGGTCTGGGTTTGCCGCATTCAAACGAATATAGAAAATGGGTCCAGCATCCGATTGCGCGACGCGCTCAAGAGTAAAGGCCACTTGGGGAGATGAAGATTCCACGGCAGAAGAATCAGGTGTAGTAGTAATAGGCTCCGAAGTGACATTTACATCAACAACAGGCTCACCCACCACCGTCCCTTCGGGTACCGAAACCAGTTTGAATGGCACTTCCCAATTCTCGGGCACAGAGCCGCGCCTAGCCCATTGTAGGCATTTGATGAGTAGTTTCAGCTCCATCATATCGGCAGGGATGGATGTATCGTAAACGGGCTTCATCGCAAATACATTTTGTGGATATTCCGTCCCAAACATGCGCACGATGCGTGTGCCGTCAGGCAGGAGCAGAATTGGGTCGCCATCTGTATTAGGCGGGTCGCCAACTTCCATGCCGCCACAAAATGCCTTCGGGTTGGTTTGCGCATCGGCCGCCTGGGTGCTGTCATTTTCCGGCGCGATGCCGCTCATTTCATAGATCACTTCCACATGGTCTTGATAAACAAAAACAGATGTAATAGTCACGGTCACGCCGTCGCGCGTCACTGAAACGGGTTCGGCAAGCATTCGCAGATTGCCCGTATTTTCCACCAACCCCACCTCAGGCACATATCCAAGCAATCGTCCAATCGCCGCAGCCATACCAGGCACGCTCACGATCATCACCGCCAGCGCCAACACAAAAGCCATGGCCCAGGCGGGCCTCAACATTAAACGAGACTTCATTTTTACTGGACCTCTCACCAGTTCATACCGTAATTTATTGACAAACTCAGGGTTCGCGTTCGGCACAGCCACCGCCTTGCGAACCTGCTCTTCAAACTCGGGGGAAGGTTGGGTATCACTCATGGCTTACTCCATCTGGCTCTTCAAACGCGCCAGCAAACGATAAACAGATTTCTTCACGGCATCTTCCCGCCTGCCCAACAGGTCGGCAATTTCAACAAAAGACAGGTCAGCCACATATCGCAAGCGGATGAGGTCCTGTTCTTCCTCGTCTAAATGATCGATGATAGACCGGATCCGACTCAACTCTTCAGCCCGGATCAACGTGCCTAGCGCATCCTCCCTTTCAAGGATCTGTCCCGCCGCCTCCAAACCGACCTCGCGCCTGCTTCTGCGAAAATGATCGTTCAGCTTGCTGCGAGCGATCCTGAACAACCACGCCGAAAATTGACCACGCTCCCGATACCGCGCCAGCGACTCATACGCCGCCATGAACGTTTGCGAGGTAATATCCTCCGCTTCATGGGCGCTGCCCACACGGCTATATACATACCTATAAATCGGCTGTACATAGCGATCATACAACTTGTCAAACGCGCTGGGATTTTCCAGTGCGGCAGTAATTAGGGCTGGGATGTCATCTTTTACCATTGTCTGCATTTTCCGATCTGCGCCAAATACTATCATGCAGTTCCTTTCTCTCATGAGTTTTTAAATGTGAATGCACTCCACCTATATAACGGCGCGTAAACGAAAAAGGGACAAAGTGGTCAAACTCAACGATTACAGGTACAGTTCTCAAGAGGCGGCAAATTCCAAATAACTACTGATAAAATCAAGGCAACCACCCAGATCTATAACCGGAGACCACATGGCAAAGCCTGAAAAGAAACTACAGGAACTCAAAACCCGCCTGCTCGAAGTGGGCGACCTCAATAATATCAACGCCCTGCTCAACTGGGATCAACAAACCTATATGCCGCCGGGCGGCGCCGAAGCGCGTGGACGACAGTCCGCGCTGATGGCACAAATGGCGCAGGAAAAATTTATTGATAAAAAGATCGGCAAACTGCTCGATGACCTGCGTCCCTACGAAGAGAGCCTGGCGTATGATTCGGATGATGCCAGCCTGATCCGCGTCACGCGCCGCAACTATGAACGCGCACTCAAAATACCGCCGAAGTTCATCGGTGAGTTGAACGAACATGGCGCCAAATCCTACCAGGAGTGGACGGAGGCGCGTCCCGCCAATGACTTCAGCAAAGTACGCGGCAGCCTTGAAAAGACCCTCGACCTCAGTCGTCAATTGGCGGATTATTTCCCCGGTTACGAACACATCGCCGACCCGTTGATCGACTTCGCCGATTACGGCATGAAGGCCTCCAGCGTCCGCACATTGTTCGCCGATTTGCGCGACAATCTTGTGCCCATCGTGCGCGCGATCACATCCCAACCGCCAGCGGATGATTCCGTGCTTCATAAACATTATCCCGAAGCGGAGCAACTGTCCTTTGGCACGGAAGTGGTCAGGCAACTTGGTTATGATTTCAATCGCGGGCGCATCGATAAGACCCATCATCCCTTCATGACGAAGTTCTCGCTCGGCGATGTGCGCATCACCACCCGCGTCAAAGAGGATGATTTCGGGGATTGTCTCTTCAGCAACATGCACGAAGCTGGTCACGCCATGTATGAGCAGGGCATTGATATGTCGTATGAGGGTATGCCCCTCGGAGGCGGAACAAGCGCGGGTGTGCATGAATCGCAATCAAGGCTTTGGGAAAATATCGTCGGCAGAAGTCACGGCTTCTGGGAATACATGTATCCCAAATTGCAGTCGCATTTCCCCGCGCAGCTCAATGGCGTTTCACTCGATGCGTTCCATGCCGCCATCAACAAAGTTGAGAAGTCGCTCATCCGTACAGATTCTGATGAGGTCACCTACAATCTGCATGTAATGTTGCGCTTTGATTTTGAAGTGCAACTACTGGAAGGCTCGCTCTCGATCCGCGATCTGCCCGAAGCGTGGCATGAACGCTTCGAACATGACTTCGGAATTGTGCCACCCAATGATAGCGATGGTGTTCTTCAAGATGTGCATTGGTATGGCGGCATCATTGGCGGTTCGTTCCAGGGTTATACGCTGGGCAATATTCTCTCCGCGCAATTTTACAACGCCGCGCTCAAGGTGCATCCATCCATTCCCGATGAAATGACGAAGGGGCAGTTCAACACACTGCATGGCTGGCTGCGCGAAAATATTTATCGTCACGGCAGTAAATTTACGGCGCCTGAGATCGTCGAACGCGCCAGCGGTACACCGCTCACGATCGAGCCGTACATCAATTACCTCAAGACCAAGTACAGCACGCTTTATACGTTGTAAATGTTATAATCATAACAACTAAATAACAACCTTCGGGGCAGGGCGCAATTCCCGATCGGTGGTACAGCCCACGAGCGCGCAAGCGCATGATCCGGCGCAACTCCGGAGCCGACAGTAACAGTCTGGATAAAAGAAGGATATAGGCTCACATGAGTCTGATTCGATTTACCGCTTAGGCGGTATGATATGAGTCCCCGAAAACGCAATTTGTTTTCGGGATTTTTATTTCGCTTCATTCCCAGCCGAGACCTGATTCTGCGCCCCGTAGCTTATCTGTGCGAGGCGCTTTTTTTTATTCTCGTAGGGGCGAGGTCTTCTCGCCCCCGCCCCTACAAAAAATAACATGACCAAACGGCTGACTCCCCTCATCATCTCAACACTTGCCTTCCTCCTCGGATGGCATCTCATCACGCGTTATAGCGGGATCCCGAACTTCATTTTGCCATCCCCGCTCAGCGTATGGACGCGTCTCGTCAAAGCCATTCGTGATGGAAGCCTGCCATATCACACCGGCATCACATTGCTTGAAATCGTACTGGGGTTATTGGCAGGCGTCTTGTTTGCAACGATTGTAGGATACCTCCTCGCCAAGTCGCGTTCATTGGAAAAAGTCTTATCGCCATATCTGGTGGCGAGTCAGGCGATACCGGTTGTGGCAATTGCACCTTTGCTTGTGATTTGGTTGGGAGATGGGATTCTCTCGAAGGTGGTCATCTGCGCGTTGATCGTGTTCTTCCCGGTGTTGGTGAACACCATCGTTGGAGTCCGCGCCGTGCCAACCGCGCTATATGACTTGATGAATTCACTCCATGCCTCGCGGGCGCAGATTCTCTGGAAAGTGGAAGTGCCCGCGTCGCTGCCCGTCTTTCTCGGCGGATTACGCATCGGCGCGACGTTATCCGTGATCGGCGCGATCGTTGGCGAATTGGTCGATGCGGAGGAAGGTCTCGGCTTTTTGTTGCAGTTGGGAGATTTTCAATACGACACACCGATGGTGTTCGTGGCAGTATTTACGTTGATCACATTAGCCTTGATGTTGTATGGCATTGTAACGTTATTGGAAAAAAGATTTTTGAAATGGCAAAACCCCTCGCGCTGAGCGGAGTGACGAGCGACAGCGAGGAACGCAGACGAAGCACAGCACGCCCATCAAACAGCGCTTCGTCTACACTCGCCTATCGGCTCGTTCCGCTCAGCGCGAATATCTAAAGGAGATACATGTTTCGCAAATTAGTTTTACTCGTGCTCGGGATGGCACTCGTTATTTCGGGCTGTGGCAGTTCACAAGTCCAGGATGAAGCGTTGACACACATCCGCCTGCCGATGGGATACATCCCAAACATCCAGTACGCGCCATTTTATATCGCGGTTGAAAAGGGATATTTCAAAGAGGCGGGTATCCAACTCGAGTTCGATTACAAATTCGAGACCGATGGCGTGGCGCTCGTGGGCGCAGGTGAATTACCGTTCGCGGTGGTATCGGGGGAACAGGTTTTGCTGGCGCGTGCGCAGGGACTGCCTGTAACGTATGTGGCCGCTTGGTATCAGCAATATCCCGTTTCGGTGGTGGCGAAGAGTGAACTGGGGATTGTCATTCCGCAGGATCTAAAAGGAAAGAAGATCGGTCTGCCGGGTTTGTTCGGTGCAAGCTACATTGGTTTGCGCGCCTTGCTGAATGCGGGCAAGCTCAGCGAAAGCGATGTGACGCTGGATGCAATTGGTTTCAATCAGGTGGATATGATGGCAGTCGGGCAACAGGATATCGTGGTGGGGTATGCCGCGAATGAGCCGATCCAGTTGCGCGCACAGGGCATCGCAGTGACCGAATTGCGCGTGGCAGATTATGCCCAACTCGCGGCGAATGGTATTCTGGCAAACGAGAAAGTGATCGCGGAGAATCCCGAATTGGTGCGCGCGTTCATTGGCGCGTTCCTCAAGGGTTTAAAAGATACACTGGATGATCCCGATGAGGCGTTCACGTTGAGCGAATCGTACATTCCGAATTTTTCTGATTTGGATGCCGATGTGCAAAAGCAGGTATTAACAACCTCCATCGAACAATGGCACGCGGAACGTCTCGGGTATTCCGATCCGCAAGCCTGGGAAAACATGCAGGATGTTTTGCTCGATATGGGTTTACTTACAGAGAAGCTGGATTTGAATAAGGCCTTCACCAACGAATTCATTCCCTAAATCAATCTGCCACAGAGCGCACAGAGTTCTTTGATTTTTTTCTCAGGGTCTCAGCGCTCTCTGTGGCTAAAGAATTATGAGTCACGCCCCCATCCTCACCATTCGTAATTTGTCCGCCGTGTTCCCTGATAACAATGGCGGATTGCGCGTGCTTGAGAATATTACTTTCGATGTTCGCCCGCGTGAGTTTGTATGTGTATTGGGTCCATCGGGTTCCGGTAAAACGACTCTATTGAGAATCCTCGCGGGGCTGATCGCGCCGGCATCCGGTTCATTCAAGTTCGGTCATGGTGAACAACCAAGTATCGGCATGGTCTTTCAACAGGCGACTCTCATGCCCTGGCGCACGGTCATCGGGAATATAAAACTTCCGCTGGAAGTAAAAAACATGGATGAAGCATCTGCACTTGCGAAAACGCAGGAGATGATCGAACTGGTTGGATTAAATGGATTTGAGGATTCACTGCCGCGCGATCTCTCTGGCGGGATGGCGCAACGCGTGGCAATTGCGCGGGCGCTCATCCATGACCCCGACCTGCTCCTGCTCGATGAACCTTTTGGTTCGCTGGATGCCCTCACCCGCGAACGCATGTGGACGGAGTTATCGCGCATCTGGCAGGCGCATCAGAAGACAGTCATCATGGTGACTCATTCGATCAACGAGTCATTGTTTTTGGCAGATCGTGTTTTGGTATTAACGCAACGTCCCGGCAAAATAAAATTGGATGTGGAGGTCGACCTGCCGCGTCCGAGAAAAGATGATATCCGTTACACTCCGCATTTTGGGAAACTGGCGCGGAAGTTAAGAGAAGCGATTGAATGAAATAAACCCGTGAATCCCAATCCTTCAGGAGTGAGCAATAAGTGACAGGTCGTGCTCGAGAAGACGAGTTGTGTATTAATGTTTTCACCGTCCTGTGCTAAGATTATTGCACTTTAATTATTTTGAATCATCACCAAACAACTGTTATGCGCGCACGTAGAGTCATGAATCCGAAAGGAGTGTGATTGCAGTGGTCAAAGATGTTGCGGAAACTGAAATTGTATTAAGCGCTCACGGTCTCCATAAATCATATAAAAATATGCAGGCGCTGACTGATTTCTCTTTTGAGATGCGCGCCGGCGAAATCATCGGCTTATTGGGTCCCAACGGGGCGGGGAAAACCACCGCCATGCGGATCCTTTCCACCATCTTTCCACCAGATCGCGGGGATTTCTCCGTGATGGGAATTCCTCATACGCGCAGGGAGGAAATCCGCGCCTTGATCGGCGTGCTTCCCGAAAGCATGGGATTCCCCATGTATATGACAGGCGAGGAATACCTTACTTACATGGGCCGGCTCTACGGTCGTTCCCCTCAGAACGCCGAGGCAAAATCAATGGAGCTTCTTACCTTGTTTGGGCTGGCAGACGCGGCAGATTCCCGCATCACAACGTACAGCCGTGGGATGCGTCAAAGGCTGGGGATCGCGCGTACGTTCATCAATGACCCGAAGATTTTATTCCTGGATGAGCCCACGCTGGGGTTCGATCCTAAAGGACAGCAGGAAATGCTCCAGGTCGTCAAGGATGCGGCGATGGTGAATCGAGTCGCGGTGGTTATCAGCAGTCATCAGTTGGAGGTGGTCGAAGAGATTTGCTCTCAAGTGTTGATCTTGAACAAGGGACATCTGGTTGCCGCGGGGAAGGTATCGGATATCAAACAAAAGATTCCCGCATCGCCAGCCTGCCGCATTGAAGTTTCATCAGAAACAATGGACAAGGCTCTGGCAATCCTCGCTCAAATGGATGATGTAAAGGTCGAGCGGAATCCAAATCGGCAAAACGAGATCTTGATCTCCATGCAAAAGGATGGCACAAACACTGTGAGTAGAATCTTACAAAGCCTGATCCAGGCAGGCGTATTGGTTGAGGCTTTAACAAAGGAAAGTGTGAGTCTTTCTGATGCATTCCTGTCCATGATCGAGGAGGTGCAGGCATGAAAACAAATGGTAAACAGCCGGGCTGGATGGTTGTACTATCCACCGAAGCGCGACACCTATGGTTGGGGCGGCAGGGGCCATTGCTCTTATTAATTTTCAGTCTCTTCCTAAGTATTTACACGACGCTGGTAGCCCTGGACCCTGAGATGAATGTGCTCTCACCGCGCAGTATGACAAACGTCGCACTTCAAGCCACGATACTTGTGGGGATTCTTGTCGCGCTTCTGCTGACTGCCAACGCCATCAGCGGAGAGCGGGATCAGCGTTCGCTCGAAAGCCTGATGTTGACTCCGCTTCCAAGAGGTCAGATCGCAGTCGGCAAATTCCTTGCGACTCTCTCGCTCTGGCTGGGCATGATCCCGATTGCGATCCCGTATATTGTTCTGGTTGCTAAAAGTACAAGTCTTGTCCCGCAAGCCATCCTGCTGTTGATTTTTCTGGGTAGCCTGCTCGTTATGTTATGCGCCGGGATCGGCATCCTGATAAGTAGTTTCGCGTCTTCCAATCTGGTCAGTTTTACAGCCAGCTTTACGACCATTCTCCTGCTGGCAGCGCCCACTCAACTTCCCACCAGTGTCAAGGAATTGCCTGCCGTGAATTGGTTCATCATCTTCAACCCCATTACTGCGATTGCGAAATTTCAGGCAGGGATTCTGGATGGCGCAGTCTGGAATCAGGAATTGGGACTGTTGATCTCCCCCATCCTCCTCTTAATTCTGATCGTCGCGTTAGGACCGGCATTTCTCAACCGCCGCCTTTCCTTGCAGGGAGGGTTCGAGCAATGACCTTGAAGCATCTTGCAAAAGCGATCCCGCTTATCTGGCTCATGCTCTTGATGAGTCTTACACCGGTCACGGCATCTGCGCAAACATCCACAACAGATGGGAATGTCAGCGTGACCATTGACAAAGATTCCGCCTCCATTGTCGCGGGGGATTGGATTACATTCCATACGGTGATCAGCAATACAGGCGATAGCGCCACGCCGCCTCTGGTCGCGAATTTCAACGTCGCCTCGATCCACCCGGGGCCTCACGTTGACCCGGAGGATTGGTCCCCTCTGAGGACACAGTATATTGACACCATCCAGCCGGGCGGATCAGTCGAGTTAGCGTGGGAGGTGCATACGCTTTTTGAGGGCGATTTCGCAATTTATGTGACCATCGTTTCGCAGGAAAAAAGTTTCGTGCCCGTCGGCAGTCCGACCCTTCACATCCATGCCGGGCCTGATAATGTATTGCCCTTGAATGAGGTGATACCAGTGGCTGTTATTGTTCCCCTCTTCCCTCTTGCGCTTTTGCTATTTACCAGCCGATCCAAAAGAAATCAACGCGTTGCAAAATAATGTTCAGGCAGGGTTTTTAATTTACGGTGCCAGCCACACGACAAAACTGAGTTCAGCATCTTTATAATGCCCGGTGATCTTCCAACAGCCCAGGGTCGGGAAATCAAAGCCAGCCATCATGGCAGAACCCATATCGCTGGCATAGACGCCGTTCGCATCTGAAGTGAAAAGCGGCGGGGCGGATGCATCCAGTCTTTCGCTTGTAACTATCAGGGCAGGTTCAGGCTCCTCATCCCAAATATATCCCTCGCTCCACCAGACTAATTTTTGTGTATACCCACCCGGGTTAAACGGCAGACCTGACCATACCCCGTCAGCATGAAGAGCCGTCCATAGATGATTCGACCCGAACCAGAAGATGTTGGGCCAGGGTGAATTGGGTGAATAGGGCACGGGCGCTTCGAAGACAGGACTGCCCTTGACTGTTGTTACCGGACAGTCTGCGGGAGGAATATTCGATATTACTTCAGGAGTGGTCGTTGGCGCGACTTCATTCGCTTGAGCAATCGCATTGCCAGTACAGCCTGTCAACAGCAACGCGAGAACAGGTATTGAGAGAATGAAATACAGTCTACGCATGGATATCTCCTTTCGGATTCACAGCTATTACCCCGCTCCGTTGTAATAAGTTCCCACCAAATCCAAAAGAGTGGATGGCGTTTGCTATCCACTCTTTTATTGCTCCCGATTTTACGGCGCGACCCACACTACAAAACTGAGTTCGGCATCATTATATTTTCCTGTGATCTTCCAACAGCCGAGTGTCGGAAAGTCCACGCCGACCAACATGGCAGATCCTATATCGCCTGCATAGGCATTTGTCGCTTTTGAAACATTAAGCAGCGGAGCATGTGCATCCAGTCTTTCACCTGTAACAACCAGTTTCGGTTCAGGCTCCTCATTCCAGACATATCCATCGCGCCACCAGAACACTTTTTGAGTGTAACCTTCCAGATTGTGTGGCAACCCTTCCCATATGCCATTATCCGGGATTTCCGTCCACAGAGAATTGGAACCGAACCAGAAATGTCCTATGAAACCAAGTGAATCGTACGGCGCAGGCGGCACGAAATCTTGTTCCTGTGGAACGGTCAATGGGCAACTCGCGGGCAGATCCTTTGACACGACCTCAAGAGTTGGTGTCGATTCCACTTTTTCAGGCACGCTGACAGGTTCAACTTCTTTCGCTTGCGCCGCCGCATTTCCAGCACAGCCTGTTAGAAAGGATGTGAGAATGATGATTAAGAAAAAGAGGTGTAGTTTGGGCACAGATGCCTCCTTTCGGATTCACATCTATTACACCAATCCCATGTAATAGGTTCCGCCTAATAACCAAAAAAGTGGAGGATGTTTGCCATCCACTTTTTGGATCAATTGTTGATAACAAATGTTCAGATCATGGACTGCAATTTTTTCGGTGCAACCAGCCACCAGGCTTCGCGCAAATAGGAATCCAACTCCTCGTCGCTGATCTGGTCAAGGTCGATGCCAACCCAGCCGCGGACTCCCACATATGGCGGTTTGAAGAATTTCTCCGGTGAGGCTTCGATGAGCACAGGTTGAAGACCCGGCGACACAGGCACCCACACCGCAATATGACCGTCATTGTGATGATTGTTCGCAAACATGGCAAACACTTTCTTGCGCACAAAGAAGGTGGGCTCGCCTTGCGAGAGTTTTTCCGTACACTCAGGCAGAGTACTACAAACATGTCGGACTCGCCCCAGATGTTTTTCACTTATTGAAGGCATTTTGTCCTTTTTGATTAAGACAAGATCTGCACCGAATCAGAGTTCTTCATCTTTAGGTTTTCCAGCAATTTCTGTGTCACTAGCGCCACCTCCTCCACCGCCCTCTCAAATGCCGCTTCGTTGACCTTTGACGGCTTGCGATAGCCGCTCACTTTGCGCACAAACTGCAACGCCGCCGCGCGGATTTCCTCCTCCGTGGCGGGGACTTCCGCGTTTCGTAATGTTTTGATGCTTCTGCACATAAGATGCTCCTGAAGTGACAGTCACTTTAATTAACCTGATTTATGCGACGGCATGAAATGCGCCAGTCGTTGTGCCATCTTGCTCTCCGTCATGGAATGCAGCCAAATGCGTCCAGGCCCTTTGAGCGTGGCGAGAAAAAGTCCCTCGCCGCCGAGGAATATATTGGCGAGTCCTTGGATCATTTCCACGTTGAACGTGACCGTGCTTTCGAACATGGCGACGTGCCCAGGTTCTACGCGCATCACTTGGTTCGGCTGTAGATGATATTCGATCGCGTCGCCGTCCAATTCGGCGAATGCCATACCGGGACCGGTCAGCTTTTGCAGGATGAAACCCTCGCCCGCGAACATCCCAACGCCGAGCCGGCGCGTGAAAAAGATATCGAGCTTGACGCTTTTCTCGGCACATAGGAAGGCATGCTTATGCATGATGACGGACTGGCCCGCCTCCAACTCAAGCGGCAGGATCTTGCCGGGGAAATCCGTGCTGAACGCCGCCTGGCCCGGCGCGCCCTTGGCAGTGAAATCAATAATGAAAGCGGTTGCGCCAGAGACTGCGCGCTTCAACATGCCGCCCAATCCTCCAGCAGAGGTCGTGTTCATGTTGGCCGTGGCAGTCATCCATGACATCGCGCCGGTGTCGGAAAACACGGTTTGACCGGGCTGCAAATCCACAGCCAGCGTCTGTTGGACAGTGCCCATGATGTGATATTTGAGTCCGCTTTTGGATTGTGCACTAATTTCGGGGACGGTTGGCAGATCGGGAATGCTCATGATTTATTCTCCTTTAACGAAACGACTGTTTCTTTTCGCCTTCTTTGTACGGTCGCAACGCAAATGCGGACCACTGTTCGTTGACAGAGATCAACGTGATAAATTTCAAATCCAATTCCTTTAAAACATCCCAGCCTTTGTCGCGGGTGAGATCGGTCTGGATCTTGGATGTCCCTTTGGGGAAGGAAAGCCATAAGATCGAGTCAGGTTTGAGAGCCGAAGCAGCTCTGGGGGCGAGCGAATCGAGTTCATCCCTGTTCCTTGCAAAGACCTGAATCCAGTCGAACGTGCCGCTTAGTTTTTGCGAGATTTCAGAGTCGTGTTCCAATTCATTCAGATAATTTTCCGGCGCTTTGATGACCGCGGCGCGTGAACCGGGTTTGAGCTTCATCTTTTTTGCGAGAGTTGATTCAGGCATGGCTGCCGTTCCTTTTTTCAGAGATAAGATGCCAGACTTCCATCTGGCCTTTGCCCTTGACGGGGATCTCACCAATGTATTCACATTCAAAATCATCCTTGAGCAGTTCGTACGTATCGCGCGTGATCTGGATCTTACCGCTGATGCCATGGCTTTCCATGCGGCTGGCAGTGTTGACCATATCGCCCCATAAGGCGTAGAAAAATTTTTTACGTCCGATCACGCCCCCGATCAGCGAACCTGAATTGATGCCAACGCGGATCTCGATGGTATGCCGGCCATTCAGAAATTCTTCGCGTTCGACATATTTCAACATGTCGAGTGCCAGCCGCGCCAGGACAGCTGCGTGATCGGGCCGCGGTGTGGGGACGCCAGCCGCGGCCATGTAATCATCACCCGCGACCTGGATCTTTTCAACACCGTATTTATCCACGAGTTCATCGAAACGGGAAAAAAGTTCGTTAAGCATATGCACAACTTCATACGGACCAAAATTTGCGGATATGGGTGTGAAGTTCACGATATCGGCAAATAATACGCTGGTGGAGCTAAATTCCTCAGCAATGGTCCCTTTTCTCTGTTTCAATTTTTCGGCGATCCGCCTGGGCAGGATGTTGTAAAGCAGATCGTCAGCCTGATCGCGTTGCATCTGAATGGTGTATTTTTGCAGAAAGTCCCGGCGGGTGTATCTTTCAAGATTGTAGCTGGTGACGATGCCGATCACATTCGCGCCGAGAAAGAAAAAATTGTGAATGGTAAACATCACGATGCCGGTTTCAGTGTCCAGTAATTGTTTGATCCCGATGCTGACAAATTCGTAGCCTGCCATGATGATCAGGTTCGCCAGGATCGCGTGCCAGAAACGCAGGCGCGACAATCCATAAGCCCACATGGAAACCAGTAGAAGGCCGCTAAAATAGAATCTGCTTCCGAGTTCGGCTTCACGCATGATCGCGATCATGACAATGATTCCCAGACCGGCTATCACCACCACGAAAGTCATAAAGGCCTGGGCGTATTTTTGAAGAAGAGTTGTGTACGTTGTTATGAAGGCAACAACAATCAGTGGACAAACAACCGCAAACCGAATAAACCAGACAATATTTCTGGAAAGCGGAACTGCGTAAATATCCAGGATCCCAAACACTGAATATAAAAAGAAACCGAGGACCAACGCCAGACGCGTGGTGGGCAGGGTGTTGACGCGATAATCTTCGCGAAATTGCGCTTCAATATCTGCGGGGAATCGGAGTCGGTCGGCCTGGGGATAAAGTGAATCGAACATTGTGTAAAATGATAAAGGGGTTGGGCTGATAAAAAATATGTTCTTATCTTGCTATTAAGGGGTTTGATGTCTGGCTTATATGCGCGGCAAGTCCAGCAATAAGACTTCTGCCAGCATCCTTGAATTCACATTTCGATCCATCTTTTCCAGGACGTTTTCATGTCCACTAACCACCAGCCGCGCAGACGATAGATCCATGCGGCTTGCCAGGTCTTCGATCTCCATATTGCGATCCACGTTGACCAGCGGAGTCCCGGCTTGCGCGGTTCGCAACATCACGTCACGCCAATACGAGAGCCAGATCAGGACGGCTTGACGCATCCCATCCTTATCCTTACTCAGTTTATCTGCATACGCAAACTTTTGGACACGCGAAGCAGAGATCAAATTCTGCAGGTCATTCAAGCGTTCTTCGCGTTGTTCGAGCAAGGCATCGTTTTCAATTAATCGCAGGGCATATCCAAACCTGCCTCCGGAGATGTGGGCGATCAACTTTGCGCGCCCAAGCTCCAATCCTCTGGTCTCCAATTCTCTCTGGACCATCTCAACTTTCAACGGTCTCAACCGCAATACTTCACATCTTGAGACAATGGTTGGCAACAATTGTTCGGGATTATCAGCAGTGAGAATTAACACTGCAAACGAGGGCGCTTCCTCCAATGTTTTGAGCAGGGCATTGCTGGCTGAATCATTAGCTTCCTGAAAACGCAAAAAGACGGACACCCGATATTTTGATTGATATGGCTTGAAAGTCAACGTACGCCGCGCTTCACGGATCTGATCCACCTTTAGCGTCCCGCCTTCAGAGTCAGACTGGATGATCGTCAAGTCGGCGTGTTGCATGGCTTCGATCTGTCTGCAATCGCGGCATGTTCCGCCGCACGGGATTCCCTCTGCCATGGGCATTTGGCAGTTCAATGCTTGGGCGAAACGTAAGGCTAACGTGCGACGGCCCAGCCCGGGAGGTCCAGCGAAAAGATACGCATGACGCGTTGTCCCGTTGGCAGCATGTTTCTTCAACATGTCTACAGCCCATTCGTGACCGATCAGATTCCAGTTATTGTTCATCAGAATAAATTTTATTTACACCGGTGGTTGAGTAGTTTCGAGCGTAGCGAGAACGTATCGAAACCACCATGTTACAGAAGTATTTTTCTAACCTGTTGGTTTCGATATGCAACGAACGCTACTCAACCAACGAATATGAATCGTAAATCGTCAATCGCAAATCGTCAATTACCAATTCCCCATTACCAATCACTGGTTATTATTCCTGTCCCGCCCGCAACCGCAAAAAAGAATCAAAGCGTTCAGGATGCACGCGCCCATCTTTCACGGCAGTCAACACCGCGCAATTGGGTTCATGCGTATGCGAGCAATCACTGAACTGACAATTCTGCACCAGCTCGCGCAATTCAGGGAAATACGCTTCCATCTCCTCCGGCTCGGTATCCCACAACGCCAGCGACTTCCAGCCCGGCGTATCAGCCACATAGCCGCCATCCACCAGTGGGAACATCTGACGCGTCACTGTCGTATGCCGGCCCTTGTCCATCACTTTGCTGATCTCATTGACCGCGAGTCCCAGCCCGGGCTGGATCTCATTCAGCAAGGAAGATTTCCCCACACCGCTCGGTCCTGCGAGCGCAGAAATTTTATTCTTTAACGTATCGTGCAATTCATCAACGCCCGCGCCGGTTTTGGTTGAGGTATAGATCACGCGATAACCCAGCGGCTCATACAAACCAAAAATCTCTTTTGCATTTTCCACAAGATCAGTTTTATTTGCGACAATGACCGCAGGCACGCGTTGTTTTTCAGCGATGACGAGGAAGCGGTCCAACATTCTTAATTTGGGATGCGGATGCGCGCACGCGAAGACGAAGACGGCCTGATTGGCATTTGCCAGCAGAACTTGTTGATACTGACCCTGAGGCCTCGGGTCAAGCCTGACGATAGCCTGCTTGCGCTCTTCGACCTCTTCTATCGCCCCGCTTCCGTCTGCCCCCACGGTGACCCGAACCTTATCTCCAAGAGCGGCAATGTCACCCATGGCCCTGCCCCGTTTCAACTTGCCGCGCAATTGACAAACAACAAAACCCTGCCCGGTCTCTACAGTAAAGAAACCAGACTGGGCTTTGATGATCAACCCTTGTAATATTTTTTCGTCCGTCAAATATTCACCGTGCTATTCCGGCTCCGGCGTCTCAGTTGGGATTCCGCCAAAGGGCGTGGGAGTAAGTGTTGGACCAAGTATACTCGCCTCAAACCATAATCGAGTCCGCGGCTCGCCATAGTAATAGGTTTCCACAATGCGCTGGAAGATCGGTGCGGCAAAATCGGAACCCTCACCCTGATATTCAAGCACAACTGCAATGGCAATATCGGGCAAACTACTGTTTTCACTGTTCATAGTATAGCCTGCAAACCAGGCGTGTGGATATACATCGCCTGATTCGGCAGTACCGGTTTTCCCAGCCACGGGGATCTGCAAACCGCGCAATCGAAAAGACGCCGTGCCGAGTGGATTTTTCACGACACTGATCATCGCTTCCTTGAGAAGCTCCAAACGGAAGGGCAGAATAGGTAATGTGCCCTGCGCCACTGGTTTGAAAATTGTCGTTGAGGCGCCTTCGACAGGCACGATCATTTCGACCAACTGCGGGCGGTACAATGTTCCGCCATTGCCGAGTGCGGCAATGAACCTGGCAACTTGTAACGGCGTCACCTGTACGTCGCCCTGCCCAATGGCTTGATTAACAACATCCAGCACGGTGGGAGGGTCAATGATCTGCCCAGGCTGTTCCGGAATTTGTTCAATGCCTGTGAGTTGTCCCAAACCAAAAGCGCGCGCCATGTTCGCAATATCATTTGGGCGGTTGTTCTCGTAGAGGGTGTAACCCACATCCCAGAAGAACGGATTACACGAACGCATCAAGGTTTGGGAAAGGTTCAGCAAACCGGACGGTTGGCTGTCTGATGTATTGCATTCCCGACCTGAACTCAATCGGTCCTGGCAGTGCTGCCATGTCCAGTCATAGCGTACCTCGCCCGCGCGCGTCCAATCGTATTGACAATCATATTCCGTTTCAGGGACATACAGTCCGCTTTCCATACCGGCCGACATGGTGATGATCTTGAACACTGAGCCCAGTGGATATTGTCCCTGTGCCGCGCGGTTGAGGAAGGGTTGGTTTGTTTGGAGCAACTCGGAATATTGTGCTGATCCGTTGGGATTACCCGGCGCGAAAATATTGGAATCGAAACTTGGGGAGGTAGCCATCGCCAGTACACGACCTGTATCGCGTTCGATGACCACGGCCGCGCCGGTAAATCCCTTGAGCGCTTCCTGGGCATAATACTGCAAATTACGATCAATGGTCAGTTGGAGCGAATCTGCCGGCTTGGGGGCGCTCTCGCCCACCTTCGTCACAATGGCACCGGTCGTTGGATTGATCACATACAATTCACCACCGCGTTTCCCGGAGAGATAATCCTCCCCCCACAGCTCGATGCCGTCTCTTCCTACAAACTCGTCCCCCGCATAGCCGCGGCGGCGATATTCCTCCAACTGTTCACTGGGAACCTGCTGTGTATAACCGAGGATATTGGAAGCGGAACCTCGCCGGAAATAGAAACGCGAGTCATATATATCCCACCCAAGGCCGCTGGGACTGATCGAAAGGATGCGTTGCGCTTCATCTGTAGACGCCTCACACAACGGAATGGGATATTGCGCGGGCGTGTTGATGATCTCGTTGGCAAGAAAATCCTGGTTGATGCCACATAACAGCCAGGCCTCCGAAAGCAGTGTTCCGAGGCTTTCCTCGGTCACGTTGCCGGGGATCACATAAAAAGCATACACCTCCGACTGAGCCGCAAGGACATCTCCATTGCGGTCATAGATGTTGCCGCGCGAAGGAATGCTGTAATTCATTTTGAGGACATTCCCGCCTGCCATTTCAGGAAGGATAAGCGCGTCGTCCCAGTTCAATTTCCACTGATCGCCTTCGAGTACCAGTTTTGCAATAATGTCGCGCTGGATATCTCCGACGAGCGCTGTATGATATGTGACCTTATAGGCAATTTCGGAGGAGTACGGATTTACAAGAGATGATGAGATCCCGTAATCGAATGAACTCGCGCTCATTTCATTCAACGAATCGCGGTTGCGTTTGGCAAAATCTTCCAGCGTAATGGCATCCTGTGTGACCTTGCTCAGCGCGCCATACATGGCGTTGTAATCATCCGCTTTGAACGCATCGAGATAAGCCTTGAGCGTCAGACTGGGGTCCGGCGCAGGACGAATAGTTACAACCGGCTGTGGTAACGATGTAGGTGTCGGAATGATCGAGCCACTATCAGGGCCACACGCAGTTAGAAATACAAACACGGCGATAAGATTTAACCAGCGAAAAAATTTCATGCTTTACCTTTCAAATTCTGGAGTGCCGGAGTTTGCTCCTGCATGTTCAACAACAAGCTGTTGGACTCCAGAGTCTACAGCGCACCACTCAAGATCGCGCGCGAAACGGGACATTGATACTCCAACAGAGTCTGGCATTTCACAGGCACATCGGCATGTGGCGGAGAGTCCATTTTACGCAGCATGCGGACGATATGGCACATCGGCAGGCCCATCACACCGGCGTAACATCCGCTCATGCTCGCGACCGGGCGAAAACGCGGATGTTGAATCGCGTACGCGCCCGCCTTATCAAGCGGGTCGCCGGTTTGAATGTAGGCATGGATCTCGTCATCGGAGTAATCGCGCATGGGCACGTCGGTAACGCTGAGTTCCTTCAGAAGGAGTCCATCGCTCAGACGAAGCAGGGCAACTCCGGTGTAGACCTGATGCGTGCGTCCGCGTAAACGCGTCAGCATGGCAAAGGCTTCCACATTATCTTTCGGCTTGCCGAGAATGTCATTCCCATCCACAACGGTGGTATCCGCCGCGAGGATGAATTGATCGGCATGCGCGGTGACCGCACGGGCTTTTGTTTCAGCAAGCCTTAAGACGTACCCGGCAGGTGATTCGTTCGCGCGCAGGCTTTCGTCCACATCCGCGACGATGACGTTGAACATCCAGTCGGCGAGGGCGAGCAGTTGACGGCGGCGCGGCGAGTTGGAAGCGAGCACCAGTTGAGGTTGGGCTGTCACGAAAAAGATTCTAACACAGCCCTTGCAGAGGCTTTAACAGGCGCTCATCCTGGTGCTCAGGTGTGGGAAATCCACGAAATAAAACCCGGGTGCGCAGCGTCAGTAAAGCATTATGGCAGCTGCACACGTTCACATCCGCACATTGTTCAAGAGCAGGCTGCTGCACGTGCTGGACTATCAATGTCCGGGGTGCGAGGATAGCGTAGACGAGATTCCCGAGGGTTATCAAATCGTATTGCCGCGCGCCGGTGCGTATGAACGCCGCGATGCGTACGGCACCATGCTCGCCGACCCCAACCAGGTGTTGTTTTACAATCAGGGACAACCCTACGATACTACGCATCCCGTGCGGGGTGGCGATTCATCCACGGTCTTTGCGTTTGTGCCCTCGCTGTTGATCGGCATGGTCAAGGCATATCATCCCGCGATCGAAGACAATCCCTGCCACATTTTTCAACGTAACCACCTCACATTGAATACAAAACTTCAAATTCTGCAATATAAGTTGTTGTGTGCAGAGAAATATCAGGCGTCGCCGCTCCAGATCGAAGAGCAGGTCATCACGTTGACCGATGAGATCATCCGCGCGTTGTATCACAACAATGCAGATCAGCAAAAGCCCGCCTTGGAATACACCCGCCGTGCGCATGCCAACCAGACCCATGCCGTGAAAGTCTTTCTCAACGCGCACCTCCATTCGCCTCCGCAACTGGAGCAAATCGCATCGGCTGTGCATCTTTCCCCGTATCACTTGTGCCGCGTTTTCAAACAGAACACCGGCATGACCATCCATCAATACCTCAAACGCCTGCGCCTCTTCAACGCCGCCCAGGAAATGCTCGATAACCCGCACGCGCGCCTGGATGTGCTCGCCCTCGATTACGGTTTTTCCAGCCATGGCAATTTTTCCACCGCGTTCCACCAGGCCTTCGGACTCAACCCCTCGCAACTGCGCGGCGTGCAACTTCGTCAGATGAGCAAGATTTTAAAAGCCTGATCTGACCTTCCCCGCTATCATCACATTTAGCTGGACGACGAACACCGTCTCCTCCCACAGGACGGCTGCTTCTGTTTTATCGGCTTTTTCCAGGGCTGACGCGTTGACCTCGTTCGTCCCCGAAGAGACAAAGTTCGCAATCTTTGGAACATTCCAGGATTCAGCATCGTCAGGTTTCCCAGCACTGCGCTGGTTTTGGGTATCACCATCATGGTGCTTGCATCTGCCTTGATCATAGGCTTGCCCGGTGTGGCAGGCGTGCGGCATTCAGGAACCAATATTCGTTCTTCATTTTAGGAGTAAAACATGAAAGTCAAACATTGGACCATCTTCATCATCCTTGGCTTGATCTGGAGCTCATCCTTTTTGTGGATCAAAATCGGCATCCAGGAAATCGGACCCATGGCGCTGGTCTCGCTGCGCATGTTGTTCGGCGCGCTGACGGCGGTCGCCATCGCCGTGTATCAAAAAGTGAACTGGCCGCGTGATTGGAAGACCTGGCGCACCTTTATAATTCTCGGCCCCACCAGTCTGGCCATTCCCATCTTCCTCATCTCCTGGGGTGAGCAGACCATCGACTCGGCGGTCGCGTCCATTCTTAATGCGACCGTGCCGTTGTTCACGATCATCATTGCACATTTCTGGTTAAGCGATGACAGGATCACCTCACAAAAGTTGTTTGGCTTGTTGATCGGGTTTGCGGGTGTGGTGGTGTTGATGAGCAAGGATTTGGGGACCAGTTCGCAATCTTCGGTGATCGGGCAGGGCGCGGTCATTCTTGCCTCCGTTTTCTACGCGTGGAGCGCGGTCTATGCACGCAAGACCACCCAGCATGTAAAGGGCTTGGCGCGCGGCGCATCTCCGCTGGTCACCGCGGCGATCTTCATGTGGGTCACTGCGCCCTTCGTGGAAAAACCATTCCTGATGCCCAGCCTGCCAATTACGTGGGTAGCGGCATTGTGGCTGGGAATCCTGGGATCAGGCGTAGCCATGCTGATGTTCTATTACCTGCTCCACGAGATCGGTCCCACGCGCACAACCCTGGTGACCTATCTCTTCCCCGTGGGCGGAGTCATCTTCGGCGTGCTCTTTTTGAACGAGCACCTTTCATGGCAATTGCTGGCCGGGACATTGCTGGTCATCTCCAGCCTGGCGGTTGTAAACTGGAAGCCTGCAGAAAAAATAGAGTTCAGGCAGGTTGTCATAAAGACCAAGTGATGTATGGAAGACATGCTGACATCGTCCCGAAGGTTTATTTTCAGGATTTGTCACAGCGCTTCTCCACCCCACTCATCGCGGACGCCTGTCTGCGATGAGGAGTAAATCGTGGCGCGGGACACCCCACATATTATGAATTGGCAGGATCGTATCCTGCATCACGAGTACATCACCTATCTTGATCTGCTACAAAAATCTCACTCGGCCGTCACAATCGCAGCATGGATCAGATGAGCATAGCGATTCTGCAGCCGGATAAAATGGCTTTGGATCGCGTCCGCTTCGGCGCCCTCGGGCGCAAGAAACCTGCCGCTTTCCACGCCCTGACGCGCGATCTCGCGACACACAGCTTCGGTGATCAATTCCGCAAGCAGGACCTGTCCCTGCACGGATGTATCCAGGCGGTTCTGGCTGTCGAGATAGATTTTAACGGAAGGCGCGGCGGTGGCGACCACGATCGTTGAGTTGACCCGGTCCAGGTAGACGCGTTGACGCGGGTCCATGCGGTCATCGAACCGGATATCGTTGAAGAGTCCGTGATGCTTCCTGGGCTGGGTATCGTCCAGCGCCTCTTTCCTCGACCGAACCTGCACCACCGCCTTTGCCTTATGATCGCCCAGATGGGCTGTTACCACGCCCTCGTTGCCAACCTGTTTTCCCTCCACTTGAATCTTTGCAATACCGAGATCGGGATGCTCCTTCAAGGCTCTCACCTGAACCCTGGGAGTCAACACACCCACTTCGAGGTTGTCCGAAACGACGAAGACCGTTGCGCCGTCATGCACCCTGTCTGATAGTCTGGCGCGCAGGGTCAGTGTGACCGTCTGTCCCGTTTGAACAAAAACTCGTTCGGGAAAAAACCCAAGTCCGGAGGGAGGCGATTCGATTCTCTTTCCGTCTGCAGATGCCTCTCTGCCCTCGCTCAACTCAGAGGATGCAATCGTGTTCAACTCGCGAACTGTCTTATCGAGTTTCTTGCGCAGATGCTTGTCGAGTTTCATCTGCTCGTCCTGCATCGCATGTTCACGTTCGATCTGCACCAGCGGCTCGATGCGGCTTTCGACGGCATGTTTCAGCGCCTTCGCAAACGGCAAAGTCCAATTGATGCCGTCACGCGTGGCGGTCAGCACAGGTTCATCATTCTTCAAAAGATCATGCAAATAATCACATTCGATGGAGCCATAGAAGAAGGATGCGTACGGATCGTTCTCGAACTTGAGCATGGTCAGCGAAATGACCGTGGACTGGCTGATGACGAGCAAACCCGCATCGGCGTAATCGCCCTCCTCGCCGCGCGTCGACAGTTGAATCTGCGACCGTAACAATTGCAAATGGGCCGAAGCAGGATAGCCTTCGATCTCGAACTGTTCATCCAAAACCATTTCACCTTTCGGCGGTTTGTAGGAAAGCACATGCTCATCCTTGACCCTGTCTGCGCCTGCAATATTCCGCAGGATGATGAGCCGTGATGGATTTCCCATGATGGTGCGCAGTTCGAAATGTCGTTGCAGGTAATTGCGCAGGTTTTCGAACTGCGGCATCTTGACATCTGCGCGCGCGACGATGATCTCGATCACGGTGCCATTCCCCTCGGGGATTCCATGCTTCTCCCGAAGTTCATCGGTTGCAGGGATGGGTTCATCTAGATCGAACGTCGGGACACCCTCTTTGAGCAACAGGGAACTGCGATAAAGTGTGTGTCCACGGACGGAATTGACATACCCATATCCCAAACCGAAGATGGCATCCTTGAGGCCGCGTCCCCACATGCCGCGCACGTGCATATCCTCCTTCATTCCGCTGGTCGCTTCACCGTACGTGCCGACCACCTTATCCATGCGTATATCGTCCATGCCCTCCGCAAAATCCCGCACGCGGATCACGGAATTCTTGTGCTTTCGCAATACGTCAATGATGATCTCACCGCTGGCGTGCAGGCCCTCATCCTCGAGGCGGGAATAACTATCGTTGCTATTGGTGATGATCTCAACCAAAGCGCGCAAAACATCCTTGCGGATGGCCTGGTCCGCCTGTTGCAGGGCAACCCTGTCGGCATACTGAAGTTTGCGGCTTATCGCCATTCCATTCCTTTCCTTATTTACTCGTCTTCCGCATCTTCTTCCCAGCCGGCTTCGTGGCTGTGCCAAGCAGGTGCGGGAACTTATGCTCACAAAACTCCAAAAAGTTTAGCAGGTCGGTGCGTTCGTGGATCCTTACATATTCCTTGAACTGCTCAAGATTCCGTGCAAGTGTTGTCGGCGGGGATTCCATCGTGCCTAACAACAGACTTCTAAAATCGAACTCATTGAGCGGCAGTCTCTTTTTGTAATGCTTATACGCGTCGGATGTTTCAACGGAATGGACGTATTTACGCGCCCGCACTTTCAAGTCAGGATGGATGGATTGCGACGGGCTCTCAGGCTTTTTTGTTTTGGGTCGGGGTATGGGAACAGGTTTCATAACCCTGCCAAGCGACTTCTCAATCTTCTGAGCACGTTTGATCCCTTTTACTGTGATTTGGAATCCGCGGGCGGCGCTTCCGCGCAAGTAGCCTCTGCGTTTGCAGTCGCTCCACCGTCTGCTGACGATTCCCGAATCGGGCCAGTGCGGATATTTCCTGAGGGAAAACCTTTTTGGGAACAATACAAAGCAGGCTGAGATAACGTCTTCGGAGGTGATCCCGGTTCCCTGCCGATGGAAAAAGTAAACGGCATACACCACAAGATCGTTCAGCGTGATCTTTGTATAAACGTCAGAGTCGAATTTGGGAGGGTCAGTTCTTTTGGACGCCATGTTTCTCTCTGCGTGGAATCTTACCCCATTTCCAGGGCGTCAAAAATCTCATTTTTCTTCCCGATAGGCTAGAGCTGAATAAAACTCTTTCAAGAATCTTGAGGGCGCTTTTGCCAGCAAACGCGGTTCGGTGAATCCCGCGCGCGGCGCCAGTGTATGATACGTTTCAAAGGATAGGGGATGCGGCACCCACAAGTTTCCTGAGTCCACGTTGTATTCGACGAGCAGAAACACGCCGTGCAGTTTCAGGAACGAGCGCACATGATGCAGCACCTTTACCTGATCCTTGAAATAATGGAGAGAGTTTGCCATCACAATGCCGTCGAGAGGCGGCAGGGAAAGTGCGCGTGTAAAGTCCGCGCGCACAGAATGTACATTCTGTGAAGACCCGAATTCCGCGCGATGTGCCTTTTCCAGATCATTGAGTGCCTTTCGGTCTTTATCCACGGCGTAGATATCGGCATGGAAGCCGATCAGTTCGCGCAATGCCAGGGTAAAGGCGCCGCTCCCTGCACCGAAATCTGCATAGGTTCCACCTTGATCTAAATTTGCAGGCCTCAAAAGATTGACATGGTCGTTGTGGTCCATGCGGGAATGGTATCATAAACCAGATGGATGCAATTGACTGTCTTCAGATGGCAGACCGACACATCGTTGTTTGTTTCAATCAAATGGCTTCAACTTTTTTCTCTCCAAATTTGATTTGAGAAAACCAAACAAGCACTAGAGCAAACAACGCCGCCAACGACATGAACAAAGCATAGAACATCAACCGTTCCGCGCCCACAAACACAGGGAACATGACGGCTCCCGAAATATTCGATACAAAGTGGAACAACATCACAACAGGGACGCTTTTTCCGCTTCTGTGATAGAGCCAGGCGATGATGATCTGAAATGCGAACGAAAATACGAAGATATCGAACCAGTACATCTTTCCATACAGAAAGAGCGGTAAATGCCAGATGGCTCTGAAAACGCCCAACATGAGCACGGCAAGTAGCGCACCGTTGGGACGATTTGCAAAACGTTCCTGTAGTTTTGGCAGGGCATAACCCGTCCAGCCGGGTTCTTCCCAGTGCCCGCCGAAGAAGAGCAGCTGAACGAAAACTCCCAGCGATAACAAATGCGGAGGCTCTACAAGAGTCGCGCCAGACATCAAGTTAATGATAAAAGCAAGCCCTGTATAACCAATGATGATCAAGGGCGCAATCAAATACCACCAGCCTGCCTGCCACTGAGTGAGTTGCTTCCAATATTCACGCAAACCTGTCCTGCCCATCGTCAACGCAATCACGATCATTGCGGTAAACATGGGACCCTGCGGAATGATCGCGCCATTCATCAAAGGCACCGACCACCAACTCAGCGCATAAGTGAGCAGGAAGAAAAACACCAGTTCATAACGATTGAGAATTTGTTTCATGTGAGACTCCTTTTTGATTGAACCACCCATAGGATACTCATGCACTCGCAAACTGAGATGCGTCTCGCGACGCAATTGGGTCGGGGCTTAAGACCTATTCTAATTTGCCGCAGAGACACGGAGATTTAATTTCTCTCAGAGTCTCTGCGACTCCGTGGCAAGCCTTCAGCATGAATGACCCCCAAAAAATTATTCCTTGCGCACCACACCCTCGCGCCAGGCGTACACCGCGGCTTGAGTCCGATCCGCCAGATGCAGTTTGCTCAGGATATTGCTCACGTGCCCCTTGATGGTTTTCTCGCTCAGCACCAGTTTCGCCGCCATCGCCGCATTGGACATCCCGTCCGCGATCAACTTCAACACTTCCAACTCGCGTTCGCTCAATTCAGTGAACGGGTTCAACGCATCTTCACGTTTACCCTGCAATTCCCTGATGACCCGCGCTGCCACACGCGGATGCAACACCGCCTCACCCACAGCGGCTTTGCGAATGGCGGATGCCAGTTCCTCCGCGCTCAAATCCTTCAAAATGTATGACAACGCGCCAGCCTTCAATGCAGGGAAAATATGTTCGTCTTCGTGATACGAAGTCAGCACGACGATCTGCGAACGCGGACTGACCTGTTTGACGCGCCGCGTGGCTTCGACGCCGTCCATGTTGGGCATGATGAGATCCATCAGGATGACATCGGGAATCAACTGCGCCGCCAATTGGATCGCCTCTTCACCCGAACCCGCTTCGCCTACGACCGAGAGGTCTGGTTGCGTTACCAAAAAAGCCTTTACACCCTGACGCACCATGGCGTGGTCATCCACCAACAACACCGAAATTGTCTCAGCCATCATGACCTCCTTACTTTAGCGACAACGCGCGTGCCTTTTGATTTTTCGCTTATCACTTCAATTTTCCCGTTCACAGCAATTAATCTTTCCTGCATCGAATCCAAGCCAATACCTTTGGCGCTTTGCTTTGAATCGAAACCGATACCGTTATCGGCGATGGTCAATGTCACAGCATTTTCATCCGATTTCAATTCGACCATGACCTTGTCCGCTTTGCTGTGACGCGCAACATTTGCCAGCGCCTCCTGCAAGACCCTGAACAAAGCCTGCTCGATTTGCTGATTCACAAAGATTGTTGCATCAATGTTCATTTCAGACACGATATTGTTCTGACGTGACCACGCATCCACATGCTCGCGAATGGCGTCTGCCAATGTTTTGCTCTCCAGTCCAGGTGGACGTAGCGCATTGATGAGTGTGGTCAATTCCGCGCCTGCCTGTTGTGCGAGGCGCTCGGCTTCTATAACGGACTGGTATGACTTGTCGGTTTCAGATAACGCCGTCCGTGCCGCGCTCAACTGCATCGAGATGGCAAAGACCTGTTGCTTCACCGAGTCGTGCAGGTCACGCGCGAGGCGGTTTCTTTCCTCCACGACCGCCAGCTCCTTCAATTTTTGTTGGGCATCCTTGAGTTCATCCACCAGACGTTGATTACGTTCACTGGTCAACTCGGTCTGCTGGACGGTATTCCCTAGAATCGCACAAACAATGAATACCGCAAGATAGAAGAAGACGGCATACAGCCCATCCCAGCCGCGGCTGATCAACGACACGGAGCTTGCAATTACGAAGTAGATACCTGTCCATATTGTCGCCATACGAATGCTCAACACCACAGCCGCATGGAAAGTCAAAATATAGAACAAAAAATTGAAGGCATCGCTCGCGTCTGAGTTTAAGAGGAACAACAGTCCCAGCACCACTGCCTGTCCCCCAAAATACACAGGTGGGTTTCGTTCGTAGTATCCCGTTCGAAACAGGAAGCGATATAACAAGGCAAAGGTAGAACACAATGCCAGCGCGATGATCTGTAATGTCAGGTTTTGAAGACCGCTGATCCCCAATAGCGCCATGACAGCGGTGCTGACATACGTGGAGGCATCCAGCAAAAACGGATTGCGAATATGGATCACTACCTTGCTTTGCATCATGGCATTGTACTCTGATTATCTATTGCGATGACGCCACAACGCGAACTTCATCCAGCACTTCAAGGATCCCATCCATGCAGACCTGCGCGTCGTTTTGACGATATACCAATGACATGTGGGTTGCGCCATCAACGACCCGATAACTCCCGTTGGTGGAGAGTTCCACCATTTCAATATTCGCCACGGACCATACCTTGTAGGTGGCATCATCTGGCTCGGTTGAGATCAAGACCAGGAGTGGTATATCTCCCAACGAAGTCACGCTGCGTTCCTCTTTGAAAGCCATCGATAAAACATTTATTTGATCGTTCAGACTCTGCCAATAACGACTTGTCCCTGCGAATGAAGTGCTGGCAAGCCGCGCCTCTTCAGGCAAATCGAAGGTTGGATTGCCCATTATCGGTTGCAACAAGCGGACCAAGCCAAAGGGCGCCAGCCAACGCACCGTGCGGATCATCTTATTCTCCGACTCAAAATCGGATTGTGTTTCTGCGGGATAGCGCGGGTCATCATAAAGGACACCCGCATCCATCAACACCATGCCTGTCACTTCATCTGGATATTTCGCCGCATAGACGCGATCCACGCGGGCGCCGTAGGAATGACCAACCAGAATAAACGGTCCTTGTTCGTTCGCACCTCGCAGGAGACCATGCAATTCATTGACCTGTTGCTCCATTGTGCGTGGCGCGGGATTGTAGTCGCTCCAGCCATAGCCGGCGCGGTCGTACGCGCAGACGCGGGTATGCTCTGCCAATTTTGGCTGGATCAAAGCCCAGTCCATGGATGAGCCGCCACCGACATGATCGAGAATGATCGTCGGGCCTCCTTCACCCATGCAATAGATGTGCATCTTATACCCGCCGACATTGACCAGCACACCAGGAGGCGGATATTTGCGCTGGTCCGATTCAGTGGCAGCGGTCTGATAGATCATGCCTGCAATCGCCAGCACGAAAATAATGATGGATACGCTGATGAACGCGCGCTTGAGCCAGTCCATTACTCTGTGAGATGTTTTTGTTTTCATTTGATTCCTAAAGCGCGGAGCAGACGTTAGAGAACGCCTGCTCCGCATACCATTACACACGAGCCGAAACTGATTGGGAAATTTGATCTGGCAGGGCTGATGATTGCTTCAGCACTTGCATTGATTCGGTTCGCGATAGCCGTTCGGGTCCGGTTGTGATGACGATGATGATCGCCGCAACCAGCTCCAGCAAAATGTACATGATGTACGCGCCCATGTTGCCGCTGGATACCGTGTTTGCCATCGGCATGAATACACCCGTGGCGTTCGACGCGGCATGGAACAAAGTGACCAGCAGCAGGCTTCCTTTAGTGCTGTTGTACAGCCATGTATACACCACAGAGATCGCCATGGTGTGTACCATGAACCAGACAAAAGAAACCGTGTTCCAATGTGACAGGAATTTCGGCAGATGCCAGAATCCCCAGATCACACCAAGGATCAGCGTGGAGGTCAGCGCGCCGTACTTCGCCTGTAATCGTGGCAGGACGTAACCGCGCCAGCCGATCTCCTCCCCGTTGGCGATGAAGTCAACCATAAAGAAGGGCAGGATGAAAAGCGGCAGGTAGGCTGACTTTCCGAAAATCTTGTACGCCATGACTATGCTGAAATCAGGCGGGACGCCGGTCAACGCGGCATTGAGATATACGCCTCCAACGATCAAGGCGGGAGCCAGAAGGAACGGTGCCAGATACCACTTCCAGCCGACGCGCCATTGTAGGTAGCGCTTCAAGAGCGAGATCACGCCCGCTTTGCCGAGAGTCAACCCGGTCATGATCACAGAAGCGACTCCGAATCCCCAGCCGAGAAAAAGGTACACCAGGAATGGAAATTTGATTGGCAACACTCCCGAGTTTGCCAGGTCAATGGGCCAGGTCAGCGCGAACATCAGGGTAATCCCAATGATGAGCGAGTGGCGTTTGAGAAAAGCGGTCGTTTGGTTCATTTGAAACTCCTTTGGTTATCCACAGGATACGCCCCTGCCTTCGATAAGGGATGAGTCTCCAGACGGTTTTCACACGAGTCTTAAGGCGGTACTTGTTTGAGCGTATAATTTGACCAAGCGAAAGGATTATCGTTATGATGAACAACCGTCAACTTGCAGATACATTCACCCTGATTGGCAACCTGCTCGAGATCAAAGGCGAGATCATTTACAAAACGCTTGCCTATCGTAAAGCTTCCGAGAGTTTAATGGGGCTTGGGCGCGAAGCTTCGGAATATTGGAAGGAGGGCAAACTCGAAGATATCCCCGGAGTGGGCAAAGCCATTTCAGAAAAAATTGACGAACTGCTCACCACCGGCAAACTTGGATTTCTGGAAAAACTTAAGAAAGAAATCCCGGAGGAATTAGCCACATGGCTGGCTGTTCCATCGTTGGGACCGAAGAAGATCGGGATGATCTGGAAGACATTGGATATTACGACTCTTGCCCAGCTGGAAGCTGCTGCCAAAGAAGGGAAGCTGCGCGATCTCCCCGGCATGGGCGCCAAGTCCGAGACTGCCATCCTGGAAGGGCTGGCTTCCTTATCCCGCAGGTCAGGGAGAATCCCACTCGGGCGCGCGTATCCGCTTGCGCAGGAGATCATCGCGACGCTCAAAAAGGTGAAGGGCGTCGTCGATGCGGCTCCAGCTGGAAGTCTAAGAAGGATGCGTTCGACCGTCGGCGATCTGGATATTCTCGTCGCGGCGAAAGATTCATCCGTGGTAATGGAAGCGTTCACAAAACTTCCTCGGGTAACGCGTGTACTCGGCAAAGGCGAGACAAAATCATCCATTGAATTTACGGACGGCGTGCGTGCACAGGTCTGGGTGCTTCCGCCTGAAAAATTTGGCACGGCGCTGGTTTATGCGACCGGCTCAAAAGATCACAACGTACGTTTACGTGAGTTGGCTCTTGCTAAAGATTTATCCTTATCAGAACATTCTTTTGCAAGAACAAAAGGCAAAGGCGAAATATTTTGCGCGACCGAAGAGGAAGTGTATAAGACCCTCGGCTTGCCATGGATTCCCCCCGAATTGCGCGAGGGCCGCGACGAAGTTGCACTTGCCAAAGCAAATAAACTCACCAAGCTAATCGAAGTGAAGGATATCAAGTCCAACTTGCACATGCACTCCACGTACAGTGACGGCAAGTTGAGCATGCTGGATATGGCAAAGGCGGCGATCAAACGCGGTTTGAAGGTGATCGTATTTTCGGACCATTCGGTGAGTCTGGGTGTAGCAAATGGCTTGTCTATTGAGCGGCATAAACAGCAAGCGGCTGAGATCAAAAAGATTCAAAAACAACTTGGCGATAAGATCACCATCCTGCATTCCAGCGAAGTGGAGATCAAAGCCGACGGCTCGCTCGATTATCCCGATGATTTCCTCGCCTCGCTCGATCTGGTGGTTGCTTCACTGCATTCCAGCCTGCGGCAACCGCGCGAAAAGATCACTGAGCGTTTATTGAAAGCCCTGAACAACCCACACGTGGATATCATCGGTCACCCAACGGGACGTGAATTCCCTGACCGCGAAGGCGCCGATCTGGATATGGAAGCGATCCTGCAAGCCGCAGCAAAATCGGGCGTGGCGATGGAGATCAGCGCCAGCCCCTACCGCCTCGACCTCGATGATCCGCATGCCCGGCGCGCCAGGGAATTGGGCGTGCTCCTCAGCATCAACACTGATGCGCACTCCGAAGAGGAGTATGACCTGCTTCATTATGGCGTTGCCATTGCAAGGCGTGCCGGGGTGACGAAGAACGATGTGATCAATACCTGGTCAACGGATAAGTTGTTGAAGTGGTTGAAGAGTCGCAAATAAGCTCGGTGGTCGAGTGCCGCGCAGCGGCGTACCGAGACCACCACTAACCGGAATAATTTTGCTTATCTAGTGGTCTCGGTACGGGCGGGACAATCACCCGCCCTACTCGACCACCGGAGCAAACATGAAAAGTGAGACCTTATGAAAAACCCTTTTGGTGATCAAAAAATTCCTGGCTCTTATCACAATCTAAAAGAGCGCATGTACAAAAAAGTTTCTGCGAATGTCAACGAGCAGGTTTTTGAAATCATGATGAAGGCTTATGAAAATGCGCTGTACGAAGAAAACGTTGCCTTGTCCCGCCCCGAAAGAAATCGCCTGTTTTCCCAGATCGTGAAAATGATGATGGAAGATATGCTCAAGAAGTTGGATGATCGCTCCAGTTCTGCTTGAAAATATTATTGGATGGATGCTGAGGAGGAGATAATGAAAACCCGCATCAGGAATTGCCCGATGCGGGTTTGACGTGTGCCTGCCCCTGGGGAGGAGAAACGTGAACAGACTTTTTCATCAACTGCTTTTTACACATCACAGGCACGCAACATTTGGATTCCAAGCCTCAAAAACACCTGAAGGGTTGTCCGTCCAAACCCAAATGTGAAGGATATACACGCCAAGGCTTGGATTGAGCTGGAATTGTTGATCCATGATTCGCGGCCATTCAGCAGTATGTATGGCATTCCATGCCGCAACTGGAACAATGTACTCCACCGCTCCAAGCTGCAGTGTTCCATTCCGGCCCGGCACATAAATCATCGCTTCAGGGTGCAGAAGATCCACCGACGTGTCAATCAGGCCGATATTGATATATTGGTATCCCGCCCCACCAAAACTCGGATTGCAATCATTGAGACTGGATATGAAGCTATACCCCGCGGCCTGCGCCATTTCAGGGCGCTGGAATTGTTCGGTCGCGGAACGAATTTGGGCTAATTCTCCTCGCCCGCTGGCGCCGAACGCCATGATCGCTGTGAGCCCCAGAATGAACAAAAATCCGCTTTTCATTGTTATCTCCTTTCTCATTGATAGAAATACAATTCGGGCCTGGATATTTAAACCTCGTCGATACAATCCACCAGCAGATTGTTGGGTTACATTTTCACCCGGTGGGAAGGAAAATCATCGGATAGCGTGGTTTAAAGATGTTCCGTTTCTGTCGGGTCAACTGACTGGATCGTGAACATATAGTACGATACCCTGCCATTAAACGCATCTGTGACTCCACCTATTTTGGCGGAGTATCTCACCTATATTGATTTGAAGATTTCGGGGAAAGAAACCACCTATTCGGATGGAAACAGTTTAGCTTTCAACGCCCGCGCGGCAGCCTCATTTCGGGACTGTGCCCCCATCTTTTGTAAAATGGATGCGATATGGTGCTCAACCGTGCGAGTAGAAAGACTGAGTTGTCTGCCAATCACGTTATTGCTCAGTCCCTGGGTGAGGCAGGAAAGCACTTCCATTTCACGCGCTGTGAGACCAAACTGATTCTCACGTGTGGTGGGTCGGGGTCCGCGCGGGATGCGAGCGCCTTGTGTGCGCATTTTCTGTTTGAGAAGTTCCATTGCAGGCTGCGCGCCGAGACGCCCGAAGATTTCCAATGCCGCGAGTTGCGCGGCTTCATCGCCGTCCATCAACGCCATCGCCTGCTCATATGGACAGCCGCGCCTCTCCCACTCTTTTGCTGCACCGCGCCAATCTCCTTTGATTTGCAACGCAAAGGGCCCGGCGATCCATGCGGGAGGTGAAATTTCTTCACCTGCCCTCCAACGCCAGAAGGCAAGTTCTCCTGTGACCCATGGATGTTGCTTGCTTATTGCCAAATCATAGATCAGGCGCGTTTCTTCGAGTATGCGCTCAAAATTGCGGCCCTTCAGCCAGACGGCTTCTGCCCGCGCGGCTTGGACCTTACCCATGCGCGGAATGGAATCCGCCTGCAATGCCAGTTCAAGCGCTTCTCCCAAAATCATCTGTGTACCTATATCGCCCCGACGCAGGCGCAGACGCCCCATGGCAAAAAGCACGAAGGTGTGGGTTTTGCTTTCCAGGTATGGACTTTCCAGTACCTTCAATGCGTTTACAAGCGCCTCTGCCCAGCGGCCCTGGTATGTCTGTATTAATACTCGCGATGTTAACATCCCCACCAGATGAAAATCATCATCATGTTCAACAGCATATTCAATGCCTTCCCTCAAGTAGCGCTCCGCATTCGCCAGTTGATAAATTTCCGCCAGCATCAAGCCCAGACTGCTCAATGCACCGGCAATGACAAATGGCAGGTTAGCTTCACGCGCGATGGCAAGGCTTCTCTCCATAAGCGCACGGCCGCGCTCATAATTCGTGACCAGCATGGCCCCGCCCATATAGTTATAAACGCGGGCAAGCGTTTCCGTATCCTTGAATCGTTCAGCCAACGCAACAGCCTTCTCGCCCCAGATTATGGCCTCCGCATAATCATGATGCATCACTCGAATGTAACATTGCTCCTTGTACGCCCGCGCCAATTCGGCGCTCGGCGGGAGCGCTTCAAGCATGGCGATGGCGGCCTGGCTGGTCTCTTCCGATTCAGTATTGCGTCCAAACAGGCAAAGCCTTCCAGCTAAATACCCCAAATTTGCGCCCTCCCTCAAGCGATCTCCAATCGAACCCCACAAGTCAATCGTCTTCTTGATAATAAGGATGTTTTCAGCGATTCGATTTTTAAAATCCAATTCGACCATGTATGATTCCAACATTTGGGCATGTTCGGCAGGCGGCAGGGAATTGGCAAAACGCAATGCCAGTTCATAAAGCGCGGCGGCTTCGCGGTGAGAACTGGCGGCAGAAGCCTGCCGCGCCGCGGCAGGCGCGTATTCAAGAATGGCATTTACATCTTTTGTCCCTTCGGCATGATTCGCGAACCGCGCCAAATCGTAGCGCGTCTCGGGAGATTCTTTGAGCGCGTTCAATGCCATGCGATGCAATGTGATTTTTCTTTGCGGAGAAATGGTTTCAAGAATAGTCTGCCGCGCGAGTTCATGACGAAAGGCATAATACTCGCCTTGAGTTTGAAGCATCCCTTTTGCGATACACTCTGCGACATTCGCAGACCCGGCACCAACGATATTCGACAAAAGCCACGGTTCCACGCGTGATCCGATCACTGCCGCGGCTTCCAATAAACTTCGCGCGGTGGCTGATAGCCTCGCGGCACGCGCCAACACCGCATCGCGTACGGTTTCAGAGATTCCGCTTTCGACAGCCAAAACTTCCGTTACAAAGAATGGATTGCCATTCGTCAAGCGATGAAGTTCAAGCGCGTCGACCTTCTTGTTCTTTGCCAGTTCATGGACTGAATCTTTCGAAAGAGGCAAAACAGGAATACGATGAAGCGCATGAGACGAGGCAAGGTCGCCCAATAGAAGTCGTAAAGGATGGTCAGCATCAATTTCATCATCACGATAAGTGAGGATCATCAACGATACGGTCTGACGGATTCGTCGTCCCAGATATTTGAGCAGGTCGAGCGTGGCTTCATCCGCCCAATGAACATCTTCAATGACGAGAATGGTCGCCTGCTGTTGCAGTTCATTCAGGCAGACGGAGAAAATCGCCGTCCGCTTGGATTCCGAATCGAGGAGCGAAAGCAGGCTTCCCTGAGTCTGAAGCGCAATGTCATGCAACGGTCCCAGCGGGCGCGGCGTGAAGAGCGAGTCGCACGCACCTTGTAAAATCCGCCATTTTGTCTTCTGTTCACTGAGAAAATGTTCAACGAGCGACGTTTTGCCGATCCCTGCTTCGCCATAGACCAGCGCGATGCATCCCTGTCCCTCTCTCGCCTTTACCTGACTGAGGGCGGAATGTAATGCCTGTAATTGGGATGCACGTTCGAGTAGTTCCATAATTTTTGCCATTAAGATTTTGAGAGACCGCCGTATAATGCTACCGACAGTATATAGTAAATTCGCCCTGGATTCAACAGTTGGAAAACTTACAGATATAACTTAAGGATAATCAACATGAACCCTCAACCCAATAAACGTATGCTCTTGATCATCGTCAGCGTAGTAGACGCGGCTCTGAGCGGAATTGTGCTATTGATCTATTTCGGTTTTTTGCCCATTGATATTTCCAGTTGGGGCATTCCGCGCTGGGTGATCGGCTTGGTGGGCGGGCTTTGGTTCGCCTCGGCACTGGCAGTCCTTGTCTATCAACTCACAAAGACAGAAACATCGGAATAAGTTTCGAACTCTTGACAAAACCTCCGATAGTGCTATTATTCACAAATAGCATCTAAATAGTCCGAATACCGGAGGCATTATGTCTGCCAGAGTTTTGTTGATCAACCCGGCGCGGCACTTCATCGCCAACAAACATGGAGTGGGCTACCTCACCCCTCTCGGTCTGGTCTGTATCGGAGGTCCCTTACTCGATGCGGGATATACCGTCAAATTGATTGACCATGACACCTACGGCTGGTCGTTCACAAAGTTGATTAAAGAGGTTGGGAAATTTCAAGCCGATTATGTGTTGCTCGGACATTCGGGGTCAACGGCGGCT
>Ga0180069_1000006_pt1 | contig 55122 bp, 67 predicted proteins | sample EasRivERM_16_10D_2_FD_121793 | JGI IMG/M metagenome (GOLD analysis project Ga0180069, IMG submission 121793) | Soil microbial communities from meander-bound floodplain in the East River, Colorado, USA - East River metaG ERMLT231B'_16_10D | ecosystem: Environmental > Terrestrial > Soil >...
GGTCGGCGCATTCGCCCCGAAAGAGTCGAACTTCTCAAACGACAATTTGGTCTCGATCAACCTCTTCCCATTCAATACATCTACTGGCTCGCCGGAAATGACTGGATTCAAGTAGATACAAACGGCGATGGCATTAAAGATGAATATGGCACACGCAAAGGAATCCTGCGCGGTGATTTTGGATTCTCCTACCGCACGCGCGAACCCGTCCTCCAGGAGATCGGTCTGCGTTTGCCGAACACCATCACACTCATGAGCATCACCATGCTCACCGCCCTCGTCATCGCCATCCCCATCGGCATCTACTCCGCCATCAAACAATATTCCATCTTTGACCTCTTCGCCACAACATTTTCGTTCGCGGGTCAAGCCGTCCCTGAGTTTTGGCTTGGACTTTTGCTCATCCTGATTTTCTACGCGTGGTTAAAAAATCCGTGGACAGGCGAACCCCTTTTACCACCTGGAGGCATGTCATCCCTCGATAGCGTGGCGCCTTGGCGCCACTCCCTCTCAGACCGACTCTCCCATCTGGTTCTCCCGGTTCTTACCGGTGCCTTGGGCTGGATCGCGTGGTATTCGCGTTTTCTACGCTCGAGCCTTCTTGAAATCCTCCCATTGAACTATCTCAAATCTGCACGCGCCCGCGGCCTCTCCGAACGACGCGTTATATTCCGTCATGTCCTCAGCAACGCCATGATCCCCATCGTGACTCTCATCGCGCTCGACCTGCCTTATATCTTCACGGGAGCAGTGCTCATTGAAACGATTTTCGCCTGGCCCGGCATGGGACGCCTGTACTATCAAGCCGCCGTCGAACGCGACTATCCACTACTCATGGCAGTCCTCATCATCGGCGCCGCATTCATCATCCTCTGCAATCTGATTGCAGATGTTTTGTATGCATATCTTGATCCGCGGGTGAGGTATGAATAATAGGAGCATGTCATTGCGAGGAGGGCTTCAGCCCGACGAAGCAATCTCCTTTTTGGTATTTGGGATTGCTTCGCTCGCTATCGCTCGCTCGCAATGACGAGAAAACATGACCGACTACGACTCCATCGAGATCATTCACGAACCCAACGTCCAAGCTGTTGACCTCGCCCAAAACGTCTGGAAGCGTTTCACGAAGCATCGTGGTGCGATTGTTGGCGCGATCATCTTTGGCTTTCTTGTGCTGATGTGCATCCTCGCGCCGCTTTCACCCTACGATCCTGAAAAATCGAACCTGCCCGAAAAATTTCAACCCCCCTCTGCCTCTCACTTTCTCGGCACCGACGCGCTCGGGCGCGACCTCCTCACTCGTATCCTCTACGGCGGACGTATCTCCCTTTCAGTCGGTGGCATCGCGGTCGCCATCGCCTTGCTCATCGGAGTCCCCATCGGCGCGTTGGCTGGTTATTATGGCAGAACAATGGATGCGATCCTCATGCGCCTCACCGATGCGTTTCTCTCACTTCCCTCATTTCTCGTCTTGATATTACTCGCAGCAATTTTGCGTGAAGTGGAACTTCCACTCTTTCAACGCAACAGTGTATTTACGATCAGCATTGTCATCGGCATCCTCTCATGGATGACCTTCGCACGTCTCGTGCGCGCCGCCTTCCTCACCCTGCGCGAACTCGATTACGTCTCCGCCGCGCGTGCGCTTGGTTCTTCCGACTCACACATCATCCTCGGTCACATCCTCCCAAATGGAATCGGTGTCGTCATTGTGGAAGCTACATTACAATTGGGCTATGCCATCATTCAAGAATCAGGCTTGAGCTTTCTCGGCTTCGGCATTCAACAACCCACGCCTTCATGGGGCAATCTCATTTCCACGGCGCAGGATCACTTCATCAAATATCCCTGGCTGGCGATCTTCCCCGGCTTGATGATCTTCCTCAGCATCATCTCCGTCAACTACATCGGTGACGGCCTGCGCGATGCGTTCGATCCGTATAAAGTGTTGGAAACGGTTGGAGAGTATACGTAAACACAAATTATGGAACAAAACATCATCAACATCCTCGGCTGGACAGGTTCGGTTTTATATTTGCTTGCATATGCGTTGGTCTCGGCAAAAAAGACCGAAGGTGATTCACTGTTGTATCAGGGCATAAATATTGTGGCGGGAATTTTTCTTGTTATTTACACGCTGTCTTTGCAAGCGTATGCCACAACGGGTCTCAATGCGGTTTGGGTTGCCATTGGTCTTTTCACGCTTGGGCGAAAATGGTTTACACGCAACTGAAACCGCACCACACACCCGGAGCGCAAGTCGAAGAAATTTCACGCGCTACCACGTATTATCGCTTATCGATTCCTTCCGGATTTTCTGATTCATATCGACTCGCGCAACTTGATGATTACACGCAGTCTTCAAGGGGACGATTCCCACTCCGCTCTCCCCTAAGCCTCAGCCTGTCTGCCCGCGCCTCAAGCGACTCCATTGCCGGCACTTGGGGATTCGGACTCTGGAATGATCCTTTTGGATTATCAATTGGGTTTGGAGGAAGTCCGTTTCGATTGCCTGCGTTGCCAAATGCAGTCTGGTTCTTTGGCGCATCGATGGAAAATTATTTGTCGTTCGCTTCGTCTCCACTCCGTTCCGCTCAGCGCGAGGTAGCAGCAAACGGATTTCTCGCGCAAACATTTCGTTCGCCCAGGTTTCATCCGTTATTGATTCTCGCGGGGCTTGCTCTCCCCTTCTCGCGCAGGATTACGCGGCGGTTGTTGAGTCGTGTGATTGAGGAGGAGGGAGTCCAACTCTGGAGTCCAACGGCGAGCCATCGGATGCAGGAGCAAGCTCCTGCAGTCCAGAGTCAAAGCGTGGACCCAACTCAATGGCATAGCTACAGGCTTGATTGGCGCGCGAAGCGAGTGTCGTTCGAAGTGGATGAGGTTCAAGTGTTCGAGTCGCCGGTGAGTCCGAATCCGCCGTTGGGATTGGTCATCTGGATCGATAATCAATATGCGGCATTCACACCTGAGGGTAAGATCGCGATGGGAGTTCTGGAGGGAAAAGAGGAATGGCTGGAGGTCAAAGATTTGGAAACGAAAACGCCGCCGATGACGGCGGCGTAGCAAATCATTTACGCTTTTTTTGCTTTCACCATTTGCGCTTTGAAAACTGCATAGAGAATGCCAACACCAATGACAATTGCACCGAGCCAGTTGGTGGAAAGAGGCAAATCAAGAGGCAATTTGAGAAAGAGTGTATCGAGCAAAATACCAACGACGAACAAGCCACCGAAACTACGGTTGTGATAGAAACAAAAACCTGAGAACCAGGTGGGCCAGAAGGCTTCAAAGCCTTGTGGTGCGGCTTCGGGGCGCGGCTTGGAAAGTACAGCAACCGCGTACATGGCGCGTTGTGCTGCAAAGAGGATCAGCAACATGAAGGTGGAGAAATATCCGGTTGCGACAAGATAGATCACAATGCTATATGCCATGACTATGGAGAAGATCGCGGTGTAGCGTGCGAAGGTCTGCCCTACGCGCACAGGAAATGTGCCCACGCCTTTGGCCAGGTCGTCTTTCATCTTGTCGATGTGCTTGCCGATATTGATACTGGCAACACTCAAACCGAATGGCACACCTGCAAGAGCGACCTGCCAGATGTTGCCCACATCACCATTGCTTCCAAACGCAAGCACGGTGTAAACACCCGATACCATGATGGGTCCCCAGATGAGGAAGATGGCGAATTCACCCAATCCCCAATACTTGAATGGATATGTATATGCGAGCAATACGATCGCACCAAATGCAAACAGACTCAGAACCGTGGCATTGAAACCAGTGTAAAACAATGCGTAGACTCCGGAAAGAGTTGCAAGCACGCCGCTGACAATGAACCAGCGAATCTGTTGCGGTTTGGTAAAGAAGCCCTGCACCAATGGATGGACTCCATACTGTGTGCGGAAGTAGTTGTCATTATCCACACCGCGCGTGAAGTCTGTGTAATCGTTGAGGATGTTGTTCGTGCCGTGGGCGATGAATAAGCCAACCGTAATGATCAGCCACGGAAGCCATGAAAAATAATCATAGCGCCAGGCAAGCATACCTGCGATGATACATGAATACACAGTCACTGCCGTCACGGCAGAACGCGTGGCGATCAGCCACTTGGAGATGATATCGAGCGCGTCCCACTCTTTTTTGTCGTCCATCTTGATGAGTTCCCATGAGGCTTTACGCCACATGGCAAAATTGATGTTCATAGTGCTCCTTGTGAGTTGACATAAAGTAGCAAGGGCCTTTGGCCCTTGCAGGTAAACTCTCTCTTGATTAAGATTATACTATTGATTTGTGAAATAGGATACAATCAGTCAGAATAATCGTAGTGATTCGACCAACATGGAGAGTTTGGTACAATCAGTTCACAATCAATTACTGGAGAATTATTATTATGCCGGATACCAATGAAGAATATATCCCCGCGCTGAGTTACAGGTTTTTGACTCCATTTTATGATTTCATTCAAAAATATATTGTGCGCGATGTACGCTACAAGACCTTGTTAATCGAACAGGCAGATATTCGATCAGGGCAGAGGGTTTTGGATCTGGGGTGTGGCACCGGCACACTGGCAATCATGGCAAAGCAGGCGCAACCAAAAGCTGAAGTCTACGGTCTGGATGCTGATCCCGACATGTTGAAGGTGGCGCGTTATAAATCCACACAGCAAAACGCCCCAGTCAAATTCGATGTTGGGTTTACCAACAAACTTCCCTACCCTGACGCATCGTTTGACCGCGTACTTTCCAGCATCATGATCCATCACTTGAAAACGCCAGATAAGGAACTGACCGCCCGTGAGGTGTATCGCGTGCTCAAACCCGGCGGGCAGCTGCACATCATTGACTTTGGCAAGCCAGTCACCTGGTATGGGAAATTACTGGGTCCTTTCCTGCATGGGTTTGAAGAAGCAAACGATAACATTGACGGTCAGCTCCCCAAAATCTTTGGCGCACCCGGCTTGAAAACAAATGTGGTCGGAAACTTTTGGACATTCTTTGGTGATTTGGCATTCTTGAAGGGCGTAAAGTGATTCACCACGAAGGACACAAAGGTTTAAGAAATAATATGTCTCGAATCGAATCAAACATTCACGTTCATAAATCCATTGAGGATGTTTTTGTCTTTCTGAATGCTGTCGAAAGCCATGCCAAGTTTATTCCAAACATGGTAGAGTTCAAGCAAATATCTGATGGCGCGTTTGGGAGAGTCGGCGCGACCGCGCGTGGATTGCTAAATTATTTTGGAATCATAAAGATCGAAGTGCATTATGAAATCATTGAACACGAATCCAATCACAGGCTGGCAATGCAGGGACTGATGGGACCCGTCGCTTTCAAAGATGGCTACATCTTGAGTTCAAACGGCAACGGCACGCAAATTAAATTCTGGCTTGAATTAAATCCAACGGGCTGGGCGAAAATCTTTTCCCCGTTTGCGGGCTTGATTGGCAAAATCCATGCGTATGAGACTCTGAGGAATTTGAAACGAGAATTGCAGCAGGTCATGCTTTAAGTGTGACCTACGAAACTATTGTATGGCAATCGATCTTTATAAACCATTCACCAACCCGATCACACGCGAGACATTCCGCTGTATCTCCTCCAACCCTGAAGCGTACATCATGGAATGGACGGTACACCCGGGCGGCTATGTCCCATTTGAGCATGTGCATGTCAATCAGGATGAAATTTTCCATGTACAACAAGGCAGGATCCGCGCAAAGGTGAACGGCAGGGAACTTTTTGGCAAAATTGGAGATACCCTGATTATCCCAAAAGGGATCAAACACATCGCATTCAACGCCAAAGACACGCCCCTGGTGTGCATTGTGGAATACCGGCCCGGGCTCGACCACTACACCACCATGCAATGCTTTGCGGGTCTGACGCTTGATGGAAACGTTGACCGAAGAGGGCTCGTCAGTATTCCGAAAATTATGTATCTGCTGAAAAAGGGAAATATATTATCCCTGCCACGCCCTGCTTTCGCCCCTGATCCTTTATTCCGCCTGGGTATGAATTTTTTCTATATCATTGGCACCATGATGGGCTGGGAATCTTTATATAAGAGATATACATTTAAGGCATAAAAGAGTAACAACTGAATAGGAGAAAGAAAACATGGATCTCAAACTTTGGTGGTTTGCACTTCAAAAGCCGGTAAAAGAAAACGATAAAAAAGTCTGGGACTCGTTCGATGTGATCGCCAAGTGGTTGATTTCCACGCGCGCGACGGTCACACAGTTGACACTGCTGGCTGGCGTGATCGCAGGTCTGCTCGCGTTTCGCGATGGTCACTTCGATCTTCCGCTCTGGCTGGCGATGACGCTCGGAATCTACTTCGCACACTCTTCTGAGAATTTAGTCAATGATTACATTGACTACACCCGCGGCATTGACGAAGATAATTATTATCGTGGGCAATACGGCATTCATCCGCTGGTGCATAAGTTCTGGACGAAACAGGATTGGACACGCTGGTTTGTCGTGGCTGGTGCGGTGGCAGTGCTTTGCGGCGTCTTTGTCTTATTCTATACCGGCTTCTCCCCCATTGTCATCGGGCTTTTCCTCTTTGGCATCGCGATCCTGCCTACCTATGCGTGGCCGCTCAAATATCTGGGGCTGGGTGAAATCCTCATCTTTGTGAATTGGGGCATGGTATTAATTCCCGGCATTTACACCATTCTTTTGGGCGAAGTTCCGGGCAATCTTCCCACCATCGTGATGGCGGGCATGGCATTCGGGTTCGGGTTCGGTAGTTTCAACTGGGGCAAACACATTGACAAGATCGAAGCGGACAAAAAGAAAGGTGTTGGCTCGCTCCCTGTGCGGCTGGGTGAACGCGCCGCGCGCTGGGTTAACATCTTCACAGTCTGCCTTTCGTATGCACTGATACTCTATCTGGTGTTTGTCGCTCACTTCTTTTCGCCCACGGTTTTGCTCGTCTTCTTCGCAGCAGGCCGCGGCTGGAATGTTATCAAATTGCTCAGCCAACCGCGTCCCAGTGAAGCCCCTCCGGGATTTCAATTGTGGCCGCGTTGGTTCTCCACGCCGCAGTTGTTACACATCCGCTTGTTTGGTGGCTTGTATGTGTTGGGTATCATACTTGATATTGTTTTACGGATGACCATTCCAGGATTCTGGCAATAGAGTAAGGCGGGGTAACCCCGCCCCTACAATAATTCAAGGAACAAATATGAAAATCGCGATCACTGGCGGAACCGGTTTTATCGGCAGGCATTTGGCACGCAACCTTATCACACACGGACATGAGGTCATTATCATTGCACGTGGACTTTACACGCGCAACAGCCAACCCATCGAAGGCGCAACTTTCATCGCCCTGGATGCGAACAACACAGACAAGCTCACCGAAGCCTTGGGCGGTTGTGATGCGGTGGTACACTGCGCTGGGACCAGCGTTGAAGATGCCAGACAAACTTTTTATAAATTGCATGTTGAGGGCACACGTTCCGCAGTCACTGCCGCCGAGCGCGCGGGTGTAAAAAAGTTTGTACTGGTTAGTTACCTCAGTGTGCGCCCGAACGTCAAATCTGCATATCACACCACCAAATGGCAGGGTGAGGAAATCGTGCGCGCGTCAACATTGAATTACACGATTCTCAAAGCGGGTCTTATCTATGGGCCGGGTGATCACCTGCTCAACAACCTCAGCAATCTCTTTCGCAAGCTGCCGGTCTTCGCCGCAGTCGGACTCAAAGAGAAGACGGTGCGACTCATCGCGGTCGAGGACCTGGTAGCCATCATTCGCCTGTGTTTATTGGATGAGAACCGCTTCGCGCGTCAATCCGTAGCTGTTACTGGACCTGAGGAATTTCCCTTCAGCCAGGCCGCGCGGCGCATCGCCAGGGCAATGGGCAAGCCGTTCCTGATCGTTTTACCATTCCCCGTTTTCTTTCACCGTATTTTGGCTTTTTTCTCGGAACGATTTATGCCCAAACCATTGATCACAAAATCCCAGGTGCAGATGCTGGCAGATGGAATCAGTCAGCGCACGCCAGAGAGTATCCCCCTCCCTGACGATTTGACGCCAAAGACTTTGTTTTCAGAAGAGCAAATTAAAAAGGGATTGCCAAAATAATTTTGGGGTGTGGAAGTTTACCCTGCATTTTCAAACAGCAAGCTGTTTGAGTCCAAAATTTAGAATACAACTGGCAATGATTTCAATCCCCGAAAAATGGGATGTTCCTGCCATTGCAGATCATCGGTTGCGAGTCTGAGATTGGGGAAACGGCGCAGGATGGTCTCGAACGCAACTTCCGCCTCAAGCCTTACCAGCGGCGCGCCGATACAGAAATGGATCCCCAGCCCAAAGCCAAGATGGCGACCTTCGCTTCTCGCGATATTAAAATGATCCGGGTTGGTGAAGCGCGTAGAGTCGCGGTTGGCGGAACCAATGATGGTATTGACCAGGTCGCCTTTGTGGATGACCCTGCCATTGATTTCTGCATCATCCAAAGCAGAACGATATGTGATTTGCACGGGGTTATCGTAACGCATCACTTCTTCGATTGCCGAAGGAAGTAATTCAAGATGGTCGTGAAGTTTTTTCATTTGGTCGAGGTTTTGGATCAAGGCTAAAAGTCCGTTGCCAATGAGATGTGTTGTCGTTTCGTGACCGGTGCTGAGGAGGATGTTGATGTTGGCGACGAGTTCATCTTCTGTCAGTGTGGATGAGGGTGTTTGTTCACGCACCAGTTCCCCCGTCGCGTGAGGCGAGGTGCGGGCATGAGAATACGATGATTCGTCGTCATCCGTTTCCAGGAGGAGCGCGCTCAACAAGTCATCCTGTGGATGCGCGCGGCGCTTTTGACCCAGGCTTTTTACATAGTCTGTCATTTCGGCTAAACTTTGCGCAGCGCGTTCCAAAAGATGCCGGGGCTTTTGCCGCACGGTGCCAAGGATTGCGAAAAGATCATCCGACCATTGTTTGAAGCGGGCACGGTCACTTGCCGGAAGCCCAAGCAGTTCCGCGATAACCATAACAGGCAGGGGATATGCCAGGTCCTGCACAATATCCATTGTGCCTTTTGCCTGCGCGTTATCGAGCAAGTCATTGATAATTTGTTGGATATAGGGACGCAGTTGTTCGACGCGACGCGGCGTGAAAGCATGGTTCATCAATCCGCGCAGATGGGTGTGATACGGCGGGTCTGCATAGAAAACAGTTTTTGAAAAGGAATGATAAACAGGCTGGGCGATTTGTTTTTCAGATTCAGGCAGGCGTTCGAAGCCGCGCATAAGCCCCTGGGCACGGGAGAAACGTTCATCGGTGTAGAGTGCGGCAATGTCATCGTAACGGGTAAGCACCCAGAATCCCATTTCTTCATCCCAATGAACAGGATCCTGTTCGCGGAGTTGTTTGTAAAAAGGATAGGGGTTGGAGCGGATATGCGGTTGTTGCAGATGCGACAGGCTGAACGCATCGGTCTTTGGCGGTGACATTAAATAACTCCTTGAAGTGCGGAGAAGATTATACTACCTGTTTGTGAAATCGGATACAATCTATCGTGATCATTAGGATATTAAACACAAAAAGGGCAGGAAAAGTTTCCTGCCCTTTTTGTGTAGTGCGAGAGATTAACCCCAATATATTTTTACAAGTTCTGCCGTGAATGGAATTACGCGCAGGAGAACATCGATTAACAGGCCAAACATAAAGAGCGAGCCGAATTTACGATTATTGTAGAAAGCATAGCCTACAAAGTAGAGAGGCCAGCCGGGCTGCCCTTCAGGTCGGGTCGCAGGCTTGGGCTTTAGGAAAACCGGATAATATTGCAGGAAGGTTGGAATTGCCAGAAACACGATTAGCATCACAGGCGTAAAGAATTTGGCAATGATCAAATAAGCAGTCAGGAAATACGGAGCGATCATCATGGCCAGCACGGCATAGCGTGAGGCTTTTTCACCAATCACAACCGGCAGGGTGTGGATGCCTTTTTTCAGATCCATATCGAGTTTATCAATATGTTTGCCAAAGATGACAGTTGTAACTCCCAAAACATACGGGAGGCTGGCAAGTACAACGAACCAGTTCCACTCCTGCGTAAGGACATAATGACCACCGCCTATCATCAGGGGTCCCCAAACGATCAATACTGCGATCTCACCCATTGCCATGCCTTTTAGCGGCCAAGTATAGAACAGGAGGAAAAACGCGCCAAGACCAAGTAATGTCCAGGTGGTTGCGCTGAAGTCTGTATACGAGACAAGGTAAATACCAATAGTCAGTGCGATCAAAGCCGTTACTGCAAAATAGGTGAGATGCTGACGTTTGGTCATCAACCCACTGGCGATAGGCTGTGCGCCGTAGATATTACGATAATAGTTATCTTTATCCACACCGCGTACAAAGTCAGTGTAGTCATTAAAGATGTTGTTGCTGGCGTGGGCAAAAATAAGGCCGAGCGTAAGCGCGAGCCAGGGCAGGAAACTGAACGAGCCGTCGCGCCAGGCGAAAAGTCCCGCGAGAGCCGCCGAGATAAAGGTCATGATGAGGACGGCTGCGCGGGTTGAGATCAGCCATTTTGAGATCACATCCAATCCATCCCATTCTTCCTTTGAAACATTAGGGATCACATTAAGCGCTTTGCGCCACATTGCATAATTCATGTCAAAACTCCTTGTATGGTTTTGGATAAATTATATCCACAATGGCTTGAAATAGGGTTTGACGTTTGTCAGATGGATTCTGGAAATTCTTCCTGATTTATTTTTCCAGCTGTGGGAGAGTAAAAAAGAAAGTGGCGCCCATTCCCGTTTCGCTTTCAACCCAGATCCTGCCGCCATGAAATTCAATAATACGTTTTACCAAAGCCAGCCCAACACCTGTCCCATCGACCATCGGGTCAAGTCGGTTGAACAACCCAAATATCCGTTCATGATATTCAGGTGCAATACCGATGCCATTATCACGGATGTAGAAAGTTGCAAAACCATCCTTTGCCTGATCGTATTGCCCGATCTCGATTGTCGGGTGCTTTTGATCGCCCAGGAATTTGATGGCGTTATCCAATAGGTTTTGCACCACTTCCAAAAGCCGCTGGCGGTCACCATGCACCAATGGGAGTTGTCCATTCACAAGAAGCTTCACATCATACTTATGCAAATGACTTTGAAGGATTTTTTCAGCATCAAAAACCAGTTCGTGAATATCAACCAGCTCAGGGTCGTTCATTACGCGGCCTATGCGTGAAAGTTCAAGCAGGTCATTCAGCAGGTTATACATTTTGTCTGCGGCTTCGCTGATACGCCGAATATCAACTTCGAGGCGTTTTACATTTCCTGCCAGAGCATCCTCTGCAAGAAAACCTAAGAATCCTTTTATGGTAATAATGGGTGCTTTCAAATCATGAGAGACAGTATAAGTGAACTGTTCCAGTTCGGCGTTCTTTGATTCCAATTCGTTGATCAATGCCTCGCGTTCCGCTTCAGCCCGTTTGCGCGCGCTGATATCTTCAATTACACCGTCATAATAGAGAGACCTGCCCGTAGCGTCTCTTACGACCCGCGCATTCATGGATGTCCAAATAAGACTGCCGTCCTTTTTATATTCGTTTAATTCGTAATTGCGGACCGCTCCATCCCTTTCGAGCGTCGTTTTAAATATCTCGCGGTCACCTGGGTTCACAAATAATTCCTGGGCGATGTTGTTGATCTCTGAAACCATTTTCTCCGGCGATTCGTATCCATAAATATCAGCCATGCGCTGGTTAACACTTATAAACCGCCCATCCGGTGTGCTTTGGAAAATTCCGTCAAACGCGTTTTCGACAATGCCGCGATAGCGCTCCTCGGCGGTGCGGAGCGACTCTTCTGCCAACTTGCGATCGGTGATATCCACTACAGTACCAGTCATACGGACCGGCTTGCCCATCCCATCGCGATAGACCTCACCGCGCCCTTCTATCCAGTGCATTTCACCATTTTGCCAAAGGAGCCGATGTTCCACCAAATAATTCCTTTCCCCGGAAAGCGCGCGATCGATGGCATCCTGTACACTCTTTAGATCATCGGGATGAATCAGGGATAGATATGATTGATACTTACCGCCAAATCCGCCCTTTTGCATTCCAAATATCGGCTCGATCTCAGGCGACCATTGAACTGTTCCTGTTTCGATATCCCAGTTCCATGTCCCGATCCGGGCTGCTTCAAGAGCCAATCGCAGACGGTCATCGCTATCGCGCAATTCAGCTTGACGGGCTATCTCAATTTGGTCGCGATGACGCATGGAAATAACAAGTAGCGCTGTACCTATCACAAGAATGGCCAGTGGACTGATAATCGAACTAAAATCCGGGAACGTTTGGGGAACTAGATAAGGTAATATAAGGACGCCACTAATATTAATGGTCGCCAGGATGATGATGCCGGTTTGAGAAAACAAGATGCTCCCAACGATCAAGCCCAATACCAGAAAGCCAAGCGAAACAGCCGGCACGTTCGAATCACCACTCAGGATCGTTGAGAAGATCACTACAGGGAACATGATGATGACCAACCCGGCTGAGATCTTGAAGTATGGCAGGCGGTTGAGTGCGTATGCGGTCAGTAAAAAAACATATCCATACCACGGCACAGCATAACCGGGAACTGTCATAACATAAGCGGCATCCAAACTCGCAAAAATAAATATCATTACCAAAAGAAATGCCGAAAGCAAACGGGATTTATGATGGGTAGCCACATCGTAGGCAGGATAAGGCTCAATTAAGATATGCTTTAATTGTTTGAGGAAAGATCGATTCACAGATCAACTCCCAACTGTCGGCTGGGAAGGAAGCGAGAAGAAAAAGGTCGCGCCTTTGCCGGATTCAGACTCCACCCAAATCCTGCCTCCGTGAAATTCGACGATACGTTTGACGAGCGCAAGACCAATACCAGTCCCTTCACTTTGCGCATTTAGTTTATCGAAGAGCCCAAAGATCTTTTCTTTGAATTGTGGAGGGATGCCAATGCCATTATCGCGTACAAAAAAAATGGGGTTGCCTTTTAATTCACCCTGCGCGCCGATTTCGATGCGCGGTTCTGGCTGGGTATCCATGAACTTGGCGGCGTTATCAATCAGGTTCTGAAAAACCTCGAAGATACGGGGAGGGTCACCATATATGGGAGGTAGATTATTTGCAACCTGCACAATAACATTCCCCGCGCTGATACGTCCGTGAAGTAATTCCACCACTTCAGCAATCAATTCGCTGGTTGTGATGGATTCAGGTTTATTGTTGAGCCGGCCTACGCGCGAAAGTTCAAGCAGGTCGCCGAGCAGGCGTTGCATTTTTTCAGTGGCGCCGTTAATGCGTTGAATATCCTTTTCAAGCCGCACCATATCCCCGGCAATTGCATCCTCACGCACATAACCCAGGAAACCCTTGATGGTAATGAGCGGGGATTTTAAATCATGCGAAACCATGTATGTAAAGCGCTCGAGTTCGGCATTCTTTTGTTCAAGCTCTTCGATCATATTCTCGCGTTCCGACCCCATCCATTTATTCAGGGAAATATCACGCACCAAGGCCAGCACCAGGCCTGGTCCCACCGGTGTAATACGCGCTTCGAATGTTTTATTTTCCCGGTTTACCTTGACACTATATTCGAAGGCATGAATCTGACCTGATTCCAATGCACGCTCCACAGCAAAGGCAGTTTGTTCCGCAATGGCAGGAAAAACCTGCGACATGGTTTTTCCGACCATGTCTTCAGGCACATAATTGAGTTCATTATTTGCGGATGGAATGAAATGAACAATCGTGCCATCACGCTTTATCTCAAAAGCCATATCGGGAACTGCTTCAAGCATGGCGCGTAAACGCACCTCGCTTTGATGAAGCGCATCGCGGGCCTTGTTCTGTTCCGTCATATCATGGAACATGGACAGGATGGCGGGCCTGCCTTCCACATCGATCAATTCAAAAAAAGCGACCGTATTAAGATTTTCCCCGTGACGATTTACAAAATTATAAGAGGGATACTGAATGGATTTTTCCTCGAGCAGTTCACGAACAAACAGCTCGCGCTTTTCCAATTGCAAGTCATCTCTTAATTCAAAGGTGGTGCGTCCAATGGATGTATTCGGGTCATGCCCGGAGAGTTTCCAATAGGCCTCATTTGCATCAATGGTCCGCCCTTCATCCAGGGTGGTGATCACAATCGCGACCGGGCTGACTTGAAAAACCCTGCGAAAACGCTCCTCACTTTTCCTTAGCGCCTCCTGTGCGGTTATCGGTTCGGTTACGTCATAGTACATGGAAAGGATTGTTGACTCATCACCATGGCCCATCAATTCGTAGAACGCGGCAACGATCCGCCTCTCGCCTTTTTGATTGACAAACTCATAAGCAGGGTTGTGCAAAGACTTTCGTTCAATTAACTTTTCAACAAATTTCTGGCGGGCAGTTTCACTGCTCCAAAACATCAATTCAATCATCGTCCGACCGATGGACTTCCCAGGGTCAAAACCGGTCAATTGCCAATAGGCGTTATTGGCATCCAGCAATCTGCCATTATGCAGGGTGGTGATCGAAACAGCCACAGGACTCACATGAAAAATTTTTTTGAACCTCTCCTCCCCCTCTCGTATGGCATTCGTGGAACGCCTAAACATATTCACCGTAAGAACGACAAGCACGATCACCAAAAGAAAGACAATGGTCAGTTCCACGATTCAACTCTCCGTAAAAGAGTATATCACGGTGATAATTGACATATTAAAGTAATATGCAATTGCTCTAAGGCAGGGCACGCGCGAAAGACGAAATAATTCGATCCCACTTCAAATTCATATCATGGTCAATCGTTTGAAATTCAGGGTGGATCTCAAACCACGCCAGCGACCGGCGTACCCCTTCAGCCCAATTTACCGCACATACAAAATCGGGCACAAGTCGTTTGATCTTGCTGTTATCAAAAACAACGCTATGGATTTTATCCCCGATCAACGTGCCCAATTGTTCAGGGTCATGCGCAACGATCAACTCACTGGGGATGTGAACCACGTTCGGCTCCGCACCGAGCGCCTGATACACTTCGAGAAAAATTTGGTCCCAGCTGAGAACTTCGTCAGACGTTATCTGAAATGGCTCCCCAAGCGCCTTTGCATTACCCAATAAACCGATCAGCCCTTTTGCAAAGTCCGTATTCCAGGTAAGCGTCCAAAGTGAGGTCCCATCGCCGGGGACGATGACCTTTTGTCCGCGCTTCATGCGCTCAATCACCGTATAAGGATGGGTCCAACTCGCGCCGATCAACGGGATTTGGGTCGGACCATACGTCAACGAAGGACGGATGATCGTGACGGGGAATCCGTTTTCGTGATATTCACTCATCAGGCGTTCTTCGCAAGCGATCTTATCACGTGAATATTTCCAAAAAGGATTCTCCAAAGGCGTTTCTTCGGTGATCAAATAGTGTTTGGGCGGCTTTTGATAGGCAGACGTGGATGAGATGAAAACAAATTGTCCGACCCTTCCCTTGAATAAACGTATATCACGTTCGATGTCATTAACAGTAAAAGCGATCCAGTCCACAACAACGTCGAAATGATGGTCAGCCAGAAGCGACGCGAGAAGCGTTTGATCCGCATGAATATCAGCCTTGAACAGAGTCGCCCCATCGGGTAATGGATTTTTTGTCGAAGCAGATCGATTTAGAATGAAGAGTTCATGCCCGCCTGCGCGCACGAGTTCGGAACACGCCGAACTGATCAGACCTGTCCCGCCAATAAAAAGAATTTTCATCAACCCTCTCCCAATTCTGGAATGGGTTGTATGGACGCCCGATTCGCAAGATAACTTTCAACAGCGAAGATGATCAATGCCGTCCAAACAATGGCAAAACCGATGAAGTGTGCCAAATCAAAAGGTTCCTTATAAAGGAAAACTCCGATCAGGAATTGTAAAGTTGGCGCGATGAATTGCAACAACCCAACAACCGTAAGGGGAATTTGTTTCGCGGCAGAAGCAAACATCAACAGCGGAATCGTTGTCACGAGACCAGCCCCGATCAGGAAAACATCAACGAGTGTACCGTTCTGCAGGAAGGCACCTGAGCCATTCAAACCAACCATGGCAATATAAATCAAAGCGAGTGGGAAGAGAATTCCTGTTTCAAGAGTAAGCCCATATAGCGAACCAAGCGGGGATAATTTTTTTACGAACCCATAAAAACCGAACGTGAAGGCAAGCGAAAGTGCGATCCACGGCGGGCGGCCGTAAATAAAAGTCAGATATATTACTCCAATTGCCGCGAGCCCCACAGGAATCCATTGCATGGGACGCAAACGCTCACGCAGAAACACAACGCCCAGCAACACGCTGAGCAAGGGATTGATGAAATATCCCAGACTGGTTTCAACGATAAAACCCGCATTGACCCCCCAGACATAGATCAACCAGTTAAAGCTAAGCAGAACCGCGGCAATCGAATATATCGCAATTGTCTTGGGTTTGAATGCAACGGAACGAAACTCCTGCCATTGTTTGGCAACCAATATGTAAACTGCCAGTAATATAAACGACCAGCTAATCCTATGCCCAATCACCTGCAAGGCAGGTACCTCGTGCAAAAGCTTCCAGTATATGGGAAAGAATCCCCATAACACATAGGCACCGACACCATATAAAACGCCTTTGTTCATATTGCTCCTGTGAGTATAGATTAACTTTTACAAGTATAATGCGAATAATAACAACTGTAGAGAATATATGAAAATTAATCCCTTTAAACCGCAATCGCCAATATCAACTGGTATGTTTGCTGGACGATTAAACGAAATCTCAAGGTTAGAGAGTTTCCTCTTTCAAACTAAGGCTAGCCAACCATCTAATTTTCTAATAATTGGTGAGAGAGGTATTGGCAAGTCATCACTATTGTTATTCTGTAAAGCAATTGCTGAAGGAGCTATTTCAATTGAGGAGCCTAAATTAAACTATCTGGTGATTGATCTTGTAATCGATCAGAATACAACACAATTGGGATTAATAAGAAAAATCGAATTAGGACTAAAAATGAATTAGCAAAATCCGAGACAACAAAGCAGTTCTTTGCCGATGCTTGGAATTTTGTACAGAGAATTGAAGCCGCAGGTTTAAAACTAAACCCACTGGAGCGAAATGAGCAGGAACAAACTGCGTTTGATGAATTTTGTTATGCATTTGCTGATACTGTAAAACGGGTTACATCGGAAGACCCCACAAAGCTTTTTGACGCACACTACGACGGGGTCCTCTTGTTGATAGACGAGGCTGACAAAGCATCGAAAATATTAAACTTGGGATCTTTTCTGAAGCTCTTCGCGGAGACCTTACAACGCAGAGGTTGCGACAAAGTAATGTTGGGTTTGGCGGGTCTTCCAAACACCCGCGATGTTCTAAGAGAAAGCCACGAGTCTGCATTAAGGCTTTTTGATGAGTTAATCCTAGATAGGTTAAGTCATACGGAAGTAAATCAGGTGATAGATAATTGTCTGGCAAAAGTAAATGAAAACAGTACAAATCCAATCGCAATTACAAATGAAGGCCGCGCCTACTTAATAATTTTTTCTGATGGATATCCTCATTTCGTACAGCAATTCGGTTACTCAGCATTTGACGTTGATAAAGATAACTCAATAACTGACGATGATGTTTTTCAGGGAGCATTTCGCGAGCATGGTGCCATTGAAATGCTTGGCGAAAGATACTACCGAGATAGTTTCTACAACAAAATACAACAGGAGAGTTACCGTCAAGTACTTAGAATAATGTCAGACAAGTTAGATAACTGGGCATCGAAACAGGAAATTCGCAAGCGATTTAAGGGCGATAACACTATATTGAATAATGCTCTAAAAGCTCTTCGAGATCGACATATAATAATATCCAAAGAAGGCTCAAGAGGAATATATAGATTGCAACACAAAGGGTTTGCACTTTGGATAAAATATAAAACAACCGATCCAGAAAAATTACAAAATGACATAGAAATGTCAAACAATTAAGATCAAGTACTATAAACCATCATAAGACTATTAGAACAACTCGATTGACTGCCGCCCTGCAAAGCCATCCTCGATTTCGTGCCAGAAAGCGATATCGCCTTCACCATGTTTCCAACAAAGATAGACTTCCCTTCCATCTTTTAGCGCGGGAAAATCCAGCAAGCCGGTATTGATATCCTTGATAACGACGCCACTATCTTGAATGCTGTGGATGAGCTCATCGAGTCGGTCAAAACTTTTAACCATGCGGCTAAGGGTTGGATTCCCGCCATTGCCTGCAGATTTTTCCATCACGCTCCAGATCTCGGGCTGGTGTTTGAGAATCTCCTGGCGAATGGCTTGAATTTCGTCCATCCATGCACTGATGGATATTAATGCTTCGTTGGCTTCCTGAAGAGTAAAGTATTTGGGCATGGATTTTAGTATACCATTTAGAAATAAAAACGCCTGCGATGTTTTGGGAATAAAAATCCGGGTTACAAAAATCGATTCAAAATACGGGAACCTTTCCAACCTGATAATCGTCTGACCCTAAACACAGAAAGGAGACAGCCAACATGAAATCACAACAGATTGTTTTAATAGTAGCCGCGTTGGGATCGTTATTTATTTCCATGGCTCCCGGCATTATTGTTGCAAACCGTCCACTATTGACAAAAAATGAACTGAGGGAAGCTTATCAAAGGCTTGGTGCTTATGGGAATCGCAAATAGACAAACATCCCATCAAATAGACGAAGCCATGAGTTTCCCAAAATAATGCCCACAAAAATTTGCGGACATTATTACAACCTATGAGATTGCCACTGCGGTATAGCCTTTTTTCTTTACAGCCGCCATGATCTGATTATCGGTCAATTTAGATTCGTCATATTCAATGACCATTTCCAAACGGTGATAACTGGCATTGATTTCCTTGACCCCATCCAATACATCTTCAAGACTCTCGAGTTTCATGGCGCAGTTGGTGCAGGTCATATCGGGGACTGAGAAAGTTTTCTTTTGCATGATTACCTCAGCATAATCAGTTGGTCTCGATACAACGGCGGAAAATCAACGCCGCCTACTCAACCAGCGTATTAAAGTTTATTCAAAAATTATCATCCCGGTATACATACCCATGGAGCAAGTGAAGAACATGCGCGTGCCGGAGGGTTGTGCAGGGATGTCTACTTGAACAGAGCCGGTATCGGGGAGCAATTGATAGAAATTTAGCGCGGGGATGACAAAGTCACGGGCGCAGGAATAAGTTTTATTTGTAACGAGGTTTAGTGTGAGGGCTGTATTTGCAGTGGCTCGCAATGATTGCGGGAAGTAGCCATCATTTTCCACGTTGAGGGTGAGTCCACCGTCAGAGGCCGCAGATTGGACTGAGGATGCCTGGGCAGAGGTGGTGTTTTCGGACGGTAACAGGCTCCGGCTTAGGTTTTGAAGCGAGAGTGGGGAACCCATCAAGTTGAGTCCGCCGTCCAATGTCACGAGTCCCAAAATCAAAACAGTGACTGCAACAAATCGCATAAAGAATTTTTCGAGACGTGAACCGAGTTCGGTCGTCAAGTATGCAACGATGAAGAAGACGGGACTTGTGCCGAGGGTAAATGCGAACATCATCGCTGCGCCGGTAAGCGGACTGCCCGTGGCGAGCGCCGCCGCCATCATGGCCTGGGTCACACCGCACGGGATGAAAACGGTGAGGGCGCCAAGGAAGATGGGCGTGAATGTGTCTGTGCCTTTGGAGGTACGGCGGATATAACGAGTGATGAATTTTGGCGGCTCAACCGAGAAGTACCGAAAGATCGGATGCACATTGAACATGCGGAGTGCATTGCCCAGCATGAAAACGCCGATGGCAATCATGAGGATGGCGCGGGTGAGCGGGCTGAGCGTGAGGAATTGACCGACCCAACCCAGCAATAAGCCAAGCAATGTGTACGCAACTATTTTTGCAATCAGGAATAAAAGAATTGGTAATGCACTGTTTGTGCGCGTTTGTGGTTGAACTTTTTTGCCGCGCTTTTTAGGTTGTGTGGAATGTTCGAGATAATCCTGCTCGATTTGATGCGCAAGTGAACTCGCCAGCAAGCCACCTTGTACTGCAAGACAACTTAATCCGCCTGTAGTGAGACCCGTGACAAATGCAACCATGATGCGCCCTGAAAGACCCGTCCCTGCGCCAATGGCGAGTGCCGGATCACTTTGATTTTGGAAAGCAAACAAGACGACTGCCATGGTGATAAAGCCAATACCAAGTGCAACCAGAATAACGGGATCAAAGGCAGGTTTTTGTTCTTTAGACATGAGACCTCAAGTCAAGTATATAAGTATACGAATATCGAGTAAATTCGGAAGGGTATCGGAAATCGTGTTCGATTTCCGATACCCGTGTATATTCCTAGCGTTGACCGCCATCCCAGACGACGAACGGCATGTTGACGACAACGCCGGGTTGGGCGATCGTCACTTCACCTGCATCCACTGCGGACATGATCTCAGCTACCGAGGTAAGCATACGCGCCTTGGCTGGGTCAACCCATGTCACTACATTCACACGGCGCAGGGGTGAATAGCCATCCGTGCCGGGAGGGTTATCAAACACATCGGCTTGAAAACCAAACGGTCCCATGCCTTCAAGCCCGTTGTCAAAGACGTACACATTGGCGAGCGCCTCAGCAGGCACATTGGCAAGTGCCGGAACATGGAGCACTGGTGAGGTCATCATATCTGATAACAATTTTGCCACGGCCTCATCGGAGGCTTCGGTATGGACAAAGAAAATCTCTTTGCCTTCCGCGAAAGCTTTTCCAGCAGGCAGTAAAGCAGTTGGCATTTCCTCTTTGGGGGCGCAAGCCGCCAGAAGTAAAACCAGTAAAACAAGGATCAAAAATTTAGCACGCATGTTGAATCTCCTTTAGCATATTTTGTATGCTCTCTCCTCAACCCGCAGTTGGCTAAATCTTTACTTTTCGTAATCTCAAACTATTCGTCACAACAAACACACTACTGAACGCCATCGCCAAAGCAGCAAGCATGGGCACAAGATACCCAAACGCCGCGGCGGGAATTAACACCACATTGTAGAAGAACGCCCAGAACAGATTTTGTTTAATCGTGCCAAGCGTCTTGCGCGAAAGATTGATCGCGCGCGCTACACCACGCAGGTCACCGCTCATCAACGTCACCGGCGCGGCAGCCATGGCAACATCAGTTCCCGTACCAATCGCAATACCAACATCAGCTTGAGCGAGCGCGGGTGCGTCGTTGACTCCATCGCCAACCATCGCGATCACGTTTTGTTGACCATTGGCAGTCTGTAGTTTCTTAACTTCTGATGATTTCCCTTCCGGTAAAACCTCGGCAAGGACTTCATCAATACCAACCTGTTTTGCAATTGCTTCAGCAGTCTTCTGGTTATCGCCGGTTATCATCGCAACCTTGATGCCCATGCGATGCAATTCTTCAATCGCTTCCTTCGAACCATCCTTGACCGTATCCGCAACTGCAATGATGCCGGCAACTTTGCCATCAACTGCAACCAGCATAGCAGTCTTCGCTTCGGATTGCAAACGTAATACTTCGGATTCGAGTCCGCTCATCGGATATCCAAGCGTATTCATCATGCGGATATTGCCTACGGCAACGCTTCTGCCTTCGACTTCAGCCTGCACGCCATGCCCAGCCTCTGCTTTAAACCCAGCCGGTTCCACCAAACTCAACCCGCGCGTGGTTGCTTCAGCCCAAATCGATTCACCAAGCGGATGCTCACTTCCTTTTTCGACAGAGGCGGCAAGTCGCAGCAATTCATCGCTGGTTATTTCGCCATTCGTCACAACATCTGTGACCGCAGGCTGACCTTTTGTAATCGTCCCGGTTTTATCGAGCACGACCACAGTAACTTTTCCTGCACGTTCCAGGGCTTCACTGCTCTTGAACAGCACACCCATCTCTGCGCCTTTGCCAGTACCTACCATTACAGCTGTCGGCGTGGCGAGTCCCATCGCACACGGACAGGCGATCACCAACACAGCCACCATATTAATCAAGGCGCGTGTGAAATTATCACTATCAGCATTCACAGGCAATGCCGGTCCAAAGAAATACCAGCCGGCGAAAGTGATGGCTGCAAGTGCTATCACTGCCGGCACAAACACAGCCGAAACCTGATCGGCCAATTTTTGAATCGGGGCCTTGCTACCCTGCGCGTCTTCAACCAATTTAATGATTTGGGCGAGCGCGGTCTCTCTGCCAACTTTCGTGGCTTCAAATTTCAACAAACCAAGTTTGTTCAACGTTGCGCCGATGACCGCGTCACCCTGCTTCTTTTCAACGGGCAATGATTCACCTGTCAGCATCGATTCATCCACAGCACTGCGACCTTCAACGACGACACCATCCACGGGAATCTTCTCGCCAGGTTTGACGAGGACAATATCCCCGACTAAGACAGAGTCAATTGAGACCTCAGCCTCCACCCCGTCACGAATGACGCGGGCAGTCTTGGCGCGGAGTCCCATGAGTTTCTTGATCGCCTCAGAGGTACGTCCCTTTGCGCGGGCTTCCAGGAATTTTCCAAGCTTGATCAGCGTGATAATGACCGCCGCGGTTTCAAAATAAACGTGACCATGTAAGAGTCCCAATGCTACCGGGATGGAATAAAAATACGCGGCGGAGGAACCCATCGCGATGAGCACATCCATGTTGGCGGATTTATTACGAAGAGCCTTGTACGCGCCCACGTAATATTGCCAGCCCACATAGAACTGCACAGGCGTGGCAAGGAACCACATGATGTAGCGCGCGGTGTTGCTGCTGCCATGATCGGCGGCGGATTGAATGAATCCAAGGTCAATCGCCATCGAATAGAGGAACAGCGGGATCGTGAACAACGCGCCAATGAACAACAACATGGATTGATGTTCGATCTCAGCCTGACGTGCTTTGGCTTCGGCGTCCTCGGCATCGCCACCCAATTCCACGGCCTCAAAACCCGAGCGTGAGACTGCCGCTCTAATTTCCGCCTGACTCACGACGGTCGGCACATAGTTTACACGTGCCTTCTCATTTGCAAATGTCACCTGTGCGTCCAACACGCCTTCGAGTTTAAGCAAAGCTTTTTCGAGACGGCGCGCATCGTTATCATCCGAGAGGCGCTTGATGACAAGCTCCGCTTCACCTGTGGCGACACCGTAGCCTGCACGTTGTACACGTGCAATTACATCGGTAAGACCAAGCTTTGCAGAATCAAAATCGACAGTTGCGCGTTCGGATGACAGATTGACAATTGCCGTGTTTACACCCTCAAGTTTTTTTAGGTTACGCTCCACGGTCGCGACGCAGTTCGCACAGGTCATGCCGGTGATGGGAAGCGTTAATTGTTTTGTACCACTCATTTTTACCTTCCAACAAAAGGTCGGACGAAGGGTCCGACCTTTTCAACTATAGTGTGAGCAGACCCTCGGCAGGGTAATTGATCTCAGCCAGCAAAGCTCTGATCTTGGTCTCATCGGCGGGCGAATCAAACGTGATGACAACCTTCTTGGTAGCTTCATCAGCCTTCACAGATTGGACCCCTTGCAAATCGCCCACTTCTGTTTCGATGGTGTGGGTGCAATGTCCACAGGAAATTGCGGGAACGTTGTAGGTTACAGTAGTCATGAGTATCTCCTTTTGAATAATAGAATTTTAGTTTTGAGTGACAACGATCAATTCGCCGATCATGCCAGCTTCCTTGTGCCCCGCCACGGAGCAAAAGAATTGATAGGCTCCGGGTTCTGAAACCGTGAACTGAATGACACTGGTCTCACCCCCCTGCGCGGAAAAATGTAGATCGTAATTTGCTTCCGCACCATGCGCATGATGTGCATCGGAGCCACTGTCCTGGATCACATCAGTTTTTACGTCGATTTTTTCGATCACAAAATCGTGCTCCAAACTCCCTAAGTTCTTGAGTGTCAAGAGTACAGGCTCACCTGCCGGTACAGTAATCGACAGTGGACTGTACGCAAAATCTGTGGCGTCGAGAGTAAGTTCGGTTGTGGGTTTTGCATCCCCGCCACAGGATGTCAACAGGACGGCAAATACAAGATTAAAGAATATCTTTCGAAACATAAACTGATTTCCTTTTTAGTGTTAAACCTTGGCGGACATCTCAAATACTTCAGTGATTTCCTTGATGACCTTCGCACGTTCCTTTGGGTCGTCGCCGTTGATCGCGTTAATCACACATGAGTTCAGGTGATTTTCCAGAATCTGGGTGCTGACCTTGTTCAACGCCGCATCCACAGCCTGGATCTGGCGAATGACATCGATGCAATAAGCATCCTCCTCCACCATGCGGATGACTCCACGCAGGTGTCCTTCGATGGTCTTCAAACGTCGGAGAGTTTTTTCGTTGTCCATGAGTACCTCTACTTATCAGGATGAAGCTGATTGAAAATCTCTTACCCCCCCCCAGGGGGGATGGGTAGATAAATGATAACATATTGAATTTCCCAAGGTCAAGTATTCCCCTCCTGAGAAATGTCATGACTTGCAAGTGTAAATCATCCTTTACGGAGTAAAATTGTCATCATGAAGTTAGACCCAACAGATTTACGCCATGTAAGTGTATTTCAAGGTGCCACAAACGAAGATTTGAATTTATTTGCCGGGAAGGGCATTCTACGTTCGACTGAGGAGGGCGAGTTTTTCTTCTTTCAAGGTGACCCAGCTGTCTTTTTGTATATCCTGATCTCGGGAAAGGCAAAATTACTGCAGTCTAATCCATCCGGGCAACAAGTCAATTTACGAACCATCCATCAATGGGAAATGTTCGGCGCATTAGGCGCAGTCCGGCAAAACGCAATATATCCAGTCACAGCACAAGCGCTCGAATCAAGCACAGCGCTTGCCATTGAGAGCAAGGTCATGCAAACCATACTGGAGACACGCCCGCAAATTGCCTTTGGTTTGATGAAATTAATGACATCCTATATTCAGGAAATGCAGGCACGCTATCGCGAACTGGCTACGGAACGCGTTGAACAAAGAGTCGCCAACGCACTGATTCGTCTGGCAGGGCAAGCAGGCACAAAGTCCAGTAAAGAGGCGGGGATTGAATTATTCTTCTCACGACAGGATGTCGCCGAAATGACTGGGACCACGCTGTACACCATCAGCCGCCTGCTCAGTGAATGGGAGAGGCAGGGCATCCTTGAAACAGGCAGGGAGCGTATCAAGATTATGAAGCCACATGATTTGGTCCAGATTGCAGACAGCCTCGAAAAGTAAAAAGGAAAACGGGATGGAATATCTCCCCTAAGCGATGGAGAAAAGTATTCCCCGACCGCAGGATGTGGCCGAGGAGTATTTTTTATAAGATCAGCTCACACTATATTTTGTGTTGCCATTTGTAAGTAGGCAAATGTTCAGTTCTCCGCCTACACTTTATTCTTATTTGCGCCAGCGCAAAGACAAGCCGGGGGGAAAGGGATTATTCTATATCCAGCATGAACGATAATTTGGCAATTTCAGAGACCAGTGCAGCAGATTTGCTGGCAGCAACGCCCAAAGCTGTCAGGTTTTTCATTGACCAGGGCACAGCCTGTGCAATATGTTCTCTCGCCCGTTTTTGCACACTCAAGGATGTCGTCACTGCATACACTCTCAATGAAGATGTTTTCCTTGAAGAACTCGCCAAACTGAATGTTCACAAACTTAAATAAGGAGCACAAAATGAAAAAATTCGTCACGTTTATCGGTGTCGCCATCGTTCTGGCTGTATTTATCGCAGCCTGCGCCAGCGCGAATTTTCAAAATATCAGCAAGGAATATGTGCTGACGACTGAATTGAAAGACGGGAATCTGATCTTTCTAGGTGTGAACGATGAGATCAATGGAGTTTCGAATCCCACCTTGAGTGCCAAGCCCGGTGAGACAATTACCGTTACGCTTATCAACGGCGGCGAGGGTAAGCATGACATAACATTCCCGGAAGTCCAAGCCCACACTGAGATTGTAAGCGAAAAGGGGCAGGAAACCTCGGTCACATTTACTGTGCCGAATGTCCATGGCGAAATGGAATACTACGACAGTGTAAGCAACCATGCCAAATTGGGCATGAGAGGCATCCTGGTAGTAAGTTTGACAGAACAATCACCTGTTTCATCGGCACAGAGTTCTGGTGATCCTCAGGTTCTCGCCGCCTTCCAAAAAGGCGCATGCGGAAGTTGCCATACAATAGCCGGGATTCCCAATGCCGCGGGCGTGATCGCGCCTGATCTTTCAGACATAAACATGGCAGCGGAGGAACACATCAAAAGCGGAAGTTACACAGGCAAGGCAACCACTGCTGAAGAATATATCCACGAATCCATTCTCGACCCCAATTTGTTCATTGCTCCCAGTTGCCCCACCGGGGCATGTTCCCCCAATGTAATGCCTGCCACCTTATCCACCACATTGAGCACCGATGAAATCAACAATATCGTGCAATACCTCAATGGCTTGCCCGCAGGTGCATACAGTGATAATGCCATCATAACTGCGGCAACACAGGCCCCCACCACAGGTACAGATATCGTGCGAGACCCGACCGATCTGCCGGCACCTCTCGAAGTCCGGGAGCCAACGACCGTCATTATCAATCTCGAGGCAGTCGAAGTCGAAGGTCAACTTGCAGATGGAACCACCTACACTTATTGGACATTCAACAATGCAGTCCCTGGCCCATTCTTCCGTGTGCGTATCGGTGATAGGATCGAAGTCCACATGAAGAACAACACATCCAGTGTGATGAACCACTCTGTGGATTTCCACGCGGTCACAGGTCCTGGCGGCGGAGCGGTGATGACGCAAACCAAACCTGGCGAAGAAAGCACCTTCACTGCCAAAGCCATAAATGTTGGCCTCTTTGTATATCATTGCGCCACGCCCATGGTAGCCCAGCACATTGCCAACGGCATGTACGGACTCATCCTAGTTGAACCTGAAGGTGGACTGCCTACTGTGGATCGCGAATTCTATGTGATGCAAGGCGAAGTCTACAGCACAGAAGATTTCGGCACCCAGGGACACCTCAACGCAAGCACCGAAGCCCTGTTGGATGAAAACCCCGAATATCTCGTCTTCAATGGCGCGGTCGGCGCACTCACTACGCAAAAACCACTCAAAGCCAATGTCGGCGAAACTGTGCGCATTTTCTTCGGCGTAGGTGGTCCTAACTTCACATCATCCTTCCATGTCATCGGTGAAATTTTTGACCGAGTGTATAATTTGGCTTCCCTCACAAGCGCGCCGCTCACCGATGTACAGACCACCCTTGTCCCACCTGGCGGCGCAACCGTGGTTGAATTCAAACTCGAAGTCCCCGGCAACTACATCCTTGTAGATCATGCACTTGCCCGCCTGCAACGCGGACTTGCCGGTTACCTCGTTGTTGAAGGTCCGGTAAATCCCGAGATTTTCAATGGCACACCAATGCCCGATAGTGGACACTAATTTTCAATCAACAAATACAGCCTGTGAAGATCGCAGGCTGTATTTGTTTGAGCAGAACTTTCACTTGCATTGCTCCAATGAGGTCTATGACCATCGCTTTTTGCAAACGCGGCGGTCATAGATGCCTATGAGCGAGGCCCTGATGAGTTAAGCGTTTGAAACAGGTTTTGAGCCCAAAGAAAAAGTTCCTGTTCGTCTGATTTGAGCAAGGCACCTTTGCCGTTTCCGTAGAAAGCCAGTGTAACTTCCATACGGTCTGAAACGCCCTTGGGATCGGAAGCATCCAGATCAACCTGCCCGAAGTCTTCGATCCAGGCATTGAATTGCCCGCGCTCCTCTGATGATAGCAGTTCGGCAAAAGTACCCATTGTTCCATTTGATTCTGACCCGCAATGATTTCCGTAAACCTCTCCTGAAAGAAATACAGTGAGGCTGTCACAGAAACCGGCGATACCGCCTGAGCGTGTCCATATCAGCGCGAACGTGGCGGGCTGAATGCGTGTACCATCAGCGCTTACATGATATTCATATTGAACATCATCCGCTTCCAGGACGATGATCTTTCCAGGAGTTACGACCTGGGCACACATCACATCCTGCATGGCAACGCCCAGGCATGCATCCGCAAATTCAACATCAGAACTACTGACCACTGATATATCGTTTTCATCCAATCCAAGATTGGATGCCAATTGCTTGATGACAATTTCTTCCACTGACCCTATAACAGCCGCACTCCCCACTTGCACAACCTGACTGCCATCTTCATCCGTGTGAAATTCGTACTGTTCACCGTTCGCTTCCAGGATAATTTTATATCCCGGCACGATCGCCTGGGTACACATCACGTCCATCTTTTGGACTCCGAGACAACCATCGGGCCACTCCACAGCTTCAGTGGAGATCAAGGTAATTCGATCAGCTGGCAGATTGAGGGTTTGAGAAAGAGCCGTGAGCGCGGCTTGTTGAGCGGGAATCAAATTCTCAGGTGAGTCTTCATTTGGATACGAATCGTTTGGATAAGAATCGTCGTTTGGAAACGAGCCTTGCTCAGTGGGCTGCGCCTCGGCCGCGCAGGCTACGAGCACCAAGGTCAACAAGAGGTTTACCAACAAATATCTTTTCATACGTGCTCCTTTAATCGTCTGACGCCATGTGTAGATTGAATGTTCCTAAATAACTGTATAATTGGACGTATGCGCCCTCACCTAATATTCCTATTCATGCTTATTTTAACCGCCTGTGCGCCAAAAACAGACCCCAACCTGCAAGTACAGGTGGCTGTGGCGTCTACGCTCGCGGCACTTCCTATATCTACGGCCGCACCGATCCCAACACCCAATCCCACCCCAACGCTCTTTGACCTTAAAGGCTTGTTCTGCGAATATCAATTCTGCATCGGTCATCCGATCGATATGGCATTCTTCGATTTGAGCGCGCAGAATAGTCCGGGTTCACCAAGCACATATTCACAGGGCTTCCTGGCGGCGTTCAATGGTAATCTTTTTATCCAGGTAATGTGGCAACTCGCGCCGGGGACTTCGGATCCACAATTCATGCTTGACCTGATTCTGGATGATGTGGATGTACGCGTCGGCACCCTGGACGTGAAGTTGATCCGCGACATGAACGTGATCTACACTCCTATCACCAGCACGACAACGCCTGTACTGCCCTTTGGCGCGGCGGGCGCATGGGTTTGTGGCGACCGCGCATTTACCTGGAAAGTGTACAGCCCTCAAGCTGAAAATACCCAGGCTTTATTTGACATGGCACTGGGTCGTTTCCAATGCAATCGATAAATTTCGATACAGCACGCGGCAGCGTTGACATTCGTGAAGCAAATCTTGCAGATGCGGCGAAGTATCGTGAATTGCGGCTTTACGCGCTTCAAGATAGTCCCACCGCGTTCAGCGCCGATTATCAAATAAATCTCGGCGCACCTATGAGTTTTTGGGAAGGCAGGGTGAAACCCGATGAGCATGGCGTTATCCTCTTTGCCGAACACGAAAACAATTTAATTGGCAACATGGGAATCCGCACAGGTGAATCACCAAAGACAAAACACAGCGCGACCGTTTGGGGAGTCCACATCCGACCTGAATGGAGAGGCTTGCATATCGCCGAGAGATTGATGGAGGCTTGTATTGAATGGGTAAAGATGCGGCGGGTTGAAATTGTAAAACTTGGAGTCGTGACGACCAACACATCCGCTGTCCGTTGTTATGAACGTTGCGGCTTTAGCATTTATGGAACCGATCCGCGTGGGATATTTTACGAAGGCAAATATTACGACGAATATTTGATGTTGCGCAATATTGCCTAATACGACACGCTACGCGATATCGCTTGAGGATGAAAAGCAACATCGCGTAGCGTGTTGCGATACAAGCAGGAGAAATAATGTGCCAGCATCATCTAATCTCCTTGCCCCTCCAGCATGTACTGCCGAATTGAAAAACATTTACACTTTCAATGTCCAGCTTTCATTGCCTTGAATGTAACAAACATTAATATTTCCTACTTGCGTTTGAAATGCCAAATGGATATAATTTAGATCAGTTTAGTTCAGATTATTTACAGCGAAATCGAAAAGGCAAACCCGCCGCGAGGCGGGGACGCAAAGTCATGGGTTTTCCAGTCTGATGCGTAGAGACTGGAAGATCGCCAGACCGCCGAAGTTATTGTTCGGCGGTTTTTGGTTTTTGGAAGGAGGAGGCGCTTCATAAGATACACAAATCTAAAGGTCAACATTATGTGAAAGTCTAATGTAAAATGTAATATGGACTGCTCGCTTTCATTCCTATGAGGAGAAAATAATGAATCTCAAAAAGGCTTTTACCATGTTCACGATGTTTATGAGGAGGAACCTTATAAAATCGCGATTCGTGAATGTTGTGCTTGTCGTCAGTTTGCTCATGGGCTCCGCTATCATCGCCTCGGCACAGAGCGATGACGATACACCAACCTTCCTGCCGGGAGTGCGGCCTCGTGTCGATGACGATGAGGAGGACGAAGAGCTGATGAAACAGCGCGATGCTGCCTTCATGCTCGAGCGAACTGCTGGCGACCTCCCGCTCGACAACCAGCAGGCAGGCGCTCTCCGCGCCGTCGCGGCTCGCACGGCTGCCCGTCTCCGCCAGGAAGGGGCGCCGCCTGCCGGTCCATCTACGTTCACTGGCGCATGGGCCGGGCTGGGACCGAATCCCATCGTCCAGATCGCTCGCAGTGGCGGACCCTTCGTTGCTATGAGTGGGCGCATCGGCGCGCTGGCCATCCGCCGTGACGGCACGCGGATCCTCGGCGCAGCCCAGGGAGGCATCTGGCTTTACAACGCCACTACCGGCAAATGGGAGCCGAAGACAGGCGCCCTTGGAGCCGACACTATACCTTCCCTATCGATCGGATCGCTGGCCGTTGCACCCTCGAACGACCTGGTCGTCTATGCCGGGACGGGTGAGGGACATCTCTCCGGGGACAGCTACTTCGGGAACGGCGTTCTAAAATCGACCGACGGCGGGAACACCTGGATGCATATCTCTGGCGACTACTTCATGGGCGTTTCTATTTCACAGATGGTCGTCGACCCAACGAACGCTAACACCGTCTATGCCGCGGTTTTACGCGGCCGGGGTGGAGCACGGCGTACAACACCGACCGTCCATTCCAAGTATGGCATCTGGAAATCGACCGACGGCGGAGTCAACTGGACGCTGCTCAAGGAGGTCAAGAACGAATCGAACGGCGCCACCGACCTCGAGATCGACCCACAGAACCCAAACATCCTCTACGCAACGTTCTGGGGCGATGCCATTTACAAGTCTACGAACGCAGGCAAGACCTGGTCGCCGATCATGAATTTCGGCTTCCCTGCACCGAACTTCGAAGCCGCCGCGACCCGCTTCGAGATCGACATCTCACACCCGTCTCCGGGCGGTAGCGGCACGTTGTACGCCGGCTTCGACTGGGTCGACGCCAACGGGTATCACCCCTCGCGCGTCTTCAAGTCCACGAACGGTGGTGCCATCTGGATCATGCTGCCGGGTGGCACCAGCCCCGACAATGTCGAGGACTATTGCGGCGGGCAATGCTTCTACGACAACGTGATCGACGCTGCCCCGGACGACGAGAACGTCGTCTTCGCCGGCGGCCAGTTCGACTACGGCATCGGCTCGGGCGGCATCTACCGCTCTGACGATGGCGGTTTGACCTGGAAGAACCTCGGTTACGAGCAGCATCCGGACCAGCAAGCCATGGCCTTCGACCCGAGCAATTCGATGAACGTGATCATCGGTTCGGACGGCGGGGTGTGGTACAGCACTTCGCGTGGCGGTCGGCCAAACGCAAGTGACCCGCTTAGCGCGGTCACCTGGCAGAATCTGAACGGAACTGTCAACCCTGCCACCGCAGGCGTAACCTTCCGCACGGATCTCCAGATCACCCAGTTCACCTCAATTGCAACCGTGCCTCAGATCCCGGGCCGTTTCTGGGGTGGGACGCAGGACAACGGGACTCTGCGCAAGTCAGGTGCGAATCAGAGCTGGTTCGACCTGCCTAGTGGCGACGGCGGCCAGGTGCTCGTGGATCCGACCGTGGATGGTTTATGCGAGTTCGGCGCGTTCTCCGGGAGTTGTTTCGTGTACGGTACGTACTTCGGCATCTCCCCCTACCGTATGGCGGACGGAGGCGCCTTCTTCGGCAACAACCACGCCATCACCGGCGGCATCAACTTGGGTGACCGCTCAGACTTCTATATCCCGTTCGTTATGAACAAGGAAAACCCGAATCAGCTCTTCCTGGGTACGTTCCGACTCTACCGCACCGACAACGCCCGAGCGGACTCCGCTGGTGACGTGCATTGGAACGCGATCAGCGAAGACTTGACCAGCGGCTGTACTGGCATAGCGCCCAACGGCGCCCGTAACTGCACGATTTCGGCTATCGGTGTCGGCGGTGGGCAGGCGGTCTACACCGGCTCGCTCGACGGCCTTGTGTATATCTCAACCGATGCCCAGGTCAACGACAATCCAAGCTGGACGCGGCTCGATCTCGGCCAGCTGCCGAAGCGACCGGTCACCCAGATTGCGGTCGACCGCTCGAACTATCGCATCGCGTATTTGGCCTACTCAAGCTTCAATGCCTCCACGCCGAGCAGGCCCGGGCACGTATTCCGGACGCAGGATGGCGGCCAGACGTGGGCAGACATCAGCGGCAACCTGCCGGACGCCCCTGTGAACTCGGTCATCCTCGACCCATCCTTCGCGAACACCCTCTATGTTGGGACGGATGTGGGCCCATTCGTGACCTACAACGGCGGCGTCAACTGGTACCCACTCGGCACGGGCTTCCCGATCGTGGCGATCTGGCAGCTCGATCTTGACGCATCACACCGACTTTTGGCGGCCGGCACGCACGGACGGGGTGCCTTCAGCCTCTCTGATTCTGTCGCCACCCCCGCCCTGGTCTTATCCAAAGCGGACGCAGGTGTTCCGGTTGGCCCGACCAGCCCATTGACATACACACTCACGGTCAAGAACGAAGGGAACACTTTGGCTACCGGTGTCGTGATAACCGACCCGGTACCGGATAACACGTCGTTTTCTTCCGCATCCGACGGTGGCTCGGTCGTGGACGGTAAGGTTACCTGGCCGGCCGTCGACATCCCCGCCGGCTCCAGCGTTACCCGGACCTTCACCGTCAACATCGCCGACGCCCTGAAAAACAAGGTCGATGCGATCACCAACGACGGATATCGGGCGGATGCATCCGGCGGTTTCTACACCACCGGTTCGCCCGTGATTACTCCGATCGCGGCTCCCTATGCTGTCGGCGTGTCGCCAGCAACACAAACTGACGGCGCCAAGCTTGGTGAGAGCGTGGACTACATCGTCCACGTCACGAACCTAGGCTTTAACTCTGACAGCTACACTATGTCCTCATCCGGCGGCACCTACACAGTGTCCTTCCTCGATGCCACCTGTACCACGACCCTTTCGACAACATCGAGCGTGGCATCTGGTGCAAGCACTGACGTGTGTGTGAGGGTGGACGTGCCGGCGGGCGCGAGCAATGGCGAGGTCAATACCACCAGCGTGACCGCGACCTCGGTCGGCGACCCGGCCGTCAGCAGCTCTGCAACAGTGAATACGATCGCGGTTGCCGTTGACACGCTGCTCGTCGACAATGACAATAACGACCCCGATGTGCAGTCATACTACGCGGCGGCGTTGACGGGCGCGGGCATCTCGTTCAGCACGTGGGATCTCGGCGCCGATTCAAACATCCCTCTGCACTACATGCAGGCCTTCAAGAACATCGTGTGGTTCACAGGGAATAGCTACCCGGGTCCGATCCTGCCCTACGAGGTGGAGCTCGCAGCCTTCCTCGACAACGGCGGGCGTCTATTCATGAGCGGGCACGATATCCTCGACCAGGCGGCCGGGACGACCACATTCGTCCTCGATTACCTGCACATCAACTGGGACGGTACTGAGGACCAGAATGACAAGGCTACCACCTCCGTCACGGATGTGGCCGGGACGCTCACGGCTGGCCTCGGCACCGTGGCCCTGGACCATTCGGTCCTCGGTGCGGCGTTCGAAGACCAACTTACGCTGGTCGCTCCAGCAACGGCAATCTTCCGGGACGACAGCGCCGCGGATAACGGACTTAGCCTCGATACCGGGACGTACAAGGTTGTCTTCCTCGCGTTCCCACTGGAGGCCTACGGCACGGCGGCCCAGAAAGCAGACGTAGTGACCCGTGTGTTCAACTACTTTGGTCCCTAATTGGTGAAGGATTTACTCAACCTTTACCCCTAAGCACTGAGCAGGGGCAGGAAACTGTCCCTGCTCGATGCATCTACAGTTACAATTAATGCACATGACTCATCCTTCAAGATGAGTCATGTTATTTTAAAAGGGGAGCCAACGACAACGCGCACCAGCAACTTTCTCCGTTCAAGGAGGTGCGATGTGGAAAGGATTATTATCTGCGGGAGTTCCTGAAATTGGCGGTGTTGGATTTTCGCAATAGAGGGTATTACCATGTATATCGGCATGATATTCAAATTCATTCCCGGCATACTCCAATATAATAAGATAACCTGGTGTCGGAATTTGAGCATAACTGATGCCAGGTTGTGGACAGCCAAAGCTGGCATCTGGCCAGTAACCTTCTTTGGTTTCTATAGCCTTGATTTGAGATGCTGGGATAGATAATCTTTGGGCCAAATCCGCTTTGGCTCTTTCGATCAGCACTTGCAGGCCAGGGTTCGCGCGAATCGGCAAAGGTGGATCTTTTGGCATATCATCCTCTTGGGTTGGCACCGCAGATATTGTTTGTGTTTCAGCAATCGCGGCGATTTCGGCTGGTGGATGAGCTGGGGAGTCCAGCGTGTTTGGAGCAGAGATTTGGTTGCATCCTATGACGAGATACACCAAATATACAATAAGAGGAATCTTAAACAAATCAGCTTTCATTGTTTACAGTTACCATAATATTCAGTAGGGACAACTGTTGTCGAAGTAAACATAAAATAGGTCAGGGTAAAGTCGGTCAATAGTTCTTTGTATCTAGGTTGGTTGTGTTAAGTTTGCCCAAAATGTGTTCCGGATTTTGAGCAACAGCTTCCAGCTGGCATAAGAGGCGGGATTTCGAATCCACTGACGGAACTTATCGATGTGCACGGCATTTGGTTGGTAAATATAAAAAGCAGTTGCTGGTGTAGGGATAATCACATTAATGACAATGATTGAAGGAATGATAGAGAGTCTACGCATAGGGCAGGATTATACCTCTTCCGTATGTAACCTTTTTCCCCTTGAATTTCCAGGGTGTAACTAAACCTAAAATGATATAGAATGAAAGGATGAAGTGTCCAAATTGTAAATCAACCAAACGACAAGTGAAAAATGGATTGAATCCATCCGGCAGCCAGAAGTATCGTTGTAACGAATGTAAGCCGGTGTATACACCTGAGCCAAAACCGAATGGCTATCCCAAAGAAACAAGATTACTTGCCATCCGCATGCAGGTGGAAGGTAACAGTTACAACGCTATTGCTCGGATTTTGAAGGTCAACCCACAAAGTGTGGTCAACTGGGTGAAACAGTACACGGCAAGCCTGCCTGTTGCTCCTGTTCCCAACCAACCCAGAACCGCCGAGATGGATGAACTGTACACCTTCATCGGCACGAAAAAAACGAAGTCTACGTTTTGACGGTTGTAGATCGGACTACTCGCTGTGTGTTGAGTTGGGATGTGGTTCCTGAACGCACCTCCGTAGCCCTGCAAGCCTGCCTGGAACGGGCTCCGCAAGCCAGGCAATACTATAGCGATCCGTTCCCAGTGTACGACACCTTGTATTATGGAGCACCCTACGAGCTGCGGCCGGACAAACTGGAAACCTATGCGGTGGAAGCTGTCAATGCAGACTTACGACATTACTTGAAACGCCTCGCCCGCAGATCACGTTGTTTCTCTCGACGCATGCAAGCCTTGATGGAAAACATTCGTTTGTTCGTCTATTGTTACAACCAAAGGCAATTGGCTAAACGTCAGTACCCGAAATACTCCTTTCACTTGGTCCATTTCGTATCACTTCCTGTTTAGATACTCTGAATTTCCATTTATCCAGCCTGCTTTCATAAAATCAAGCAGTATAATTCTGCCATTCTTAATTTTGGAGAAAACCTGTGCGTGTTAAACATTTCTTCTTCGCGGCCTTGATCATCATCATCGTGAGCGCTTGTGGAACTTCCGCCACCGAGATCGTGGCTCCCACAGACGCCCTGCACTTTGATAGTCAGTAGTACAAAGAATTTGTGATGCTGGTTCGCCGGCTAATTTTTGACCAGAATTACTACTTTGATGGAGCAATGATATGCCAACAGAATCTGAAATCCTTGCGCTGAAATCCCGTATTGACGAGTTAGAATCCCGCTTGAAATTCATCTATCGCAGGCTCAATATTGAATATGTCGACCCCAATTCTGATCCTGTCTTGTCGCCGCAAATCCAGGAAGCTCTCAGACGCGGCAACAAAATCGAAGCCATCAAAATTTATCGTGAATTGACTGGGGTGGGACTTGCTGAGGCCAAGCAGGTGATTGATCGTGCCGAACAGTTCATCAAATAGAAATCACAATCCCCTCTGCTTAGCCTCATTCCAAAGCATATCCATATCTTCCAAAGGCAAGTCAGATAAATTTCGTCCCTGCCTCTTCGCGCCCTGTTCTACATAAGCAAAGCGTTTCTTGAATTTCATATTTGTTCCGCGCAACACAGACTCAGCATCCACTTTCTTCCAGCGTGCAAGGTTGACGATCGCAAAGAACAAGTCTCCAATTTCGGAGGCAAGTTCGAAATCGGTTTCGGCGGTCTTGATCTCTTCAATCTCTTCCTTGATCTTATCGAGTACACCTTCGATCTCGGGCCAGTCAAAACCAACACGGGCGGCGCGGTCTTGATATTCCTGCGCCTGACTTAATGCAGGCAAAGCCAAGGGAACGCCATCCAGCAATCCCTTTTCCTGCTGACCGTTAGTTTTGCGTTCGGCCTCTTTCAACTTTTCCCAATTTGCCAGCACACCATCCACGCCATCCAGTTTCAAATCCCCAAATACATGCGGATGTCTGCGCACGATCTTCGAGTGAATCCCTTGAATGACCTGGTTGACGTTAAATTGTTGCTCGTCATTCGCAATTTGCGATTGCAATACAACTTGTAAAAGCAAATCACCAAACTCTTCACGCATACTTGTGAAATCACCCGAATCAATGGCAGAAATCGCCTCGTAGGATTCTTCGAGCAAATGTTTGCGAAGCGACTCGTGAGTCTGCTCTTTATCCCATGGACAACCGTCTGGCGCACGCAGGTGTGCGACAATTTCAGCAAACGACTCGAAAGATATCCCTTCGCCTAAAGCGGGGACATACATACACACCTCTTCACCAAATATTTCACCACTTAAGCCCCCTACTCTTTCTTCTTTCATATTTCCTTTTTCAACAACGTGAACCACATGCTCCGCAGGATACGTTGTTAACAACATTTCTTTCAAATGCCACGCCAGCTCTTGCGAAGAAATATTCGTAAACAGAACCGGCATATCGGGCGGATAAGGCGGAACATGCGCGGCTGAAAGAGTCTGCGCTTCGAGCAGGATCAACTTCGAGGGCGGAGTGATGCGAAGCTTGTCAAAGGTTTGAGAGACAAGTGAAAAGTCCATAATATCTCCTGTTTAAAACGAAAAACGTAACTCGTAAATTGTATCTTACGAATTACGCATTTCGCATTGGTTTAATATTCGAGAACTAGCGCTTGGTGTAGGTGGGAGCCTTGCGGGCTTTCTTGAGACCCGGCTTCTTGCGTTCCTTTACACGCGCATCGCGAGTGAGCAAACCCTGCTTGCGAAGCGCAGAGGTCCAATCGGCATTGATCAAAACAAGCGCGCGGGAGACACCCAAACGCACAGCTTCGGTCTGACCGGTAGGGCCGCCGCCCATTACCTTCACACTGACATCATACTTGCCCGCGTCCTGCCCAACTGTGGAGAAAGCGCGCAGGATATCGTTCAAATCGCCCAGACGCGTGAAATATGCGGCGCCTTCCTTCTCGTTCACGACAAATTTGCCGGAACCATCCGCAACGCGTACGCGCGCAGTGCTTTCCTTGCGGCGTCCAACAGCTTCATAATATTGTGCCATAAATTCTTTCCTTTATCTTTCTTACGCCAACGGCTCAGGATTATTTGTGCCGTGCGGATGATCCGGACCGGCGTAGATCTTCAGACGCTTGAGCACGGAACGTCCCATGCGGTTGTGCGGCAACATGCCCCACACTGCAATGCGCAGGGCGCGGTCAGGATGCTGTTTCAACTGGTCACGCAACGAAATCGATTTCAAACCGCCCGGATAATTCGAGTGGCTGTAATAAATTTTTGTATCCAGTTTTGAACTGGTTTTGGTGCCGGTCACAGTAACGCGCTCGGTATTGATGACGATCACATTATCACCCATCTCCACGCCAGGCGTAAAGGTCGGTTTGTGTTTGCCGAGCAATACATGCGCAACGCGTGTGGCGAGGCGGCCAAGGTTTTGACCCGTGGCATCCACCAGAACCCACTTGCGTTCAATTTCGCTTGCTTTCGGATAGTACGACTTGTACACTTTCAACTTCTCCGTTTCTTTTCTTAATTAACCGATCAACTCTTACTCTTTGTATTCAACTTCAACTAACGTCAGCCCATGTGCAGGCGCCAATCCGGATGGAAGCGTCGCTGTGGCGCCGTGGCGACATCCGCTTCGGATCCCAGCCGGAGGTTGTTTCGCTAAAGAACTAGCAACCGCTTCCACTGAGGTCTTTCCCTCTGCAACTGCCACCTGAACAAACACCAGTCTTCGAACCATTCTATAGAGAAAGGCATCTGCTTGCACTTCAAAATGCCATCCATCTTCACTGATCTGTTGCCACTCGGCTTTCAGGACGGTTCGCACGGTCGTGCCCTTGGGAGTGGTCGGGGAACCGAAGGCAGAGAAATCGTGCGTCCCTAAAAAAAGCTTTGCAGCATCTGTCAAGATATTCGCATTGATCGCAGGCCATACCCGCCAATCAAACCGTTCCCGCAGTGGATCACGCAATGACTGACAAAACAACCTGTAACGATAAAGGCGGGCTATGGCATCAAAGCGCGGGTGGAAGTTTGCCTCCACCACTTGCGCAGATCTTACAGCGATATCCGCCGGAAGAGTGGAGTTCAGTGCTCGAACAAGCTGATCGTCAGTGTGAGACCAATCAAGGTCAACTGAAGCAACCTGCCCTGTTGCGTGAACGCCAGTATCCGTCCGCCCAGACATTATGACTGAACGTTCAGACCATCCCAGTTTTTGGAGGGCTTTTTCAAGCTCACCCTGCACTGTCCTGGTCTTTGTCGAAGCCTGTCTCTGGCTTCCGAAAAAGCCGGAGCCATCATAGGCAAGAGTCAATTTGTAACGTGCCATTTTAGCTTCAGCCTATAAATAGTTTTGGCCGAATGCTTAAATTTCTATTCTTCAACCAATTCCAAAATCACCATCTCAGCCGAGTCACCCATGCGGGGACCAAGCTTCAAAACACGCGTATAACCGCCGGGGCGGGTTGCATAGCGCGGCGCGATCTCATTGAAGAGACGGTTGAGGATTTTATTGTCGCCTAATTTTGAGATAACCAGGCGGCGCGCATTTAGTTTCTCAACATCACTGCCCTGCGCAGAATTGCGCGCAATCGTGATCAGACGCTCGGCATCGCCGCGAATTGCGGCGGCTTTGGCGCGCGTCGTTGTGATGCGCTCATGTGTAAAAAATTGTTTGATCAGATTGCGACGAAGCGCAAGTCTTGCTCCTGTGCTACGTCCAAGTCTATAACCAGCTATTTGATGTCGCATTTCAAATTACTCCGCAGAACTCGATTCTTCTTTCATATAGCCCTTTTCCTGCATCTTCTGGCGAAGCTCATCGAGACTCTTCTCGCCAAAATTGCGGATGGACATTACCGCTGTCTCACCTTTTTCAAGGAGGTCTAGCACATCACCAACTGTGGTGATGCCTGTGCGCTTGAGCGAATTGAACACGCGCACGGAGAGGTCCAAAGCCTCCACCGGGGTATCAGCCAATTCACTGGTAAGACGACTGCCACCCAATTCCTTTTCCACAGAAATGGTAAGGGTCTCTTCACTGACACCTGCGATATAACGCAGGTGATCAATCACGATCTTGGCGGCTGTACTGAGCGAGCGTTCAGGAGAAACGGTTCCATCGGTCCAGATCTCAAGGATCAGTTTGTCATAGTTCGTGCTTTGACCAACGCGCGCAGAAGTCACTTCCCAATTGACTCGCTTTACAGGGCTGTAGATGGCATCGATTGGCAATTCACCGATCGGCATATGGCCGCTGCGTTCGTTTGCCGGTGAGTAGCCACGTCCACGTTCAACTGTGAACTCAAGATCAAGTTTGGTCTTGGAGTTATCAACGGTAAAGAGATATAACTCCGGGTTGACCACCTCGACTTCGGCAGGCGTAATGATATCCGCCGCAGTGACCGTTCCTTCACCGCGTACTTCCAGATGCATGCGGGTACTATCAACACCATCAAGTTTAAGGCGCAACTGTTTAACTTGCAGGGTCACCTGAATAACATCTTCACGCACACCGGGAACTTCACTAAATTCGTGCAATACATCCGCAATCCGGATGGATGTTACTGCCGCGCCTTCAAGCGAAGAGAGCAGAACACGGCGCAACGCATTTCCAAGCGTTACACCATACCCCCGCTCCAATGGGCTAATAACAAATTTTCCATAGTTTCGAGCCTCAGCTTCACGCTCGATTTTTGGCATGACCATGTTTGTGATACCCGTCACGGTTCACCTCTCCCAGTAGTACAGTAGAAACCTTGGCCGGCTATAAAATCCATCTGCCTGCCAAAGCACAATTGAACAATTAGCGCGAGTAGTACTCAACGATAAGCTGTTCGTTCAAACTGCCATCAATTTCAGTACGCTCCGGCAGGCGCTGAATAACACCAGATAATTCCTTGGTGTTGCGATCCAGCCAACTCGGGGAAGTACGGGCATCGGCTAAATCACTGAGCACCTTGAAATACTCAAGCACACGCGACCCTTCACGTACTGCAACAGCATCACCATCATTCAGTAACATGGATGGGACATCTGTGCGACGATTATTGACAGTGAAATGGCCATGGGTCACCATCAGGCGAGCTTGCGCACGACTGGAGGCATACCCAAGACGATAGACCACATTATCCAACCTGGATTCGAGAATCTGCAGGAGGTTCAAACCAGTAAGACCACGCCTCTGATTTGCTACTTCATAGTAACGACGGAACTGGCGCTCCAAAACGCCATATACACGGCGAGCGCGTTGTTTGGCACGCAACTGGCGCAAGTAATCGGATTCACCTGTACGGCTTCCGCCACCACGGCTACCAGTACGTCCATGCTGACCAGGCGCGAAGCTCCGTCTCTCAAAGGCGCATTTCGGAGTAAAACAGCGCTCGCCTTTGAGATAAAGTTTTTCACCTTCACGCCGGCAAAGTTTACAAACCGGACCAATATGCTTCGACATAGATTCTTTCCTCTATACCAGATTACACGCGACGCTTTTTCGGCGGACGACAGCCGTTATGCGGGATCGGCGTGATATCAGAAATTAACCGAACTTTCAAACCCATTGCCTGTACGGCACGAATGGCATTTTCGCGTCCAGGACCCGGTCCCTTAACGAATAATTCCACTTCCTGGATACCAAGTTGTTGTGCGGCCTTGATAGCCTGCTCAGCGGCAAGGCGGGCGGCAAACGGCGTACTCTTGCGAGAGCCTTTGAAACCAGCCGAACCGGCGCTCCCCCACGCAACGGTATTACCTTCGGTGTCGGTTACAGTAACAATTGTGTTATTGAAGGAAGCAAAGATGTGCACCTGTCCAGCGGACATTGCACGTTTTCCTTTTTTGGCGCCTGTACTCCGGCGCGTAGAGCGTACACTTTGAGCCATATTCTCTCCAACCTTCTATTTCTTGGCGCCACGTCGGCGACCGCGACCGGCAACGGTTTTCTTGGAGCCTTTGCGAGTACGCGAATTCGTTTTTGTTCGCTGACCGCGCGCGGGCAAATTACGGCGATGACGCATACCGCGATATGAACCGATTTCAATCAAACGTTTGATGCTTAATTGAACTTCACGGCGCAAATCACCTTCCACAGTATAATTTTTAGAAACATATTCGCGAATCGCTGCAACTTCAGCCTCTGAGAGATCCTTGATCCTTGTGTCAGGACTGACTTTCGTATGAGCCAAAATCGCACGTGCACGCGTAGGACCAACACCATATAGGTAGGTCAAGCCAACTTCCACCCGCTTATTGCGGGGCAGATCGACACCTTCAATTCTCGCCATAGTTCACACTAACCCTGTCGCTGTTTATGTTTTGGATTTTCGCAGATAATAAATACTCTGCCTTTGCGCCTGACAATTTTGCACTTGGCGCAGCGCTTCCGTATTGACGGTGAAACTTTCATTCAACAATTCTCCTTACCACCGGCTATCCACTATAAATAGCCAAGGGTTTGATTATACACGTTCATTTATTTTTCGTCCAGAATAAAAGTACTGCCAAGGCCTTTTCAAAGTTCACAGTGTCTCACGCACTGTCGCAGAGAGCCTGGCTCTGCTTTACATGACATTATTCTTTTGTCATGCCACTTTGAGAAAGCCATCAGCAGAGATGGGTCACAGGACAGTCAGGATTCGAGGTTCTCCTTCGGTGACAGCAATGGTATGTTCAAAATGTGCTGTCAAAGACCCATCCGCTGCTACTACGGTCCACTGATCGGATAATACTTTTGTCTCTTCCGTTCCTACCAAAACCATGGGCTCAATGGCGATTGTCATGCCGGCCTTGAGAGGCATGCCTGTGCCTGCCCTGCCATAGTTGGGAACCTGCGGACCTTCATGCATCTGGCGCCCAACACCATGACCCGTATATTCACGTGTCACATGAAAGCCGCGACTTTCGACATAATTCTGTATCGCCGCAGAAACATCCCCTATACGATTGCCAACACGCATCTTGTCGATAGCCGTATGCAACGCTTCTCTTGTGACATCAAGCAGTTCCTGTGCTCCGGAGGATATCTCCGCCACCCCGGCAGTAAAGGCCGAGTCCGCCACAAAACCATCCAAAACCGTACCACAATCAATTGAAACAATGTCACCGGATTTTAGCTTTCGTTGCCTGCTCGGTATACCGTGGACAAGTTCCTGGTTGATGCTCGTTGTAATGGACGATGGAAATGGCGGGTGGCCATATCCCTTGAACGGCGATACACATCCGTGTTTCCTCAGCACTTCCTCAGCAGCCGCGTTGAGGTCGGCAGTGGAAACACCTGGTTTTAAAAGTTCTTTTACAGTCGCCAGTACGACTGCATTGATACGCCCGGCTTCACGCATGACATCAAGTTCGGCAGGATTTTTAAGATGGACCTGGCGTGACCAACTCATATCATTACTTCTTCAATGCAATTACCATAGTCTGTGTTACCTGATCTATAGTTTGCATTCCATCGATCTCAACCAATTTACCATTATTGCGGTAATAAGAAATCAATTGGGCAGTCTGATCCCAATAAATTTGAATCCGGTGCTTTACCGTTTCGGCTTTATCGTCATCGCGTTGATAAAGTTCTGACCCATCAAAATCGCATTTGCCGGTTTCTTTCGGCGGATTCGATTTTTCATTGAAGATATGCCCGTTTGCGCGGCAGGTCCAACGGTTGCTTAATCGTTGAACAAGTTCATCTTCGTCCACGGTTATTACTGGCGCGGTGTCAACATGACCGTTAAATTCTGCCAGCATGGCTTCAAGCGCCTCAGCCTGTATCGGGTTGCGAGGAAAGCCATCTAATATGGCGCCAGCCTCACAGTCGGGACGCGCGAGGCGTTCTCGTATCATCCCGATAGTTACATCATCAGGGACCAATTCCCCCCTGCTCATATATGTTTGAGCAAGCTTACCCAGTTCAGTCTGATTCTTAAGGTTCTCGCGAAACAGGTCGCCTGACGAAATATGTGCCAAACCCGTCCGTTCTGACAGGATTTTTGCTTGCGTTCCTTTACCGACACCAGGAGGTCCTAAAATGACAATGAATGTAGTCATGAACAGAGATCCTTAGCTGATGAGCAATTTTTCCTGATAGCCGTGCAACTTGAGTTCTGCCTCGATATTCATAAAGGTGTCACGAACCACACCTACAACAATCAGCAAACCCGATGATGACACAAGAAACAGGCCAGCACTGCTTGCGGCACCAGGCAGAACCAATTGAAGCAGGAATGGCATGATCGCTACGAACCCCAATAACAACGCACCGGGTAATGTAATACGACTTTGAATGCGACTCAAATATTTTTGAGTGGCGGCACCGCTATGTACCCCGGGAATCTGAGCACCTGAGCGCTTCAGATTATCACCGTAGTTTTGCTGTTCAAAGAGTACCGTCGTATAGAAGTACGTGAATGAAACAACCATGATGAAATACAAAACCCAATAACCCCAGGAGCTTGTACCTGATGCGTTAAAGAAACCTTGCACACTCACTGAAAAATCGCTCACCCATTTTGTTTCGGAGGAAACAAAAAAACCGGCGACAATGGCTGGGAACTGCAAAAGGGCGCTGGCAAATATCAAGGGGATCATGCCTGACAGATTAACCATCAATGGCAGAGTAGGTTGAGGCATGCGTACCGATTTACCACGCTGCATGGTGTAAAAAATCGCACTCTTTTGAGCATACATTACCGGAACATTTCGACGGCCCTGCTGAACGTATACAACTGCAATTATGGTAATCACAATGATAATCAGCATTGCGGGTACAAGTGTCCAGCGATTTATTTCATCGTTCAAGAGTGTCCAAAAGTTTGCAGGGATTTGCGATACGATACCCGCAAAAATTATCAGCGACAAGCCCTGGCCGCGAATTCCATACTCTGAGATCAACTCACCAAGCCAGATCGCAAACATTGTACCGGCTGTCATAACCAACAGAGTTGTTACGGAAGTTAACCAAAGTTCAGGACCAAATCCAAACGGTATAACCACCTGCCCAATCTGCTGTTGTGCAAAATAGTTAAATGTGTTGATCTGTCCAATTGCTGATAGCATCGCCATGGGAACAGCAAGATAATATGTCCACTTTTCCATCCAACGGCGTCCCTCGCGCTGGTCATCCTGCATCCGCTTTTGCAAAGCCGGGATGATGGGAATCAGTAATTGCAAAATAATTTGGGCAGTGATATATGGATATACACCCATGGATAATACTGAGAAATTGGAAATCGTACCCCCTGACAGCAAGTTCAGGAAATCCAAAAAGCCACCACTTCCTCCACCCTGAAAAAAAGTTTCCAGGGCAGTTCGATTAACGCCGGGCGCAGGCACATTCGCGGCTAAACGGAAAAGTATCAAGATGCCCAGGGTAATGAGCAACTTCTTCCGAATATCCTGCGAGCGCCATAAAAAACGCCAGGCTGATTGTTTCTTTTCAGGCATGTTGAGGTTCCTCTACATCGGAAGATTAAGCGATCAGTTCCACACTGCCGCCAGCCTTTTCAATTTTGGCTTTGGCACCGGCAGTTACGCGATGAGCGCGTATTTTCAAGGCAATATTTAGTTCACCACGACCGAGAATCACAACAGGGTTTCGAGAGTCGCGCAGCAAATGGGCGTTCGCGAGAGCCTCGGGGGTCACTTCAGCATCGGCTTTGAAAGACTCGGTCAGTTGATCCAAATTAACTTCATTATAATCAACCCGATTCAATGGGGTAAATCCCTGTCCACGCATGAAGGGCAACCGACGATAGAAAGGCAGGTTACCGCCCTGACGATAAGCCTTGCCGCCTGAGCCGGAGCGCGAGCCCTCACCTTTGGTACCACGACCGGCAGTTTTACCCTGCCCGGCAGAAATACCGCGGCCAACACGTTTTCGATTTTTTTTAGTACCCGGATTGGGCACGAGATCATGTAATTTCATCGTTCTTTCCTACTCTTCAACCTGAACTAAGTGGATAATTTTCTGGATCATCCCGCGCAAAGTCGGGTTGTCCTTATGCTCCACTGTCTGATGCATACGACGCAATCCAAGTGCACGCGCAGTTGCCCGTTGGTCCTTTGTATAACCGATCGGACTACGGACAAGTTTGACACGTATAACCTTGTCGCTGATTTGTCCTTTAGGCATTTTTCTTCCTCCGTTCCCAGAAGGGCAATAATTCGCTGACGTTTTTGCCGCGGCGGGCTGCTTCTTCCTGGGGGGATTTTAATTGTTCAAGTGCATGGAAGGTAGCTTGCACAACATTAAGCACATTGGCACTGCCCTGGGACTTCGTCAAAATATCGCGCACACCAGCCACCTCAAGGACTGCCCGCACGCCACCACCAGCAATAACACCAGTTCCGGGGGATGCGGGCTTGAGCATGATGCGAGCGCCAGCAACTTTACCCAGAACTTCATGAGGAATGGTTGTGCCAATAAGGTTTACAACTTTCATATTCTTACGAGCGCGTTCAGAGGCTTTTCGCATTGCATCGGGTACTGCATTTGCCTTGCCGACACCCATCGAAATGGTGCCTTTCTTATCGCCAAGCACCACAGTGACGCGGAATTGAAAGCGACGACCACCCTTCACAACTTTTGCCACACGGGCAATTTCAATGACGCGCTCTTCGAATTGGTCCTGTGCTTCGAAATTCTGCTGTTCAGTTTTTTTGTATTCTGCCATTTCTTTCTCCACTCAAGCCTAGAATTGCAAGCCGCCTTCACGAGCGCCGTCTGCAAGAGCCTTCACACGTCCACTATAACGGTAACCGCCACGATCAAAAACAACGGATTCGATCCCTTTGCTTTTGGCACGTTTGGCAACCGTCTCCCCAACCAGTTTGGCTTGTTCTGCTTTCTTCAAGCCCTTTATCTTTTCACGCAACTCACCATCCACAGTGGACGCAGATACAATGGTATGACCTGCCTGATCGTCGATCACCTGGGCATAGATCCCCGAAAGACTGCGGTACACGTTCAAACGTGGACGTTGAGTTGATCCTGATATACTTTTGCGTACGCGTGCGTGACGACGCGCGCGTGCGATGGAACGAGACTTGTTAGCCATGATTTACTTGGCTCCCTTTCCAGCCTTACCGGCTTTGCGGCGAATCTTTTCGCCTGCATAACGAATTCCCTTGCCATGATACGGCTCGGGCGGGCGGACACCACGAATTTCAGCCGCGATCTGCCCGATCGTCTCACGGTCAAATCCACTCACCTTAATTTGGCGGGTTTTTGCTTCCGTCTCAAACACAATACCAACGGGCGGCTCCATCTTGACTGGATGTGAGTAACCCACATGCAAAACAAGGTTTTTGCCTTCCATCTCAGCACGGTAACCGACACCTTCCACTTCCAGGATGACTGTAAAACCACTGCTTACGCCATGGATCATATTTGCAATCACTGCACGCGTGGTGCCATGCAAGGCCCGTTCTTCAGCATTATCTGAATTACGCGTCACAACAACTTGATTATTTTCAAGGGCAATCCCAACCAGCGACGAAAACGTTCGCTTCATTTCGCCTTTGGGACCCTTGATATGAACATTCGAGCCTTGTACATTAACTTGTACACCGCCCGGAACCGATACAGGCAATCGTCCTATGCGAGACACTTTTACCTCCTGCCTTTCTACCAAACCTTGCAAAGAATCTCGCCGCCCACGCCCAACTGTCGGGCGCGAGCACCGGTCATGACACCCTTGGGGGTCGAGATGATGGCGACACCAATTCCCGAAAGTACCCAGGGGATATTTTGCTTCTTTGTATAAACGCGGCGACCAGGTGTACTTACACGCTCAATACCAGAAATTACAGGGCGGCGCGCCCGTCGATCACCAACATACTTAACCTTCAGGCGTAACACTTTTTGAATAGCCTGCTCGCCATCCACAATTTCAAAGCCTTCGAGATAGCCTTCATCCTTCATGATCTTGGCAATTTCGACCTTCAATTTTGAACTGGGCATTGCAATCAGCGTATGACCAGCCATCACGCCATTGCGGATGCGGGTCAGCATATCAGAGATTGGATCATTTATAGTCATGCGATTACCTCTATCCGTTTACCATGAAGACTTTACAACGCCGGGAATTTTGCCCTGAAGAGCCATTTCGCGGAAACAGATCCGGCACAAACCAAAACGGCGGATATATCCGCGCGGGCGTCCACAACGAACACAACGGTTTCGGACCTGGCTCGCATATTGACGGCGGGCTTCACGATATTGCATGCATTTCTTCGCCATAATTTACGCTTCCTTCTTACCGAACGGCATACCAAGCAACTTCAACATCACACGTGCCTGGTCATCATTTTTGGCAGTCGTTACAATCGTAACTTCCATACCGCGCAGTTTATCAATTTTGTCGTACTCAATCTCAGGGAAGATCAATTGATCATGAAGACCCAGAGTGTAATTACCACGTCCATCAAAAGCATTGGCTGACACACCGCGGAAATCACGAACACGCGGAAGTGCCGTATTCAACAGACGATCAAGGAATGCCCACATTCGATCACCGCGCAAAGTCACCTTGGTGCCGATCAAACGACCCTCACGTAATTTGAAATTGGCGATACTCTTGCGGGCCTTGTTCATAACCGGTTTTTGCCCGGTAATAATGGTAAGGTCGGAAACCGCGGCTTCAAGAGACTTTGGGTTATCGAGCGCTTCACCCATTCCAATATTGATCACAACCTTTTCGACGCGCGGCACTTGCATAATGTTTTTAAAATCAAACGCTTTACGCAAAGCCGGGACAACTTCTTTATTATATATTTCCTGCATTCTATTCATTAATTATCACTCCGCGGCTAATCGACCAGTGTTTGACAATTCTTGCACACGCGATGAGCACCATCATCGTCCCGTTGCACACCAACACGGGTGGGTTCACTGCATTTTGGGCAAACCAGCATCACATTCGAAATATCAATCGGGGCCTCGAATTGAATACGACCTGGGTTCATATTACGACCAGCCTGGGTTTGCACCTGTTTCTGGTGTTTGGTGCGAATGTTCACACCCTGCACAACCACGCGGCGATCGACCAGCAAAACATTGATCACTTCACCACGTTTACCTTTATCTTCCAGACGCCCGCTGATTATCTCGACGGTGTCGCCTTTGCGAATCTTTACGTTCATGACTAGCTCCTAAACCCTAAAGCACTTCAGGTGCCAAGGAAACAATCTTCATGAAACCTTTTTCACGAAGCTCTCTGGCGACAGGACCAAAAATGCGAGTGCCCTTGGGATTCACACCATCAGCATCCAAAATGACTGCCGCATTATCATCAAAACGAATATAAGAGCCGTCTTCACGACGATATTGTTTGGAAATACGAACGATAACGGCACGCACCTTCTCGCTCTTTTTCACACCGCCTTGAGGAGCGGCAGATTTTACAGAAGCGACTACAACATCACCGATGCCGCCATACCTGCGGGTGGAACCACCTAAAACGTGAATAACCAACAACTCACGCGCGCCGGAATTATCCGCAACTTTCAATCGAGATTCATGCTGAATCATGGATTATTCCTCCACCTTCAAGTCCGGAACTCCGCTATCGGCAGTACGAATTTCACGTTTCACAACGCTTTCCACTACCCAGCGTTTGTCGCGCGAGAGCGGACGGGATTCAAGGATCTGCACTTCATCACCGACCTGACAGCCGATTTCATCATGGGCCTTCACACGTTTGCTCGAATGAACGACCTTCCGATAAAGCGGATGGCGAAACACACGCGTAATTTCAACCACAACAGTCTTGGTCATTTTATTACTAGTGACCACACCAACGATTCGACGACGATTGTTCATGCTTCACCTTTTCCAACTTCAGCCACTGCCTGCTCGCGCAGGATGGTCTGCATACGGGCGACATTTCGCCTCAAAGTACGCAAACGGCTGCTGTCGCTCAACTGACCTGCTACCTGCTGAAAGCGCAACTTCATCATCTCTTCCCGCGCATCAGCCAGCCTGGTTTCAATTTCACCAGGTTTCAAATCTCTTAATTTGCTTGGTTTCTCAGATTTCATGCCTGCTCTCCTGCTTCATGGCGGGCTATGACTTTGGTCTTGATCGAGAATTTATACTGTGCATTCTTGAGTGCCTGCACCGCGGTAGCAGCATCCAGGCCGCCTACTTCGAACATAATTCGACCTGGCTTAACCACAGCCACATAATACTCAACATTCCCTTTACCAGAACCCATGCGGGTTTCCGGTGGTTTATGCGTAAATGGTTTGGCGGGGAAAATACGAATCCACACCTTGCCACGCCGCTTCATTTCACGAACGATCGTCCTGCGTGCAGCCTCGATTTGGCGTGCAGTCACCCAGCCGGGTTCCAACGCCTGCAAACCAAACTCACCGAAACTCACTTCAGCGCCGCGCAGGGCTTTACCCTTCATCCGGCCGCGCATTTGCTTGCGCCACTTTACACGTTTTGGCATCAACATAATAAGTCCTCTTCTAAACAACCTTTGCAATGTGGCTATTCGCTCACATACACGCCTTCGGTTGCCTCCGCCTTTTCTTCCACTTCTGGAGTTACTTCACCCTTGTAGATCCATACTTTCACACCGATCTGGCCGTAGGTTGTTGCGGCTTCAGCGAGGGCAAAATCCACATTTGCACGCAAAGTCTGCAACGGGACCCGTCCATCACGCAACCAAACATCACGTGACATTTCCGCGCCACCCAAACGACCACCCACCATGATCTTGATACCTAAAGCGCCTTGCTTCATTGCCTGTTGAATTGCACGCTTCATCGCACGGCGATAAGCAATACGGCGTTCCAATTGATCAGCAACGTTAAAAGCCACCAACATCGCATCTGTATCGGGAGAGGCAATTTCCTTGATATCAAGGTCCACCTTCTTCCCTACCAAAGTCTCCAGAGCCTGCCGTATCTTTTTGACACCTTCACCTTTACGCCCAATCAGAATGCCTGGTTTGGCTGTAAAAATGGAGATACGGATTTTTCCCGGGTAGCGCTCAACCTCGACGCGCGAGATGCCAGCCTTACGGTTTTTAATCGTATCAGGTAAATCCTTGCGAAGTCTTAGCACCTCGGCATTTTTTGCCGCACCACCTTTGGATAATGTACCCATTAACAAGCTGCGAATGGAAAAATCCTGATGAAGCTGCTGACGATATTGCGAACCTTCCGCAAACCAGCGTCCCTGCCAGCCTTGATTAATACCAAGGCGCATACCAATCGGATGAACTTTACGACCCATTGTTTCTCCTTCTCTCCCGGTTACGCCGCGCGCTCACGCAAAACGACGGTGATGTGCGAATTACGTCGCAATATCGGCTTGAAACGCCCGCGTGCGCCAAACCGACGCCATTTGCGAGTTGTTGCTTCATTTGCAAATATCTGAGCGACATATAAATCGTCGCGGCTAACGCCATAATTTTGTTCTGCGTTTGCCACCGCAGAAGCTATTAATTTACGAACAGGCAATGCCGCAGCTTTGTTCACAAAGCGAAGCATTTCAAGTGCATCATTGGCATTTTTGCCACGCACCAAATCTACAACAAGACGAACTTTCTGGGCAGACATCGAGAGGGAGCGCAAATGCGCCTGTATATCATGCATGCTTCATAGCTCCTTTGCCTACGCGGCGGCTTTTTCGCCAGCCATATGTCCACGGAAAGTACGCGTCGGGGCAAATTCACCTAGTCGATGGCCGACCATGTTCTCGGTAATATAGATCGGGACGTGACGGCGTCCGTCATGAACAGCAATCGTGTGTCCAACCATTTGAGGGAAAATTACACTTGCGCGACTCCAGGTCCGCAATACCTTCTTTTCACCTTTCTGGTTCATTGCTTCAACTCTCTTCAAAAGCTTGGGTTCTATAAAAGGACCCTTTTTTAATGATCGTGACATATCGTACCTCTACCTTTTAGCGGCTCTTCTTACTGCGACGGCGAACAATATATTGATCGGTCTTTTTGTTGCGGCGGGTTTTGTATCCCAACGTGGGTTTACCCCAGGGGCTTTTCGGACCAGCCAGACCAATCGGCTGGCGACCTTCACCACCACCATGAGGATGATCGCGCGGGCTCATTGCAGAACCACGCACGGTCGGGCGAATACCTTTGTGGCGGTTACGCCCTGCTTTACCAAGTTTTATGTTGCCATGATCAAGATTGCCAATTTGACCAATGGTTGCATAGCAGGTCTGATAAATTAAGCGTACTTCACCAGATGGCATGCGGACTTGAGCGAAATCACCTTCTTTGGCAAGCAATTGCGCTGCCCCACCAGCCGAGCGGACCATCTGACCACCACGTCCCTGTTTTATTTCGATATTATGAATAAGGGTACCAACCGGGATATTCGAAATTGGCAGCGAATTGCCAGAACGAATCTCGGCTCCCGCGCCAGAAATGACTGTATCGCCAACCTTGAGATCCAACGGGGCGATGATATAACGCTTCTCACCATCGGCATAAAAAAGAAGCGCGAGACGAGCTGTGCGATTTGGATCGTATTCGATTGCCGCGACCTTGGCAGGGATATTGTGCTTTTCACGTTTAAAATCCACAATCCGGATAGAGCGACGATGCCCGCCACCACGATGACGTACTGTGACACGTCCATGAGCGTTGCGTCCACCACTCTTGCGAAGAGGCAGGATCAAGGATCGTTCAGGCGTTGACTTTGTAATTTCATCAAAAGTGTAACCTGTCATTCCGCGAGTACCGGGAGTTACAGGTTTATATTTTTTTACAGGCATTATTGCACCCCTTCAAAAATCGGAAGTGTTTGCCCGTCAGCCAATGTAATGATCGCTTTCTTGAAAGCGCCCTTACGAATTAGCAGGCGGCGACTGCGAAGTCTGCGGCCGCGTTTAGCCGGGGCATTGATAATATTCACACGCACAACTTTGACATCATAAAGAGTTTCGATTGCATCCTTTACTTGTGTGCGAGTGGCAGCATCAGCAACGATGAACGAATATTGGTTCATTTTGCCGGATTGTGAGCTGGATTTCTCAGTAACGAGAGGACGGCGAAGGATTTCGTATATTGTAGTCATATCTCTATCCTAGATTCGCTACCAAAGCATCTATGGTTTTGACTGGCAATACCAACTTGTCATACGTGAACAAGTCACGAATATTCAAGTAACCAGCCAATAAGACTTTGGCATCTTCAAGGTTATCTGCGGAACGCATGACCATCTCGTACGCCTGATCCTTTTCGGGCATTACAACAAGCGCCGAAGAAGTACCAACGAGGCTGGTAAGCGCAGACACCATCAAACGAGTCTTGTGGTCATCCAGTTTCAAGTCATCCACAATCACGAGTTCCGACTCGGCTGCCTTGGCAGAAAGTGCGGAACGTAACGCAGCCTGACGCATCTTTTTAGGCATGCGCTGCTCATAACTACGAGGATGTGGAGTGTGGATGCGCCCACCACCAACCCACTGCGCTGCACGGCGGGAGCCTTGACGAGCACGGCCGGTTCCCTTTTGTTTCCAGGGCTTGGCACCACCACCGGCAACTTCGCCACGAACTTTTGTTTCATGTGTACCTAGACGCGCATTTGCCATCTGACGAACATACGCCTGGTGCATCAAATCTATATTTATTGGGGCCTCAAAGATCGCGGCAGGGAGTTCCATTTCGCGAAGCTTCTTGCCTTCCATGCTTAATACATTAACTTTCATGATTACGTTGCTCCGTTTCCTAGGCGCCTATTTCTTGCGCGCTTCCTTAATCAGGACCAAGCCACCTTTTCCACCGGGCACTGCACCATGTACGCCAAGCAAATTACGCTCAGCATCCACCATAACAATCTTTAAAGCCTGGGTAGTTACGCGATCGGTCCCCATATGCCCAGCACCACGCGCGCCTTTGAATACACGACCAGGCGTGGTTCCCGAACCACGAGAACCCGGTGCGCGGTGACGATCGGACTGACCATGTGTTTTCTTGCCACCAGCAAAATGGTGACGCTTGACTCCACCAGCAAAGCCTTTGCCTTTACTGGTACCAATCACATCAATACGCTCCCCAACCGCAAAGACTTCCACTGTCAATTTATCGCCGACATTAACAGATTCTTTAGAACGAAATTCACGCAGGAATTTCATCGGAGGCAAGCCATTCGCAGTAAGGTGTCCCTTTTCGCCCGATGTCAATTTCTTGGGATGAATTTCGCTGAACCCAAGTTGGATCGCGGCATAGCCCTCTTTTTCAGGGTTACGTACCTGAGTAACGTAACATGGCCCAGCTTCGATGATCGTCACAGGATGCGCGACGCCTTGCTCATCGAAGATCTGGGTCATGCCGATCTTCTTTCCAATAAGCCCTTTCAACATACTCTATTTTCTCCTTCAAAGAAATTTATTGAGACTGTCAGCCGGGCTAGGCTGCATCATCTCCAGGCAACGCAGTCAAACAATCTTGCGGGACACATTTTGTTTTTTTAGTCCCGAACAAGTATCGTTCTTGCGCTGTCGAAATTCGAGAGTAGAGATTACCAATACGGTCTCTACTCTCGGTTGACGACCAATTAAATCTTAATTTCGATGTCGACACCCGCAGGTAGATTTAGCCGCATCAACATGTCGATCGTTTTTGAGTCCGGGTCAAGGACATCAATCAAGCGATTATGTGTACGGATTTCATAATGTTCATGCGAGTCTTTATCTATGAACGTCGAGCGTCGTATTGTAAACCGTTCAATGCGTGTTGGCAAGGGTACCGGACCAACAACATGAGCGCCACTTCTTTCAGCGGTTTCAACGATTCGTTTGGCAGATTGATCAAGTACTCTATGATCGTATGCTTTTAGCCGGATGCGGATTTTCTGCTTTGTCATTCATACACCTATGCGATAATTTTGGTGACGACACCGGCGCCGACGGTGAGACCACCTTCACGGATGGCGAATTTCGAGCCCTGCTCCAAAGCCACAGGCACGATCAACTCCACGGTCAGGTTCACATTGTCA
>Ga0180069_1000007_pt1 | contig 54325 bp, 43 predicted proteins | sample EasRivERM_16_10D_2_FD_121793 | JGI IMG/M metagenome (GOLD analysis project Ga0180069, IMG submission 121793) | Soil microbial communities from meander-bound floodplain in the East River, Colorado, USA - East River metaG ERMLT231B'_16_10D | ecosystem: Environmental > Terrestrial > Soil >...
GAATGAGAGGCAACCTCATGCGACGATTGGCATTAAAGAATGCCTGGATATATGATGCTAATATGATTACGGATGAATATTTGGAAAATGTGACGCGCTTCCACAAAATTCGCGGCTCAACCGAAGTGATGTTGAAGATCTTGCGTAAACAATTCTTCCACACGATTCCCAACGAAGTTCGTGAGGTAGGCGAAAAAGGTATTCCAACGTTAATTGTCTGGGGTAAGCAAGACAAAAGCATATCGCTCAAATGTGGTATCGAGATGCATAATCTGATCAAAGGGTCACGATTAGAGATACTTGATATGGCTGGGCATAATCCCCACGATGAGAGAGCAGACGGATTTAATCCAATGGTAATTGATTTCCTGCAATAATAGCAACGCTGCTTAATACAGTGTAAATTGGATGGCGGGTATCACGCCACCATCGCCGAAACTCCGCCCTCGAAGGGAAACTGTCCAAGGCGCGGCAGGTCAAGGCGGGGATGATGTCTGTGTTGCTGACGGGGAGGGTGAGGTTGGTAAAGGTGTAAAATTGCTTACGCAATTATTTTTTGAATGTCTTTAGGCGTTTAGTCGGCAAAATAGTGTCCTAAACACTAGTTGAGCAGTTCACGATTACAAAATCTTAAAGGTAGGATGCGCGCCATGTTTCGCCAACTCTTGCATAAATCCTTTCTTGCATTCTCAGCCTATGCCAGTGATGCAAAAGACAGCGATGACATCCGATTCAAAAAAGTCACCGTAATTATTGCCGCGCTGGCTGCCACACTCATCTATTTTGGGTATGGGCTTATTTATTTTTGGTTCAACGAGCGCAGCGTTGCGGTCATTACTATGGGCATGTCTGTTCTTTTCGCGTTGGCTTTTGCAAGTTATTGGAAGGTCAGGCAGATATATTGGCATATGTACTACTGGCAATCCATGCAAATTGTCGGTATCAGCTTAACTCATATTTTACTGGGCGGGTTTACACAAAGCGGAATGGTCATTATCTGGCTTTTTACAGTTCCCTTTGTATCTATACTTTTAGATAAGGCTGTCAACAGTCTTTATTGGCTTTTAGCCGTCGTAGCAACCATATCCATCTTATGGCTTCTGTATCCTCACTATTTGCGGCTTGAGAATAATTTTCCGCCGCTGACACTCGCGGCGCTCGGCACAGCCAATATTATGGGATTCAGCCTTTATGCTTGCTCGATCTTATTTTATTTCGTCTGGCAAAATGAAATCCTGACAAAATTGGTGTTAAGCGAACAGGCAAAAACGGAAAGCCTGTTACTGAATATTCTTCCCAAAGATATTGCCGCCATCTTGAAGAACGAGAATCGGATCATTGCAGATCAATTCGAGAACGCCAGCATCCTTTTCGCCGATGTGGTGAATTTCACACCCATGTCCGCATCCATGACGCCAACTGAATTGGTGGAATTACTTAACGAAGTCTATTCTCATTTTGATACACTTGTCGAAAAATATGATCTGGAAAAAATCAAAACGATTGGGGATTGCTACATGGTCGCCGCTGGGGTTCCGCGTCGTCGCGCCGATCACGCAATTGCTATAACCCAATTAGCGCTGGACATCCGCGATTACGTCAGCAAACATGAATTTCACGGACATCAACTAAAGTTTCGAATTGGCATTAATTCAGGCTCTGTAGTGGCAGGCGTCATAGGAAAAAAGAAATTCGCCTATGATTTATGGGGAGATGCTGTGAATACTGCCAGCCGAATGGAGTCACATGGTTCTGGTGGGTTTATTCAAATCACGGAAGATACTTATAATATTGTCAGTAATGATTTCAATTGCGAATCGCGCGGAAAAGTCAATGTGAAAGGAAAAGGCGAAATTAACGTCTGGTATGTAATAGATAAACTTTCGTAAAAATATCCCACCGCAGTGTGCCCACGGATGCTGAGGGACACATCGCGATTACTGAAACCCTGAGCGACATGGACGCCGAAGTCGCCGCGCTCGAAGGGAAGCTGTCCAAGGCGCGGCAGGTCAAGGCGGGCATGATGTCCATGTTGCTGACGGGGAGCGTGAGGTTGGTGTAGGTGTAAAATTACTCACGCAATTAATTTTTGAACTTCTATAGGCGTTTAGTCGGCGAAATGGCGTCCTAAAAAGTAGTTAGCTTGCTATACTTGTAAACAGAACGGAGTTTTTGATGTTACGGCGAAATTGTATTATGCAACTTATCGTTACCTTCAGCATCATTGCTCTGACGGCTTGTACCTCGTCACCTTCGTTGACACCTGTTCAACGCGACTATTGGCCCACGAATGGCTGGCGAGTGTCCACACCAGAAGAACAGGGAATGAATTCCAAGTATTTTGATTCACTTCAAGAGCACGTCAAGGAAGACCTGCCACACATGCGAAGTGTATTAGTGATACGACATGGTTATATTGTTTTTGATGAAACGTTTCAGGGTACACCGAATGATGAACAAAATGTATTTTCTGTAACCAAGAGTGTTATCTCCGCTCTGATAGGAATTGCTCTCCGAGAAGGCCATCTCAAGAGTTTGGATCAAAAGGTAGCAGATTTCTATCCCGAATATGTTTCTCCAGACACCGATCCGCAGATTAAAAAAATCACTCTTGAACACTTGCTCACCATGACTTCCGGTTTAGAACGGGAAACGAGTTTTATCAAGAGTACACTTAAACAGCCTGTATCGGGTGAACCCGGACAAGCCTTCCACTACAACGATGCTGCCGTACATCTATTGTCTGGAATACTCACTCGGTCAACCCACGTGACGGCCCTTGAATTCGGAAATAAACATTTATTTCAGCCATTGGGAATCCCCCTGCCCACTTGGAAGACCGACCCACAAGGCAATAATATCGGTGGAGATGGGTTGTCGCTCAGACCAAGAGACATGGCCAAGCTTGGGTACCTGTACCTTAATCAAGGCCTCTGGGACGATCAACAGCTTGTGCCTGTTGAATGGATTCAGGCATCAACACAAAAGCACACGAGAGCGGATATTCTGAACGACGACTATGGATACTTATGGTGGGTGACCCAAGAGGAGGGGCATCCCGCATATTATGCTGCTGGTTTTGGTGGACAGTTTATCTATGTTGTTCCTGATTTCGATCTCGTGGTAGTGATGACCGGGAATGCTGACCTGCCTGAGTTTCCGCAACATTTGGATATCGTAAGGTTATTCCTTGTGCCGGCCATATCGAAGTGAAACTTCTTGTGAGCTTTTTCATGGCTTTAGCTTTTTCCCGATTTCAAGCTTTGTTCTCCCCAGCCGCCGCTAACGCGAGCCGTTAGCTGCTTTGTATAAAGTATGAAATTCGTGATCATCTTCGGACCACCCGCTGTTGGTAAAATGACCGTTGGTTATGAACTAGCCAAGCTAACCAGCTTCAGACTTTTTCATAATCATATGACCATAGATTTAGTGCTAAATTTCTTCAGCTTCGGTCAGCCACAGTTTCACCGCTTGGTTGGTGAATTTCGGCGTAGAATATTTGAAGAAGTAGCGGCTAGTGACCTGGCAGGTCTTATCTTTACCTATGTCTGGGCGCTTGATCAGGCTTCGGACAAAGCCTTCATTAATGAGATCTGCAATATCTTTCGTGAAAAAAGTGGAGAGGTCTACTTCGTAGAATTAGAGGCAGAGCAGTCAGAACGACTGCGAAGGAATGAATCTGAATTCAGACTAGCGCAAAAACCCTCTAAACGACAAGTTGAGGAGTCACGGAGGAGATTGCTTGAAGGCGATCAGAACTATAAGTTAAATTCAACGGGAGATTTCTTCTTTGAGGAAAATTACATCAAAGTCAACAATACCAACCTGTCAGCCTTGGATGCGGCTCGAAAGATCGTAAATGTATTCGGATTCTCGTCACCTGGAGACAACCGCAGCTAACACAGCGTGAATTGAGTGGCAGGGATTACACCACCATCGCCGAAATCCTGAGCGACATGGATGCCGAAATCGCCGCGCTGGCAGAGAAACTGTCCAAGGCGCGGGAGGTCAAGCAGGGTATGATGCAGGAATTATTGATGGGAAGAGTGAGGTTGGTATGAAAACATACACGATAGAAGGGCGGGAATACCGGCTCTCCAATACGCTCAACCCCTTCCAGTTGGAAATGCAGGTGCATCTGGTCAATTGGAAACGGGAGAATATCACACGCGAGCCCGGTCTGCATCACGGTCATCCAAATGATGCCATCCTGCCAGAACGCCTGGTCGGTCAATACCCGCTGCTCTACCCCTTTATCCTGCCTACTTTCAAGCACCATAAAGAAGATTTTCACTTCCACCTCCATCAGTATTTCAATCATGTAGCAAGCTCGCAAGCCGCTAACGTCAATCTGTTCCTACCTGTATTACTACACTCCAACGTCAATGTCATTCTAAGGGACCTCAATCCCGATTTCGCACGGCTCGCCCTGTCAGAACTTGATCATGGGTATCGCCTGGAATATTGGGATGAACCTTATGGCACCCTGGGCGATCGTACGCCCATTTCGGGAACAGATGCTGATATTGCCATAGCTTACTACAATCATGAAAATGAGTTATGCCTGTGGCTGATCGAACACAAGCTGACCGAAGCCGAATTCACGACCTGCGGCGGTTCCAAGAGCAAAGGTCGGAAAGCAATCCACACTTGCAGCAAGCCGTTTTCTGAAATTCTGGACGACAAACCGGTGTGCTACTACCATAGTGCCAACCGCTATAATTTTTGGGACATCACCGATGCCAACCGGGCCTTTTTCGTCAATCACGCAAAGCATCCCACCTGTCCTTTTATTGGAGGCATGAACCAGTTGTGGCGCAACCAATTACTCGGTCTGAGTATCGAGCAGGACGAGCGCCAACCCTACAAGCATGTCACATTTTCGGTGGTGAAACATCCCCGTAACACATATTTGGATCAATCCATTGCAGAGTATACGGATATGGTTGCAAACAACCCGAAATTTTCAGTCTATACATCGAAAGCGGTACTCGACGCAGCGGCAGGGCTGAATGATCCCGAACTTGATCAGTGGATTGCGTGGTATCGGGAACTTTATGCACTGTAAGGATGTATTGTTATGGACGACATCGGCAAACCTGAGCGTGCAACACAAAACCGCGTCATCAAACTCTTTCACGAAGAGCTAGACTATCGCTACCTCGGCGACTGGACTGACCGCGATAACAACAGCAACATCGAGGATGGTCTGCTCGCCGCCTGGTTGAAAAAGAACGGCTACTCCAACGCGCAGATCAACGTGGCACTGCATAAGCTCCGCACTGAGGCAAGCAATCACAACCGCACGCTTTATGGCAACAATCAGGAAGTCTATAATCTTCTGCGCTACGGTGTGCCCGTGAAGGTCGAAGCTGGCAAGGTCACCGAGACCGTCCACCTCATCAACTGGGGCAAACCTGAACTTAATGATTTTTATATTGCTGAGGAAGTCACACTCAAAGGCAACCACGAGCGCCGCCCCGATATTGTCCTGTATGTCAACGGCATCGCTATTGGTGTGCTGGAGTTGAAAAAGAGCAGCATCAGCATCGGCGATGGCATCCGCCAGAACTTGTCCAACCAGCAGCCCGAATTCAACGAGTGGTTTTTCACCACCGTCCAATTTGTTTTTGCCGGCAACGACACCGAAGGCTTGCAATACGGTTCAATCGCTACGCCAGAGAAGTATTTCCTCAAATGGAAGGAAGACGAGCAGGATAACACCCGCTTCAAACTGGACAAATACCTGCTCAAACTCTGCGAGAAAAATCGCCTCATCGAGTTGATGCATGACTTTGTACTCTTCGATAGTGGCACCAAGAAACTACCGCGTGCCCATCAATACTTCGGCATCAAAGCCGCGCAGGAGCATGTCCGCGAAAAGAAGGGCGGCATCATTTGGCATACGCAAGGCAGTGGCAAGAGTATTGTCATGGTTCTGCTCGCCAAATGGATTCTGGAAAACAATCCCAACGCCCGCGTTGCCATCATCACCGACCGTGATGAATTGGATAAACAGATCGAGCGTGTCTTCACTGATGCAGGCGAAGCCATCAAGCGCACCAGTAGTGGACGCGACCTGATCAAACAACTCGGTCAAGCCACACCGCGTCTGCTCTGTTCACTGGTCCACAAGTTTGGTCGGAGAGATGTGGATGACTTCGAAGCATTCCTCAAGGATTTGGAAGCCCAGCCAAGCCAGGTGGTTGGCGAGGTCTTTGTCTTTGTGGACGAATGTCACCGCACACAGGGTGAGAAAGGCAAATTGCACCGCACCATGAAGGCAATCATGCCCAATGCGGTTTTTATCGGCTTCACCGGCACACCATTGTTAATGAGGGATAGGCAAACCAGCATTGAAGTGTTTGGCAGCTATATCCACACTTACAAATTCAGCGAAGGTGTGGAAGATGGCGTTATCCTCGACCTTGTCTACGAGGCGCGGGATATCGACCAGAGGCTTACTTCACAGGCAAGTGTCGACGAATGGTTTGATCTGGTCTCCAAAGATTTGAACGACTGGCAGAAGGATGAGCTAAAGAAACAATGGGGTACGGCGCAGAACGTGCTCAGCTCGGAGCCCCGTATGAAGAAAGTCATTCAGGACATCATTCTCGATTTCAGAAGACGTCCGCGACTTAGCAATGGAAACGGCAATGCGCTCCTGATTGCATCGAGCATCTATGAGGCTTGCAAGTATTTCACGTTGTTCCAGAAGACACCTTTCAGAGGCAAGTGCGCGGTGGTCACTTCATACGATCCCCAACCGGGACATGTCACGTTGGAGGAAACCGGCGCAAACACCGAGACGGATAAACAGTTCATCTACAACACCTATAACGAAGTGCTGAAGAATGTCGAAGCCAAGCCAAACATGTCCAAGACCGAGACCTACGAGGAGTGGGCAAAGAAGCTGTTCACCAAAGAACCCAACAACATGAAACTGTTGGTGGTCGTGGATAAACTGCTCACCGGCTTTGACGCTCCGCCCTGTACCTATCTCTACATCGACAAGTCCATGCAGGATCACGGCTTGTTCCAGGCTATCTGCCGCGTCAACCGTCTCGATGGCGAAGACAAAGACTTCGGCTACATCGTGGATTACAAGAACCTGTTTCCCAAAGTCGAAAGCGCCATTGCCGTCTACACCTCTGAGCTGGATCACAGTGCTCCTGGCGCCGAACCTGAAGTGCTCATGCAGAACCGCTTGCAAATGGGTCGTGAGCGTCTTGATGGTGCCATCGAAACCCTCGCCCTGTTATGTGAACCGGTCGAGCCTCCGAAGGGCGAGCTGGAACACATCCACTATTTCTGCGGCAACACCGAGATTCCGGCTGACCTTGAAGAACACGAACCTCAACGGGTCCAGTTTTACAAAGCGACAGTCTCGTTCATCCGCGCCTATGCCAACCTCGCCGATGAACTCGAGCCTGCCGGCTATAGCGCCGATGATGTCTCTCGTATCAAGAAGAAACTCGATCATTACTTGAACGTGCGCGAGATCATCCGCAAAGCCAGTGGCGAAACCTTGGACCTAAAAGCCTACGAAGCCGATATGCGTCACCTCATTGACACCTACATCGAAGCCGACGAGCCGCGCAAGATCTCTCCCTTCGACAACATGGGTCTGCTGGAATTGATCGTGAAGACTGGCATCGCTGACGCCATCAACAAGCAACTTGGCGGGTTGAAAGGCGACAGAACTGCCATTGCTGAGACCATCGAGAATAACGTCCGCCGCAAGATCATCACGGAACACCTGAACGATCCGGCGTTCTACGAGAAGATGTCCACTTTGCTGGATGAGATCATCGCTGCTCGAAAAGCGAAAGCGGTCGAGTATGAAGAATATCTGAAACAGATCGCTGATCTGACGACCAAAGTTGAGGTGGGTCATTCCGATGAAACCCCGCAGCAACTGAATACTCCGGGCAAACGTGCCCTATACAATAACCTGAAGAAACCACCAGCCCCTGCGGGCGATCAGCTCGCTGAGGATGCAGGCGTCTATCATGTGGATGGCGATCCGGCTCTTGCGACGGCGCTGGAAATTGATACCGCAGTCAAACGTAGACGTCCCGATGGCTGGCGCGGCATTCAAGCCCGTGAGCAGGTGATCAAGGCGGCATTGTTTGATATCTTGAAGGATCGTGACGAAGTCGAACGCATCTTCAAAATCATCTTTGCGCAGCGCGAGTACTAATGACCACGCAGATCGATGTTGGTGGTATTTCCGTTGATGTAGTTTTCAAGAAGATAAAGAACGTCCACTTGAGCGTTCATCCCCCCACGGGGCGGGTCCGCATCTCCGCGCCGGCTCGCCTAAAACTGGATACGATCCGTGTCTTCGCGATCTCCAAGCTGGACTGGATCAAGAAACAACAGACGAAACTCCAGGCACAGGAGCGTGAAGCCCCGCGCGAATATCTGGATCGTGAGAGCCATTATGCTTGGGGTCGGCGCTATCTGCTTAAAGTGAATGAAGAGGATACAACTCCCACTGTTGAACTTAAACACAATCAGATGCTGTTGACGGTCCGCCCTGGAGCCGTGAAGGAAAAGCGGGAGGCTGTTGTTTCCGCCTGGTATCGTGAGCAACTGAGGGTTGCCATGTCCCCGCTCATTGCCAAGTGGGAGCCGCTACTTGGTGTCAAAGCCGAGCACATTCACATCCAACGTATGAAGACAAGATGGGGCAGTTGCACCCCACGCCGGCGGAGCATCCGCTTGAATAGTGAACTTGCGAAGAAACCGCGGGAATGTCTTGAATACGTCATTGTCCACGAATTGGTGCACCTATTGGAACGATCACATAATGCGCGCTTTGTCTCCCTGATGGATAAATTCATGCCCCAATGGCGCCAATACCGCGACGAACTAAATCGCATCCCGCTGGCGCATCAGGAGTGGGAGTATTAACTGTCACTCTATTGTGCGATTAAATTTCTTCGGGAAAATTGCGATGTATTAGATGTTTTCATGGCTGATCACTAAAGATATGGTCGCACAAGAGGGGTTATATACCCCAACTGATAATTTAATAGTACAATTGTTCTAAGTTGGTTTTGTCTTGATTTAAAGAGTCTCAAATCAGAAAAACAATCCAACCAGCAGAATTCAATACCTATACACTTATTTTTTCACTTTACACCAGGAGGTCCCATGTCCATTGAATTCACAGTTGAAGGAAAAGTAGTCGGTCAAAAGCACCCGTTATTTACTGATTGGCATATTGAGTTGCCTCCACTGGCTGATGATCAAGGTGATCATCTGAAACTACGTGATCTGATTACAGCGATTGTCGCAAAAGAGGTGGATGCTTTCAAAACTCGTCAGGCAGAACGAAAGCTGGCGCGCGTGATGAGCAAACAAGCCATCGAGCAGGATGCTGAGCGTGGAAAGGTTGACCCAGGCGAGCGTGATCTGCAACAGCCTGTGAATAGAGAGGACGCGATGGCTGTGGCTCTACAAGCGTTTGAGGAAGGGCTGTATTTCGTGTTTATCGACGAGGTCCAACAAGCCAATCTAGACAGCGAAGTCTTTCTCAAGATGGATAGTAAGGTCGTCTTTCTCAGACTGACGGCTCTCGTAGGGGGATAAAGTCATGATTTCAAAAGAACAGGCGCAGGAACGACTCAAGGCTTATTACAACCCCAATCATTCAGCCGATCAGGTTGCACGTCTTGGAAAACTGCCAGACGATCTCTCAACCCTGGGGCAGATTCTCATTCAAGCTGGACCAGCCTGGCAGAAATTACAAAAGGAAATAAACTCACGGGGAAAGATTCGGTCAGCTTCCTTTTTGCAAATCAAGAAACTCAACCAGAAAGAGCGACAAAAATTATTTACGGCACTCTTTCCTGGAATTGCGCCCATTCTTGAGGACACTTGGAAGCTGTTTGATCAGCTACCCTACCAAACGAGTTACGCCAGGAAACCCTTTCGTAATCCTCACCACCCAACACTTGACGCAAGAATAGCCATGTTACAAGTACTTGTGCACGCTCTCAAAGGATATGATCATCAAGAGATTACCTGGCTGGCAGCTTGGGCGCCGCATTTGGGCTACTATGGTTCCAATGAATTGGGATATTTATTTGCAGCCACCATTGAAAAAGGCGATAGAACCGGCAATGAAGTGTTTGAGATTCTCATCGCCTCTGCCAACGGCACTCATGAAACCGGGACGATGGGGCGCCATGTGGTCCGGGCGCTCTTATGTTCTTCGCGTGTGGACGGTTGGGAATATATCGAACGAATGCTGCTCGCAGCTCAGCGAGAAGAGGGCCTTCGTCAGGTCATTCTCGAGTCAATTGACGAAGCACACCCACAAGCTTTCCGCCGCATCCTTCGACTGGTGTTGGACCACAAGCTCATTCGTTTCAGCGCCACGATCCGGGCCTTGGGTGTTTGGTTTGGGCTGCCCTTTGAAGCAGTGAACCAAAAGGTGGCTCACCAAGTTCTCGAGCAAGTTCTTCGGTACCTTGATTCTCCGACCGAATGCAAAAAGGCGGTCAAAACCGGCGAGCCGCAAGATGTGTACTACGCTTTGTGGGCAATGGCATTTGACGATGTTTTGGTGGCATTCCCGCACGCTGCCACCTTATCCCGCTCAGATCATATTGAAACAAGATTTGTCGCTGTGCATTTTTTGGGACAAACGGCTTTACAAGAAAGTATGCCTGAGTTGTTGAATGCACTGGATGATGAAGATTTTCGTGTTTCCGCACATGCACTGATGGGATTGACTCCGAGGATTTTTGACCATGAATTGGTGGCTGCCAGCGACATGTTCGAACGCCTGGAACGTCTTCTGCCGCGCGTGAAGCACAAACAAAATAATATGAAACCCCTCGTATGGGACTGGTTGCCCATCGCTTTGAATCGTGAACTGATCTCCGGCGAATTAATTGATTGCCTTGGGAAGCGATCTCCAAAACGTCTGATCCCTTATTTGTCGTTGATGAGTCCACGGGATCGCGCCAGAGTCGCACGCGTGTTGAAAGAATCGAAACATAAGGATGAAGAGACCATACAAACCTTGATATTGTTGGTTGGTGATCTCAGCCCAGATGTTCGTGAAGAGGCATTGAAGGGACTTAAGGGATGTAAACTAAAAGACACAGATATCGCTGGCTTGGAAAACCTACTCTTGCGACAATCACAGGATTTGCGCCGGGGAATTATTCAGCTGCTGTTGGGACTGTCCGATAAAAAACTGTTCGATAGTGTTCGCAGACTACTTCAATACAAAGGAGTACAACAACGTTTAGCCGCACTCGAACTATTGAGAGAATGTAAACAGACCGAGCGTACTACTGATCAGATACAAAGCCTGGCGTCGGAATATAAACAACGCGCGACTCTTTCGGATGCTGAAGCGAAGCTGCTTGAAGAACTTTTAGCAGATTCGATGGAGAAGTATTCCCTGGATAATGCCTTGGGTTTGATGGACCCGCAGAATCGCACCAAGCCCGTTCCCATAAAGGCGAGATTGTTTTCTAAAGTGAAGCTTGGCAGCTCAGCTGCAGCAACCTGCCTGAAATCTTTGGATGCACTCGTGGATGCACATCGTAATGATGTGATCGAACTCGAAAGAGGTAATACCAAAACTACAGAGTTGCTTGGAAATATGCATTGGGGCTGGATGTTTAACTCAAATCGTTCATTATCCAACGAGTATGCCACTTTTCCGCTAAAGGAACTGTGTGAGACTTGGTGGGAGATACGACCTAAAGAGTTGCGAGATGAGGACAGACATGAACTACTTCGTGCTTTAGTAGCGGTCTCGTTATTTACACCAATCTGGGCGAGGTTTTCACAGCCTAAGCACGAAGGCGTCTCAAAAGAGCTACAAAAGCATTTCGATCTACGTTTGGATTTTCATCTGAATTACCAGGAAATTGTTCGTTCGATGGTTGAATGGCTGATCTGGGCCCATCCTGAAACCGGAGAAACCGATTACACCCTAAACGCACTGGAAGAGTCGGTGGGTCGAATTCCGCATAAGGAGTTGACCGGGTTAATAGAAATATATGGGAATAGAAAAGGCAGAGCCATTGATCGAACCAAGCTGGCTTACCTGGATCTGGCGCGCCGCCAACGTGAACTGCGACCGGAATTGTGGAAAGATGAACATCATGCCCGTTTGTGGAAAGTGGTTTGTTGGCTGAATGAACCGGAACCAGGTTACCCCGGCGAATACGCTATTCTTGAGGATGCCCTGTTTGCCTTTCAATCGGGTGCTGCCACGCGTGACGATTTGTTTTATATGTTTCTTGGACCACGCAAACGCGATGAAACTGGATATGAAGTTCGGTTCGATCTTTTGTATCAATTTAGCGCTCGAAAAGTACATGCGCATCATCAGCCGTTCTTGGATGAATTTCCAGTTATTCTGGAAATCGTGGAAACCTGTCGTGAACGAATCCTGGATGTGGAATGCCGACGTGGTGAGCTGCCCACGGTAGCGACATCCGCGGCCAATCAGATTCGCTCGGTACCAGGAATGCGGAACCTTTTCCGGATGTTGGTAGCCCTTGGTGAATCTGGGTTCGAGCGCGGCTATCTACACGGTCAAAGTCGTTCGGGAGTCTTCAGTCATTTAATCCGGAACAGTTATCCGCTTGAAAGCGATACATTGGATGAGTTTGTTCAACAAGTACACAATCAGCGCGTCCCCGAAAAGAGATTGATTGAACTGGCGGTGTACGCGCCGCAATGGGCCGGGTTTGTACAACACGCCACTGGCTGGAATCATCTCACCGAGACAGTTTGGTGGTTGTACGCGCATACCAAAGATCGGCAGTGGACGGTTGAACAGTCGATCCGTGAAGAATGGGTCGCGTGGATCGCCGAATACACACCGCTCTCCGCAAATGATTTGCTGGATGGCGCTGTGGATGTGGCCTGGTTCCAGCGCGTGTATGCTGAAATTGGCGAGGCACGTTGGCAGCAACTTTATGATGCAGCCTTGTATACCTCGGGTGGCATTGGGCATGGGCGCGCGCGTTTGTTTGCAGATGCCATGCTTGGTCGCGTGACCACGCATCAATTGACCGAACGTATTAGGAAGAAACGCCATCAAGACTCAGCGCGAGCACTTGGTTTGATCCCGTTTCCAGAGGCAATTGACCGAAAGCTTGAAATCCTGCAGCGTTATGAAGTCTTGCAGGAATTTCTGCGAACCAGCAGGAAGTTTGGCTCGCAACGGCAGGCTAGCGAGAAACTCGCGGTTTCCATCGGGATGCAAAACTTGGCACGCACGGCCGGTTACGCCGATCCACAGCGTTTGGAGTGGGCGATGGAGATCGAAGCAGTTATCGATTTATCTTCTGGACCCGTGCGTGTTAATGTCGATGAGTTTCAATTCACATTAAGTATCGATGATCTGGGCGAGCCAACACTCGTGACCACGAAAAAAGACAAACCGATCAAAACAATTCCAGCAGTGATCAAGAAGAACGAGAAAGTGTCAGTGTTATTAGAAAGAAAACAAAAGTTGGACCGGCAGGTGAGCCGCATGCGCTTATCGCTTGAGCAGGCAATGTGCAATGGCGATGAGTTTACGGCTGCCGAATTGCAATTGCTGTTCCGCCATCCCATGCTCAAGACCATGCTCGAGCAATTGGTTTTCGTTTCACCGCATGGTTTGGGATATCCCATTCAGTCCGGTACACAGTTGTTTGGTCATAATGATAAGGAGATTTCACTTGTAGAAACGGATCCTCTGCGGATCGCGCACCCGCTTGATCTGATGACAAGTAAGGTTTGGCATGATTGGCAGCGGGAGTGTTTTATCGCCGAACGTATCCAACCCTTTAAACAGATTTTTCGCGAGTTATATGTATCCACTGCCACCGAAAAGGAGGAAGGCAATCTCTCGCGGAGATATGCCGGACAACAGGTCAATCCGCGTCAGGCAGTGGCTTTATTTGGCGGGCGGGGTTGGGTGGTGGCGCCTGAAGAGGGTGTACAAAAGACTTTTCACATGGAAGGGATTTCGGCTCGAGTTGGATTTCTGCAAGGTATATTTACTCCGGCAGAAGTGGAAGGGCTGACCCTGGAAACGGTGGTATTCACTAAACGTGGCGAATGGAATTTTTTGCCATTGGACCAAGTGCCAGGCCGTATTTTCAGCGAAGTCATGCGCGATCTCGATCTGGTAGTGAGTGTTGCGCACGCTGGCGGCATTGACCCGGAATCTTCCGCATCATCTATTGAGGCGCGCTCCGCATTGATTCGCGAGACTTGCACATTGTTGAAACTGGCAAATGTGCAGTTGTCGGAAAAGCATGCTCTCATTGATGGGAAACTATCCAATTACAACGTCAATCTGGGGAGTGGCACGGTTCACAAACAACCAGGCGGTGCGCTCTGCATTATTCCGGTTCATTCCCAACATCGCGGGCGCATCTTTTTGCCATTTGTAGACAACGACCCTAAAACTGCTGAGATTGTCTCCAAAGTGATTTTACTGGCACGCGATGATCAAATCAAAGATCCAACAATTTTGGAGCAGATTCTATAGCGATTTAATCCGTTGGAAATTGTGTCTGTAATTGTGCGAAACTTTTTAGTTGGGTTATTGTTTGGCAAGATGCCATTTATTGGATAGCTTGACTTAAATATTGCCGCGCAATGCCGATTATGCATATTATTGGGATAATTCGAGTCTCGCAAGCCTGTATAATCGACAAGATTTAAAGAAATAGTTGCAGGAGCTTATTAACCTATGGTCACCTTTACCTTTGCTGGAGATGAGGCAGGCGATGTTAGTTTCAATTTTGTCAAAGGCGCTTCTCGTTATTTTGTTACAACATTAATTGCCACCCGGTCGCCAGATTCGGTACGGCAATTACTTGCAAACCTAAGAAAAGAAGCCCAATTGCCAGAAAAATACGAATTCAAGTTTCATAGAATGTCATCCTTGTCACTGAGGAAAAAAGTGTTTTCTTCGCTGGCCAACTCAGATTTTGAGGCATGGTCTATTTTGATTGACAAGACCACTCTACCCATGACTTTCAGAGCTATGAATGGGCTTGAGTTTTATTTGTACTTTGTAACAGAACTGATTAGCACAATTCCAGATGCAAAGCAACAAAATGCCACTTTGATTCTCGATGAGTTCAGCTCCACGCCCAATTTACGGACGGAATTACGCCGCATTATGGACGCTCGAGGAATACCACGTCAGTTCAAACGGGTTCTTATTCGCAGTTCTGAACGCGAATCCTTAATTCAAGTTGCAGATCTTATTGCTGGAGCAATTTTGCGGCGCGACTCCAAAAATGATTCCGATGCCTATGATTTGATTTCCCGAAAAATAAAACGGTTGAGCTCTTACGATCCATGACTTAAAATAACCCGCCTCGCTAGCCCAGTCCATCATAAATAGATGGGGGCAGGCAGCCACAATCGGCTACTTTTCGCGAGACAGGATGAGCGATCTAAACGCTTTTGGCCATTGGAAATTTATCCGTTGGCTTTTTTATTATATGCTGAATCTCATTCTCGTGCAAACTTGTTTTTTGCAATGGGAAAATTTCTTCGTAAAATGCCCATTATGCATATAAATCAGCTATTTCGAGTCTCACAACCAAAATCATTTGGACGTTTTAGATTTTCTTCTACATTAAGATGATTGACCCAAGCCAGTGAAATGGCAAATAACACCACCAGAAAAAGAATTGATCCGCTAACTAAACGCTTGTTCATTCCTGTTTATTCTTATGATTTATAAGTACCTATGTGTAGCATGATGAATTATTTACGATACTAGCCTATAGAATAATCTTCGCCCATGAACTAGCGCAGTATTTGTTTCTAAATGATCAAGCGCCAGACAAAGAATCAGTGCTTACTTTATCTCCGAGTTTCGCTCTTCCTGCATCTCGATACAGATGATGCGGATCTCGTCCAGTAAGTCAAAGGCTAGTTTTTTGCCATTCATGCGATAGCCTTGCGAGTAGCGCAAGATGTGCCCAAGGGGCTCTGGCACCTTCGTTTGATCTACCGCACGTACCAGGTTCATTGTTTCGGAGGTGATTTCGCCTTGGATGCTCTCAGCCATCAAGAGTCCAAGCACCATCATATCCACGGGGTTCAAGTTATTAGCCATGAATTATTCTCCTTATAGCGTTGATGGCGACGGGCTATCACACTCCAGTCCAGAAGTGAATTTCCATCAGCCGCTCTCCTGAAGCAATTGGTGGTCATAGCTTCAAATCACTTATGAAAATCCCTATTTACAAAACTAATCTTCACGAACGCTAATCCTAGAGGGACGATAAATTCGCGACCCTGGTGTAATTCGCCAGATTGTACTATCTTGTCATTCTAACGGCTCATGTTCCGCTAACCATACTTTACTTTCTCGGCGGATTGCTTCGGGCAGGAACTTTGAATGGCCTCTGATTTCGTGCATAGTTCGCAAAATCTGTTCATCGCTGATGAATTCAGGGTTTGCCCCCAGATAGTCTCTATAGTCCGTGATATCCAAGGCAAAGCAGAGAGTTTCCCGGAAGGCCTGGTCCTCCATATAACCCTTTCGAGCGACCGGCTGGTCCCAAGGTTTATCAGGCTCTTGGCAGGCGCCTAGATAGGTCACAAACCTGGTTTCCACTTCTTGATAGCCGTATCTCGCCCGGCTGATTTTTCCTGCCTTGAATTGCTGTAAGATTCTGCTTTGATCCCACGCTCTTTGCGCCTGATCTGCCGCGGAGCTCTCCTGAAAAAATGTGGTGAGTGAAGTAACTTGATACCAGTCTGTGTTTTCACCGATAGGCTGATCAACGTGGAAGCGATCAATATCCAGATTCAAGGCATCCGCCAATTTGGAAGGGGAAAGATAGCGTTCTTCATAACGAATGATGTCACCGCATTCCAACTCCAACGTCTTAAATGAGACAGGCGTAGCCTCCAATTCGATGAACAGCTTATAGGTAATTTGCTTGGGTTCCAAGGCTGCGGGATCGATCCAGAATGAACCACCGATTAGTTTATTCCGAATCCGAACGCGGTCTGCCTCGATCTGCTCTTCCGGCCGAAAATGAGGTGGAGGTTCAGGTGTGTCTGGCTGATTTGCCAGTTCTACGATTTCCTTCTCAATCCATTCCACCGCCTCTAGCAGTTTGACAAAAGAGTATGATTTTCCGGTATGCCTAGGTTTTGTAACACGGGCATACCACAACCACTTCCTCGTTTCCAAACATACGCGTCCTTCCGCAGATTGGTATTGGCAAACCCACTGATATGGATCATGGCCACGCCATGTAAAGGGTCGATTCGTGAAATCCAATTCGCTCTGTTCTTGCTTATGAAAAGATTCGAACGCAAAATCCCAAAATTGTCTGACCGCCTCTTCCCACCGTTTCTTTTCCTTCGCCGCCATATCAGAAAGAATGGGCTTCTTTTCTTTCAAAAGTTCCATCAGCTCAGGACCAGCTTCTGGCGGCAGATGCACCATCTCTTCATAAACAGCTTCTGACTTCCTTGTGTCAACCTTGGGTTCTTGCTCCATCTTCTTTCGGCGACCGCGAGCCGGCAACTGAAATTCTATCTTATGGACCAAACGAGTAACAGAAATACCCTGCGATTTCCAACTGTCCTGGGAATGCAGTTCGCTCAATAGTCTTAACGCCTCTCCTCCCTGCAGGACTTCAATACGTTTGTCAACATTATTCCAGAGAACCAATCCCTGTTCTTGCCAGAGGCTGATTTGCCTTGTTTCAAACCAGTCTGGACACCCTTGTGGCCTTTGCTCTTTGTTCAAACGTTGATACGCTGGATACTGATTGAACCGTATGCCCCAGGTTTTTTCTTCCATAACTACTCCTTCATGCAGGACCAGATGCTCTAGGTGTAAGAAGATTTTACTCTCAGCTCACCTCAAAGCGATCATATCGCAAATGGATTACTTGCGAAAATATTCTGTATGCAGTTATATAGAGACACCTAGTCATTAAGAAGAACGTCATTGAGTTCCTTGCTCGACCTATTGCTCCTCACATCGAAGTCACATCCGCGGATGGTGGAGTGTTCAATTTATAGAAATAACTTCATTAGAATAAAAAACGCCGTCGATTTGTACTCGACGGCGTTTAACTTGACGATGAAATTGGTTACCCGGTATGTAACGGCTCAATGGTTTTCAAGACCGATATCTCGTCCTGCTGTGCAAAATACATATCCCAACGAACCTGGAGATTCATCCAGAAATCCGCAGACATATTGAAGAACTTTCCCAAGCGCAGGGCAGTGCTTGGGGTGACGCTGCGGCGACCATTGATGATGTCGTTGACGCGCTGATAAGGGACATGGATCGCGTCTGCAAGATCGCGCTGAGTCAACCCCATTGGATTGAGAAATTCTTCCAAAAGCATTTCGCCAGGGTGGGTTGGCTGACGATGGGTAGGTATACGTACCATACTTGTCTATCTCCTTCTAGTGGTAATCCACAATCTCGACTTGGTCAGGTCCCAAATCTGACCACTTAAAACAGATTCGATATTGGTCATTAATACGGATGCTGTGTTGGCCAGTGCGATCCCGTGCTAAGGTTTCCAGCTTATTGCCCGGCGGGATTCTTAATTCGTGTAACGCTGCCACAGAATCCAGCTGATCGAGCTTGCGGGTGGCAATTTTCAACAAAGACGCAGGTAGGAGTTTTCGCGCTTCTTTGGTGTTCTTGCCGTTGAAAATATCCTCTGTGCGGGCATCTTTGAAGGACTGGATCATAAGTATATGATAGCACGGATAGTGTGCTAAATCAAGCCACTCTGAAACTGGTTTAAATACCCATTATCTAATCAATCGTGGCGTTCAGAGGATAGGTTGCATAGTGCAACCATGCGTTTTATACTGAACTTGAAAGGAGTATTGCATGCCTACTTTACATGTTCGCAGTGTCCCCGAGGATCTTTATCAGCAAATCCAACGACTTGCCGAAGCTCGTAGTCGTTCGTTAAGTGCGCAGGTTGTCACCATGCTTACTCAGGCTTTGGAAGAAGAACAGAATCGCAAGGCTCAGGCCAAGACATTGGCATCCATTCGCCGACGCCGTTTTTCCGCTCCCAAGAAAGCGCCTTCAAGTCTTGAGTTGTTGCGTGAGGATCGCAAGCGATGACGGAATCGCGTTATCGCTATGTAGTGAATGCAAGCGTTGCGGTTCGATACAAGTTTCTTAAGTCATTTTTGGGAATAGTACTGTGACCTGAAAAAAAAGGCCTTCAATTCCGGGGTTTGCAACTGGGAGTGAATAGTTTTCATATCAGCCTCAATTTTCGTAAATTGTCACTATTTCAGAAAAGTGATAATCTACGAAACACGGCTAATCTACCAGAAAATAAATCACATTGCCGCTCAAGAAACAGACAATACAAAGTACCTGCCTGAAAAGCACATTGATTATGGTCAGAAAGATACCAAAGAGTCTTCGTCTACGAAGATGCTGATCGTCCATTTTGAAGCGCAACGCTGAGGAGTGGCAAGACTCTGCTGGACAACACGCAAAAAGGAAAACAAACTGTCCCCCGATCGGGACAGATAATCCCGCGAACCTGGATGGCTAATTCCGTAGCTTACAACGCGAGAGGGGAAATGATTGATGTCTCAACATGCTATAATCACCGTCATGGAAGTCGGTGATATTCGCTTTTACAAGGAACGTTGGAAAGCCGTTGAGGAAATCGAGCGGCAGGAGTTGCGCGCCATGTCTTTGGAAGAACACTGGCGGAAACTGAATGCCATCGTCCGCTTTGCGATTGAATCAGGCATGAAGCCGGACGATGACGATGGCGAAATGGAAGTGTTCCTACGGTGGGCAAAAATAAAGGCAAAATATGAAGCTGGATAAAAGTCTGGAACCGTTCCGCTCGACGATCGAAGCCCTTCAAAATTTGCTCCACAAATTCAATGACCGCGGCGTGATCATCGGGGGCATTGCTGTTGGTTTTCTGGGCAAGCCGCGTTTTACAGCCGATGTTGACGCGATGTTTCTTCTGTCGACACAGGCTATTCCAAAATTCATTGAACTTGCCGGCGCAGAAAACATTGTTCCCCGCATTCAAAATGCAGAAGAGTTTGCTCGCAAAAACCGCATTTTGTTATTAAGGCATGTTCCAACCGAAACGGATATCGACGTTTCTCTCGGCATTCTTCCCTTTGAAGAAGAGATGGTTGAAAGGGGCAGTGTCAAATCTTTTGCGAATCTTTCCATCCGCCTCCCGACTCCAGAAGATTTGGTAATCATGAAGGCAATCGCTCATCGCCCCAAGGATCTGGAAGACATTCGCACCGTCGCAGAGAATTATCCAAACCTTGATGTACAACGGATCGAAGAATGGGTCAAAGCATTTGGGGAAGTATTGGAAACGCCTGATCTTTGGGATTTAATCAAGCCTCTGTTGAGATAACGTTCTGAAGCGGTCTCGCCAACGAGAGAGGCTGTCCGCTTTGGGCGGGGAGCGATCTCTCTCCCAAAGAGATTTTTTATTCAGAATTTAGCTGTAAAGATTTTGTACGACAGCTGTTGAAGGAACCGCTTAAGTGTAATGGATATTCTATGACTCATGTATGAACCCTGATCATTTGGCGATGACGTGGGGAAATGTTCATGCCAACATTCCGGCCAATTGGATGTCTAGTTTCGACACGCGACCGATGGACTTGGAAACCCTCCAGTTAGATAATCTAAATTATGATAATCACGATTATCTTGTCTCATTTGAACATTTTGGGCAATGATATGCAATCATGGTATTGCAAACCGCGAGGCGGATTCTAAAGAGACTTTTTCAATTCCAGTGCAGACTTTAGGACTTGTGGCAACTCGCCGGAATAGGTCAGCACCAATCTTTGCCCTGCACGCGTGGCTGCCATGTACAGTTTGCGGGTATTGTCCCGGATCAATTCTTCCCGCTCTTCATCGGATAGCCGCAAGGATTGTTCTTCTTCAAATAGCAAGCGCAGCCCGACCAGGAAAACAATCGGACTTTCCAGACCTGCACCCGCGTTGATCGTGGTCACCCGGACATAATCGCCCGGGTATTTATCCTTCGGGTCAAATGCGGCGTTTTTCCCCAACCGATCATCGATGGCCTGAATGAGATTTTTTACACCCCATCCATCACTGTGCAGTAAAAGCAGGTGTTTCTTGGGAAACCCTTGTTTTGCCAGACTGGCCACTTCATTGGCAACGCGGGCAATCTCATCTTGGGGGCTGGTGAGGCTGATGATCTGGGGGAAGGACCCATTGGGCATGTTGAGCAAATCCGGGACGAGGATGTCATCATCCTTCTCCTCAGCCAGGCGTAAACGATAGAGCAGGGTTGCAAACTCCATGATCTCACGCGTGGTGCGATAACTGCGGCGAAGGTGATGGGTATGGCCACGCGCTTCCAATCCCAGTGATTTCCAGGACGCGCCACGCCCCAAAAAGCCCTGTGTTGGATCCGCCACCAGGAACAAGTGTCCGTTCCGTGGATTGAGCGACTTTTGGATCAACCGCATCCATAGCGGCGCAAAGAACTGCGCTTCATCGACCAGGATGATGTCATACTCAGGTAATCCAACCTGGCCATTTTCTGAGAAATGCCAAAGGAGCCTGGGAACGTCGCCCCAATCCACAGCGGCTTTTTTCTCCAGGGACAGTTGGTGCACTTGCATGGCATCGAACACACGTTGACGTTGTTCTGGATTCAATCCAAAACCTCGACCCCGGCGATCGGCATTCAGGTAGGCCTCGCTCGACATGGGAATCTGATCTTTCAGCCAGTCAATTTCGCTCAGGAACATGTGTGCGGAGATCATCGTGTTTTGCAAGTGAGTCCGCCAGGTTTCTTCGATGATTTTTTTACGCGCGCCGAGTTTAAGGGGTTCGATCCATTTTGGTTGTTTTGGCCAATGATGATAGCACCAGCCATTAAAAGTTCGCCACTCAATGTTTTGCGGTGAGCGACCTTCCAGGCGGGCGAAGCGCCCCTCCAAATCCCGGTTCAATGGGCGATTATGTGTCAGAACCAGAAACCTCTTATTGGGATACAAATGAAACAACAGACGGAGGCGGTAAAGCAGGATCAAGGTCTTGCCGCTGCCCGCGACGCCGTTGATGATGTTGAGTCTTAGATCGTTGGGAAGCGCCTGATCGTCGGCTGGTAGTTCCAGGTCTATTTTGACTGCCGTTTCCTGATCGTAATCCAGCAGGTAATCGGTCAAGCCGGCTTGCATGCGCCGTTCGATTGGTGGGCGGACGGTCATCTCTGCAGGGATGACCACTTCTGGAGTAAAGCGTTGTCGAAGTTTTTCCAGCCAGATCCAATCCATCGGAGTTGATGAAAGATATTCATCCCACGCCAGACTGGAATCTGATTGAATGATTTCCCTTCCGACCCAATGTGGTTCACCTGTTCGGCGTTCCAGCCGGCTTGCCATGACCTGTTTATGCTGGATATTTGGAAAGATCACCAGGGTTTCAAGGTCCCGATTGGAAGATAAATTCAGATCACGGACAAATTTTTCCAGCAGTGCATTTTCGTGCTCGCCCAGCGGTGTGCGGTCATCCCGGATCAGCAACATCTGCGCGGCTGTACTCGCCTGGTCGGCAACTGCAGAACTGACTTTGAGCAACAACGCTTTGCCGTTTTCATTGATTATCAGAAAATCGGGAGCGTCAGGCTGCCAGGGCGCCAGATGGTGCCATACGTAAAATGTATCGGGCAAGGTTTTCAGCGCGCGGAAAACCCGCAAGACTTCCTTGGGCATCGATTGAGGCGGAGTGTCAGGCAGGATGTGTGCCATTGGGTTTCAGTCCAAGATGCCGTTCGGGACGGTGATATGCCGGCAGCTGCCAATCAAGTCACGCAGCATATCCATCGTTTCTTTTTGGCTTTCATCATATTGATCGGCATCCAGCATGTGATGACTGCCGACCAGGATCAGCTTGGTACGGGGACGCGTCACAGCCACATTCAGGCGCTGGGGTTGAAACAGGAAGTCTGCCATTTGTGCGGCGAACCTGGCGCTGGCGGTGGCAAAAGAAACGATGATGACTTCGCGCTCCTGGCCTTGCATCCGTTCCACCGTATCCACCACCAGACGATTGGCAAGATCACTATCGAGCAGGTTTCTTCGGATCAAACTACGGATCAAACGGCTCTGGGCGCGGTAGGGAACAACCACCCCGATATCTTCCGGTGATACATCCCGCATAAATAGGGAAAGACAAAGTTCCATCACTACATCGGCTTCCATCCGGCTTCGTACGGTGGTGTTCTGATGGCAAAGATCCAGGAAGACTGCTGGTGATTCTGGATCCAGGACAAAGTCCCAGCGAGTGGCTTCAGGTGATAATATCAATCTTCGACTGGCGGAATCTTCACTTGATTTGAGTTCATTGCGGTAAAAGGTTCTGCTCGGCCAGGCCGTCAGCACGTCATTTAACCGGTAGGTCACATTGAGCATGGTCTCATTGCCGCGGCCTGCGAGATAATTGAAGATGGATATTTGGGTGGCTTCGGCAACAGAAAAGGTTGTGACTGGCGGGAGTTGGTTTTCATCTCCAATAAATACATATTTGCTGCCTGCCAGCATCCCCATGATTGCCAAGGGGAGCGTGATCTGGGAGGCTTCATCGAACAGGACGACATCAAATTCAACACCTGACAACCGCCTGGATTGCAAGGCGAAAGGTGTCGCCCCAATCACATATCCGCCGCTGTTGTCACCAAATCGGGAACTTGCAAAGGTTTCATAATTCGGGACTTCGAGATCATCCATGTGGCGACCTTCGCCGATCTTGCAGACTGGAATTGCGTTGTCCACCTTGGGGATTTTATTCAACGCATTGTGAATGGCACGATGGGTAAGGGCAGTGACGAACACACGGCGACCATCTGCTACCAACAGGCGCGCCAGGTGGGCGAGCATAAGTGTCTTTCCGGTTCCTGGAGGACCTTGAATTAGGTGAAGCAGATCCGTGGCATACGACAGTGCGATTGATTCAACCTGGCTATCATTCAGCCCTGTATCTTTTAATTCTGTCTGGGCACGCTCGTAACGGGCGTAATCTATATTCGGTGTTAGTGACCCCTGCAATAATGGCAGAATCCTGGAACGTCCCAGTTGCGAATCAGCGACGGCATTCAACGCATCGAGATAAAAGGGACTGGCGTCAAACCAATCCTGGTCCATGACCCAATTGTCAGGTTGCAATGTTAGAAAATATTCGTTGCCCTGGATCAAGCTTACTTCAAGGTCGGTTTCCCCATCGTATTGCAGCTCGCAGTGCAAAGCATCCGAATCGTGGGGATTATCGCGGTGCAATAAGACCAGATCGCCTTCCCGAAAACGCGAATCGTTGGTCCCACAGGAAAGACGGATAATGCCGTTTTTCATCTGCTCGATACGCAGCCCTTCGATGGCCCAACCTTTCGCAGCCCGTTCCTGAAGAGAATGCGACCACTGCTTTTCCAATGCACGATATTGCGTGTCAGCTTCCATCTGAACGAATTTTCGGAGCTTCTGCAGAAATTCTGGAGTAGATGTTTTCATGCGGTGTTGGGAGAACCCCTTCGATGTTGATTGGGCGGTTTAGTTATCAAAGTATAGCAGTTTTTATATTACATTTTCCTTTCACTCCAGTGACTGTGAGTTTGAAGCTTAATCATTTCTTTCTATTGATTTAAGATCGAATAAGCTTTGATCATTAGATGAATTCGCCTCCTTAGGGAGTACGAACTGGCCGAAAATTCGATAAAACGTGGAGTCCAACTCCATAAAATTTGACAAATTTATGGAGTTGGAACAATAAATTGGCGGACTATCTCATTGAAGGCAAATTTTGGAAGTAGCCGCAGCATGGTGATTTTGTGTGCTAATTTTCGAATAGTGGTGATCCGCTACGATTCCAAAAAATTCATCAAATTTCATGTAATTATCATGCCATAGTTGGTAAATTGGTGCAATAAAAACTTATTTTTTTCGATTACCCCTATTCTCAGCATTTTACTTTCCTAAACGCCACTCCAACGCCGTGAATCTTTGTGCCACTTTATTATTGCGCACCGCCATGCCGATTGCGCGCCGGCTGCCGGCCAGCACACACAACTTCCGGGCGCGAGTGATGGATGTATACAGCAGGTTGCGTTGCAGCATCGTGTAATGCTGGGTTACGATTGGCATCACAACTACCGGGAATTCTGATCCTTGGGCTTTGTGCACCGAAACCACATACGCCAGTGCCAGCTGGTCTGCTTCACTCCATTCGAAGGTCGCAGAGCGCCCATCAAAGTCTACGGTCAGTGTCTGATCGATCAAATCGATTGCTTGAATGAAACCAATATCCCCGTTGTAGACATCCTTGTCATAGTTGTTCTGCGTCTGCATCACCTTGTCACCCAGACGGAAGGTCGTTCCAAACAAGCGGCGTTCCGGTCTGTTGTTCGCCGCAGGGTTGAGCTTTTCCTGCAGGCGGTCGTTCAAGGCGATCACACCCGCCGGACCGCGATAGATCGGTGCCAACACCTGGATATCATGAATGGCATCGAAGCCAAATTTTTGCGGGATCCTTTCGGTGACGATCTCGATGATCCAGTCTGCGGCTTTCTCAGCATCTTCTGCCGGAAAAAAGAAGAAATCACCACTGCCTTGGGAGAAGACCGGGAATTTCCCTTGATTGATCAAGTGCGCATTGGTGATGATCTTTGAATCCGCCGCCTGCCGGAAGATCGTGCTCAGGCGTGTGATTGGCGCGACACCACTGTGGATCAGGTTGCGCAGCACATCGCCGGCACCTACAGATGGAAGCTGGTCGATATCCCCGACAAACAAAACATGGGTGCCAGGGCGCACGGCTTTGAGCAGGTGATTGGTTAACAACAGATCCAGCATGGAGGCTTCATCCACCACCAGAAAATCCAGATCGAGCGGGTTGTCATCGTTATGTTGGAAGCCATCCAACGGGGAAAATTCCAGAAGACGATGAATGGTGCTGGCGGATCGTCCGGTGGCTTCGGAGAGTCGTTTAGCGGCGCGCCCGGTGGGGGAGGCAAGGGCATATTTTTTATGTTGAGCCTCGAGTGTTCCGATCAAGGCTTTCAGACAGGTGGTCTTGCCGGTTCCGGGTCCGCCAGTCAGGATGCTGAGGGGATGCACAAGTGCCATATCGATGGCAGCTTGCTGTTCCTCTGATAGATTCTCGGTGGGAAACAGGCTGTGGTTCATGACATTGTCAGAAGAGGCTGTACTTGCCAGTACTTTCAAGCGTTCAGCCACTCCTTTTTCCCCATAATAGAGCGGGGTCAGATAGATCACCGATGAACCATACACGCCAGCAGATTCACTAACTGCTTGATTTTCTTTTCCATCCTTCTTGCTGTTCAATGGAATCACATCCGAATGGATGCGATCATCCTGTGCCAGACGATCAAGGGCAGGGGCGATCAATTCTGGAGCGACCTCCAGTAGCTCGATTGCACGTTGTCCCAGGATTTCTTTCGGGACATACACATGACCCTCATGGATCGTTTCATTTAGGGCGAACACGATGCCAGCTTCGATGCGGGAAGGATGATCCACTGGAAGTCCAAGTGCGCGGGCGATCCGGTCGGCGGTTTTGAAGCCGACCCCATAGATATCACGTTCAAGCTGGTATGGATTCTGTTGAACGGTCTCCAATGATTTATCGCCGTAGGTCTTGTAGATCTTGACTGCCAGATTGGTACTGACGCCGTGACCATGCAGGAAGACCATGATCTCCTTGACCTGTTTTTGTTCTTGCCAGGCAGCCGTGATCTTGCTGGTACGATCTACGCCAATGCCTGATACTTCGAGCAGACGTTCCGGATTTTGTTCGATGATCGTGAAGGTGTCTTCCTTGAACTGCCCCACGATCCGTTCCGCCAGTTTTGGACCGATGCCTTTGATCATGCCGGAGCCAAGATAACCCTGGATCCCGGCAACCGTAGCTGGCAGGGTTTGTTCGCAAACTTCCGCTTTGAATTGGGAACCGTGTTTGGGATGTTTATCCCAAAGTCCTTGAAGCCGCAAATGTTCCCCTGGCGAGACTTCGGGGAGATTTCCTACCACGGTAGCCAGACCATCAAAGCTCAAGCTGGACTTTGGTGCGGCGTGCATACCAGTTTGATGCTCCGGGCGCAGGCGCAAAACTGTATATCCATTTTCAGGATTGTAGAAAGTGATGCGTTCCACGGAACCGGAAAGAGTATCCATGAGGCAAGTATACACGGCACAATACCATTTCCCACGGCATCGAGAATTTCCTCGTGGGAAGACATTTACAGTTTATACCCAATTGTGATGGATCCTGACTTGATAATTTATCCGGACTCCAAACGGTATCTGAGTGTAAGTCAGATTTGATTCGGGAAACGATTTTTCCAGGAATGGATCTGAAAACAGGGGAGTTCACCGTATAGGAATGGTGGCGTGTTTTATTAGCGAAATCGTACAAGCACGGTACTTTGGGGGAATAGATTGTCTATAAGACATGGATATTGCCGAACAACGATTTGTTCATGAAGAACAAGCAGAACTTTAAGCCTGTGCGGCCGTTGTCCAAAATGCTGCCGGTATGCTTCGGAAAGGGGAAATGTTGCAGCAGGCTAAGATGTCCAGTGAAGTTTCCCACGCATGCTTCCCGGTCTGGTTCCCACGCCACAATGATCGCATTTTGCCGTGGGAACTGTTATTTCTCCTCTGAGATGTTAAAGCTGTACCTTACAAGTTCATGAATTGGAAAACCTATAGCAGATAGATATTGCTCATTTGAGGCGGGACCCCCTAGAAAATGCATATATGATGGAGAAAAATCGCATTCAGGATTCCCATATTGCATCGTGTCTCGATGCGTATGCATATTACCGTTTCAATATTTTTTAGCGACACAATGCAGGGACCTCATTCTTATTCAATATAGAATTTCGCAATCGAGCCGGATTGATACCGTCTGGCTTGTGTACACCCAATATCATTTTCAGAGTTCCCCAATGAATTGGAACTTGAATAGGAGAAACTCATGGCTAACATCCAAACCTTGATCAGCATACTGGCAGTGATCGCTGCGCGAGTTGCCTCAAAAAACAATCAAAAGAAGTAGGTAAATTTGTTCGTATAAAAAATGATGAGCTTTTTGAATGTTAGAATGCGTTTCGTTTTTAAGAACATTTAGGAAATTGTTATGATCGATACTGTACAGAAAGATAAAGATCCAGTAGTTTATAGTTCACGCCGCAAGCGTAGTCTTAATCGTACGCGCTTGATGGACGTCGATAAATCTGCTAATCCTGATCAGCTGCCACCTGGAACGCCCATTGCAGTTTACTCGCGTGTCTCTAGTGAAGAACAAGTGCACGGATATTCCCTAGATGCACAGGTTAATGCCTGTAAAGCTTTTGCCGCTCAACGAAAATGGAATATCGTGAGATTCTATTCAGATCCTGGACATTCTGCGAAGGATGATAATCGACCAGATTTCGCCAAGATGATTGCCCATGCCCAGGAACAGCAGTTCAAGGCGATCATCTTCCATAAACTGGATCGCTTTTCCAGGAACATCGAAAATACATTGAGGTATTTTCGTGACTTAAATTCCTACGATGTATTGATCGCCTCCGTAACAGAGGATTTTGATTTTACAACTGCACAGGGGCGGTTGGTTTTCCGGATGATGGCTCTGTTTGCTCAGTGGTATCTTGAAAATCTCTCTGCCGAGGTGGTGAAAAGCAAGGTGGAAATGGCGCGCCGCGGAATTCAGAATGGACCAGTTCCCTTTGGATACACCAAGGATGCTGAGAATAAGAAGGTCCTCGTTGTGGAAGAGGAAGCCAGTCTGGTCAAAGCAGCCTATGAATTGTATGCCTCGGGGAATTATACCGATCAGACGATCGCCGATTTTATGAATCATAGCGGCATGAAGACGCGCAGGGGAAACAAATGGAGCAAGGATACCGTCACTGATTTCTTACAGAACGAATTCTTTTATGGGAAGGTTGCCTATCGTGACCAATTATGGCAGGGACGCCAACCGGCAATTATTACAAAGGAATTGTTTGACCGGGTGAAGGAAGTACGGGGTAGACATGCCATTCGCCCACGTTCTCACCTTGCGTTCAATAAACTCCGCCGGGTGAGTTTATTGCGCAGAATTGTTTGCTGCAGTCAGTGTGAGAGACCGTTGCGGGTCCAATCTGTAAAGGGGTACGGATATTATATTGAGACATCCCTTTTTCGCGGTAAAGATTGCGTTCATTCCCATGCAAGAGTGCGAATGAATATTATGGATCAACTGGTTTTTGATCTCCTGCGAAATATCCGGTTGCCAGAAGCGTGGCAAAAGGATATTGAACAATTGCTCCAAAATATGGATGTCGTGAGAAAGATTGAAAATCGCCGCCTTGAGATCGAGGAAGAATTGCGCCGTACCGGTCGGGCTTTTGCCGATGGAGCCTTCAATGAGGATGACTATGATCGCCGGCGTAAGAAACTAATCTCAGAAAAGGATAGCCTTATTGTTCCGGATGGTGCAAAGGCAATTGAAATGGGTATGCAATTAGAAACGATCGGTGATTTTATTGATGAAGCTACCGATGATGAAAAATATAAGATACTGCGCATTCTGTTTGATGCTGTGTATTATGATTTCGGTCAAAAGAGTTTAGTGGGATTTAAACCCCATGTGGACTTTGTTCCGATCTTTCGTCTTGCGGCGCCCTTATCCGGTTGGAGTGAAAAAGAGGGCTTTGTTTTTAGCACAAATGTTTGAAATGTTGACAGCCGAATCTAGGGGTGCTATACTGCGGCAAGCTTGACTTGCCAGAAAAGTCAAAACAACGAAGCCGAATGATTTGTCATCAATCCAAAACTGAATATCTGATCGTGGTTTGTCTTTAAAAAATGAGAGCCCACTGTGGATAGTGGACTCTCGTCAGGACAAACTTCCCATAAGCGATTATCGTCAGTTTGTCCATCAGCGGAGAGGGCGGGATTTGAACCCGCGAACCTTTGTGGGTTACACGCTTTCCAAGCGTGCGCGCTAAGCCAGACTACGCGACCTCTCCATTTTCAAGCGACGGGATTATACCATACGGAAATAATCGTGAATGTTTTTGCTGTGGTATTTTTGTTGCTGGAAAGGGCTAGGCAAGACTGATATTGCCGATATTATTTTCTTCACAAAAGGCTTGCCATTGCTCTTTGGAAGATTCTTGCAAAACCAAATGAAGGAAGATATTAAAAGGCCTGATCTCCTTTTCGCCTTTTACGAAAACAAGGTCTTCACCCGGATTGGTTTTGATCCTCCAGCCATTCTGTCGTAGGGCATATGCCAGCGCCGACCCGATCACATTGTTGATCAATTGCACCTGCGCATCCTTTGGGACTTGATAAGGCTTTACATTCGGCGGAAGGATTTTGCCGGCGGCGGCAAGCCTCTCAAAAAGCATCAGGATATTTTGCGCCTCAGCATAAAGGCTCAATGGGGTGATGCCGTTGAGGATGTTCTTATAAGGCGGGATGCTTTTTTCCCATTGCGGTACAAAGGCCACCTCGACAACATCCTCCCAATCAACGTCGCGCAGATTGAGCGGTTTTTTGTTTTCAACGAGGATGTGGTTTACCACCTGGCTTTCAAGATCCTCGTCGTGAGGCAACAAGCTTGAAGCCAGCGCGTCGTTTATGGATGTGCCAGCCGGAATGTTTTCCAATGCGGCGATGCGTTCCTTCAACGCCGGGTGCGTATCGTAAGGATCGGATTTTCCCTGTGTCAATTGCTGGTTGTAATAATTGTTGACGGCTGCCGTTACCTTCGGAGCCTTGAGAAATAATTCAAATCCGTCGATCATGGGCGGTTGATATCCTGCGCCGATTACAGGAATGTATTCCTGTCTGAAATATGCGGCAAACGCCTCGCCATATTTATGCACTTTCTGCAAACCGGTGATGGTTGCCCGCGCGCCGACAGTACGAGCGGCAAGTTGGTCAGCCGAGAACTCCTGTTGGCGCGAGATGGAATTTGTGACGCGCAGGAATAACCTGGCATACGCATCGAACGGAATTTGAATCCACTGATTGGTTTGTCCGAGGTTCACAACTGTGCGGACAATGGCTGAGCGGGTCTTGTATACCCAGGGACCCAGTGCAGTATCCCCGCCATAAAAATGACCAAATTCATGTGCAAGCACCGCATTAAGTTCGTCCACTGTCATGAGGTTGAACAGGGGCAGACCGATGCCCATGACCCGCCTTGTGCCAATGCCCATCACGCCGCCGCGTTCGGCGACAAAGGCGTTCACATCAGGGACCAGATAGACATCACGCGGCATTTCCTGACCTGTGAGTTTGGCGATCTTTTCGATTTCCTTGAACAAGGCTGGGAATTTTGTGCGAGTCAGGCGCGGACCCGGAGCGGTGAACCGGTCAATGCGCGGAAGGATCGACCATAGGATGACTACGGCTCCGATGAAGCCAAAAATTGTAAACCTGATATTGACCCTGCCGACCACTGCGAATTCCAGATAGATCAGATATAAAAGCCCGAAGGCAATCGTGAGTGCCAGACCATAGAATCCGATCGTTAATAATAGGGCCAGGAGCGCCCTCCCGAAAAGTGATGGATGTGGAGATGATTTCATGGATGCCTCCCAGTTGATTAATGACAAAATTATAGCCGGTCTTTTTATTTACTGGTCAATGCTATATGATCTTGTAACAAAATAAAAGAGTCCCTCTTATCGAGACACTCCTTGAAATAAGAAATGGATTGGCTCTTGATTAATTACCCAGCGGACATTGATTTCCTAGAAGCCATATAAGATGACCCCGCCTAGAAATGCAAGCACTATGGCGATGGCAAAACTGATCCCGTATGCGATAATGTATAAAGTTCGATTGCTAATTTCAAACATGCGCGGATTGCGATAACGGGCAATGCTGATTCCGGTGGTGGTGATGAACAGAACGATTGCCAACAGGATTTTCAGGCCTGCGTTTGGCGCTTCACCGACATAATTTTTTATGTTATCCAAATAACCGGTGATGCCTGCCGCTACTGTGCTGATCGCTGCCAGGACGATGTTGGCGAATGCGGCTTGTTCAAGTGCTGAATTATTTTTCCAATAGGCAAGCAGGATGAAAAGGAATGCCGCGCCGGTTAGGGCGATCGGGAAATGCACGATCATGGGATGGGTGGGATGAAGTTCTGTCAGCGCGACGATTAAACGGTTTAAGAATTCCATGGTTCTCTCCTCTTGTTGTTATAAGACCCTGGAAAATCCAGGGTCCTATTTGAGCTTACCTTTCTGACGAAGAGAACAGGTTGATTATTACTGATATGCTTACTCGGTCTTTTCAGTTGCGGTGGTTTCCACTTTGGGAGTTTCAACCGTCTGGCGGGTGAGTGATAACTTCCAGCCGTTGCCTGTGAATAACTTATAGGCTAACCAGATGATGAGACCAACGATCGCGATCTGCACGATGAACCGGAATGGCGAGAAGAAGCCAAAGCCTCCGCCGCGACCCCGTTCCATGAATCCGAAATCTTGATGACCAGGCATGTTGTTGAAGCCGCGCTCAAAGTTGTTTCCGAAATTATGCATTGGCATACCTGGCAGACCGAAACCTCTGTCGCGGAGAGCAGGCAGTGAAGCGCCGTCAACGTTCGCGGTTGCGCCCTGCATATAACCAAATCGATAACCAGCAAAACCTGCCCCCGCCAATACACCAACGACCACGATGATGCCGAACAGTGTGAGAAGTACTTTTTTCATTTTTATTATCCTTTCTTGTTCCTTCAACTTTAACATGGATGTATAAAAACCCAGTGTGGAAAATGTGTGGAAATTATAAAGATTTGCTAGTGGACTTTTGCCGGTAATAGGATCTTGATCTTCAACCCCGAACCCGCTTCGCTCTCAGCCGATAGCTGTCCATTGTGCGCCTGAACTATGGACTTGGCGATAGCCAATCCCAAGCCTGAACCGCCTGGAACTTCACCGTCACGCTGGCGGGATGCATCGGCTCGATAGAAGCGTTCGAAGATGCGCTCAAGGTCATCGGCTTTCAAACCGGGTCCACTATCTTGAATCGAAAGTTGAACCTGATCACCGACTTGAACTGCGCCAAGGATGATTTGTCCGCCTTCGGGAGTGTGGCGCGTGGCATTGTCCAGAATATTCGTGAGGACTTGAGTCATTCGTCCAGGATCAACCTCAATGGTTGGAAGAGGCGGAACGATATCCACTTCCAATGAGATGTTTTTCTTTTGGGTCTCGTATTGATAGAGTGAAGCAACTTCCTGAATGAGTCGTTCAGGTTCGATGATCTGTGGATTGATGGTCAGCTCTCCGGCATCGGCAAGCGAGAGTGTGCGCAGGTCATTGACGAGATGTTCAAGCCGTGTGGCTTCTTCCCGTATGATCTCAAAGTTTTCGCGAGTGGGTTGAAGAACACCATCATGGACAGCTTCGGCATGACCAAGAATTAAACTTAATGGGGTGCGGAGTTCGTGCGCGATATCGGCGGTCATTTGCTTGCGGGTATTGACCGAACGCGCAAGCTCAGTGCTCATCTTGTTGAAGGCTTTGGCAAGTTCGCCCAATTCGTCATTGGAATGAACAGTCACTTGCTGCGAAAGATCGCCTTCAGATACGGCGTGGGTCGCCCGGGTGAGTTCACGGATGGGTCGGGTCAGTGTGCGCGAAAGGAAAATCCCCAACAGTAACGCGATGACCGCGCCAATCAGCGCGCCGTAAAGCAGGGTGAGGTTGGTGCGTTCGATGAATTCAAGTTCGCGCTGATTACCCTCAAAGGGCATACGCGTGGCGATCAGAACGCCAACAACTTGTCCGTTGTTGCGGATAGGGGTGCCGAACTCAAGATCGCCGCTTGATATCTTTGCGCCCTGTTTATATTTTTTGTCTGTGGAAAAAATGACCGTTCCGTTTTGATCCGTGAGGGTGAATGGGCGTATTTCCTGAGGGCCATGACCAGGACCCATACCGGGTTGTTGATTGGCTGGCTGAATGATAATGACCTCAACGCCCTCCCATGATCCATTTTGTAAATGATAGTCGGAGAGATTTGTGACAAGGTTGGTCTGCGTTTGGTCTGATAAAAAATTGATGAATTCCGCGCGTGTATTCCAACGCGCGGTGATGAAGATGATGGCAACGCTGACAATGCCAATGCTGAGGAAGGCGAGAATTAATTTGGTTGAAATGGAACGCATAAATTTATTCCCGCTTGAAGCGATAGCCCACCCCATATACAGTTTCGACGTACAGAGGCGAACGCGGGTCTTTTTCTATTTTGCCGCGCAGGTTTTTGATATGTGTATCAATTGTGCGCTCGTAGCCTTCGTAACGCACACCCTGGATGATGTCCAAAAGATCGAGCCGTGAATAGACTCGCCCGGGCGAAGTCATGAGCGCGGTCAGGATATCGAACTCTGAGGGGGTGAGGTCCGCAAATTCCTCAGCGATCTTTACAGTGCGGCTGTCGCGGTCAAGGATAATGTCTGCGGCTTTCAACACCTTGGCGGTGGGTTCTTTTTCCCCGGCGCGGCGCATGACGGCGCGGACGCGTGCCACCAGTTCACGCGGGCGGAAGGGTTTGGTCATGTAATCGTCTGCGCCGACTTCGAGACCGATCACTTTTTCTTCATCATCCACACGGGCGGTGAGCAGAATGATCGGCGTGTTGTTATCGGCGCGGTACTTGCGCATGAATTCGTAGCCATCCATCTCCGGCATCATTACATCAAGTACGATGAGATCGGGTTTTTCGCGGCGCGCGACGGTCAGTGCCTCCTTGCCGTTGAATGCAGAGACGACGCGATAGCCCTCCTGCGTGAGATAACTCTCCACCAGTGAGACCAGGCGTTTTTCATCATCCACGACCATGATAGTTTTTGTTGCCATTGTTTATCCTTTATTTCAGTATACCAATATCCTTGTTTTAGGAATCAACTTTTTTCTGCAGGAACTCGACCAGCGCATTAATGAGTGGAGCAGGAGCGCCGTTGAAACGGAATCCGCCTCCTCCGCCATTTTCTGCGCGGTTTGCCTGCGCGGTGGCAATCTGATCTGGACTCAAGCCCTGCCCGCCTCCACCGCCTGGACCTCCTCCGCCGGGACCACCTCCACCTGGTGGTGGCCCACCGCCACCGAAGTCACCGCCTCCAGCGGGAGCGGCAGGAAGGTCACCGTTTGGTCCCGCTTGTGGGGTGCCTTGCGTCATCATTGGCCCGCCTCCGCCCAGACCCTGTTCCTGCATGATCGTGAACATATCTTGCGAGGTCAGGTTCATGGCTTCCATGGCTTGAACTTGTTCGGCCGTCATGGTTTCCTGTATTTGCTCAACGAGTGCATCCATTTCTTCCTGTGCGGCGGTGTCACTGCTGGAGATGCTTTGCAGTACCTGCCAGAGCGGGATGAGCTCATTTGCCTGTTCCGCTGTCACAGCGAGATCGGTGTCTTCGAGTTTGAAGGTTCCGATGAGCAGTTGTGTCGAAAGCGGAAGGGTATTTTCGGAGGATGAGGCCGGGTCCGCTGGACCAGCCTGGGGGTTGTTCGAAGCGCCGCCACAGGCGGTCAAGGTCAAAACGAGGATGGTAAAGATTGTGAGGGTTATTTTTTTCATGGTTTCTCCTTGTTATATCTGTCATTGCGAGGAGGGTCGAAGACCCGACGAAGCAATCTCAACTCACCAACCAATTTTGTATTTGAAGGTTCGCCAGGATTGCCACGGCGGCTTTGCCGCCTCGCAATGACGTTTGTTATTCATATCTCAATGCTTCAATCGGATCCAGTTTTGCGGCTTGGTTGGCGGGGTAATATCCAAAGAATGCACCGACCGCCGCGGCGGAACCAAATGCGAGCAGGATGGAACTGATTGATACGACCGTTCGCATGTCTTCGCTGAATGTGCTGAACAAGTACGAACCGCCGACACCGACAATGATGCCGATCAATCCTCCGACAATGCTGAGCAGAAGCGCTTCGATCAGAAATTGCAGGCGAATGTCATCGGGTGTTGCGCCGACAGATTGGCGGATGCCGATCTCGCGTGTGCGCTCTGTGACGCTGACCAGCATGATGTTCATGATGCCGATACCGCCAACGATAAGCGACACGCCTGCGACCCATGCCAGCAAATTGCGGAACGCGGCAGTGGTAGATTCACGTGTGTCTATGATGTCATCTTGAGTGGTGACGGAGAAATCCATCGTATCGAGGGTCACTTCGTGGCGTTTGACCAACAGCAGGTTGATCTGGGTGATGATGTTATCGGTGTCAGCTTCGGGTTCCGTTTCCACGGTGATCATAAAGACGCGGTCACCGATGATTCGGGCGAATTGGGAGGGCGTGAATTTTTGGAACACGACCGTGATGGGCATATATAACCGTGAGTCGAAATCGGTGCCACCCACCGAGCCTTTTTCTGCCATCACACCGATGACAGCCAGTTTGGTTGAACCCACCGTCACGTATTGACCGACCGGGTTCGTATCGGCAAAGAGTTCCTGTGCGAGCGTGTACCCAAGCACAGCCACTTTTTGTTTACGCTTCACATCTGCTTCGTTGAAATATCTTCCGCTGGCAATTTCTATATCGCGCACAGACGGAAGCCCCGGTGAGGAACCGACAATGGCGACTTCATCAAGTTGAACGGTTCCAGCTTTGACCGTTTGTGATGAATTCTGTTCAACAACCACTGCCGCCACGCCGTCAATTTCCTCTTCGATGGTGGTTGAATCATCATAAACCAGCCCGCCGCTTCCTCCACCTCCACCGCCGCCGGGTCCTATACGTGAGAAACTGCTTTGAACAAATAAAAGATTAGATCCCAGGCTGGTGATCTGTTCCTGTATGGCGGCTTCCGTCCCCGCGCTGATGGCGACCATGATGATGACCGCCGCCACGCCGATGATGATTCCCAGCATGGTCAGGAATGAGCGGATTTTATTCTTGAGAATTGCTTCCCATGCAATGCGCATGGTTTCAGAAACCTTCATGCGTACACCTTCCTTCCGTTATGAATAATGTTATCGACCAGACCATCTATCAAGTGGACCGTGCGCTGGGTATGTTCTGCGATCTTCGGGTCATGTGTGACCATGAGAATGGTAGTTCCCTGTTCATGTAGTTTGTGCAGAAGGTTCATGATCTCGGCGCCGGAATGACTGTCGAGGTTGCCCGTTGGTTCATCCGCGATGACCAGCACCGGGTCATTGACCAGCGCGCGCGCAATTGCCACGCGTTGTTGCTGTCCGCCGGAGAGTTCCTGCGGCTGGTGATCCATGCGGTCGGTAAGTCCAACCAGTTCCAGCATCGCTTTGGCTTTTTCCTCTCCTTCTTCAATTGTCCTGGAACCTGAGTGATCATATAACAGAGGCAGGGTGACATTCCTCAATGCGGTTGTTCGTGAGAGTAGGTTGTATGCCTGGAAAACAAATCCGAGCTTCTGATTGCGGATGTGAGCAAGTTCTGCCTTATCGAGATCGCTCACATCTTCGCCGTCGAGGATGTATTGTCCGCCGGTGGGTTGTGATAGACATCCGAGTATGTGCATGAGCGTGCTTTTGCCGGAGCCTGAGGGTCCCATAATGGCAACGAACTCACCGGATTTGATATCCATGGAAACACCCTTCAACGCTGTCACGCTTGCATCACCCATGCCGAAGACTTTCGTAATATCGATCGTTTCGATGATCTTTTTATTTTCCATTATTCAGTCTCCGTGATTCCTGTTGTGACGACTTCACCCGGTTCAAGGCCGGATTTAACCTCTGCGTACAATAGATCCTTGAGCCCGACCTCGATCACGCGTAAGCGCGGCTTGCCGTTTTCCATCACAAAGACCGCATACTCGCCCGGGCTTGTCTCGCGTAAAGCCTCCACCGGGACGAGTACTGCGTTTTCTGCGCGCCCGCCAATCACCTCTATTGCGGCGGATGCGCCGGATGGGAGGTTGGAATCAATGGTTTCATTCAATCGGGCGATGGCATGGACGAGCGATGAGTTGGATGATGTGTCGAGTGTCGGGTAGACCGCTGTCACTGTGCCGGTAAAGATGTCATCGGGAAGGATGTCGAAAATGACTTCGGTCTCATAGCCGACTTGTACGTTTTCCCAATCCTCCGCATCGAAGTACGCGTCGATCGTGTAGGGTTGGTTTAAGTCCGCCACGGTGATGATGGATGATGCGCTGACGTAATCACCAACACTTGCAGTGAGGTCGGTCACTGTCCCAGCGATGGGAGAGATCAATTGAGTCGCCCTCAGATTCTCGTCCGCGCTTTGAAGCGCCGTTCGTGCCTCCACCAGTGATGTCAGGCTGGAGCCGGGGACATCCTCCGGTAGAGCCTCGCCATTCAACAGGTCGAGGTAGGCTTGCGTTTCCTTCTGGTTTTCAATGGCTAGCTCATATGTGGCGCGGGCGGCGGCAATCTGTGCTTCAGATGGCGCTACGACTTCTCTATATGTTTCTTCAGTATTTCTGTCTTTGTCAATGTCTTCCGTGTCGGTGATGGTATAGGTGAAGGTGGCGGGAATATATTCATTGATGTACTTCAACTGCGCCGCCTGGAGATTGGTCTGTGCACGGTTGAGAGCCGCAGTGGCTTCGTCAATTTTTTGTTTCTGTTCGTCGGTGGGATTCGTACCTCCTTCAGACTGTGCCGCGCTGAGGGTTTCTCCCGTTTCTTTTACCTTGCCTTCCCAATAAAGAACATCGGAGCTGATAAGATATTTCAATGACTCATAGGCGTTGGTGATCTCGACCTCCGCTTCAGCGACCGCCTGTTGCGCCTGGGCAATGGATGCAGGCGTAGTCAGATCGGCAAGATTGCGCTTCGCCTGCTCATATGCCGCCTTGATTTCGGTATCGTCTATTTGACCGATGACCTGCCCAGCCTCAACGACATCACCAATCTTGACGTTTAACTCTGTGACCTGTCCGCTTGTGCCGAAACCAAAACTGATCTGGTTTGACGGCGCAAGCGTCCCTGTGCCGCTGGCATACAGCACGATGCTTCCACGAAAAGCTGTCGCGGTTTGCACCGGGGTTTCCGTGGGGACGCTGGCTTGTGCGGAGTCGATGTAATACCAGGTCGCGCCTCCGGCAATTGCCAAAATGACGACTCCCACAAGAAGCCAGCGAATTTTCTTAGAAGCAATGATGTTTTTCTTCATAGCATTTCCTTTTTGCTCTTTTCTGTCACATATATTGTTTTTACCGCCAAGCACGCTAAGATCGCCAAGTGTTTAAAAGATTTTCTTTGCGTACTTTGCGAGCTTCGCGGTGATAATTATCTTGTCTTAACCAAGCCGGTTGAAACAACCTCTCCAGCGTTCAATCCGGAAATGATTTCTGCTTTGGTCAGGTCCTGTAACCCGACCTCGACCACACGTAATCGAAGTTTTCCGTTTTCCATGACGAACAAGGCATATTTGCCTTCACCAAACTCATGCAGTGCTTCGATGGGGACAAGCACAGCGTTCTCAGTCTGCCCGCCGATCACATCAACGGAGGCGGCTGAACCGGATGGAAGTTGGTAGGTTTGAATGTCGTTCAAACGGGCGGTGAAATGTACAAGTGCTGAATTCGATAATGAAGTATCGAGTGTGGGATAAACATTTGTCACGGTTCCCTTGAAAACCAGGTCAGGGATAATATCGAAACTCATGTCCACTTCATATCCAGCCTGTATCTGTCCCCAGTCTTCCGCGTCGAGATAGGTATCGAGCGAATAGGGCTGGTCAAGGTTTGAGATCGTGACGACTGCACTTCCATCTACAAGGTCGCCAATGTTGATATCCAGGGCGGTTACGTCTCCACTGATGGGGGCGATGAGTTGTGTGGCTTTCAAGTTGTATTCAGCGGTTTCAAGCGCATGTTTGGTTTTGATGTAAGTGACCAGGTTCGCGCCAGTGGCTCCCTCAGGAATATCTGCGCCAGTCAACACATCGAGATAGGCTTGTGCCTCGGCGACCGACCCTTTTGCTGACTCGTAATCTGCGCGCGCGATACCGATCTCGCCCTCGGTCGGTGGGTAGATCAGGACTGTTTTCTCGCCAGTAGTTTCGTCCACAATTTTGACCACTTCAGTTCTGGTGCCACGCGGAGTCTTTGTCGTGCGATACTGTGTAAAAGTGGACGGGACATATTCGGATTTATATACTTCTTGAAAGTAAGTTAATGAATCCTGTGCATATTTCAGGGATTTTTCAGCTTCAGTCACTTTTTGTTTGGCAGCATCTGATGTGTCAGTCTGGTTCGCGGATTGTGCATCGGCGAGAATTTGCTCGCGTTGCGCGATCTTTTCTTCCCAATACAAAACTTCCGGGCTGATCAGATATACAAGCGCCTGCTTTGCAGTCACAAAATCAGATTGGGCATTCGCCAAAGTTTGCTTGGCAGTGGCGATTGCAATAGCGGAGGTCAGTTTGTCCATGGCAACTTGAGCTTGTGCGAGATCGATCTTTGCCTGGGTGTCATCAAGTTGTGCAAGAACCTGACCCGCTTTCACCTGATCGCCAACCTTGACATTGATCTCGCTGACCGGCCCACTGCTGTTGAAACCGAAATTGGATTCAGCCGCCGGACTCACTGTCCCTGAGCCGCTGGCAAATAGGACCAAGTCACCAGTTATCGCCTTGGTTGTTTGAAGCGAGCTTCCAGTCGTCACGCTTGTCGTTTTTGAGGAGGTGAGTCGCAGGTATACATATCCGCCTGCGCCGATCAATATCGCCAGTGCGATAACGATTGCCACACGTCTGCTGGATGTTTTTGAGAGAAAATTTAATTTCCGAGTTGTTGTCATAAAGCGCCATTCATTACGGGTTGACCGTCGCATTCGTCAGCACGACGTCGCTGGTTTGCAAGCCTGATTTGATCTCGGCATTTAGAATATCCTGCAATCCGATCTCAACTTCCTGCTCTACTGGTTTGCCGTTCCGCAGTAGGTAAACAATATATTTGCCGGGTTCCACTTCCTTCAACGCAGAGGTTGGCGCAAGGATTGCACCCAACGCCGTGCCGCCGGTAATATCAACACTGGCAGTTGCGCCAGCAGGCAGGTCTACATTTACCTTGTCATCCAACTGCACGAGGATGTGCACCAAAGATGTACCGGACGAAGCATCTAGTGTTGGGTAAACTCGAATTATTTCTCCGGCATAGCTTTGATCGGGAAGTAGATCGAATCCCACAGTGGCTTTGTATCCGATTTTTGCTTTGTCCCAATCAGTTTCATCGAGATAGGCATCGATCGTATAAGGCTGGGTTAAATTTGATAGAGTAATAACCGCCGCTGTCCCCACATTATCTCCAGCATTCAAAGTGATGGATGTCACTATCCCGCTGATCGGTGCAGTCAGTTCGGTTGCATCCAAATTTGCCTTGGCTTGATCGAATGCGATCTTTGCCTCTGTAATGGCTGCAATGCTGCTGGCTGGGACCTGGTCCGTTGTTTTATTGCCTTTCAACACGTCCAGATAATTTTGTGCGTCACTAAAGTTCGCTTTCGCCAGTTCGTATGCCGCGCGTGCGACAGAAATCTCAACATCGGTTGGGGCGAATAGCTGCCTGCGGATGGTGACACCATTACTGTTGCGCACCGGATAGATGAACATTTGCAGAACATATTTGCCGGAGTAATTGTTCTTTGCCTGGGCGAGAATAAATTCCGCTGTGGCAAAAGCCTTTTCTGCATCTGCAACTTTTTGTTTGTTCCCCTGCGAGGCATCCTGCTCTGCCGCAGTTTTTGCCAGTTGCAACGCCTGTTGCGCGTTGGCAAATTTTTCCTCCGCGATCAACAGGTCGGGTCCGATCAGGTATTGATATTTATCTTTGGCATTCGCCAGACTTTCTTTTGTATCCTGCACGGCTTGTTCTGCTACTGCGATTGCAGAGGGGGCTGACAGTGCGTCAAGATTTGCTTCAGCTTGCTTGTATTCCAATTCGAGATTCTTGTTTTCCAGGCGCGCCAATACCTGCCCGGCTTCCACTTTTTCTCCCAGGGGGGTGAGTACTGCGCTCACTGTTCCGCGATTCTTGAATCCAAATGAGACTTCCTCGTTGGGGATCAGTGTGCCGAGGCCTGTTGCGGAGAGGATGATATCGCCAGTGCCGATGGTTGTCGTTTCGAGTGGGGGCACAGTGTTGTTGCTGGATTGCGACTTAATGTAATAGTAATAGCCTGTCCCGCTCAATACAATTACCAAAGCAATGATGGTAAAGACCATCCGCCTACTTTTTGATGCACGTTTCGATGATTGTTTGCTCACTACATGATCCTTTTGAACTATTTCGCTACCACGATGGCGCCCGCTTCAAGCCCAGATTTGATCTCGGCATAGGTTTCATTTTGCAATCCGATTTCGACTTCCTGTTCCGATTGTTTTCCGTTTTGGATGACTGTGACGGCATATTTGCCACTCTCGGTCTTATGGATTGCATTGACTGGGACCAGCACAACATTATTCGCTTCGCCTCCAACCACAGCGACACTTGCTCCTGTTCCTGCGGGCAGATCCTGGCTGATGCTTTGATCCAGTTGCACAAGGATGTGCACGAGTGACGAATTGTTTGACGATACCAATTCCGGGTAGACAGTTGTCACCGTGCCGGGGAAGGTCTGGTTGGTCAGTAAATTAAAAGTGACATTCACTTTATTCCCAACCTTTGCCACGCCCCAATCGGACTGGTCGATGTAAGCGTCCACTATATAGGGCTGACTCAATTGTGATATTGTGACTGCCGAGGCATTGTTGCCTTGTTCACCGATATTTACAACAAGCGCGGTGACCGTTCCGCTGATGGGAGCGATTAATTTGGTTGCTTCCAGCGCGAACTGGGCATTTTTTAATGCAAGTTGCGCATCGTAAAGATCGTTTAATTTTCCGCCGGTTGCACCTTCAGGGATTGTTCCCGTGTTCATTGCCTCAAGATACGCTTCGCCGTTTTTGATCGTCTCTTTTGCTTGAGCTAAATCGTTCCGCGCCTTCGCAATATCAGCAGTGGATGGTCTATCAATTTCAGGAAGGACCTCTCCCGTATAAGGATCGATATATGTTACAACAACCTGCGTACGACCTTGACTTTCGTATTGAGTAAAGTTCTCCGGCAGATATACGTTCTCGTAATATGACCAGGCTTGAGTTAGCTTTTCCTTCAGATAGGTGACTGCGGCTTCACCTTCCTTTATTTTTTGATTAGCGAAATCTGATGGCTTAGCCTTTGCCTCACTTTGTGCTTCGGCGAGTCTCTGCTCAGCGGTTGCGAGATTTTCTTCAGCATCTATCACTTCCGGGCTGAGCAAATATCCAAGCCACGCCCTCGCTGAGGCTTCAGTATCTTTTGCAGTTGCAATTTCTTTTTGAACGGTAGCGATGGATGCGGCTGAATGAAGCTCTTGCAGAGCCGGCTGTGCCTCAATATATTTCATTTGAACAAGGGTGTCATCAAGTTGAGCTATTACCTGTCCAGCCTCAACTTGATCGCCAATCTTTACAAAAACCTGAGTAACCTGTCCGCTGGTTTCAAAGCCAAAAGTCGCATCTGTCTGGGCGATCAATGTCCCCGTACCGGTGGCTGATAAAACTAAATTTCCACGTTGCGCAAGGGCTGTTTGCACGCCCGTTACATTGGTAGTCTGGGTTGCCAGAAAAACTTTGGAATAATATGTATAGCCTCCCGTGGCGATGAGGATTACTAGTGCGGTTGTGATCCAAATCATCTTCCCCTTGGGTATTGTAATAAGTTTGCTTATTTTGGATGCCACTTATGGAACACCTTTCCGTTAACACTATCTTGTTTGCCCAAAGTATAGTAAAAGACTATGGGGATACAGTCGTGAAATTATGAAGACATTATGTGGGTTTCTGTACTGGCAAATAAACAAGTGCTCCTCTTTTACGCGCTGAACATCCTTTACCACAGAATTCACGGCAGATACAGACCACAATGAAAAATTCATTCACTGGTTTTTAGACATCCTATCTTCAATTTCAATTTAAACCTTGATTGTCCTATATTTTTACTTTACAATAGTGGTCAACAAATTTGCAGGTCCTGAGTGAGGTCAAATCGTAATGAGCGAGAAAAACATCCAGCAGGTACTTGAAATCGAAAAGCAGGCGCAGGAAATCCATGATACAGCCGTTAAGGAAGCCCAACAGCTGCCGATCATAGCCGAGCAGGAATCCCAGGCGATCATCTCGAAGGCGAAGGCCGAGGCCGAGGCCGAGGCGCGCAAGATCGTCGCTGCTGCTCAATCGGAAGATGAGTCAAAGAAGATCCTGACTGACGTGGATGCGAAAAAGAGCGAGCTTGAGACTCTGGCGAAAGCCAACTTTAACAAAGCCGTGGCATACGTCCTTGAGCGCGTGATTGGCAGGGTGTAAACCATGGCTGGCGTTTCAAGCTATGCCGCGATCAGCGCGCGGGTGCGGGCAATGTCGGCGGGTTTGCTCTTCCCCCAAGATATCGTCCGGTTGAGTGATACACCGGACTTTTCGTCCCTGTTTATCGCCCTTAAAGGCACCACGTATGGTCCGTTCCTTGATGGACTCAAGGATAAGGATATTAACCCCCGTAAAACCGTCGTACAGATCAAGAGCAAGGTGGCGAAGTCGTATTATAGCGTCGTTCAAATGTCGCCGGTCGAGACGCGTCCTCTTGTCAAGCAGTTATACCGATATTTTGAACTTGGGAATTTAAAAGCCGTTCTGCGCTCGATTGTAGCGGTCCAGCGTTCTGCTGAGACCACCTCATGGGACCGCGTGCGCGATGTGTTGTTCCCATTGGGTGCAGATACTGTGATCCCTGCCCAGGCGATGGTCGAATCGGGCAATATCGCTGCGGCGGTGGATCTGTTGAATGGCACGCCGTATGAGGAAGCGCTGGCCTTCGCCATGAAGCGCTACTCGACAGAACAGAATCTCTTCCCGCTCGAAGTGGCGCTGGACTTGAGCTATTGGCGTCGTCTGTGGGCGGAAGCGAAGAAACTGACCGGCGCTGACCGCGAACATGGCGTGAAGATCATCGGTTCGCTGGTCGATATGAACAACCTGATGTGGGCGGTCCGTTATAAGGTGTACCACAAACTTTCTGAAGAGGAAGTGATCAACTACACTCTGCCGTTTGGATACCGTGTGCAGGATTCAGACATCCGTGCCATCGCCGCCGGCGCAGATATTGCCTCGACGGTCTCGCGTTTATATCCGGGCATTCCCGATGTGAATGCCATGTTGGAAGACCCGAAGACTGGTCTGCCCAAGCTGGAGGTCATTCTCAAACGTGCTCTGCTGAAGCGCTGCCTGGCCGCGTTCGTAGGGAGCCCGTTCCATATTGGCATCCCGCTGGCGTTCCTTGTGATGAGTGACCTGGAAGCTCAGGATTTGATCGTGCTGGTGGAGGCGAAATCCACCAACCTGGCCGAAGATGTATATCGTCCGTTCCTGTTAAAGCCGAGCCTGCTGAACTAAGAGAAATCACACTTTGCTGTGCACATGGAGATAAAATGTTTTTTCCGAGAGCAATGACAGAAGTTGAACTGATCGTCCCAGCCAAGGATCTGGTGGCTGTGACAAAGGCGCTGGGAAACCGCGGTAATTTCCAGCAGATCGACAGCACCTATTTGGGGCTGGAAAATTTAGGACCAAGCACCTGGCAGGATACCTCGGCCAGCTACTCGGCACTCGAACGCCGTATTCAGGTACTTGGGCAAAACTTGAATGTATCTGAAGAATATTCGGGCTCGCCAAAAGCAGATTCCGATGTGGATCTAGACGTCTTGCAGGCGGGGGTTGAGCAGATTGAAGCGAGCGTGAAAGACACTGTTGATCAGATGTCTGCGGAAAAGAAAGGGCTTGAACAGTTGGAGAGCCAGCTTCAGCAATTGCTGCCCATCGCGGATTTGGATTACGAGATCGGTGCGTTGCGCAAATCGAAGTATCTGCACTCGATTACAGGCGTTATACAAAAGGATAACCTGACTAGGTTGGTGAATAATGCTGGATTGTCCAGAGTCCCGTATACCATCTTCACATTGCGTGATGATGCCAAGAAACCCCTCGTGTGGCTGCTTGGACCTCGTAGCAACGCTGATGTGCTTGAGCGTGCTGCCCGAAGCGCCTTCCTCACGCCCCTGGTTTTGCCCGATGAATTGAACGGTACTCCTGCAGAAGCTGTAAAGGAAATCACTGCCGCGATCGATGCCTCAAAAAAGAAAATTTCAGAACTGGAACGTGCCGTTGCCAACTTGGCAGACACCCACAAGCAGCAATTGCACGAATTGTGGCGTGATGTTCACGCAAACCGTGTCATGGCGGATGCCATTGCCAGGTTTGGGCAACTTCGCCATACGTATATTGTGGTCGGATGGGTCCCTGCGACCGATGTTGACGCTTTGACACAGCAGGTGAAGAAAGTTTCCAAGGAAATTCTCGTGGAGGTCATTCCAGCGGGACGCACTGGGCATAACTCGAACACTCCGGTTGCTCTTGGTAACCCTGGTTTCCTCGGTGCTTTCGAGACACTGGTCAACACCTATGCCCGCCCTCGCTATGAGGAGCTTGACCCCACTTTCTTGATGGCAATTACCTTCCCGTTACTTTATGGCGCTATGTTTGGCGATGTGGGCCATGGTTTGGTACTGGCTCTCATTGGCTGGGTGATATCTAGGAGGGCGAAGTTGGGTGAGCTCTTGATCTGGTGTGGTATAAGCGGCATGTTCTTTGGTTTCCTCTTCGGTAGTATTTTTGGATTTGAAGAAGTATTGCCGCATCATCCAATCTTTGGTCAATTGTTCTGGATGAGCCCAATCCACGATGTGCTGAGTATTCTTCAAGTTGCAATCGGAGCTGGCATTGTACTGTTGATTATTGCGCACCTGGCGAATCTGTATAACGCCGCTCGTGCCCGAGATTGGGGACGTTTCTTCTTTGACTCAAACGGTCTTGCTGGTTTGATGTTGTATCTTTCCTTCCTGGTACTATTAGGAAAGGTTGCAGCCGGTCTGTTTACCGGCGAAAGCTTTTTACCCGAGTTTCTTCTAACGATTGGCCGAATTGACAGTGTTGTGACCATCGCCACCATTCTTTTCTTCGTTGGCTTGTGTTTGGCAACCATCTTTTCTCACCCATTACAGCATTGGATGCACGATGGGCATTTTGTGGTGGAAGGTGGGTGGGGAATGTTCGCAGTCCAATCTGCTGCCGAAGTATTGGAAAAATTCATCAGCATGTTGAGTAATACCTTATCGTATGTACGTGTGGGCGCGTTTGCCATCGTCCATGCTGGTTTTACAGGAGCCGTTTTTGTAATTGCACGGCTGGCAGGTGGCGGAGAAGAAGCGGGTTTTGGTTATTGGGCTGTGGTTGTGCTTGGAAATCTGTTTGTGATTGGTCTTGAAGGGTTTATCGTTACCATTCAAACCATGCGTTTGCACTACTATGAGTTCTTCAGCAAGTTCTTCCTGGGCGGCGGCGCGGAATATCAGCCATTGACCCTTGCAAGTGCGGAAAAGAAATAATTAATTCAAGTAAAACTATATTCAAATCAAGGAGAAGTAAAGATGCTTAAGATAGTTATTGTGACACTGGCGACTCTGATACCCCTTGCTCCGGTTGTAATGTACTTCGTGAGCCTGCGCAATAATAACCCGGTAAAGGCAACGAAGGATTTAGTGTTTGCTTTCAAAAGCTACAATGCGTTTTTGGTCTTGATGGCTTTGGGCGTTGTGGCAGTTTGGTTGATCTCACCTCAGACAGTTCTGGCGGCGGGCGCATTTGCGCAGGAAGCGGCGGCTGATCCGTATGCATCCTTGGCGGCAGGTATCTCGACCGGCCTGGCGGCGCTCGGTGCGGGTGTTGCGGTAAGTGGTACCGGTGCCGCAGCCATCGGCGCGATTGCCGAGAAGCCCGAAGCCCTGGGTCGTTCGCTCATTTTCGTGGGTCTGGCTGAAGGTGTAGCCATCTACGGTTTGCTGATTTCCTTCCTTGTTCTGTTTGGATAGGAACCGCGATGAGAGTCTTGGTGATTGGTCATTCTGATGCTGTGTTGGGGTTTTCACTCGCGGGTGTTGGTGGCCGGGTGGCAACCAATGCTGTGGAGGTAAACCAGGCTTTGGATGATGCGCAGGCTTCCAAGGATGTTGGCATTGTCCTTGTCACTCAAGATGTGGCCGAATTGATCCCGGCCCGCATGGAGCATCTCAAATTGCGGAGCACGATTCCGCTGGTGATTGAGATCCCATCTCGAGACGGCGCTCCCGAAGGGCAAGCTTCGCTTGGCGACATTGTCCTGCGGGCGATTGGCATCAAGTTATAAATCCTGCCTGCGTTCATTCGTTATTGAGCGCAGGAAAATGAGATTGGATAGTCCATTTATGAAAAATGCACCAGAAGATATCGAGATGCTCGCGCGTGCCATCCTTGGCGAAGCGCGCGATGAAGCCGAGCAGTTGCAGGTGGAAGCCAAAGGGAAGGCAGACGCCATTCGCAAGCGCGCGCAGGAACAGGCTGAGTCTGAGCGGAAAATGATCCTCGAGCGCGCCAACCAGGATGCCGAGCGCCTGCGCAGTCAGGCGACCGCTACCGCGCAATTGAAGGGGCGATCCACACAGCTGGAAAATCGCGAAAAGATACTGGACGGCGTTTTCGAAGAAGTGAAGAAACAATTGGACACGGTCAAGAACCGCCCTGATTACGATGCGATTGCAGCCTTGTTGCTGCGCGAAGCATTGACGCAACTACGAGTTCATAAGGCCGAAGTAAAAGCAGATGAATCAACACAAAAAGCCTTGAGGAAGGGCGCGTTGGATGAAATTTCCAAAGAGCTTACGGGTGAGTTTTCCCTGGCTGGAACATTGGAAGAAGGCACAGGGATTGTAGTGGATGCCGTTGACGGCAAGATACACTATGACAACACTTTGGAAACTCGCCTAAGCCGTTTGCAAAACACGCTTCGCTCCTCGGTCTATAAAGTGTTGATGGGAGAAAAGGTATGAGCGAACAAGTAGGCAATCTAATCTGGATCAGTGGTCCGGTAGTTCGTGCCCGTGGATCTCGTCATGTAGGTATGCTTGAACTGGTCGAAGTTGGCGATGAAAGACTCGTCGGTGAAGTAATTGGACTGGATGGCGACATTATCACGGCTCAAGTCTACGAAGAAACATCGGGGATGCAGCCTGGCGCACCGATGTTTGGCACAGGCTTGCCTCTGTCCGTTGAGTTGGGACCGGGATTAATTCAAAGCATTTACGATGGCGTGCAGCGCCCGCTTCCGTTGATTGAAAAAGCCATGGGTTCATTCATCAGCCGCGGCGCTCGTTTTGATCCGATTAGCCGCGAGAAGACATGGAAATATACATCCCAGGTAAAAGTTGGTGATGAGGTCAAAGGCGGTATGATCCTTGGTATTGCCATGGAGACCGATACATTTGAACATCGCGTCATGGTTCACCCCGATGATGCAGGCACAATCACATGGGTTGCCGCAGACGGGGAATATACAGTGACCGAGCCAATTGCCAAACTCAAAACTGGCAAGGAAGAAAAAGAATTGATCATGCTTCAGCGCTGGCCCGTTCGCCGTCCGCGCCCATTTGTTAAACGCCGTCCGGCGAATACCCCATTGATCACCGGTCAACGCGTGTTGGATACATTCTTCCCCATTGCCAAAGGTGGTGCCGCGGGTATTCCGGGTCCGTTTGGTTCGGGCAAAACGGTCACCCAGCACAGCATTGCGAAATGGGCAGATGCCCAAGTCATCGTCTATATTGGATGCGGTGAACGCGGTAATGAAATGACCGAAGTGTTGCAGGAATTCCCGCATCTCGTGGACCCGAGGTCTGGCCGCCCCCTAATGGAACGCACGGTGCTGATTGCAAACACGTCCAACATGCCTGTTGCCGCGCGCGAAGCCAGCATTTACACGGGCATCACCATTGCAGAGTATTACCGCGATATGGGCTATAGTGTCGCGCTTATGGCGGATTCAACTTCTCGTTGGGCTGAGGCGTTACGTGAAGTGTCCGGCCGTCTCGAAGAGATGCCCGCAGAAGAAGGTTACCCTGCTTATTTGGCGGGTCGTCTCGCTGAGTTTTATGAGCGGGCAGGTTATGTGGATAATTTGAACGGCACAGAGGGATCGGTCAGCATCGTAGGCGCGGTATCCCCTCCCGGTGGCGACTTCTCGGAGCCGGTGACACAACATACAAAACGTTTCATCCGTTGTTTCTGGGCGCTGGATAAATCACTGGCTTCCGCCCGTCATTTCCCGTCCATCAACTGGCTGGATAGTTATAGTGAATATGTTGAAGATGTTGCCGATTGGTGGCGCGAAAAGGTTGGCAAAGACTGGCTGGGAATGCGTAACCATGCCATGGAGTTGTTGAGCGAAGAAAGCCGCCTCTCGCAGATCGTCAAACTCGTCGGTCCTGATGCCCTCCCGGATGCGGAGCGGATGGTATTGGAAACATCCCGCCTCATTCGCGAAGGCATTTTGCAGCAGAACGCCATGGACACAGTGGATGCCTATTCATCCATTGAGAAGCAAATTCGCATGCTTGAACTTGTCCTCTATTTCCATGAACGTGGTATGAACATCGTCAAACGCGGCGCCCCGATTTCGTTGATACATGATCTGCCTGTTGTGGATACTTTGATTCGTATGAAATCCGTAGTGTCGAATGAAGAATTAAACAAGTTTGAGGATATTCAAAGTGCAATTGACGAACAAATGAGTCAATTAGATGCGGAGTACAGATGAGCGGAGTAACAGTACAAGGCGGTCAGGAAGTCGTCGGTGTTGGTCGTGTCGAAGGACCGATCATCATCGTTAATGGGGCGGCAAACGTCGGTTATGACGAAGTCGTTGAAATTCAGGATTCAAGAGGACGGCTCCGACGCGGACGTGTGCTTGAAGTTGGAGAAGGCGTGGCGGTTGTGCAAGTGTTCGCCGGTTCCACTGGCTTATCCATTGACGGAACCCGCGTTCGTTTTCTTGGTACCACTCTGCACATGCCAGTCGCTGAGGAAATGCTTGGACGCATCTTCGATGGCTTGGGCAACCCGATTGACGGCGGTCCCCAGCCTCTGACAGATCGTTACGCTGATGTGAATGGCCAGCCGATCAATCCCACCGCGCGTGTTTATCCGCGTGATTATATTCAGACAGGCATTTCATCCATTGATGGATTGAACACGCTCCTGCGCGGCCAGAAACTGCCCCTGTTTTCCGGGGCGGGTATACCGCATGACCAGTTGACGGCACAAATCGTCCGTCAGGCGACTCTTGGCAGGGTGGCTGGCGCGCCGCCGAGCGAAAGCGAACAATTCGCCATTGTGTTTGCTGCGATGGGTGTTAAGAACGATGTGGCAGATTACTTCCGCCGTTCGTTCACCGAAAGTGGAGCATTGACCCGTGTGGCGATGTTCCTCAACCTTGCCGATGATCCTCCGGTGGAGCGTATCGTTACCCCGCGCGCCGCGCTGACCCTCGCCGAACATCTTGCCTACGAGCGCGGAATGCATGTGCTGGTGGTTCTTACCGATATGACCAATTATGGCGAAGCTCTGCGCCAGATTTCGAACGTGCGTGGTGAAGTGCCCAGCCGAAAAGGTTACCCGGGTTATCTATATAGTGACCTCGCATCATTGTACGAACGCACGGGCCGTATTCGCACCAGCGAAGGCTCCATTACGCAGATTCCGATCCTTACGATGCCAAATGACGATATCACACATCCGATGCCTGACCTTACCGGTTACATCACAGAAGGTCAAATTGTGCTCGGGCGTGAGTTAAACTTTGCAGGTATATATCCACCCATTACCGTGTTGCCGAGTCTTTCCCGTTTGATGAAAGACGGCATTGGCAAGGGGCGCACCCGTGAAGATCAGCCGCGTTGGGGTGCACAGTTGTACGCCGCGTATGCCAAGACGCAGGATATCCGTGCATTGGCATCTGTCATTGGTGAAGAGGAATTAAGCGATGTTGACAAACGCTACTTAAAGTTCGGGCGCGCCTTCGAGCGTGAATTTGTCAACCAGGGTTTCACTGAAAACCGCACCATCGAACGCACGCTCGAAATTGGCTGGAAACTCCTCTCCATATTACCAAAGAATGAACTCACTCGCGTAACATTGGACGAGATCGCGCAATATTACAAGAGCGAAGATGCCACAAATTAATGTTCCCCCCACCCGCACGAACCTGATCCGCCTGAAGAAGGACCTGCGCTTCGCGCGTGAAGGCTATGAAATCCTTGACCGCAAGCGCGAGGCGCTTACAGGTGAACTGGTACGTGTGGCAAAGGAAGCCGACGCCGTTCAAAAGGAGGTATGGGCTTTGCTTGAAAGCGCCTACAATGCCATGGAGAAGGCTCGTCTGGTAATGGGTAGCGATCATGTGGAATGGGCAGCGTTGGCCGTCAACAAAACAGTGGATGTCCATCTTAGATTGCGCGGCATCATGGGTGTTGCAATTCCCCAAATCGAAGCAGTCGGCGAGCCGCCGAAACTGCTCTATAGTCCCGGCGATACAGCCGCTGTGTTGGACGAAGCCAGCTCTGCGTTCCGCGAAGTGTTGCTCCGTGTCCCGCAACTTTCGATGCTTACTGCGGCAGTATGGCGCCTGGCAAATGAATTGCGTAAAACCCAGCGCCGTGTAAACGCCCTCCAGCATATCTTTATTCCACAGTATGAAAATACCGTGGCGTTCATTATCAGTTCACTGGAGGAGCGTGAACGAGAAGAGACCTTCCGTTTGAAGTTGCTCAAGACGAAGCTGACGAAGCCAACTGATAATGTTCACCACTATGAACTTGGACAACTCGAATATGGTGGTTGAGGTATGGCGCAGTAATACAATATCCATGTACTAGGAAGGATAATGAATATGAAGATTGGAGTTTTGGGAACAGGGGCAACCGGTCAGACGATCGGTTCAAAACTGGTGGAACTTGGTCATGATGTGATGTTGGGCTCGCGCGATGAAGCCAATCCCCGGGCGGTGGCTTGGGCGCACGAAGAAGGTCACAATGCTTTATACGGCACGTTTATGAATGCGGCTGAATTTGGCGAAATTATTTTCAACTGCACTTTAGGCGCCGCATCATTGGATGCTTTACAACTGGCAGGCGCCAGGAATCTAAAAGGCAAGATTTTGATCGATACTGCAAATCCTTTCGATCGTTCGACGGATACCTGGACACTCACTGTCTGTAATACGGATTCTTTAGGCGAGCAAATTCAACGGGCATTTCCTGATACAAAAGTGATCAAGACATTGAATACTGTCAACACCAATGTGATAGTCGACCCCAATAAGTTAATTGAGAAAACCGCTGTGTTTGTCAGCGGAAATGATATCGAGGCGAAATCCACGGTCGTTCGAATATTGAAGGAATGGTTTGGCTGGCGTGAAGTCATTGATCTGGGTGATATCACCACTTCCCGCAGTGTCGAAATGTACATGATGCTCTGGCATGATCTGAGAAAAGTCATTGCCTCCAAAAGATTCAATATCAAGATCGTAACTGCATAGTGCATTCTTTTTAAAACAAAAAAGACCGTCAGCCGAAATTTCCGCTTGCGGTCTTTTTGTTTGAGGAAACAAATTCTGGAATCCAGATGCCTGCTTCTGAAACCCGGGCAGCTTGCTGCCCGGGTTTCAGAGTCGTTTACATTACAATTATTTTTTCTTATTTGTTTCAAGTGAAAGATCGCGCGGTTCCACCATGCCCCAGCGCGATGCACCTAAATAGAGAATATCCAGGATAAGATCTTCATAACGAATGCCTTCGGCTTTGGCTTGCAGGCATAGATCGCTGTAATCGGGGGTGAGTCCGGGAAGAGTGTTGATCTCAAGCAGACGTGGATTGCCTTCTTCGTCCAACCGTATATCGGTGCGGGAGATATCCAGCGCGTATAACAATTGATGGGCACGCACTGCAAAATATTTAAGTTTCTTTTCGAGTTCTGGTTCCAGAACTGCCGGGCAAATGTAATCGGGTGCGCCTTCTTCCCCCACATCTTTAGATTTCGACTCTTTGCTGTACACCTGCGGTGTGACCGAACGTGTCATATCCAGCTCGAGGATGGGGAAGCGATGGAAGCCGTCTTTCTCATACCATTCAGGATTACGCGAGTATAGTTTGGCGTCCGAGCGCCCAAGAACCCCAACGGTGAACTCACGACCCGGTAAAAATGTTTCCACCAGCGCTGGTTGTTGATAGGTGTTGATGATATACATGGCGCGCTCGCGTAGTTCCTTTTCGTTCTTTACAATGGCTTTTGTGTCC
>Ga0180069_1000008_pt1 | contig 52805 bp, 50 predicted proteins | sample EasRivERM_16_10D_2_FD_121793 | JGI IMG/M metagenome (GOLD analysis project Ga0180069, IMG submission 121793) | Soil microbial communities from meander-bound floodplain in the East River, Colorado, USA - East River metaG ERMLT231B'_16_10D | ecosystem: Environmental > Terrestrial > Soil >...
CATTAAAGGAGCCAGCCAAAGGCCGGCGATTCTGCCTGTGGCTTTGATCTTATTTGCCAACTCGACCATCCCTGAAGGAAATTTTTTTGTGGGCTCCCAGTCTCCGTGTGTGATCTGCCAGCCATCATCGAGTTGGAAGACATCAAATGGTAAATCATCCAGAGCATGGAGTGTGCTCAAAATAATGTGTTCGTTGATCCATTTGTAAAGGCTGTACCAGGAACACCAAACACGCGGGGCCTTGTCAAAGCGGGTCCTGCCAAATTTAGTTTCGAGCAGGGCTGCATACTTTGCAAAGACATCATCTTCCTTGCCGCGGACGATCGCCCATTGGCTTTCGTGATTGTCCTCGTAAAAGGCCTTGAGGGTTGAGCCATCCAATTCAACGCGTCCACTCAGGTCCAATGCGCCGATTAACAAAATGTCATCATCAGCAAGTTCCACTGCGCCAACCCAGGCGCTAACGTGGTTCTTTGCGAACGCATAGGCGAGATCTTCATCCTTGGCGCGGAATTTAGGTGAGCTGATCGGGAAGGGTGGTTCGGCGGGGTCAAGCCAGGTTGTCAGAGTCCAGGATTGCCATCCGTGACGAAAAAAGCGTTTCGGAGGCTGAGGCAGGCGCAGGTGGAGTGAAGAAGCGCTGACGATCTGCGAGTCTGGTGCCTGATCAAGGGAGTCAAGATTTAGGTGTAGAGCTTTCATGGGCGACATTATCCCGCTTAATTTGTTGACGGTCAATTTAATTTGTGGCATAATCCTTAGAGTTACATATCAATCACGAAAATGTATTGAAAGGCGATGAAGAGAACGAGTAAATCTGCCCGAGTGTTGTCAGCGAGCCTGAATTAGTGAGAGCAGGTCAACAAAGCAGGTTGAAAATCATCTCGGAGCTGCAAGCTGAAATCCCAGTAAGCAAGCCGAAGTTGTTCTTCGTTATCAGAACAGGATGATATTGGTCATCCATTGAGTGTCACGCCGATGGCGTGAAATCAGAGTGGTACCGCGTGAGCCTTGCTCTCGTCTCTGTTATGAGATGAGAGTTTTTTTATTTTATGTATGTCATTGCGAAGGCGATGCTCTTTCGCCTGAAGCAATCTTCCCGTGAATGAGGGATTGCTTCGCCTAAGAACGGCTCGCAATGACATGTATTCTGGAGACTAATTATGTTCAAACCCGTATCGTCAAAACTCAACGTGACTTCTTTGGAAGACGGCGTGCTGAAATTTTGGAAACAGCGCGATATTTTCAAGAAGACTGTGGAGCAACGCAAAGGTGGACCGGAGTATGTCTTTTATGAAGGACCGCCGACTGCAAATGGAAAACCTGGCGTGCATCATGTGCTGGCGCGTGCGTTTAAGGATATGTTTCCGCGTTACAAGATCATGCGCGGCTATCATGTCTCGCGCCGCGGTGGCTGGGATACGCATGGCTTGCCGGTCGAGATCGAAGTGGAAAAGCAACTTGGTTTTAACAGCAAACATCAGATCGAAGAATACGGCATTGATAAATTCAATGAGCTTTGCAAGAAGTCCGTTTTTACTTATATTCAGGATTGGGAAAAGCTGACCGACCGTATTGCCTTTTGGGTTGATCTTGAAGATGCCTATGTGACATACACCAATGACTACATAGAGTCGGTTTGGTGGATCCTCAAGAATTTCTGGGATAAGGATCTGCTTTTCAAAGGTTATAAGGTTGTGCCGTATTGCCCGCGTTGTGGCACGCCTCTTTCCGACCATGAGGTTGCTCTCGGTTACGAGGACGCGACCGACCCTTCGGTCTTTGTCCGCATGCCATTGGTTGATAAGCCAGACACTTCGTTGCTGGTGTGGACCACAACTCCATGGACGTTACCGGGTAACGTGGCCGTGGTCGCGCATCCTGATGTGGATTATGTTACGGTCGAGCGCGATAACAATGGCACAAAGGAAAAACTCATCGTTGCCAGGGCGTTGTTGGAAAAAGTGTTTGGCGAAGAGGAAGCCAAAGTGGTTGACTCTTTCAAAGGCAGGAAGCTCAACGGGCTGAAATATCAGCCGCTCTATACGTTCCTGCCGCCCGACAAACCCGCCTACTATGTTGTGATGGGTGATTATGTCACGACCGAGGATGGCACAGGTTTGGTCCATACTGCCCCTGCATTCGGTCAGGAAGACATGGAGACTGGGAAAAAGTATGGTTTGCCCGTGTTGATGACCGTGTTGCCTGATGGCACATTCATCCCTGAGGTCACGCCGTGGCGCGGAGTCTTCGTCAAAGATGCTGATCCGCATATCATCGCAGATCTACAGGCGCGCGGTTTGATGTTCAAGTCTGATGTGATTACACACACGTATCCGTTTTGTTGGCGTTGTCATACCCCGCTTTTGTATTATGCGCGTGATTCCTGGTACATCCGCACGAGCGCTTATCGTGATCGTTTGGTTGCTTTGAACAACACGATCAATTGGGTCCCTGAGCATACGCGGGAAGGTCGTTTCGGGAACTGGCTTTCCAATAACATTGACTGGTCGCTTTCGCGTGAACGCTATTGGGGCACACCGTTGCCAGTTTGGGAATGCGAAAATTGTGACTTCCGCGAGTGTGTGGGCTCAGTCCAGGTATTATCTGAAAAAGCCGGACGCGACTTGAGCGAACTTGACCTGCATCGCCCGTATGTGGACGATGTTCATTGGGCTTGCCCGGATTGCGGCGGCCAGATGACGCGCGTCAAGGATTTGATCGATGTATGGTTCGACTCTGGTTCCATGCCTGTAGCGCAATGGCATTATCCGTTTGAGAATAAGGATAAGTTCGAGTCCCAGTTCCCTGCTGATTACATCTGTGAAGCCGTTGACCAAACGCGCGGCTGGTTCTACACATTGCACGCCATCAGCACTTTGCTCTTCGATGAGGTCTCATTCAAGAATGTCCTCTCGCTTGGTTTGATCCTGGATGGTGAAGGCAAGAAAATGTCCAAGAGCGTCGGCAACATCATTGCTCCGTGGGATGTGCTAAGCGCGCATGGCGCGGACGCCTTCCGCTGGTATCTCTATACGGCGACACCGCCAGGGCAGGAACGTCGCTTCTCTTCCGAATTGGTGGGCGAGGTGATACGTAGTTTCACGCTCACGTTGTGGAACGTATATTCGTTCTTCGTGACCTACGCAAATCTCGACAAGCCCACCGTTACCACCATGCCAATAGCTACCAGTGATCTCGACCGCTGGCTGTTATCCGAACTCAATGTGCTTGTCCGTGATGTGACGGAAGCCTACGAAAATTATGATGTGCCAAACGCGACACGTCCAATCGAAGTGTTCGTGGAAAAAATGTCCACGTGGTATCTGCGACGTTCGCGCCGCCGCTTCTGGAAATCCGAATCGGACTCTGACAAACAAGCCGCCTACTCGACCTTATACACGGCTCTTGTCACCATCTCGAAGCTGCTCGCGCCTGCCATGCCTTTCCTTGCCGACGAGTTGTACCAAAACCTTGTCCGTTCAGTGGATGAGACCGCGGCAGAATCAGTCCATTTGGCTGAGTGGCCCAAGGTCTTGCCAGAGATGATCGATGAATCTCTTAACGGTGATATGGCATTGGTGATGAAGCTCGTCTCGCTCGGGCATTCAGCTCGCCAAAAGGCGAATCGTAAAGTCCGCCAGCCGTTGGCAGAGGTGGCGTTCTCGCTTGGTAATGCAAACGAACGCAAAGCAGTTGAAACCTACGCTGACTTGTTCATGGACGAGTTGAACGTCAAGCGAGTCCGCTTATTGGATGCTGCAACAGAGGCTGTGTCGCATTCGGTCAAGCCGTTGCCGAAACAACTTGGGCAGAAATATGGGAATAAATTCCCTTCGATACAAAAGGCGATTCTTGCGATGAATTCAGAGGATGCCGCGCGTCCATTGTTGGATGGCAAGTCTTTGCGCGTTGGAGTCAACGAGGAGACTTATAATGTATTGCCTGATGAAGTGGAAGTGAAGGCACTTGCAAAAGAAGGTTTTGCAATTGCTGAAGAAGGTCCGTATGTCGCCGCACTTGTCACGGAATTAACACCTGAACTTGTATTGGAAGGGCAGGCGCGTGAATTTGTCCGCCGCGTACAAGACCTCCGCAAGAGCGCTGACCTGGATGTCGCTGACAGGATTGAACTGTTCGTCGAAGCCTCGGCAGGTCTCAGGTCCGCGATCGAAGCGCATAAGGATTACATCACAGCCGAGACGCTCACATCCAATCTTGAGTTTGGGAGTCCGCCCAAGGATGCATCTGTTGTCGAAGATGCATTTGATGGAGAGACAGTCAGGGTGGGGTTGGTCAGGATATAACAATATTGAAAGAGACGCATCGGGAGGTGCGTCTCTTTGCTATAATTGCATCCATATCATATGTGAGGTGTAACATGATGCAGAAACTTCCTCTTTGGGTGCGAAAAGCACTTGCGAACGGGGTCCATCTTTTTACAGCGACCGGGGCAGTGTGGGGCTTTTTGACTCTGCTTGCCATTTGGGAGCAAAACTTCAAGCTGGCGATTGTGTATGTGATCGTGGCGATGTTCGTAGATGGCTTTGATGGGATCTTGGCGCGCTGGCTGGATGTGAAAACCTATGCCAAGGGCATTGATGGCGGTTTGCTCGATAACATTATTGATTATTTGAACTATGTGGTTGTCGCTGCATTGCTCCTGATCAAAGTTCCGGGATTAATGCCATCAGGTTTTGAGATGGCCGCGGCAGTTTCCATTCTGTTGACATCAGGGTTTCAATTCTCCCAGACCGATGCCAAGACTGATGAGCAATCTTATTTCTTCAAGGGGTTCCCCTCCGTCTGGAATTTTCTCGTGATCTACATGATGTTGCTGGGTTTGAATCCCTGGATCAATTTGGCGGCATTGATCATCTGCAATATTCTTATTTTTGTTCCGATTAAATATTTATATCCAACTCGAAACACCCGTTTGCGCAAGTTTACACTTGGCTTCACATATCTTTATGGAGCTCTTGGTGTTTGGGGCCTCTTGCAATATCCTGACGTGCCAGAATGGGTGGTGCCTGTTTCATTTGTATATGTGGCATATTATGCCTTGTTGAGTTTCTTTCCAAACATCGGTATGACAGAATCAGCCTGAGATATGTTTGTCGAAAAGGTCTTTGAAGTTTCGGATGAATTTTTTGAAGCGGTCAAACGACTGGTTCCGCAATTGGGGGTTCACAAGTCAATCCCTACGCGTGAAGAATTGAATTCACTGATAAATTCTGAATCGTCCACACTTTGGATGGCGAGATATCCGGATGAAAATGGCGAAATTGCCGGAGTTCTAACAATAGCTATTTATCGTGTCCCGACCGGTTTGCGGTCCATTGTGGAAGATGTGGTTGTGGATCAAAACTTGCGCCGGCGCGGCATCGCGGAGACGTTGTTACGTTCGGCAATTGAATTTGCACGGAATTCTGGAGCCAATGGGGTAGCGCTTACATCCAATCCGCAACGCGTGGCGGCGAACAGGTTATATCTGTCGATAGGTTTTGAGCGGCGCGAGACGAACTCATACTTTTACAAAATTAAATAAAGAAGGCAGATTCATGAATCTGCCTTCTTTTTCAGCTTACTAAATTTTTGAATTTATTTGTCCTTGCCATTGCCGTTGTTCCCGGTACCATTGTTGCCATTGCCGTTCTTGCCATCATTGCCTCTATTGCCATTACCATTGTTTCCATTCCCTTCGTTGCCATTATTGTCGCCATTGTTCGCATTCTTGCTTTTATCTTTATCCTTGTCGGACATTACGATGCCAAGATTGCCTTTCTTATCTCCATCCAGAACGGCTTTACGGAACTGCCCCCAGTTTTTGGGTGTGGAGCCATCTTCCAGGATAAACTCGCCATAGTTTCCGGTTTCTTTTGCTAAAAGGATTGCACAAAAGAGTTCGGAGGTATCCATCTCGAATTCTTCCTTGAGTTTTTGCGTCAGCCACAGTGCTTGAGCAATCACGCCAAAGCCAGTGCCGCCCTTACAAAGGCCAACACCTACTTCATGCGCCTTCATGATCGTATCGTAATCAACGATATCGGAGAAGAAAGTAGCCAGGGCGTCTCCAACAGGATGTCGATCCGCTTCATTATCGGAGATGACAGTTTTCGGGTCGATTTGAATCGTTAATTCGAATACATCCGGATTAATGACAGGTATTCCACCATTAATATCGGGAATAAGTATGCCGAGATCCAGGGCAGTCTGCTGGCTGATGCGAAAAGACTGAGAATTGCCATTTTCGTCCGATATTTTAACGAGAACAGTTGTAACGGCTGTATTTGCATCTGTTTCAAGCGTAACTTCTGTTACCTTCCCAATCAGAAGGGCAGCTTCACTCACAGGCGCGGCAATGACCGCTCCAACTTGAATACTTAATAATGCAATTGCCAGAACGAATGCTACAAGAATTTTCGAAGTTTTCATTGGTAATCCTTATATGCCTGCTTATCTGGCTTTAGTCATTATCATTCTACTGGTCTCAATGCCTGTTTGCTACTTTCTTGTGTTGCAAATGCATAACAATTCCGCAAGTTGTAAGTGCTATTTTACACTTTCCGTCAGGACTTTTTCGTTTTTCACGGTCTTTTCGTAGGCGCCATGGTAATTTGAGGGCAGGAGTTCTGCCAACCGAATCATCATTTCATCCGCCATTTGCTGACGGATTTCGCGTGTGACTTTAATCCCATCCAATTTCAGTCGAAAAGGTTCTCCCACACGAATATGAAAATCTGTACGCTTGAAACGCGGCAGGTTTTTTAGGAAGTTCTCGCCGCCCCAATGTGCGAGGGGCAAAATATTCGCGCCTGAATGGATGGCGAGCATCACGACACCCGGGTGTGCGCGTTTCAAATTTCCGGTTATGTTCCGCGTGCCCTCCGGTGCGATTCCGAAAATAAAACCATTTTCGAGCGCCTTGATTGCCTTTCGCAATGCGGACGTATCGCCTTCACCGCGTCTGACAGGGATCAATCCCCATAAGTTAAAGAGCCAGTTCAAAAAGGCGTTGTCCCATGCTTCCATCTTGGCCCAGGCGGTAATTGGGCGTGGTTGCAACTGGCCCAAGAACACTGCCGCCTCCAGTTGCCCCGTGTGATTTGAGATCACGATCAACGGACCCCGTGCCGGGATTTTGTGAATATCGGGCGCGTCGATACGGCAGAGGATTTCTGTGGTGATCTTTACGATGAATGCAACAATTTTATAGAGCATGTGTAATACTCATATCTAAATAAATAGCGCAAAAGATTAGCACGAATCCTTTAGCGCTGTGCTGCATGATAATCATCCGGAGTATCCAGATCCGAAAGGATGGTTGGGGTGTCCATGTTCACATAATAAATATCCTTTGCGTGTGCGTTTAGGAAATTGCGCGGAGTTTGGGTTGAGTCCATCTCGATCAATTCATTCCACAAAGAGCTCACCACCAACCACGGATGTCCCCTGCGCATTTGAAAACTTGGAACAACAAGTGGACTCTTCGTCTCCAGGAACGCCTTCATCAATAATCGCACGCTGTTTTCCTGGACTTGAGGCTGGTCGCCAAGCCCGATCATCGCCGCCCCGACACCCCGCTCTAAAAGATCTTGCAATCCACATTGGATTGATGAAAGCATTTCTCCAGTCTTAAATTCTTTGTTGTGCACACTTCGTACCGGGTATCTTTTTTCACATTCCAGGATTACAGCCTCCACCCGTTCGCGCGCTCCGCCTGTAACGACCAGAATATCCTTGATCCCTGCGTTTGAAAAGACCGCGATGACGTGTTCCATGATCGTTGTATCTCCCCATGGCAACAGCATCTTGGGGCTTCCCATCCGTGTTGATTTGCCAGCGGCGAGGATGATGGCTGTAATCATCCCGCACGCTCCGTGAGAGGGCGAATTGAAGCGTGCGGGATCATAACGTCTCGTCTGATATCAGGCGTTGATAATGTTCGGGGGTGTCCACATCCAATAACATGCGGTCATCGTGCCAGGGTAAATATTCCACGCGATGCCTGTGAAAAATCGCCCGCCCGCCGACATCCCCTTCCAGAGTCAATAGATCCGAAAACGCCACGCGATCGAACAAAACAGGATTTGCGCGTCGATCCAATACCATGGGTGCAATAATTGGATAAAGTCTCTGGGCGTGTTTCTCCACCAATGCGTGCAAAATAGAAGTCGTTAATTGCGGCTGGTCAGCGAGCAGGAAAATGGCAGAACCTGCTTTTTCCCTGGATACGGGGTTCGTGAGAATTTTTATTCCTTCTTTGATCGAACTGCTCTGCCCACTTTTCCATTCTTTATTCTTTACGATCTTCACATCCAGATCTTCAACAGCCGCCGCAACCTGTTCGCCGTTTGCACCTGTAACCACAATCACTGGCGAAAGTCCGGCATCCAATGCTGTCATCGCGACGGCGCGAACAAAAGATTGACCCCTCCAATCCAGCAATTGTTTTGGTTTACCATACCGCGTAGATCCTCCAGCCGCAAGAATAATCCCGGCAACGGGTTCGTGCACTGCATGGATTTCCTCGCGCACCAAACTTGAAACAATGACCGAATGAAAATTTTGTAATAAGAAATGTGCCATACCGTGCGCAACCGACTGAAGTTCAGGCGCGTCCGCTTGATTAAGTAAAACAATTTTTCTTGCACCTGGGGGAATATTTTTTTGCCCGCCATCTGGATGTGTTAATACACGCGTCAATGCTTCTGGTGTGATCGTCTCGCCAATCTTCAAACCACTTAATTTGGAAAAGATTTCGGCTCTATGTACAACATCATCGGTCAACGGTTTGCCTAGCCCTGATAGACCAACTAGCTGTACGACCTGTTCAACAAACGATGGAAGCGGCGGTTCATGATCCGCCCAGGCCTTTAAAGGTTTTTGCCGCGAACCATCCGCTTCGATCAATAATGGGATCGAATGATTTTTGCAAAAAATATTTAACCAATCCAGCGTTTGTTCATCAAGCGGTTTTGTTCTTTCCCCGTCAAATGCCCCTGTGATCAAGGTGATGCCTTGTAATTTTGATTCCAAATCTTCAAGCATAGTGGACGGCTCGACAATAAGATGTTTGTCTGCAAGCGGGACCTGCCAGGCGCCAAGATGGGATGATGCAGTCACAACAACAGGTGAGTCTTTGCTCAAAATTTTTGCCAGTTGAAATAGCGCAGTTGTTTTCCCTCCCGCACCAGTGAATGCAATATTGAGAGAAATCGAGGCACGGATCGCTTGATCAATAGGAATCATCATCTCATTGATTATACATCTTCAATATAAACATCTCTAAGGTATAATATTTACGCCGCGTACACAAAACGCGAGTGACATACTATTAAGGCTTTGGAATGGCAAGCGACCCCTTCACTTCATTTGAATACTGGAACGATCTCCAAATCAATCGGCAGGATGTAGAATATCTGCATACATATCTCTTTGAACACGAAACACCGCTCACTACCCACGAACTGGTTGCGGTCTTCGTCAACGAGCGGATTCGTGTAGAGCATCTCGCTGAGCAAAAACGCCGGCAGGCGGGCGGCAAGATATACTTTCCCAAGGATTCTTATAAAATTGATGATGACATTGTACTCCCCGCGTTAAACTGGAAACACGGAAAAGTAACCGCGGCGCGCTCGGGACAAAACCCTGAAATTGGTACGTTCGATGTATTAACTGTGCAACTGGACGATGGCTCCGAGCGACTTTACGCATCGAACTTGGCGCTTCATGCGCTTAACGAACAGCCGGTTTCTGTCGAAGAGACCGGGGTCGAAGCTGACACCATTCTTGGTACACATGGCAATGCGCTTGAAAAGAAAATTGAAGCCACATTTAAATCAGATGATGAACTGGTGCGGATTGCTGGTCGCTGGTTTCCACAGGCCCTGCTGGTAGACGTCAATGTAGGACATCTCAATTTGGCAGAAGCAGTTTTGGACATGTCCGGCGGCGAGCCTCTGCCCACATCTGCATTGCTTAAGGATGTTGCCTTGCCGGATGGGGTTAATCCTAAATTGGCAGAATTCTCCCTGAATTATGCCTTGCAGGATGATAAGCGTTTTGATGAAGTTGGTTCCACTGGGCAGGTGTTGTGGTGTTTACGTCGCCTTGAGCCGGATGCAGTACGCGATGTTTCCCCCTATCTTCGTTATACCGAGATCGAATACGATCACAACGCGCTTGACCCGCAAATGCTCGCGCTGGAAAAGCAGCTCGATGATGAGTTGAGCGAGTTTGATGCAAGTAGTGTCGCGGATGTAAAAGAAGTAACGGTTTCGTTGATCTATCCCCACCTGCGGGCTGGTACATTACCACTTTCGGCGCGTGTCCGTTCGTTATTTCCCACTGCGTATGAATCGCCGCGCGTGCGCTTTACATTAGTTGATGGCAAGACAAAACATAAGATGCCCGGTTGGGTCGTGCGTGAACATGGATATGTATATGGCTTGCGCGATTGGTATAAAGCCAACGACCTGATGCCCGGCAGTCTGGTTCGCATTCGCCGTGGAGAAAACCCCGGCGAGGTGATTGTTGAAGCCCAAACTTATCGCGCCACAAAAGATTGGGTGCGGACCGTCATCGTTGGTGCAGATGGTGGCATCGTTTTTGCGATGTTGAAACAATCCATCTCCGCCGAGTTCAATGATCGCATGGTATTTGCGATACCATCTCTCGAAGCGGTGGATCAACTTTGGACGCAGGGCCATAAAAAAACGTTTGAACAACTGGTTGTGAGTATGATCCGTGAGTTGTCCAAATTGACACCTCAGGGTCATGTGCATGCGCAGGAGTTGTACTCTGCGATCAATATTGTGAGAAGAGTTCCGCCAGCGCCATTGTTTGCTTTGCTGGCGGACAATCCAGAGATCGCGCATGTTGGTGATCTGCATTTTCGTTTGAGTGAGTAGGAGAGTGATATATATGGTGGAAGGCAAACGTCCCAGCCTGGTTAAGCCCAGTGTAAATACGCCATTCCATGTTGACTTTGCATGGTGGCAGAAAAGTGAACGCGATTGGCATGTCTATTTGCGAACTCTATTGTGTGCAGAGCACCAGGAGGCTTTCGCAAATTTTGAGGAAGGCCAGACAATAGATTGGGTCGATCCGGTGACTGCCGAAGTGAAATCTGTGGAAGGTGTGCAGAATACATTGATGATGCATTGTGTGAAACAACCAGGTTTTCTTACAGCCCAAACTGCCCTGGTGGAAGCGGTCTTTCGGCTCTTTCTCACAAATGGAAATATGCCCATGTCATCCAAGGATTTGGGCACGAAGTTAAATCGCTCGCCTGAAACGATCCTGCGAACACTTATTGGTGCCCGGGTGTATAAAGGGATTAGGCCTTACTCTGCTTAATTGTCTCGGTGAAAGGGGGAGTGCTGATTTGCCTTCCTGGTAAGGACGTAATACAATAGCGTTGATTGCCCCTGTAGCTCAATGGACAGAGCGCCAGCCTTCTAAGCTGTCGGTTGTGGGTTCGAGTCCCGCCAGGGGCGCACATATTTGGGGTAGAAAGCACCACCATAACACCAACGGAAATACGACTGAGGTTCAAATCCTGCCCATTACAAAAAGGCACTTTCTGAGTGCCTTTTTGTGTTTATCAAATGGACGCACATTTCCCAGGAGTTGTTTGATATTGCTGCGACAGTATTGACAACCCTAATTGCCGTGATATACTGACATAGACATCATACCACCATACCACAAGGATGATTGTGTATGTACCTGCCCATTCAAACCGAACGTCTTTACGAGCAAATCGTAAGCCAGATTGAGCAACGGATCGAAGCAGGGTCCCTAAAGGTGGGTGATCAACTGCCTTCTGAACGCGAGTTGGCTGAGCAGTTTACAGTCAGCCGTACGGCTGTGCGCGAGGCGGTCAAGGCATTACGTCAAAAAGGTTTGGTGGAGATTAGACCAGGTCGGGGGACATTTATTACCAATGGAACTTCAGATACGATTCGAAATTCTTTAAGTATGTTAATGAAGATCGGGGCAACCAAAGGTTCTGGATTTCTTGTAGAGGTACGCGAAATTCTTGAACCTGAAATTGCCGCGCGGGCCGCAACCCGGATTACAGACGAATACATCACTGCCATGCAGGATGCCGTGAATATCATGGATACAGCGCTGAATAATGTGGATGTATTTGTGGAGGCTGATCTTGATTTCCATCTGGCCCTGGCGGAAGGTACACAGAATCCATACATCCCAATTTTGATGGATTCGATCATTGACCTGCTGCGTGAACAGCGCAAACGTATCGGACTCACGAAGGGCGGACTCAAACGTGGACAGGTTCATCATAAAAAAATTCTGGATGCCGTAACACGCCGTGACCCTCAGGCTGCGCGTCAAGCAATGCAGGATCATTTAAAGCAGGTGCGCGAAGATTCAGAAGCCTCGGCCGCAATCGCGGATTGAGGCTTATTTTTTTGGAGGTTTTGATGGCAAAACTTGGATTCGTTGGACTCGGTGTAATGGGCAGCCGTATAGTCAAGCGTCTTTTAGATGCCGGCTATGAGGTCACCGGCTATAACCGCACGAAATCAAAAGCCCAATGGTTGTTGGATGCGGGCATGAAATGGGCGGATTCACCTCGTGCGGTTGTTAATGCATCCGATGTCTCCTTAAGCATGGTCACAAATACATCCGCATTACAAAGTGTTGCGGATGGTCCCGATGGTTTATTGGCTGGCCTCAAGGCAGGCAAGATACATGTGGATATGAGTACTGTCAGCCCGGCATATAGCCGGGAGTTGGCGCAGCAGGTCGAAGCGCAGGGTGCAGCGATGTTGGACGCGCCCGTATCGGGAAGTGTGGTCACGCTTGAAGAGGGGAAGTTGTCCCTGATGGTGGGGGGTGATCCCGCAGTATTTGAAAAAGTGAAGCCGATCCTTTTGGATATTGGTCCGAAGGTGACCCATGTTGGTAAAAATGGACTGGCTGTCACGATGAAGATCGCGACGAATTTGAGTCTTGCGGTACAGATGATTGCTTTCTGTGAAGGTGTGTTGATCGCCGAAAAGAGCGGTATCAAACGCGAAGTGGCAGTGGAAGTTTTGGCGAACAGCGTGATCGCTTCGCCGATGGTGAAATATCGTGGACCGTTCGTATTGCAGATGCCTGATGAAGCCTGGTTCAATGTGAATATGATGCAAAAGGATATGAACCTTGCGCTCGAACTGGGACGACAATTGGATATTCCCCTGCCAACGACTTCTATTACAAATGAGTTCCTCACGGCAGCGCGCGGGATGGGATTCGAGGAACAGGATTTTGCGGTGATGTTCGACGTGCTGGCGAAAATGTCGGGGGTGAGGCGATGACCGGGAATATGGAATCAGCCACAGGGCGCCGTCTTGAGCGTGTCGAAGAGTCCAAGTCTGAAGCTCAGGATGTCGAGCATTGGCTGCACTTCTACGAACAGATGGTCAAAATCCGTGAGTTCGAGGAGAAGGCGAATGAGTTGTACTTGAAAGCCATCATGCCTGGTCTCACGCATTTATATTCGGGTCAGGAGGCAGTCGCCGTAGGAGTCTGCGAAGCATTAAGACGTGAAGACTACATCACCAGCACACATCGCGGACATGGTCATTGTCTGGCCAAAGGGGCCTCGATTGATTTGATGTTCGCTGAACTATTGGGGAAGGAAGCGGGCTATTGTCGCGGCAAAGGCGGTTCGATGCACATCGCCGACCCCGCTTCGGGAAATCTCGGTGCGAATGCGATCGTGGGCGGAAGTGCAGGGATCGCGACCGGCGCAGCGTTATCTGCTAAGAAGCGCGGCAGTGATCAGGTGGCGGTTTGTTTCTTTGGCGAGGGGGCTTTGGGACAGGGCTTGTTGTATGAAGTGATGAACATGGCTTCGCTATGGACGCTGCCAGTCATATATGTCTGTGAAAACAATCTTTATAACGAATATACACACTACAGTGAAACACTGGCCGGTGAAGTAACCGCCCGTGCAAAAGCGTTCGGTATCCATGCTGAAACGATTGACGGGCAGGATGTGCAGTTGGTGTACGAGACGACCAAACGTCTGGTGGAACGCGCGCGCCGCGGTGCAGGTCCCGCGTTTTTGGAATGTATGACCTATCGCTATTATGGACATCATGTCGGCGACATCAGCCGGACTTATTATCGTTCGAAGGAAGAGGAACAGGAATGGCGTGATACACGCGACCCGTTGAAAATCCTCGCTGATAGACTTGTTGCAGGAAAACTTACCGACCAATCTGTATTGGATCGCATTCAAGCGGAGGTTAGATCTGAAGTGGAAAAAGGGATGCAGTTCGGCATCGACGCGCCTTACCCGGATAAAAGCGAGGTGAATCAACATGTCTACGCCTGAGCGTGAGTTGACTTTTGCTGAGGCGGTGCGTGAGGCGCTGGCGGAAGAAATGCGCCGCGACCCGAATGTTTTCATCATGGGAGAGGATGTGGCTGAGGCTGGCACGCCGTTCAAGGTGCTGTCAGGTTTGGTGGAGGAGTTTGGCAGGGAACGTGTGATGGACACACCCATTTCTGAACCTGGTTTTACAGGCTTGGGTGTTGGCGCGGCGATCACGGGCATGCGACCTGTGATCGATATCATGTTTGGTGACTTTCTCACGCTGACCATGGATCAAATCGTCAACCAAGCCGCGAAGATCCATTACATGTCTGGTGGCAAGATGAATGCGCCGATTGTCTTTCGTACAACCATGGGCGCGACGCGCCGTTCTGCCGCGCAGCACTCACAGAGTTTGCAAGCCTGGGTCAGTCATGTGCCGGGATTAAAGGTGGCCATCCCATCCACGCCGTATGATGCGAAAGGTCTGCTCAAGACAGCCATTCGTGACGACAACCCGGTTGTTTTCATCGAAGACAAGATGATGTTCAAGATGAGAGGACCCGTGCCTGCCGAGGAATACACCATCCCGTTCGGCGTTGCAGATATCAAGCGGGTGGGCGAAGACATTACTTTGGTCGCGACCAGTTCAATGGTCCAGATTGCGCTGGGCGCGGCGGAAAAGTTGAGTCAGATTGGGATTAGCGCCGAGGTGATTGATCCACGCACCACATCGCCGCTTGATAAACAAACGTTCATTGATTCGGCGAAGAAAACTTCACGTGCCATCGTAATTGATGAAGGCTATGAAGCTTATGGCGTCACCGCCGAGATCGCATCCGTGATCGCACATGGCGCCTTTTATTATCTCGATGCGCCTGTCACACGCATGGGCGCGCTGGATGTCCCCATTCCTTTTTCACCGGCACTCGAGGATCTCACGGTGCCGACCGAGGAAACTGTTTTTGAAATGGCAAAATCTCTTTGCAGGAGGAACTGATGGCAATAAAAACATATGGAACCATGGCTGTTGATTGGGAACAACGTATTGATTTTGATCGTTTGCGCCGCGAACGTTTGGACCGCATCAAGAAACTGCTCAAAGAATCTGAAATGGGTGCATTACTGTGCTTCGATATGAACAACGTGCGCTACATTACTGCGACTCATATCGGAACGTGGGCGCAGGATAAGGCGAATCGCTTCACGCTTTTGCCGCAGGACGATGAACCGATCCTTTGGGACTTTGGGTCTGCCGCGAAACACCATCAGCTTTATGCTCCGTGGCTCGGCGAAAAACGTTCGCGTCCTGGCATTTCCATGTTGCGCGGCGCGATGTCCGCCGAAATGGGACGCGCCGAAGATGTGGCAAACAAGATCTGGATGGAGCTCAAGGAGCGTGGTCTCGAGCGAGAACCCGTCGGTGTGGATATTGCTGAGCTGCCAGTGTTGTTTGAACTTCAGAAAAAAGGCTTGAACGTTATTGACGGACAACAGTTAATGTCCGAAGCGCGTCTCATCAAGACAGTGGATGAAATCGCATTACTTACCCACGCTGCCGCGCAAGTGGATGCCGCCTATGACGAGTTATATCGGGCGATGAAGCCAGGCATGCGGGAGAATGAAGCGGTTGGACTTGTGTCCAAAGTTCTCTATGATCTTGGCTCGGAATATGTTGAAGCGGTCAACGCGATTTCGGGTGAACGCTGCAATCCGCATCCGCATGTATTCTCAGATCGTATGTTGCGACCAGGCGACCCTGTTTACTATGACATCCTGCAATCCTATATGGGTTATCGCACTTGCTACTATCGAACCTTCACCATCGGCTATGCATCCTTCGCGATGGTGGATGCGTACAAACGTTGCCGTGATTATCTCGATGCAGCAATTGAACTTGTTCGCCCGGGGCGCACCACGGCTGAGATTGCGTCCGTGTGGCCCAAAGCTGAAGAGTTTGGTTTTCCAAGTGAAGAAGCCGCTTTTGCTTTGCAATATGGACACGGCGTTGGCTTGGCGATCTGGGAAAAACCTGTCATCAGCAGGCTTGTCTCGCTCGATCATCCTCATGAGATTAAACCCGGCATGGTCTTCGCGCTTGAAACCTATTGGCCATCATCTGACGGTTGGAGCGCGGCGCGCATCGAAGAGGAAATTGTTGTTACTGAAACAGGACACGAAGTTATCACGCGCTTCCCTGCCAACGATTTGATGGTCGCGGGTCATCATTATTACACTGCCACAGGTCCGCTCCCGACCACACATACCCACGAACCTGACCCGAACGTACATGTTGCGGAAATGGTCGCGGCGGCACGAGGGTAAATGGCAACGAGCGTAATCATGCCAGCGCTTGAAATGGCGCAGGAAACAGGTGTGCTGGTGAGTTGGCTCAAACGAGCTGGCGAGTCTGTCACCAAAGGCGAGCTGCTCATGGAGATCGAGACCGACAAAGTCACGGTTGAGATCGAAGCGCCTGCTTCCGGTTTTCTCGGCGGCATACTTGCTAAAGAGGGCGATGTTATTCCCGTTGGTCAAACCGTCGCGTGGATTCTTGCGGCAGGTGAACAGCCGCCCGTATCAACTCCTGAATCGCAATCCGGCCGCGCTTCAACTATTGCAAAGCAAACACAATCACACGCTCAAAACATTTCTGTTGAAATTTCGCCTGTTGCGCGCAGAATCGCCGAAGAACATGGGATTGACCTGGCGCTGGTGAGATCAAACGGAAAGCGGATTGAGAAAGCGGATGTGCTTGCATACATCGACGCAACGCCTCCAGCAAAGCTTGAGCCTGCTGCTGTTTCGACAGCCTTTTCATCATCGACGCATCTCACGCCCGCCTCGCCCAAAGCACGCAGACTTGCCTCAGAACGCGGCATCGACATCACTGCTATAAAAGGCTCAGGTCCTGATGGCGCGGTGTTGGTCGAGGATGTGCTCCTTGAGGCGTCAGCTCGTATCGAAACACCCGGCACGGTCTGGCGCGTGATGGCGGAACGCATGACCGCCAGTTGGACAACCGTCCCGCACTTTTATCTCATCCGCGAAGTGGCTGCCAGTAATCTGATCGAATGGCGCACGAGTATCGCATCAAGAATTGAAAAGCAAAATGCTGTCAAACCAACGTACACAGATCTACTTGTAAAACTCGTTGGTTTTACCTTGCGCGAACATCCGCGCGTGAACGCGGCCTGGGCAAATGGCAATATTCAATTCAACAAAGACATAAATGTTGGTATCGCAGTTGTTGTTGAGGATGGTTTGATCGTCCCTGTGATTCGTCATGCAGATGCGGCTTCAATCAGTGAAATCGCGACAAAACGCAAAGATTTGATCGAACGCGCCCAAAACCGCAAACTGCGTCCCGCTGATATTTCGGACGGGACATTCACATTATCCAACCTTGGCATGTACAACGTGGATACATTCAATGCGATTGTCAATACACCTCAAGCCGCCATTCTTGCTGTTGGCAGAATCTCGGAGCGAGTAGTCGCTGTCCACGGGCAACCAGCTGTAAGGTCGATGCTGACCGTATCTTTGTCCTGTGATCATCGCGTTGTGGATGGTGCGCGCGCGGCTCAATTCCTCGACGCTCTGGCAGGTCTGATTGAAAATCCGTTGGGAATGTTGAGTTGAGACGATACGCGATGATTTGGATTGAAATTGGAATCCGTTCGAAGTGAAAGGAGGTGAGCAGGAGACGCACCATAAATTAGATTCAGTTGGATTTGAAATTCAAACCAATATTTGAAAACCAAAGAGGAGAATAGAATGAAATCTAAAATTTCGAAAATGATGATCAGTATTGCTTTAATCAGCCTTCTGATCACAGCCTGCGGCAGTGCAACTCCCACGCAGGCGCCTGTTGCGCCGGCAACTGAAGCACCCGTCGCGACAGAGGCTCCAGCCACTGAAGCGCCTACGACCGCTCCTGAGCCGCCAATAAAAATAGGTGCATCCTTGCCTTTGACGGGCGATTTCTCAGAGCCTGGCACCGCTGCCAAGCTGGGTTACGAGTTGTGGGTGGAACAGGTGAATAACGCCGGCGGTCTGTTGGGACGCCAGGTCGAATTTGTCCTGTACGACAATGCATCTGACCCTGATACGGCGGTCGCTGATTATGAGCGTTTGATCACAGCCGATAAAGTTGATCTGGTTGTGGGCCCCTTCTCCAGCCGTTTGGTTATCCCGACCTCGGAAGTCGCCGCCAAGTATGGTTATGCCTTCCCTGAGCCGGCAGGCGGAGCTCCGGGCGTCTTTGATCGTGGACTAACCAATATATTCTTCTGCCAACCGGCGCCAGGAGCCGATCAGTCAATCCCCTTCGCGAATTATATTCTCAGCCTGCCTGAGGATGTTCGCCCGAAGACCGTTGCTCTTGTAAGCGCAGACGATCCCTTCAACCTTGGCGTGGTTGAAGCTGCTGAAAAATTACTGACCGATGGCGGCCTCACCTCCGTCTTGAAGGAAGTCTATCCTCCCGATACAAAAGATTTCTCTTCCATCGCCGCCAAGGTTGCAGATCTTGATCCTGACTTGATTCTCGGCGGTACGATCTTCGAGGATTCTGTAGGACAAATTCAGGCTTACATCCAGGCTGGCTATCAACCACGCGGGGCCTTCTTTACTACCGGACCATCGCTCCCGAAGGAATTTAGTGAGGCTCTCGGAGCGTCAACTGAAGGTATTTTCTCGGCAATCTCATGGTATGAGGAATCCACAACAGAGACAAACCCCGAATTTGTGGCCGCCTATCATGCCAAGTACGGCGCTGATCCAATCGCGGAAGATTCAGCGAATGCCTTTACCGTGGGCCAGGTGCTCCAGCAGGCTGTTGAGAATACGCAAAGTGTTGATAATGCCAAGTTGATCGAGGAAATGCACAGCGCCACCTTCACAACAGTTGTAGGTCCACTCAAATTTGACGAGGTTGGCAGACCGCAAGGTTCCTTCATGATCCTGCAATGGTTGGGTGGCAAGTTGACTATTGTCTATCCGGATTTCGCCCAACAGGCTCCGCCGGTTTGGCCCAAGCCCGAGTGGTAGAAATTTGATCGAAGATCCTTTCACACTGAGAATGTTTATAAGGTGAGTGAGGAAAAAGTTGGGGCAGATGATTATCATCTGCCCCAACCCACTATGGTAACTACCTGTTACGGAGATTTTATGACGATACCTTCCTCACATCTGTTTATTCAGACCATTATTCTGGGTCTGCTTGTTGGCGGCGTATATGCGTTAATGTCTTCGGGATTAACGCTGATATTCGGTGTAATGCGCGTGATCAATGTTGCGCATGGCGCATTCCTGATCCTGGGAGCTTACTTAACGTATTGGTTATTCCAACTTACTGGGCTTGATCCAATTATTTCGATTGTACTTACCGCCCCTATTTTATTTCTTATCGGCTGGGGCGTTCAACGCTACGTTCTCACCCGTCTTGAGAATCCCGAACGCAGCTCAGTATTGGTTACCTTTGCACTCGCTATAACAATGGAAGGGTTAATGGGCACGTTTTGGAAGACAACGATTCGTTCAGTTAAACCGGAATATGCAGCTGAAGTCATTAAATTTATGACGTATCGCATCCCTGTTACACGCCTGATTGGATTTGGCGCGGCGTTGTTGGTTCTCTTAATTCTTTACATTATTCTTCAGCGAACGAATTTAGGACGGGCCATTCGCGCCACTATTCAGGACCGCAATGCGGCCCAGCTTGTCGGGGTCAATGTCCAGGCAGTTTCAGCTTTGACATTTGGAATCGGGATTGCCACGGCCGCGGTGGGCGGATCACTTTTAAGCATGATTTATAGTTTCAATGCATCCAGTCAAACCGATTGGATCACGCGGGTTCTATCCATCATTGTTTTGGGAGGCATGGGCAGTTTGCCCGGCGCTTTTATTGCCGCGATCATTCTTGGCGTAATGGAACAATTAACTGCAGTGATGGTTACCCTGTACTGGTCGCCCATTGTCTTCTATCTTTTCCTGTTCCTAACCCTGATTGTCCGCCCGCAAGGATTAATGGGTGAAATTGTACGGGAGAAAGCGTAATGAAGAGAATTCTTTTCTCCAATCGTTTTTGGCTTGTTATCATATTGATCATTTTGCTTGTTTTTCCACTTGCTCAGCATTCGCAGTACTATCAACACGTGATGATCATGACGATGATGGCCGCTGTCTTATCTTCCAGTTGGAATATCCTGGGCGGTTACGCAGGCTATACCTCTCTCGGTCATGCGGCCTTCTTTGGTCTCGGTGGTTATCTGGTTGCATTAGCTCATAATTATTTTGGCTGGCACCCATTTATCAGTACATGGTTTCTGGCCATTATCGTTATGGGCATTGCATTGCTTTTGGGTTGGATTTCGTTGCGCACCCACGGCTCGGCGTTTGTGGTTGTGACCATTGCCATGGTCTATATCTTCCGTCTGGTAGCGCTCAATCTTCCCGAGATAACAAACGGTGCCCGCGGACTGACACAGCCCCGTCCAGGCTGGGGCGGCGTGCAATGGTCGCCTGAATTCATCAAGATCCCATTTCACTATATTATGTTGCTCCTGCTGTGCCTGACCATTCTTGTTTCATGGCGCATTCGCCAATCCAAATTTGGGTTGGGATTGATCGCCATCCGTGAAGATGAGGGCAAGGCTGAAGCCGTTGGCATCAACACCATGTTATATAAAGTGCTGGCGTTTGGGATCAGCGCTTACTTTATGGGTGTGGCCGGCGGCATCTATTCCTATTTCTTTACGTACATTGATCCGCAATTCATCTTCGATGTCTTCACCGGTGTGACCATGGTGTTGATCGCAATATTGGGCGGGCGGGGAACGTTATGGGGACCGGTGCTTGGCGCTTTTATTATGGAGCCGTTGGGCAATTGGATCATCGGCGAGTTCGGCGGTACCCAGATCCACCTGACTATATTTGGCGGAATCCTGCTCATGGTAATGTTGTTCATGCCACAGGGTATTCTGCCGACCTTGTCGAATGTTATCAATCAACGCCATAAAGCCCGTATGGCAAAAGTTGTAGCTTAACGAGGATATTCCATGCTTGCAGTGAATCAAATTTCCAAAGCTTTTGGTGGAATTAATGCAGTGGATGGGTGTTCAATGAGAGTGGAACGCGGCTCGATCACCGGTTTGATCGGACCGAATGGATCGGGGAAAACCACCTTGTTCAACATGATCACTGGTTTCTATCAACCCGATGGCGGCACTATATTGTTTAATGATCGCGCCATTCATAACCTTCTGCCCAGTCAAATTTGTCATCGCGGGATCGGTCGCACGTTCCAGATCACGCGGCTTTTTTGGAAAATGACGGTACTTGAAAATATGATCGTGCCGGTCCGTCACACAGGCTGGCGGACGCTGTTCAGTCAGGGTGTAAAAAAGCATGAAGAAGAACGCGCCATGGAATTATTGGATCTGGTGGGGCTGACTCAATTTCGGGATGATGAAGCGCACAAACTCTCCTTCGGTCAACAAAAATTGGTGGAATTTGCCGCCATCCTGATGTCTGACCCGGACCTGATTTTGCTCGATGAACCGGCTGGCGGCGTGAACCCGGTCATGATCGAAAAGATCATGCAGCTCGTGGATGATTTGAACCAACAGGGCAAGACCTTCCTTGTGGTTGAACACAACATGCGTCTGGTGATGGAATTATGCCAGCATATTATTGTGCTTGATCACGGACAGAAAATTGCTGAGGGCGAACCTTCCGCGATCCAAAACGACCCGCTCGTTTTGGAAGCCTATCTTGGGAGTACAGAACATGCTGGTGCTTGAGAATGTAATCGCGGGGTATATCCCCGGTGTCGATATATTGCAGGGGGTCAACCTGCATGTGGAGCAGGGCGAAATGGTTTGTCTGGTCGGTCCGAATGGTGCGGGCAAATCCACGGTCATGCGCACCATATCAGGCTTGCTTCATCCGAAATCCGGAAGCGTTAAATTCAACGGCAAGGAGATCAGTAATTTGCGGCCTGACCAAATTCTTGCAGAAGGCATTGCGCAAGTGCCTCAGGGGCATAGCGTTTTCCCCAAAATGACCATTCACGAAAATCTCTTAATGGGCGCATACACTGTCAAAGATCGGTCCTTGATTCCAACCCGTCTCGAAAAAGTCTACAGCTTCTTCCCGTTCCTAAAGGAACGCACGCGCGAGAAAGCCGGTAATCTTTCCGGTGGCCAGCAAAAAATTCTGGAGATGGGTCGCGCGCTGATGCTTGAACCACCGCTCATGATGTTGGATGAACCATCACTCGGGCTCGCACCCAAGACAATGGCCAGTCTCTTTGCTACCGTCAAAGATCTCAATAACACTGGCCTCACGATCCTTATGGTGGAACAAAATGCGCGTCAGGGGTTGGCAGCTTCGCATCGCGGTTATGTGCTTGAGCTGGGCAGGGAAAAATTCGAAGGCACTGCGCAGGAACTTTTGGACAGCCCTGAGATGGCAAAACTCTATCTTGGTGGATCAACACAGGACGGCGGATATTATCGACGAAAGGTCAGAACCTCATGAGCGACGAAGTCCGCCTTGCGCGTCTTTCCCAGCCGGAAGCTGAATCTCGTTTAAAGGGCAGTCGCCTCGCTGTGATGGCGCCGGGCAGCATCGAACAGCACGGACCTCACCTGCCACTTGGCACGGATGCCTTTGCTGCGGATGCGCTTGCAGAAGAGGTTGCGCGCAAGCTGAACAGCATACTTGTACCGCTTCCGCTGGTTGGCGTGTCACCCTATCATCTCAGTTGGGCGGGAAGTTTATCGTTGCAGCCGCAGACCATGATCGCCGTGATCGAGGATATTTGCGAATGTCTCGCAAATCATGGCGTGGACAAAATTTTGTTCGTCAACTGGCACGAAGGCAACACGCCGACTCTCCGTTTGGCAGGTGATAGCGTCCAGTGCAAATTCAAGATGCGTGTGGTCATTGCCGAGTCGCATATCATCACGAATAAACTTTTCGGCGAACGCGCCCAGTTGACCCACGCAGGCAACATGGAAACTGCTGCGGTGTTGATGCACGATCCGTCGCTGGTGGATTTGTCCAGGGCCACGAATCCAACTTCACACGAAGCAGGAGACGAGGGTCACGCGGTCTTTCGTCAGCGCGATGTGTTTCCCATCCTGCGTGATTTTCATGAAGTCGCGGAGACAGGTTGGTATGGCAAACCTGAAGAAGCGACGCTCGAACTGGCGAATGAGATTCGCTCAAAGGTGTCAGATTACATCGTTGAACGGGCGCAGGTCGAATTTGCGCGTGAACGCGGAGGCTATATCTAATGAGCGACATTCCCGCCACCATGCGCGCGGCTGTTACGCGCGATTGGAACGATATCCACATTGAAGATGTGCCGGTGCCTGCATTGGAACAGGGCGAAGTGCTGGTGCGGGTCGGCGCGTGCGGCATCTGCGGTACAGATTTGAAAATCGTGTCGGGCGTGTATAAAGGTTCGTGGCCTCCCGCATTGCCGTTCATTCAAGGACATGAATGGGCTGGCACGGTTGCAGCGCTTGGCGAGGGCGTGACGGGCTTGCAAGTGGGCGACCGCGTTGCCGCCGAAAATCATAAAGGTTGTGGCACATGCGCCAACTGCCGCCGCGGACGTTATAACTTGTGCGAAGTCGCGCGCTCGAAAGGCAAAGCCTATAAACTATACGGGCATTCGGCACAGGGCGCGTTCGCAGAGTATGCCGCGCGGCCTGCGGGCTTGTTGCATAAACTGCCTGATACCGTTTCATTTGAAGAAGGCACAATCGTCAATCAAGGCGCGTTGGGTCTGCATGCCATTCGTCGCAGTCGAATTGAGCCCGGTGATACGGTTGCAGTGATCGGACCCGGCCTGGTTGGGCTGATCACTGTGCAATTGGCGAAGGCAGTCGGTGCAACGCGCGTCATCATCGTGGGGCGCGGACCGCGCCTCGACTTAGCCAAGGAACTCGGCGCAGACGTTGTGGTGGATATTTCAAAAACGGATACCGTTGAAGGCATTCGTTCGCTGACCGACGGCCGCGGCGCGGATTGCGCCTTTGAATGTGCAGGCGCGCCCGAAGCGGTCGTGGCTTCGATCAATTCCGTCAAACGCGGTGGGCGTGTTGCGCTGGTGGGTCTCACGGGTAACAAGAAGGTTTCATTTAACACGGACCGCATCGCTCTCGATGAAGTGGATGTGTTCGGCGTGCGCTCCAGCCCCAACGCCTATCCCGAGTTGATCAATTTGATCGCGGCTGGGAAAGTCAATGTAAAGAAACTGATCTCGCGCACCTATCCATTGGAGCAGATCAGCGCGGCCTTTGATGCCTTCCGCAAACGCGCAGGTGGCGCGATAAGAATGGTGATTCAAATATGAGGCATGGCGGCGATGTTCTGGTCGAGATGCTGATCGGTTATGGTGTCCCGGCGGTGTTTGGATTGGCGGGTGGACAAACGCTGCCGTTGTATGATGCGATCCGTTCGCGCGCTCCGCAGATCAAACATATCCCCATGCGTGATGAACGTAACGCCGCCTACGCCGCCGACGGTTACGCTCGCATCTCTGGTCGCGTCGGCGTATGTGATGCGACTGTTGGACCAGGCGCGCTCAAGTTCACCTCCGGTCTTGCTGAAGCCTATAACTCGTCCATCCCGATCGTTGCCTTGCTAAGCGATATGCCCAGTGATTGGCTCGCTGTGCGTTATCGCGGTGGCGGCAATCAACTCGTCGATCAGATGTCGATGCTCGCGCCGTTATGCAAATGGACAGGCCGCCTGCCTGCGTCTCACAAACTTCCTGAATTGGTTCAGCGCGCGTTTCAAATCTCGACGTCGGGACGACCAGGTCCGGTGGCAATTGAATTGCCCGAAGATATCTTCAAAGCGACGTATGATGTGACGACTCCGACTGTCGACTCACGTTGTGGAAGTGTGCCTGCGTATCGCTTCGCGCCTGACCCTGAAGCTGTTCGGGTTGCAATGGGCTTGCTCCAAGCTGCGACTCGCCCCGTGATGATCGTCGGTGGAGGAGCGAGGCTTTCGAATGCGGGCGAGCAGGTATCGGCTGTGGCTGAAGCGCTGGCAATTCCCGTGGCGTCAACTCTTTCTGGCAAAGGCGTGCTTCCAGAGAATCATCCACTGTCGTTGGGAGTCATCGGCTCGCTTGGCGGATCATCTGTTGCTCAAAAGTTTGTCGAAGAAGCGGATGTCATTCTCGCAGTCGGATTTAAATTTGGGCAGAACCCCACCTTCAAATGGACTCTGCCGAAACAGGGTCAGCGCATCATTCAACTTGATATTGATGGCGCAGAACTCGGCAAAGTATTTCCTGTTGAGGTGGGTCTGATCGCTGATGCGCGTGAAGGGCTTGCAGCTTTGCACGCGGCATGTACAACTTCGCATTCAATGGATATAGTTGTAAAACGAATTGCGGAACATAAAACAAAATGGCTGGAGCAAATTAAAAACGAAGCTGGTGAAGCCAAGCCGATCAAGCCTCAGCAAATTGCCTTGTTATTAAATGAATTGTGTGACGAGGATACGATCCTGGTCTGCGATGCGAGCTTTGCAAGTGGCTGGGGTAGCATGTATTTCGAAGCGCGCGCAAATCGACGGACGATCTTTCCACGCGGCATGGGCGGCTTGGGCTGGGGCTTGCCTGCCGCGATCGGCGTACAGGTTGCGCGACCGAAATCAAGAGTCGTTGTGCTGGCCGGCGATGGCGCGATGACGTATTCGCTGGGCGAACTTGCAACCTTGGTTCAACAAAACATGAACGTCACAGTTGTTGTGATGAATAACAGCGCAATGGGTTGGATCAAATGGGAGCAGGCGGTGTTCTGGGATGGCAAATTTATTTCTACAGATTTAAGCGATGTGAATTTTGCGACCGTGGCGCAAGGGCTGGGTTTGCATGGCGTGAATGTTGGTGAACCATCTGATTTGCGCGATGCGCTTGCAAAAGCATTGACATCTGATGGTCCAACGCTCGTCGATGTGCGCACGGCAGTGAATGAAGCCGCTGTACCGAAATTCACCGAATCTGCGAAAGCTAGAGAACTAATGAGGGAAAATCCATGAGCGGAGCCTTGTGGGCGCTGGCGGCCGGTGCGGGCTTTGGATTATTCCAATCCATTAATCGCGAAGCTGTGCGCGGTATGGATGTGTATGTTGCCACCTTTGTTCAACTGGTTGTTTCATCCATTGTGTTGATAGTTATTTCACTGTCAACACAGGATATGGGACTTCTGATCAATGCGCCAGTTATCACCATTCTCTATTTTGCCATAGCGGGATTCTTTCACTTCCTCATTGGCTGGACGTTTCTCAACGCCAGTCAAAAGAAGGTCGGTGCCGCGCGCACCAGTCCGTTGACGGGGACCACTCCACTTTTTGCGGCGGTTATTGCCGCCATCACATTGCACGAGTTTCCCACCTGGCTGGAATTGGCGGGGATCGGGATCATCGTATTTGGCGCGTATCTCATATCAAAAGAATCGACTGACCCAGCCAATTCAAATGCCAGCTCGCAAACCTGGATCGCGATGCTGAATGCCTCCTGGCTGGGATTGGGTGCGGCTTTCTTTTGGGCGATCAGCCCAATCTTCATTCGGCTGGGTTTACAGGGATTGCCCTCGCCGTTGTTGGGGGTAACGGTTGGTGTGACTGCCAGCGCGCTTGGATATGGATTTGTTTTGTTATGGCAGCGTGAACTTTGGTTTGGCAAGCCCATCACCAATGAAGCCTGGACTTTCAAATTGATCGCGGGTGTGCTGGTTGGTCTTTCCACATGGATGCGCTGGGTTGCATTGGATCTTGCGCCTGTCGCGGTCGTGCTGGCTATTACGATGATCTCAACGCCGCTGGTCATTCTGCTTTCGCCGTTGATCTCAGGCAGACATTTGGAACGCGTTACCAAAATGTTGTGGATGGGAACAGGTTTGATTTTGGGTGGGGCCCTGCTCCTGACCTTTATATAGGACGGAATCATGATCATTGATACGCATGCACACATCATCCTCGCTGAGATTTTGCGGGATACAAAGCCTGCTGAAGAGTGGCGTCCACGCGTGGTGTGGGACGGCGGTAAGCAATTCGTTGAATACGGACCCAAACGCATCGGTTCTGCGATACGCGAGTTTGTCTCGCCTGAAAAGATTTTGGCTGAAATGAAAACATCAGGTGTTGACGCGGTACTGCTCTGCCCATGGGTGTCACTGGTTCGGTATGAGGCAAAGCCCGAAGAATCCCTGGATGCGTGTCAGGTCCAGAATGATGCGCTTGCATCGCTTGTAAAAAAACATCCGCAGCAGGTCGCTGCATTGGGCATGATCCCGTTGCAGGATGTCCCGCTTGCCATCAAAGAACTTGAACGCTTGATGAAGTCTGGCTTGAAAGGCGTCGAGGTCGGTGCACATGTCAACGGCGTTTATCCAGGCGATGCGCGCTTTCGTCCGTTCTGGGAGGCGTGCGAGTCGTTGGGAGCGTTCGTCTTTATTCATCCTGTGGAGGGTGGCGGACGTGCCGAACTGCGCGATTACTATATGTGGAACGTGATTGGCAACCCAATGGATACCACGATCGCAGCGGGACATTTGATCTTGTCCGGCGTGCTGGAGGCGTATCCGCGCCTGAAAATTTTGCTGGCGCACGGCGGCGGCGCATTGCCCTATCTGCATGGACGCTTGGATCGCGGTTTCATGCAACGACCCGAAATCAACAAAGTGATTTCGAAGCCGCCGACGGAATATCTAAAACAATTTTATTTTGATACGATCACACATGACCCTATTATTTTGAAAAGTCTGGTTGACCTCGTTGGCGCGGAGCATGTGTTACTTGGTTCTGATTATCCATTTGATATGGGTAATGAAAGCCCAGTTGGGCTGGTGCGCTCAGCGGATTTGGGATCTGAAAACGAGAAAAAGATTCTTGCCGATAACGCAAGTCAACTTTTGAATTGGGAGACATGAATGGCGACACTAATGACCCTCGATCAACTGCCGCATTTGCATTCCACGCGCGATACCCGCGATCGTCTTGATCTCGTGACAGACAATGTCAAACTCGGCGCGAAGTTCATCCGTGCGGACCGCATCATCTATCATCCAGGTGACACCGCTGCGCGACATTATCACACCGATTGCCATCATCTATTCTACGTATTGTATGGCAACGGTCTTCTGCACGTAGATAGTGGTCATTATCGTTTAACTCCCGGAACAGTTGCAGTGGTCGCACCGAGTGAAGTCCATTGGTTCGAGAACGACACGCAGGAGAATTTTTCCTTCGTTGAATTCTGGGGACCACCACCCAAAGAAACGGTTTGGCTGACGGATGATATATGAACGTGGGCACTGAACGCCTGAGTTTCAGGCGTACCAAAAATTTTGACTCTACCGTTTCTCGTGGGAGATCTCAACCACGAAGGGTCACAAAGGAACACAAAGGGAACAATTTTCTCCTTCGTGACCCTTTGTCTCCTTTGTGGTGAGAAAAGCCCCGTAAGTAACGGAAATCTTTATAAGGATAATTTTATGGCTGATCAATTCGATATCGTTGTTGCAGGGGCAGGTCACAATAGTCTGGTTGCCGCGGCGTATCTGGCGAAGGCGGGCTTTAAGTGTTTGATCCTTGAAGGTCGTCCGCAGGTGGGCGGCGATACGATGACCGAAGAATTAACGTTGCCAGGCTTCAGGCATGATTCGTGCTCATCCGCGCATGTGCTGATTCAAGGCAGCCCAACATTGCGACATGATGAACTCAAATTGGGCGATTATGGCCTGGAATATATTTTGCCTGACCCTATTGTTCACATTCCTTTCCCAGATGGCACATGGATCACACAGTGGCTGGACCTGGATCGCACCTGTGACGAATTCGCCAAGTTCTCCAAAAAGGATGCGGATGCATATCGCCGCATCATAAAAGATTATGATGCCATCAAGCATATCTTTTCAGAATCTTCCTATACGCCGGTTGGGTTTGGCAAACCATTGAATGACCGCCTGGCGGAACATCCCGATGGCAAGCTCTGGCAGCGGCGCATTGCACAATCCGCGTGGGATATCATCCGCGATAATTTTGAAGACGATCACACCCGCGCCTTCATGTTGTGGATGGCGTTCATGACGGTTGTCCCGCCTGACCAGGCGATGACAGGTCGCCTCGCCTATTCGCTTGTGAATGGACGTCAATGCTGGAGTTGGACTGTTCCCAAAGGCGGCTCGGGTGCATTGCCAGATGCATTGGCAGGATTTATCAAAGCGCATGGCGGAACTATTCTAACGAATAAATGGATTCAATCCCTCATCATCGAAAATGGGAAATGTGTCGGCGTGGAATGTGCAGATGGTTCCTCCTATCGTGCCAGCAAGGCGGTGTTATCCACAGTCCACATCAAACATCTTGTGGATATGGCTCCAGCCGAAGCATGGGGCAGGGATTTTATTCAGGGTGTTGAAACCTGGCAGGGCGGAGCAACTCTCTTCGTCACGCATTATGCGACCTCCGAACCGCCGATGTATCCAGTGGATGGCGGTTATATTTCTTCCGTGGGCTCAGGCACATTGGCAAGTTCCGAACGTGCCTTGCGCATCGGTTATGACTATAACCGTCAGGCGGTCAACCTTGAAGACCCGCCGTTGCTGGTCGTGTGTTCCACAGTAGCCGATCCATCGCGCGCACCTGAAGGCAAACATACCTTGAAGGTCATTGGCTTTCAACCTTATGATCTTCCTGAAGGCGCGCAGCATTGGGATGATATCAAGGCTGAAGTCTCTGCCGCCAACCTCGCATATCTGCGTCGCTTCGCGCCAAACCTGACCGATGACAAAATCCTTGCCACGCTGGTGAAGAGTCCGCTTGATCTTGAACGCATGAATCCACATAACTGGCATGGCACCTGTCATGGCGGCGCACAAATTCCCTCGCAAGCCGCAAACCTGAGACCCGTGCCGGGTTGGGCGCAGCATCGCATGCCCATCGCAGGTCTCTATCAAACAGGCGCAACCACACACCCTGGCGGCTCGGTATCTGCGGGACCTGGTCGGAACGCCGCGATGGTGATGTTGAAGGATTTTGGAACGAGTCTTGATAAGGTCATTGGAGCATAAATTATGAAAGCTAGTCCTGAGCTAGGTCGAAGGGATGAACGGGTGGAAGCCGCAATAAAGAACTGGGCGCCGCGTTTTACGTCGCAAGGTGTCGATTACAACGATTTCTTCCGCACCACCTCCCTTATTGAAAAGTGGGAGGATTGGTGTCCTGAATGGGTTGTAACTGGTGATGTGCATTATGAGCTCGCGGTAAGCGCTGAGACCAAAGGCAATACGATCAGTGCGGGTGAGGCCTATATCGCCGCGGCATTGTGTTATCACTTTGGGAAATTTCTGTTTCAGGATGCTCCCGATGAATATATATCTGCCGCGAACAAATCGGTGAAAGCTTTCGCCAAAGGTTTGACATTGCTTGATCCAACCTGGGAACGCGTGGAGATTCCCTTCGACGGCGCGACGATGGTGGGGACTCTGCGCCGCCCATTGGGTTCAGATAAACCACCGCTCGTTCTTCTCCTGGCTGGGCTTGATTCCACCAAAGAGGAATTCTTCCACTGGGAGAATGTCTTCCTCAAACGTGGACTGGCGACTTTCTCGCTCGATGGACCTGGTCAGGGTGAATGCGGATACAACTCGCACATCCGTCCTGATTATGAAGCGGCGGTTTCCACTGCGTTGGATACTTTGACCAAACGAAATGACATCGATGGAAATCGAATCGGACTTGCAGGCGTGAGTCTCGGCGGATATTACGCACCGCGCGCCGCCGCATTCGAACCGCGCGTCAAAGCCGCAGTGGGGAATTGTGGTCCGTGGAATTTTGCCGAATGTTGGGATCACCTGCCTTCATTGACGCGCGCCGCGTTCCAATATCATTCAGGCGCGAAGAACGAAAAGGAGGCCAGGGCGAATGCGGATAAGTTGTCATTGGACGGTGCGGCGCAAAAGATAAAGCAACCCTTGCTCATCATTCATGGCAAACTGGATCGATTGATTCCCTGGCAACAGGCACATAAGATCGTTGATGCAGTGGGTTCAAATGCCGAGTTGGCGATGTTCGAGAACGGCAATCACGTTTGCAATAACATTCCGTTTGTGTATCGCCCGCTCAATGCTGACTGGTTGAAGGAAAAACTTGGATGACCTATCCGCGCTTCTCGGATGCCGAGTTTGAACGACGGAATAATCTCGCGCGTGATCTCATGCGCCGCGAGGAATTGTCCGCGCTGGTGATCTTCGGAAACTCAGGCATCAATCGTCATAACGAAGCGAACGTCTTCTGGCTGACGAATTATCTCGACCTGCATCACAACTACCTTGTCCTTCCGTTGGATGGCGAAGCAACACTGCTCACGGGTCTGGTCAATCATGTGCCAAATGCGCGTGCTGTTTCAGTCATCACTGATACGCGCTGGGGAACGTATGATCCCGCACAAGAGATCGTTGCCAAATTAAAGAAAGATGGCATCGGTAGGGGACGTGTCGGATTAGTGGGCATCAACGCAACGTTCGGAATGGGGATGCCATATCAACACTATAAAACTTTATATGACTCATTGCCCGAGATCAAATGGATTGATATCACGCGCGATTACGCCCGCTTGCGTGTCATTAAGAGTGAGGAGGAATTCGATTGGTTGAAAATCGCCGCTGAATATACAGATGATACTGTCTCAGCATTGGAGAATGAAACCCGCGTTGGCATGACCGAACATGACCTGATCGGAATCATCGAAGGTTCCTATCGTCGCAAAGGTGGTCAGCCGCATATCGCTTTCCTGCGTTCCATGCCGATGGACGCGCCGACGGCGTGTGTCCCTGCGCAGAATGTCACGGATCGCGTCATCCAAAAAGGCGATGTGATCATCATGGAGATCAGCGCAAGTTATTGTGGCTACTCGGGGCAGATCCACCGTCCGATTGCGGTGGGGCAGGACCCAACTCCAGAGTGGCAAAAACTCTTTAGTATCGGCGAGCAGGCTTACGGTCAGATTTGTGAGGCGATACGTCCAGACGCCAATGAAGGGGATGTAATTAAAGCTGCAGCGGTCATCGGCGAGTCGGGCTATCGAATCTATGATGATCTGATTCACGGTTATGGTGTGGACATCCATCCGCCGCTGATCGATCAGTCGTGTTGTGATTACTGGAATAATGCGAAGCTCATCCCTGCTGGCAGAATATTTGCAGAAGACATGGCAATCGTCGTTCAACCGAATCCGATCACGCCCGATGAACGGATGGGTTTGCAGGTGGGCGCGTTGACGCGCGTGACGAAGGCTGGCGCGGTGAGTTTGCAGAAATATCCAATGAAGTTTGTGGTGGCAAAAGGATAAAAATATGCCAACTATTATTGAATCCAGGGACCTGCCTCTCATCAGGAAGAACGGCGCGAACGTCGCCGTGCTCGCGAACACTGCCATGCTGGGAATAAATGCGTTGCAGATTGAGCGCATTGAGCTTGAAGCGGCGGCAAAGACATCGTCGTTTGAAGCAAGCGATGCTGAACGGTTTGTGTATGTGATTCGCGGTACAGGACACGCTCATGTCAGTGAGCAGGCATTTCCTCTGAATGCAGAGTCTGTGTTATGGTTCGAAAAAGCCGATACATTTTTTCTAGAAGCGGGCGCGGACGGTCTCCAAGTCCTTCTTTGCCGCGCGCCCGCCAGTGAATAAATTATGCAGATCAAAGATGCCTTTGTGATCAAAGCCCCGCAGGATAAAGTTTGGGAATTCCTTTTCGATATTCAGAAACTCAGCCAATGTGTGCCTGGGATCGAGTCGGTTGAGGTTGTGGACGAGAAAACCTATCGCGGCAAACTTGTCGTCAAAGTAGGACCAATCAAATCAGCGTTCACTGGCATTGTGACATTGACCGAAGTGGATGCGCCGAATCGAATCGCGGGTACCGTCGAAGGTGATGATAAATCCAGCGCGTCGTCTGTCAAAGCGACGTTTACGGGGACATTGAAAACTGTTGATGATGGCACCGAAGCCGCATTTCAAGTCGACGCAAATCTGCGCGGCAGGCTGGCGCAATTTGGCGGACCCGTCATCAATGCGACTGCGAAAAAGTTGACGGCAGAATTTGCAAAGAATTTGCGAGCGCAACTTGAGTAACACGCCATGTCGTTGCGAGGGCGTTGTTGTTCTTGCCCGAAGCAATCCCCAACACGACGAGGAGATTGCTTCGTCGGGAAGAGCACCCTCCTCGCAACGACAGGTTTGATCTTATGAACCCAATAAAATTTCTCGAACCCACAGATTTCTCCGAAGCTACCGCCTTGCTTGACCAATATGCAGATGATGCAAAGATCATTGCAGGCGGCACCTCGGTGGTGTTGATGCTGCAACAGAAGTTGATCGCTCCGTCTGTGTTGATCAGCCTCGGTCGCATTGCAGAGTATGATTATATTAGGCCTGATGATGATGGTTTGCATATCGGAGCGTTGACCAAACTGCGCGATATCGAACGTTCGGATGTTGTGAAAAAATTCTGTTCCGCGTTGGCGCATACATGTAGTGTGGTTGGCAATGTCCGTGTGCGCAATCAGGCAACCATCGGCGGGAATCTCTCGGCGGCGGATTATGCGGCAGACCCTCCAGCGATGCTCACTGCCCTCGACGCACGCGCCCAGGTTACCGGTCCAGAAAAGAAGCGTGAAATTCCTCTTGGTGAATTTTTTCTCGGCTTCTATACAACTGCCCTCGAGCCAAACGAAATCCTTACTGAAGTCATCATCCCTGCTTTGCCATCGTCGGCGCGCGCGGCGTATCAAAAGTACACGTCCATCTCTGCCGAGGGGCGTCCGTGTGTTGCGGTCGGTGCGGTCGCTGATTTTGACTCTGATGGAAAATGTTTGGGTTTGAAAATCGCGGTAGGCGCGGCAGTGGAGACTCCGCAACGTGTGAGAGATGCGGAATCACTGGCGCACGGTTCAACCCTGACCGATGAACTGGTCGCCGCGATTGCAGAGGAGTATTCGCTGAAACTTGATCCACTGACGGACGTACGTGGTTCGGCGTGGTATCGTAAGGAGATGATCCGCGTGTTCGTGAAGCGCGCATTGGAGGAGCTGCGTGGTGATCGGTGAATCTGTTCCGATGCTCGACTCAGTTGCGCGTGTGACGGGCGCAGTGGATTACATGATCAACCTGCGATTGCCAGACATGCTCTATGGCAAGATCGTGCGCAGTCAATCGCCGCATGCGAAGTTATTGAAAGTGGATGTATCGAACGCAATACAAGTCCCGGGTGTGGTTGCGATTCTCACTGGCGAAGACCTGGGTGCAAATGCGTTTTACGGCGTTGCGATCAAAGATCAAGGAGTTGTTGCCGTGGATCGCGTGCGGTATGTCGGTGAACCAATTGCCGCGATTGCCGCTGAAAGTTTGAGCGCCGCCGAAGAAGCCGCATTATTGATCGATATTGAATATGAAGAACTGTCATCCGTGTTCGATGCGCAGGAAGCGATTGAAGCCGACGCGCCGACTTTGCATGAGAAATTCCCAAATAATATTTTCAAACACGCCAAATTGCGCCACGGTGATATGGATGCTGCATTCGCCGAAGCAGATGAAATCTTTGAAGATACGTTTACAAGTCCTGTTGCGCAACAAGCTTCCCTGGAACCGCATGTCTCAGCCGCGCAATGGGATGGTGAGCATTTGACGATTTGGACTGGTTCACAGGCACCATTCATGGTGCGTAAATCATTAGCCGAGATTTTCGAGATTGCGTCTGAAGCAGTGCGTGTGATCGTCCCGCCGCTGGGAGGTGGGTACGGCGGCAAGGGACATATCCGCATCGAGCCATTGGTCGCGGCGATGGCGCGCAAGACGAATGGTCGCCCTGTGAAGTTTATTCTCTCCCGCGTTGAGGAATTTGTCACTGTCACAAAACATGCCGCGTCCCTCACGCTTAGAACGGGTGTCAAACGCGATGGAACATTTACTGCGCGACAAGTGACAATCTATTGGAATGGCGGCGCATATGCGGATGCCAGTCCGATGCTGGTGCCTGCAGGGATGGTACGTTCCGTGGGACCTTATCGCATCCCTGCTGTGAGTGTGGACTCTTATGGAATTTATACTAATCTGCCCCCCGCGGGAGCGTATCGCGGCGCAATGAGTTCACAGACCACGTGGGCGTATGAATCACAGATGGACATTATCGCGCGTAAGATGGGTTGGGATCCGGTTGAGTTTCGGATGAAGAATCTCTTGGTCTCAGGTGAGCATTTTGCCACAGGCGAAGAATTGCATGATGTGCATTTTGTGGAGTGTCTTGAGGCGGCTGCGAAAGCCCTCACCCCTAGCCCCTCTCCCCGCTTCGACTACGCTGGCGCTCCGCTCAGCGCGAGAGGGGCAGTAGGTCGTGGCTACGGCGTGATGATGAAGAGCACCGTAGCCACCTCAAAATCACTGGCGCGGTTGAAATTGATGGATGATGGGACAGTTACTTTATATACATCGACAGTCGAGATGGGGCAGGGTGGACATACTACGATGGCGCAAATTTCAGCGGAAACTTTGGGCGTGCCTTTTAGCGCAATAAAGGTCGTCGGACCTGATACTGCGGTTACGCCGTTCGATTCAACCACGTCCGCAAGCCGCTCGACGAGCATGATGGGCAACGCGGTCATGGCGGCTTGTGTAACAATGAAGAAGAGATTATTTGAACTTGGTGCGCCGTTGCTCGAAACGCCTCCCGATCAATTGCGGGCGGAGAATGGATTCGTGGTCGCAGATGAGACTTCCATTTCATTTGCTGATATTCTCAAACGCAATAACCTGGGTACACTGGAAGAAGCTGGCGAATATTCCACATCGTTGGGGATTGATCCGGAAACAGGACAGGGAGTCGCGACTCCGCACTGGCATCAAGGTGCAGGGGCAGCAGAAGTGGAAGTGGATACCGAAACGGGTCGTATTACCATTTTGCGATATTCTGCCGCATCGTTCGCGGGACGAGTTGTTAATCCGCGCATGGCACAATTACAGAACGATGGGAATGTAATCTTTGGTTTGGGACCTGCGCTGATGGAAGAAATTGTCTACGATGGCGGGCAGGCGACCAATCCGAATCTGGCAGATTATGCGATCCCGTCCATTCGGGATATTCCTGTTGATTTGATCAGTGTTTGCATTGAGTCGGAAAAAGGCGAAATGCACGGTATCGGGGAAATGACGCTGCCGCCCGTCGCACCTGCGATTGCGAATGCGATTGAGGATGCCGTTGGTGTGCGCATAAAAGATTTGCCGATCACTGCGGAGAAAGTTTTACGCGCGTTGAAGGAGAAGTCGTGATGTATCCATTCAATTCAAGGAGGCATGTATGAGAGTCGGAATGGTGGGGCTTGGCGCGATGGGCGAGGGGATCGTCCCGCGATTGCTTGCCGCAGGACACACTGTCACAGGCTGGAACCGCACAAAGTCCAAGGCGGATGCGTTGATCCAGCAGGGTATGCAATGGGCGGACAGTCCGCGTGGAGTGGCGGAGCGATCCGATATTGTTTTCTCGATTGTCACGGATGCCGCGGCTGTAATGGATGTGGCGCTTGGTTCAGAGGGGATTGTCTCGGGTCTTACCGAGGCGGGTGTTTATCTTGACATGAGTACCATCGCGCCTGAATCGAGCCGTGCGATTGCATCTGAATTCAAAAAAGCAGGAAGGACCATGTTGGATGTGCCGATCTCTGGCAGCCCTGTGTCTCTCAATCAGGGAAAAGCCTCACTCATGGTGGGAGGTGATAAGAACGCTTTCGAACGCGTGAAACCGGTTTTGCTTGACATTGGAGCCAAAGCCATATATATCGGTGATAACGGTATGGCTGTGCAAATGAAGCTTGCCATTAATCTCGTGTTGATGGTTGAGGTGATTGCCTTTGGTGAAGGTATCGCCCTCGCTGAAAAAGGTGGCGTGGCGCGCGAGGTTGCGGTGGAAGCCTTGCTCAACAGTGTGGCAGCGTCACCGGTGCTTGGTTACCGCGGACCATTTATTCTTGAAGGAAATATGCCAGACAAGCCATTGGCTGATGTCAACCTTCAACAAAAGGATATGTTACTTGTGCTGGAGCAGGGACGCAAATTAGGCTCGCCCGTTCCATTGGCGGCTGCGGCGAATGAAATGATGAATGCTTGTCGCGGGCTCGGCATCGATCACCGTGATTTTGTAACTGCGCATGAAGTCTATCGAATATTGGGAGGCATGTCCAAATGAAACCCTACCGCACCAATCTGCGTGATGTGCCTCTTGTTGAAGGGTTGTCTCCTCGTGATGGTTGGATCAACATGCAGGTCCAGTTTTTAATCGATGAAAAAACTGCAGGTTCAGATAAATTCGTCCTTGGCTGGACTGTTCTTCCGCCGGGCGCACGCCATGATCGTCATCGTCACTTCGAGGCAGAGGAATTTTTACTGGTCATAAAAGGTCGTGGCGAGATTTATACGGATGAAGGAAACGAACCCGCGGGTGAAGGTGATGTAGTGTTCACTGAGCGCGGTCATTGGCACGGGTTTAACAATACATCCAACGAGGAAGTGGTTCTCGTGTGGGGCTGGAGCGGTGCTGGTTCGCTTGATTCGGCGGGCTATGAAGTGTCTGAATCCGATAATCATTCTCATTCACATCATCATGAATAAGATCATTGCTGACCTGCGTATCACCAAAGGCATGGAGCAACAGTTAAAGCTCCGACAGAATAGGCTCAGTGCCGGGGAAAAATCCATCGGTTGGAAGGTTGGATTTGGCGCGCCCGCCTCCTTACAAAAACTGGGGCTGGCTGCGCCCTTGATAGGTTTTCTCACCGACAAGATTCTTCTCCCCACTAATGCGACCGTTTCCATCGCCGGTTGGACAAAACCAGCCATGGAACCGGAGGTTGCTGTGTACATGGGAATGGACTTGCCTGGAGGTGCCGACCGCGAAACAACCCGTGCCGCCATTGGATCTCTCGGAGCTGCAATTGAAATTGCTGATGTGCATTTCCCGCCCGAAGATGTGGAAGCCATTCTCGCAGGCAACATCTATAACCGTCATGTCATTCTAGGCTCCACAGACGCTTCCCGGGCAGGCTGTAATTTGGATGGATTGGTTGGGCATGTTTCATACAATGGAACCAAACTTCCACCTGTTACAGATTTGTACGCATTAACGGGCGACATGGTTGAGCTCGTGAGTCATGTTGCAAATACACTTTCCGCATTTGGCGAAATGTTGCGCGCCGGGGAAGTGATCATCACGGGTTCCATCGTTCCACCGCTTTTGGTTCAGGCGAATGAAGTCATCACCTATTCGCTTGAACCAATTGATACGATATCGGTTAAGTTTGCCTGACACAAAAATATTGCAGGAGATTCTGGAGTTATGATTCTGAATGTAAACGGAAGCAGGCATGAGGTCCAAAATGAGATGCGGACGTTACTTGAAGTCCTGCGCGATGACCTGGGTTTGGTGGGAACGAAGGAAGGCTGCGGCGTAGGCATGTGCGGGGCATGTACAGTGTTGGTGGATGGCAAGCCGGTTAGTGGATGTTTGACATTGGCGGTACAGGTGGCTGATAAAGAAACACTCACTGTGGAAGGCTTGGCAAAGGATGGAGAGTTGCATCCTGTTCAGCAGGCATTTATCGATGAAAGCGCATTTCAATGCGCCTATTGTACGCCCGGGTTTATATTGTCAACGGTGGCTTTGCTGGAAGAGAATTCAAATCCGACCGAGGCTGAGATTCGGGAATATTTGTCAGGGAATTTATGTAGATGCGGTTCGTATCAGAATATTTTGAAAGCGGTATCCGCATCAAGTAAGAGACTGAAATAATTGGTATATCCAGGCGATGATGTGATGACCAAATGGCTGGCTCTCCCAAAAAGTATTCAGAATTAGCTTTTACTCTTGACCGAACACGAAAGCGTTATCCGATTACGTATATCCCTGCCGATGCTGTCATTACCAAACATCAAAAGCGTATATAAGGATATTTAGGAGAGGGGGGCCACCTCTGAGTCGACATATTGGAAGTATAATTTACAAAAAAGCGCTGCCCTGACTCTTCTAAGCTGTCGGATGTGGGTTCGAGTCCCGCCAGGGGCGCAATTTTACCAACGATTTCTGAATATAAGAATTATCAGGAGAAAGCCTATGCCTACGATTGTCCGCAGATCACTCCCTACCATTATTGAGACGCGTCGCGAGATATTTCACGCTGTCAGCTGGCAGATTCGTTCAAGTGCATGGAATCCGCCAACCGATATGTATGAAACTGAAGAAAGTTTCATCGTGCGTGTGGAGGTTGCCGGGATGAAGGATGAAGATTTTGAGGTCGCGGTCGAGAACAATATCTTGATGATCAGTGGGAATCGCTTGGATCAAAACGAGCGCCGTGCTTATCGTCAAATGGAAATAAGGTTTGGGAAATTTGAAATTGCGGTGGATATTCCCATTCCAGTTGAAATCGAACGATCCGCTGCAGAATATAAGGATGGGTTTTTGGTAATCCAACTTCCAAAGGCAAGTTCAACTCATATCGAGGTGGAATAAAATTATGCCTGCTTCCCGCTGGCACTCCAACATCAACGATCTTTTTCAGTGGATCGGCGAAGAAGATAATGAATTGATATCCATGATGATGTCATCCACGTTCCCGCGTATCAATCAAAATGATCCAAGTTCATCTGACCCGAACGCTCCTCAAACAGCCAGCCCGACAAAATATCCCGATGTGCTTCCCATCCTGCCCTTGCGCGGGGTGGTGGTGTATCCTCAAACTGCCGTTCCATTGACAGTGGGGCAGCCGCGCTCGATCCGTTTGGTGGACGAAGTTGTCGGTGGCGACAAACTCGTTGGATTGGTGGCATCCAAAAATCCGGACCTCGAGACGCCAGGTCCAGCGGATCTTTATTCCATCGGGACGATTGCCACTGTCCATCGTTTATTACGCGCCCCTGACGGCACCATCCGATTATTGGTGCAGGGCATGGAACGTTTTCGCGTGGGCGAGTTTATTAGTGAGGAACCATACCTTAGAGCAAAAATTGAACTTGCACCTGAGTTGATCGAAAAAGGTCTTGAGATCGATGCGCTGGCTCGTAATGCTCGCGATCAATTCCAGCAAATTACTCAATTGATCCCTTCGTTTCCTGAGGAGTTGGCGGGTTCGATCACTTCGGTGGAAGATCCATTACAAACTGCGTACACGATCGCAAACTTCCAGCGCATGGAATTAAAAGATTCGCAGGAAATCCTGACAATTGATTCTGTGGCAGAAAAGCTCAAGAAGTTGATCGGTTTGCTGGTGCGCGAAGCGGAAGTGTTGCAGATCGGGCAGAAGATCCAGAACGAAGCACGCGGCGAGATCGAAAAAGTACAGCGTGAATATTTCCTACGCGAGCAGATGAAAGCCATTCAAAAAGAACTGGGCGACAAAGACGAGCAGGCAGTGGAGACTGAGGAATTTCGCCAAAAGATCGAAGAGGCGAAAATGCCTGAGGAAGCCGCGAAGCAGGCTAAAAGGGAGTTGGAGCGTTTGTCCCATTTACCATCAGCTGCGGCTGAATACGGGGTCATTCGTACCTATCTCGATTGGCTGGTGTCAGTCCCCTGGTCAAAAGCCACGGATGATAATCTGGATATTCGCCACGCCCGCAAAATTTTGGATAAGGATCATTTCGGTTTGGAGGATGTCAAGGAACGCATTCTGGAATTCCTTGCCATTCGCAAACTGCGGCTGGATCGCAAGAACGATAAGAAGAAGGCATCTGATGATCTGATCCGCCGTGATCGTGAAGGCGTGATCCTTTGTTTCGTCGGGCCTCCCGGTGTGGGCAAAACTTCCCTGGGGCAATCCATTGCGCATGCCATGGATCGTAAATTTGTGCGCGCCTCCCTGGGTGGTGTGCGCGATGAAGCGGAGATCCGCGGTCATCGCCGCACGTACATTGGCTCGATGCCCGGGCGCGTTTTACAATCGCTTCGCCGCATTGAATCGAAGAACCCGGTCTTCATGCTGGATGAAATCGATAAACTGACCAATGATTTTCACGGCGACCCGGCCTCGGCATTGCTGGAAGTGCTTGACCCTGAACAGAATTCCGAGTTCCGTGATAACTATCTTGAAGTGGCTTACGATCTTTCGCAGGTCTTTTTCATTACCACTGCCAATACGCTTGAAACTGTTCCGGGTCCCTTGCTGGACCGTATGGAGTTGATTTTCCTTTCGGGCTATACCGAAAGCGAGAAGATATCCATTGCGCGCGGCTATTTGATCCCGCGCCAAATTCGTGAGAACAGCCTGCGTGAAAAAGAAGTGGCGTTCAATGACGACGCCTTGAAAAAGATCGTCCGTGAGTATACGCGTGAAGCCGGTGTGCGTAATTTGGAACGCAAGATTGGTGCGGTTTGCCGCAAGGTTGGCACACGGATTGCGGAAGGCAAATTGAAAAACGTAAAGATCACACCGGATCTGGTGGAAGAGTATTTGGATCATCCCATCTTTTTGCCAACAGAAGAGTTGAATCAACGCATCTCGATTCCAGGCGTTGTGCCCGGGCTGGCATGGACGCCCTATGGTGGCGATGTATTATTTGTGGAAGCCACCAGTATGCCGGGCGGTAAGGGATTTCAAGTGACCGGTTCGATCGGAAATGTGATGAACGAATCCGCGCGTGCCGCCATGTCCTATGTGCGTTCGCGGGCAGAGGCGCTGGGTCTTACTGATGAGTTTTTCAGCAAATCAGATGTTCATTTGCACATCCCGTCCGGTGCGCAACCCAAAGATGGACCTTCGGCAGGTGTCACAATTGCCACTGCGCTGGTCTCGCTGGCATCCGGGCGTAAAATGAAACCATTGGTTGGCATGACAGGCGAGATCACATTGCGCGGCCAGGTGCTGCGCATTGGTGGTGTGAAAGAAAAAATTCTCGCCGGTCACCGCAACGGATTGAGGACGATCATTCTGCCTAAACGCAACGAACAGGACCTGGATGATGTGCCGGACGAAATCAAAAAATCAATGAAGTTCCTGTTTGTGGATACAGTGGATGAAGTGCTCGATTCTGCGCTTGAACCGGTTCGCAAACCAAAGAAGACAAAGGCAACACCTAAGAAAAAATCCACACCCAGGAAAGCCAAGACCAATGCCAAAAATCCTGCTCGCCGAAGATGATCGCACCATGGTGTCGCTCCTCAAAACCCTGCTCAAGATGGAAGGTTTTGAAGTTGTTGCGTTGGATGTGAACGCGGATGTTCCCGCGGCGGTTGAACTCGAAAAACCGGATACTCTGCTGATGGATGTGCATCTCGGTCAACAAAGCGGCATGGATATTGTTCGCGCCATTCGCCAAAACCCTGCGCTCGCAAATGTGCGCATCGTAATGACCTCTGGCTTGAACGTGAAAGATGAATGTTTACGACGCGGTGCGAATCACTTTCTGCTCAAGCCTTTCATGCCTGATGATTTGCTAAAAGTCCTGAAATAAATATTAACTCACCGTGAATCCGCAACCTGCAATTATCCGTGAATTTCGTTTTCCCACAGATTATGAGCAAGTGTATAAACTTTGGGGAACGATTGAAAGGGGAGTGCATGTGGGTCGTTCAGATACACCTGGCGAAATCGAAAAGAAGCTAGCGCGTGACCCCGATCTCTTTCTGGTTGCCGAGATGGATAAAAATGTTGTCGGTTCCGTGATCGGTGGTTATGACGGCCGCCGCGGACTCATTTATCATCTCGCCGTCGCCGCATCCTTTCGCGGGCAGGGGATTGGTTCCCGCTTGATGGATGAAGTTGAGTCGAGATTGCGCGCAAAAGGTTGTTTGAAAAGTTATCTGCTTGTGACTCTTGATAATCCTGAAGTAGAAGATTACTACCGACAGCGCGGCTGGCAACACATGGATCAAATTCATTTGTATGGAAAAGAATTGCAATGACGATTCGATTTGGCATACTGACCCTCTCTGACCGATCTGCAGGCGGCGAACGCGCGGACACATCCGGACTCGCGTTGGCGCGTCTTGTCCAAGCCGAGGGCTGGTCTGTGACCAAACAAGCCATCCTCCCCGACGACGAATCTGCCATCCGTGCAACGTTGATCAAGTGGGTGGACAGCAGTGAAATAGATGTCATCCTCACAACCGGCGGCACCGGTTTCTCCCCGCGCGATGTGACTCCCGAAGCCACGCGCGCGGTTATTGATCGCGAATCCCCCGGTCTCGCCGAAGCGATGCGTGCCGCGAGTTTGAAGATCACCCCTCACGCCATGTTATCAAGAGTTGTTACAGGGATTCGCAAGAAAACCCTTATCATCAATCTACCGGGCAGTCCCAAAGGCGCGGTGGAAAATTTGCAGGTGGTTCTGCCGGTGCTGGAACACGCAGTACAACTGTTACAGGATGATCCCGCATCTGAGGCGTCTCATTAGACATTACTCTCTGGTATAATCCCGCCGCTTCAACAAAATCTCAAATAAGGAAAATGCAAGTATGATAGATGTAAATGAACTTCGCAAAGGCGTTACCTTTGAATTGGATGGTAATCTCTACAAAGTGCTGGATTACGCCCACAATAAAACTGGCCGCGGTAATGCTACCATTCGCGTAAAGGCCCGCAACCTGCAAACTGGCGCCAATATCGAACGCACCTTTAACTCAGGTTTGTCGGTTCAAGATGTACGCCTTGATTTCCATAATGTTTCTTATTTATATACGGATGGCGATTTCTACCACTTCATGGACAATGTCACCTTTGAACAGCCAGCCATCAAAGCCGATATGCTCGGTGATACAGCTTTGTATCTCAAGGAAGGCATGGAAGTAAAGTTGACCTTTTACAATGGCGCACCTTTGGATGTTGAATTTCCATCTTCGGTGGATTTGAAAGTAACTGAAGCCGAAACAGCCATTCGCGGCGATACTGCCACAGGCGTGACGAAGAAGGTAAAGACTGAAACCGGTCTCGAAGTATATTGCCCGCAATTTGTGAAGGTTGGTGATACCATCCGCGTGAACACAGAGACGGGTGATTACGTTACGCGCGTATAAGAGCAGTTTTGGAATCAAGGAGCTCGTGTGCCCGACAGGCTATGCTCCCGTTCTAACAACCAGCAAGCTGGTTGACTCCAAAGGAGCGAGTGGTTTGGTAATTAAACGGACTGCTCGCTCGTCGTTTACCTAGCCATTTTCCTGGGCTCGGAAAACATCAACAAAGCGAAAGAACCACTATAATTCAGGTATGAAAACCCCGGCTGGCACTGAGTGCCCTCATTTTTATGGCGATTATTTCCGCGGCAGGAACACGGAAGAATGCCGTTTGCTGAAAGCGGCAGGTCAAAATTGGTCGCCTGACCTTTGCAAGACCTGCCCGGTCCCGGGCATTGCGCGTGCAAATGCCTGTGAGTATCTGCGTTTAAATGCAGTGATTGGCAGACCGATCGCAGCCATATTTCAACGCCGTGTACAGCTCTCACCATTTTGTGAAAAATCAAAGAAGAATGTATCTGAACCACATATTGGTTGCGGGGAATGTCATGCCGTGCCTTTTAAATTCGAAATTAAATCCTGAACTGGTTCGAGGGGAGATTCAATATTTGGAAAGCTGATTAAGTTATGCCTCTTACATTGTTGTTTGATCTTGATGACACGTTGCTCGATACCAACTTGGACGCATTTATCCCCGCCTATTTTCAGTCGTTTGGCAACCACATGGGAGACCGCGTTGCCCCGGAGGTGATATTGCGCGCGCTGGTGCATGGCATGAGCTTGATGAATGATAGCGAAGACCCCACGCGTACATTGCAGGAAGTCTTCGATGCTTATTTTTTTACAAAGATCGGCATTCCCAAAGCAGAGCTATTGGACGTCCTTGAAGATTTTTATGACAATGTGTTTCCGTCAATTGGAATGCATACGCAGCAACGACCTGATGCTGTTCCTTTGATCGAGTGGGCATTCTCTCAGGGCTATCGAATTGCGATCGCAACGGATCCGTTGTTTCCGCGCAAAGCTACATTTCATCGCTTGCGGTGGGCGGGTTTTGACCCTGAACAATTTGAGTTGGTGTCCACATACGAAAATTTTCATTTTACGAAGACGTATCCTGCATATTATGCGGAGGTGTTGGGGCTGCTTGGCTGGCCTGATGGTCCGGTGTTGATGGTGGGGAATGATGTACAACGCGATCTGGTCGCCGCGCATAGGCTGGGGCTGAAGACATATTTTATCGATGGCGAAGCAGGTTCAAGTCCGGGATTTGAGGCGGGGCGCGGCAGGTTGGGAGATTTACGTCCGTGGTTAGAGTCGACTGATTTGGCCGCGTTGGAGGTATCGTATAAATCTCCTGAAGCGATTTTGGGAATCATGACATCCACACCGGCGGTTCTGAAGAATCTTTCTTCAGGCTTGTCTGAAGAAAGTTGGCGGCACGAACCTACGCGTGATGATTGGGCAATGAATGAGATCGTTTGTCATTTGCGCGATACGGAACGCGAGATCCATGCCTTGCAATTGAATTTGATGATCGAGCGTCCGGATGCTTTTATTCCACGCCCGGATACAGGGGTGTGGGCGAGTGAACGCGAGTATCTGAATGTAGATGGCGCATTGGCATTAAAGGAGTTCGCAGTTGCGCGGCTTGCGAATTTGGATCGGTTGAGAAAAGTTGATGAAGGAATTTGGTCGCGCAAGGTGCGTCATGCGATATTTGGTCCCACGAATTTCCGTGAGGTAATGGGATTCGTTGCCGACCATGATCAGATGCATATTCAGCAAGCGTGGAAGACGTTGAAAAACCTGTAGGTCTTGCGGTGGAGTGTACCGCGTCTAAATCGGGGGAGGCGTGTTATAACCCTAGAAGTATGGGCAGGAAGCCATTCCTGTGCCAATTAAGGAGATTTATTTATGAGAAGACGAGTAGTGGTGACAGGGATGGGATGTATCAGCCCTATCGGAAATACCGTGAACGACACGTGGAATGCCTTGCTGGAAGGTAAATCAGGTGCAGGCATGATCACGTTGTTCGATGCCAGCAAACATAAAACCCGCATTGCAGCGGAAGTAAAGGGCTTTGATGCTGTGGCAAGGTTTGGTATGCGCGAAACGCGCAAAATGGACCGCTTTACGCAATTTGCAACCGCGGCGACACTGGAAGCGCTCGAGCAATCTGGCTTGAAGATCGACGATACGAATCGTGACCGGGTAGGGATTGTGATCGGCACAGGGATCGGTGGGATTGGCACCATCATGGAGCAAGCAGAAGTGATGCGTGAACGCGGCGCCGACCGGGTGAGTCCGTTCTTGATCCCGATGATGATCTCGGATAGTGCCGCGGGAATGCTTGCCATTCGAGTGGGCGCGCGTGGTCCCAACATGGCGATCGCGACCGCATGCGCTTCGGGGAATAATGCGATTGGCGATGCGATGGAAACGATCCGGCGCGGTTCAGCGGATGTCATGATCGCAGGCGGGTCGGAAGGTGCACTGGTGCCGCTTGCCATGGCGGGTATGAATGTGATGGGCGCGCTCTCCACGCGTAATGACGATCCGCTGACAGCCTCGCGTCCATTTGATAAAGAGCGTGATGGATTCTTGATGGGTGAAGGCGCGGGGATTTTAATCATCGAAGCGCTGGAGTCTGCGCAGACGCGCGGTGCAAATATCCTATGTGAGTTGACCGGTTACGGCACAACCGATGATGCTCATCATATTTCTGCGCCAGCTGAGAATGGGGCGGGTGCGGCGATGTCCATGAAGCTGGCGTTGGAGAATGCCAATTTGGGCATCAACGATATCGGATATATCAACGCACATGGGACGTCGACGCCGCTGAACGATAAGAGCGAGACCGCCGCAATCAAATCTGTGTTTGGCGAGCAGGCTTATAACATTCCTGTTTCATCCACCAAATCGATGACCGGACATTTGCTCGGAGCCTCAGGTGCGGTGGAGGCAGTGTTCAGCATCCTGGCCATCCGTGAGGGGATTCTTCCCCCGACGATAAATTATCAAACTCCAGATCCGAACTGCGACCTGGACTGTGTTCCCAACCAGCCGCGCAAAGTTTCGCCAAAGCATGTGATGTCCAATTCGTTTGGGTTTGGCGGACACAATGCCACGCTGGTATTCAGCCGCTTTGATGAATAAGAATTTTTTGGACACTGAAAACTCTGATTTCTCTGATAAAAAATCTGTGTTTCCACCTGCCCTTGCGGGCGGGGCAAGGGTCTGCGTGAATCAGTGTCCTGAATTAATTTCCGATAACGTCAACTAAACTTTTATCATAAAGTGCAGGCCCAAATTTTATCTGGTTGTGTAGATATTTATGCGGCACTTTGTAGGAGCAAGTTATGCCATATGCACATATAACGGGTTGGGGGATGGCGGCGCCTGAGTCGATAATGACGAATGACGATCTTTCAAAAATTGTTGATACGAGCGATGCCTGGATCCGTGAGCGTACAGGTATTCGTGAAAGGCGGATCGCCCGTGAGAATGAGTTTCCATCCACGCTGGGTGTCGAGGCATCGCTTAGGGCGCTTAAAGTGGCAAATGTACGCCCGACCGACCTGGACCTGATCATTTGCACAAGTTCGTCACCGGAATATATTTTCCCGGCAACAGCCTGTCTCATTCAGGATCAACTCGGTGCATCCAAAGCGGGCGCGTTCGACCTGCTTGCCGCGTGCACCGGATTTATTTTTGCCATGAATATGGCGGCACAGGCGATCAGAAGCGGCTCCATTAAAACTGCATTGGTGGTTGGTACCGAAACTCTTTCCCGATTCGTCGATTGGAAGGATCGGAACACCTGCATATTATTTGGCGATGGCGCGGGCGCCTTTGTGTTGCAGGCCAGTGAGCGGCCCGGCGGAGTCCTTTCTGCGGTGATGCACTCGGATGGCTCAGGCGGGGATTCGCTTTCGCTTCCCGGGGGAGGTAGCCGCTACCCGGCTACAGAAGCAACAGTCCATGAAGGCAAGCATTATATACAAATGGATGGCAAGGCGGTCTTCCGGTTTGCCACGCGCGTAATGGCCTCAGCTACGCAGGAGGCTCTGGATGCCGCGGGATTAACCATTGAAGAGGTCCGCTGGATCGTGCCGCATCAAGCCAACATCCGCATTATTGAAGCGGCGGCGCGTGGACTCAAATTACCCATGGATCGTTTTATCGTTAATCTCGAACGTTATGGCAACACGTCTACTGCATCCATTCCCATTGCAATGGTAGAGGCGATTGAAAAAGGACAGATCAAATCAGGCGATAAATTGGTGATGGTCGGTTTTGGCGGAGGCTTGACCTGGGGCGCGCTTGCCGCTGAATGGACGGGTCCGTTCCCGAGCAAAGGTCATGTGCATCCGGAACAATATCGTGCGCTTGGACGCTTGCGCTCACTGGTGCGCCGTGCAATCCGCTTTATCGAAGGCCTGCTTTATCGCCGCGAACTATAATGGAGAATTAATCCTGATTGTGGTAGGATAAAGCAGAAATCGAAAAGGAGTGTTTTATGTTTGGACTTCCACGTGGTGCTGAATGGATTATTATCCTATTGATCGTCGTTCTACTCTTTGGACCCGGGCGCATTGGCAAACTCTCCGGTGAAATTGGCAAGAGCATCAAGGCTTTTCGGGATGGCTTGCGGGAAGACAAGCAGGACGATCAGACTACAGACTCGGATAGCAATATCGAACCGAAATAAAAAAAACAGGCTCGCAACGGAGCCTGTTTTTTTGCAGTCATTGTCTTTGCATAAGGCTGCGCTAATAAATCAGTTCCTTGATATTCTTATCTTTCAACATAATTTCCACAAACCGATCCTGGTGTGTGGGCGAGCCGATCACGCGCCACGTACCAACAATGGCCCGCTCGGTTTTTGTTTGGTGATGTTCAATGATCTTGAGCGAACAGGTCTTGAAAGCCTGATTGATCTTCTCAAAGCTTTTTGTATTCCCTGGTTCAATCACGATCTTATAAGAACGCGACTCGCGGATCAGGTCAATCCATCTTTCAATGCGCGGGAAGAATAACAATACGATAAGTACGATACCCGTGGATGCAGAAACAAATTTCAAATCGCCTGCACCAATACCCATGCCCAGCGCTGCAGAAAGCCAGATCGTTGCGGCGGTGGTCAACCCTGCAATTCTGCCGCCCTCGCGCACGATCGCGCCTGCGCCCAGAAAGCCGATGCCGGTTACGATGTTTGCGGCGATGCGCGTTTGGGTGAAGCCGGGGTCCATGCTCAGGGAAAAGATCGTGAACAATGCCGAACCCATCGTGATCAGGATGATCGTGCGAAAGCCCGCGGCTTTATCTTGAAACTCACGTTCGGCGCCGATCAACCCGCCCACCAGCACCGCCATGCTAAGTTTGATTATGTTTTCAACGAGTATTGTGTCCATGCCGTAATTTTACAACAACTCTTTTAATTCTGCGGCTGATGTTACTGGATTTCTGCAAACGAATCCCTCACACACGTACACAGTTGTCTTACCATTTTTTAGCGGACGTTCCATCAAGAGTGATGGTGCGTCATCTGGCGGGGGATAAGAAGACGCAGCGATAATGGTGTTGGGTCTAAATGCGGATTGGACGACTCGCATCAACTCTGACGCGTCTTCGTTCCCCGCTTCAAACATGACCGCGACCTGCTTCGTTTTTCCCAAAGCAAAATCCGCCGCTGACAGCCACCTACCGAACGCGGTGGGGTAACGCACCGCCATGCCTGTAACAAGCCCCAATGATTTTTCAGCGATGTCGCGGTATTTCCCTTCATCGGTGAACGCCGCGAGTTTCAACAAGGCTTCACATGCCAGCGCATTTCCTGATGGCGTGGCGTTATCCTGCACATCTTTCGGGCGGAGTAATAAGACTTCGCCATCTTTCGATGTATCGAAGAATCCGCCGTTGGGATCGTCGAACAGTTCGATCATTTCATCAGCAAGTTCTTTTGCGGATGTGAACCACTTATTATTGAAGTCCGTTTGATACAACTCAAGCAAACCCAAAATCAGCGCGGCATAATCTTCAAGAAAGACTTCATCGGTTGTTTTGTCCGCGCGCCAACTGTGTTTGAGTTTCCCATTGGGGCGTAAGGCGCTCAATAAAAATTCAGCGTTACGCGTAGCCAATTTATAGTATGTACTCTGGAGTCGACCAGCTTGCTGGTCGTTATTCGGAAGCAAGCTTCCTGACTCCAGAGTTCGCGCCGCCTCCGCCAGCGTCGCGAGCATGAGGCCGTTCCATGAGGTGAGCACCTTATCATCGGTGCCCGGGCGGACACGCGCGGCGCGGACTGTCAAAAGCCTGGAGTGGCAATCGGCTAATTTAACAGGAACAGTTTCGGGGTTGAGTTTGAAGCGGGCGGCCAGGGATGGATCATCCAATGCGCGTTGGAGCACAGTATGTCCTTCCCAATTGCCGCGCGCGGTGACTCCATAAGCCGCCTCAAAAAAATCTGAATCATCTTTGAGAGTCGATTGAATCTCAGCGAGAGTCCAAACATAGAACTTGCCTTCTTCGCCTTCAGAGTCGGCATCGAGGCTGGAATAAAAGCCGCCATCGGGATGCGTCATTTCGCGGGCGATGAAGTCAAGCGTTTCGGTGACGATCTGCTTGAAGAGCGGATCGCCCGTGGTCTGCCATGCATGAAGATAAGCGCGCGCAAGTTGGGCGTTATCATAGAGCATCTTCTCGAAATGCGGAACGCGCCAGAAATTATCGGTGCTATAGCGCGAGAAACCGCCGCCGATCACATCATACATGCCGCCGCGCGCCATCGCTTTGAGGGCGTGGAGGGCAGGCTTGAGGGTTTCCGATTCTTTAGCCACAGTGATCACAGAGTTCTCTGAGTTTTTTTCCCCAATGGTCTCTGTGTGCTCCCCTGGCACCGCCCGCCAGGGCAGGTGTGTGGCTTTTATTCCGCGTCTCAGGAGGAATTCAATCGTCATTGGTTGCGGAAATTTGGGCGCGGCGCCCCAGCCGCCGTTGTCCCAATCGTAAGAGTCGATCAGTGACTTTGCCGCTGCTTCGAGATGTGCCGATGTGAAACTCGAATCGGATTGGGTGCTGACGCTCAATGCTTGTTGCCGAAGGTGGGTTGAGACTTCATCGCCTACACGGGTGGCTTCGTCCTGTTGTTTCTGCCATGTGTTGGCGATGCCTGCCAGCACATCTCGAAAGGATGGCATGTTGTAGCGCGGCACCGGCGGAAAATAAGTGCCTGTGTAAAATGGTTTAAGGTCAGGCGTGAGAAACACGGACATGGGCCAGCCGCCCGACCCGGTCATCGCGACCGTGGCCTGCATGTAAATCGCATCAATGTCGGGACGTTCTTCCCGATCCACTTTGATGTTGACGTAATGCTCGTTCATGAAGGCGGCGACTTCCGGGTCTTCAAATGATTCATGCGCCATCACATGACACCAATGACATGCGGCATAACCTATGGATAGGAAGATTGGCTTGTTTTCTGCTTGCGCTTTGGCGAGTGCCTCTTCATTCCAAAGGTGCCAGTCCACGGGGTTGTGCGCGTGTTGAAGTAGGTAGGGGGATGTGGAATTTTTGAGTTGGTTGGGCATGAAAACCTGTAACTTAAATAGGAAATAAACTGTTGTCCAGGATTATATTCCAAGGCGGTGAAAATTAATTTATCAAATTCAGCGCAGAATTCTCATATCTGTCCATTGAATATTTTGGAATCTCGATGCAACGATTTTTGTTTATTGTAGTATCATAAATGCTTAATTGACGGGGGCATTATTGGTAAGTAAAGTGAAAGGGCGTTTATCTTATGCAACAGAATCAACCCAATGGGGAAGAGAGTCAGGAGCAGGACAACCCGGCACTGAGCAAAGTGATCGAGCGGAATATTCGCACGATCATCCATCTGCGCACCAAAGCTGCGCATCAACGCGGAGTACAGGATCGCATTGCTGACGGCATTACATCCTTTTCGGGACGGATGGTATTCGCTTACGTGCACATCCTATGGTTCGGAGCATGGATATTATTAAATACGGGACGTTTCGGCGTGCGCGTATTTGATCCATTCCCCTATGGATTGCTGACTATGATTGTTTCCCTGGAAGCGATATTTCTTTCCACATTTGTGCTCATCAGCCAAAACCGTCTGGGTGAAGAGACCGAACGCCGCGCCGATCTGGATTTACACATTGGGTTGCTGACCGAACATGAATTGACACGCGTGTTGCAGATGCTGGATATCATTCAAGACAAGCTGGGTATCGTGGATCATGCGAACAGCGACCTGGCAGACCTGGAAATGGAAACCAAGCCAGAAGACGTGCTGGCTGAGATCCACCGTTTGCAGGCAATTGAACTCAATCAAAGGTAAACTTTATGACTAAAACGCCAGGCCCCCAATTAAGCACTGAAGATAACGAACAACAATACCGCATCA
>Ga0180069_1000009_pt1 | contig 51604 bp, 51 predicted proteins | sample EasRivERM_16_10D_2_FD_121793 | JGI IMG/M metagenome (GOLD analysis project Ga0180069, IMG submission 121793) | Soil microbial communities from meander-bound floodplain in the East River, Colorado, USA - East River metaG ERMLT231B'_16_10D | ecosystem: Environmental > Terrestrial > Soil >...
AATCATTTCAAAACACCGCCACATATAGCCAAGTGTCCCGCAATTGAGTTATTTATCCCATATGTGCTGGCATTTTTAAGAGCGCATAGAAAGGCTAACTCATAAGCCCTTGGTCGGGAGTCCGAATCTCCCCCTCGGCACTCAGTACTTGCACACACTAAGTTCCGGCTTCTTATGGCTGAATGTCCGGAGCGTGTGCATAATAATAAAAGGATTGAAAGAGATGACTCTCGATCGTTTCATCACCCTCTCCGAAGCCGCTCAACGCATGCGTACGAGTGTGAAGGAAACGCGTTCGATGATCAAGTCTGGTAAGATAAAGGGTGGATTATTACCAGATGGAGCGATGGTCGTGAGCGAAGATACAATTCCAAAAAGAAAAGAAGATCTGCCAGAATACAAGAAATACGCACATTTGAAAGGTATGCGAATTGGAGTCGGTGAGGCTGCTAGAAAGTATAAAATTCCGGACTCAACGATTCATAGATGGGCGGTATCAAAAAAAATTATTGAAGTACTAGCTCGTGATGGGCAAAAGGTTTTGTTAAACGAGCAGGATGTTGCCTATTGTGCAGAAGTCTATATTCAACATAAGGGGCAAGGTAAATGGATTTTCAATTCTGATGGTACCCCTTATATACTAAAATCACTAGCTCGTTGATTAATTTCAGCCAACTCTAACCGATGAAATACAAAGAACAGTATATTAGCTGTTCTTTTTTTGTCCTTTCACCTCTCCCATGTTCTTGACCAACTTGGGAGAGTATGCTAAACTCCCGCAACTTCTGCGTAATACATTCATCTTGATTGTAAAAAGAAACCTAAATAATGATCTCCAGTTTACTCAACACCATCTCAAAAGCATTGAAGACTCTCGCTGAGTTCTTAACTGTGCTTCTCCTTGGTCTTATCGCGGGCATCTTGATCGTTCTACCTTGGTTGCTACGGGTATTAGCATTACTCAGCTGGTTAGCGGGCACGTTCCTCTTATGGCTCACCATCAACGATCTGTATAGCGCGTTCACACCCACATTGCCACTCTTTGCGCTAACTGTCGTTCCCGCGATCTTATCTACTGCCTTGGTTATGTGGCTATTCTATCGCGGACAACAGGGAAAGTTGTGGGGGGCGATGATGCTCTGGGGCGTGATCGGCTGGTTGGTTTGGAAAGGCTCGATGATGTTAATGAGATGGAATTATGGATTGTTGATCGTGCAGTTGCTCCCTGCCGCGCTCTCAGCGGTCTTGTTGCTGTATATCAACATTCGTTGGGGGCTGGTTTTCCGGGCGAAGCGGCTCATGGGAAACAGGCTGAACAAAGAAGGCATAGATGTAGGGTCGTGATGACCCTACATCTCATCTCACTGCTTAGAGGAATATCACATGTCAGAACAAGCGAAAACTATAGCACTTATCCAGGATTTTCCATTCGAGTTTTACGGGGAAATGTATGTAGCGCATCTAGCCAATGACCGACAATTTTATATTCGGTTAGGGGATATTTGTAAGGCAATGGGGTTAGATGCAAAATCTCAACGACGGCGTATTCAAGATGATGAAGGCATCAGTCATAGATTGATCAATATCGTTGCTGATACGCCTTATCAAGGCGGGATGCGCAAGCAAGAAGTCACCTTTCTCAGTATTCGGGCTTTGCCGTATTGGCTTGGCACAATCGATGCCAAGCGTGTCAATCCAGCAATCTATGAAACTGTTGTGCGTTTCAAACAGTCGTTTGCAGAAACCGCCTGGCAGATATATCGCTCGGATTTAATGCCTCCTGAAGTATTGTCGGAAATGGATATATACGAAGGACCAGAACGAGCTGAGATTGGTGAAGCTATGGATCGTATTCGAAGCGTCACCAAACGGCTCGATCAGTTGGACGGTCGCATGACCGCTATTGAAGCTCGCATGAGTCCTGAAGCAATCATTAACACGCGCCAACAATGGCAGATAAAGATAATGATCGAATCTGTTGGTGAGGCTCTTTACGAAAGCAAAAGGGGAAAGTTGCCAAAAACCCAGTGCCACGCGTTGGCGCAAACAGACTTCAAGCAACAATTCCAACTCCCGGTGTATTCGTTGCTGCCAGAACAGAGAATGGAAGAGGCAGTTAACTATCTCGCACAGCGATATCAACATCTCAGGCCTGGCGCAAAACTGCCTGAAGTTTTCAGTGATGGAATACAACAAAACTTGTTCTAGCCCCATAAGGATAGCTGAATGCCGAACACACCTCTCTCTCCTCGCATGTTGGAACTGCTTGAAAAAGCGGCAGACGCGTTTATTAGAAACACCAACCCATTCGATGTTGAATGGCTGACTCAACATGATGTCACACTACAAGAGTGCGTTGATCTGTCCGAGCTCATTGGCAGGGTGCTGGAAAGTTATATGTACGAGCAAAAAACAATGGAAGGAGGTGATACAAGCTGACGTTCTCGCATCGTATTCAAGGCGCAGATATTTTCTTCCCGGAAAATAATAGCGGGCGCTGAATGACCTGGCAGGTCAAAACAACGCCCGTGCAGACGCTAATCTGCGCCTCCATTCTAACATGACTCTCGGAGGCATAAAACAATGAGTACCTTTAAAAGCAATATGGACGCAATGTTCGCGAAAATTTTTCCGGCTGCAGCAGACGCTGCGCAAGAAGATCATGGCGGATTCAACATTGGTGATTTGGTCGTAATCGTTCTCGACCTCGTCTTACTGATCTACACCGGTTATCGCTCCTGGCACTTTCTGTCCGGTTCAGTATCCAGTGATTTCCAGATCCTTGCTCTTGTTGGTTTGTGGGGTCTGGACATCGGCATGGTTGCCTGGTCCCTGGTGTGGATCTTCGGCTCCGCAACCCGCTTCCAAAATTGGGCCAGCATAGGACTCTTCGTCATTGACATGATCGGCATGTTCCTGACGAGTATCGTGGATACCCTTGCATACGGCAACGGCGATGCTCTGCCCCCTATCATGAAGTCGGTTGCCTGGTATGGCATTCCGATCATCATCGGCTTGAATGTGCTGGCGGGTTTTGTATACCACATGACTTCTCCTGCCACCCGCAAACGCCGTTCAGAACGTGCCCAGGACGAAGAAATGTCGAAGCAACAGGAGAAAGGCGACTTGGAACTGCGTCGCATGACCATGCAACTCCAACAGGCACAGGACTACACCAACAAGCGCGCAACCATGTTGGTATCTTTCGCAGACATCGCCGAACAGAACATCGCCATGTCCGAGATTGAGGCGCAGATGATGGCGCGTTTGAACAAAGCCGCAAGTGGGCAGCTTGGAAACTTGATGAACGCCACTGGCCTCAACATGCCTGGTGTCAATCTTCCTCAGCCCGAGAACAAGCCAGGCATCATGGACAAACTGAAGGAATTGAAAGACCGGTTCGTATCGAAGAATGATGAAGCCGAGTCCAATACTCAACAGCCCGCTACCCTTCCAGTTCTTCAGCCTGTTCTCACTCCTGCTGGGTTTGGCGGGAACGGCAACGGAAACAACGTGGACCCTCACTAAGCCGGACGATGAATCGCCTCTTCTCTCTGGACTTGGATGTGGTCAAGCAGATCAAACTGCCTAACGCGATCCAGGTCCAGAGACGGGGAGCCAGACGCCTGCCCAACCCACGTGAGGCGCTGGCGATGGTACTTGGAGCATTAGGAACCTTGAATCGCTCGTCCGGCGTACAAACGTTGAACGCGGAAGTGAACGGCAAACCCGTCGCGCTAGCCATGATCGAAGGCGCACAGTTTGGTGAAGATACCGAAGGAAACACAACTTTGAATGAAATCGCATCACACTTGGTGACCGAGGAAGCGATATGAACAATCGGCACATTATCCTAATTGCTTTTGTACTCGCTCTATTAAGCGGGTGCAGCAACTTTGATCCTCAGGCGTATGTTCCAGGTTTGGAAACGCCCACCTATACCCCAACACTGGAAGCCCCTACACATATTTCTATAACTGCCACACTTCCTATAACTGCAACAACTGACCATGAGAATAAATCCACCATCGTCTGTACGAACATCCCTGGCGGCAAGCTGCACGTGCGCTTTGAAGCTGGCGATAAAAGCGATGTGCGCGGGTATCTTGCTGAAGGTGAGAAAGTGACTATTAGCAAGGACCGCCAGGAACAGGATGGAAATTTGTGGGTCAAACTCTCCCGTCCCATCGAGGGCTGGGCGAATGCGAAATTTCTGTGTGAGGTGACGCCATGAATGACAAAGCCATAAAACTCTGGAACTCCATCACGAACGAATGGGTGGAAGCAGAGAGTTGGCAAAAAGAATTGAAGATTGGCGACTTCTATGCCATCTACCCCAACCGAATTGTCGTGGGCAAGCAGTATATCCCTGCTCCCACCGTGTACGGTCACATTGATGGAAACGATCATTGTGATCCCGGCTTTTTCAATGTGCTGGCTTACAGTCAGTGGGTGCCTCATGGCGAAGTCGGTGAACTTTGTATCTGCGAAGCCACTCACATATTGACCGAAGATCAATTTAGACAGGCACAGACAGCCGAATGGCCTGAACTGCCTGAAATACTGAAAATTAAATAAGCAAACGGATCATGTCATGTCCATAAAAAAATTCACAAACGAGCACGGCGAAGAAATTACAGTGTATGTTCTCTACAACGAGATTTGGATACTGCACGGTGACATCAGCAACGAGCCGTTTATTTTCACGCCAATCGTCAAAATTGCAGAAGGGACAATCATGCCACCATCAAATAAAAGCGATGATGGATCAGTCATCCTGTCTGGAGGTCAAATTGTATCCACTGACGAATACAACAAAATCCTCGTTGCTGCACGGGAACTTGGCTACCAGGAACAGGAGAATTGAATGGATGTTGCGAACAAGCTGATGAGCAAACGACTCCTCACCACCAGTGAGATGGCGAAAATCCTGAATATGAATGTACGTAGTGTGCGGCAGATGGTGGAACGCAAGGACATTCCATTTATTCGAGTGAATCAATGGCACTTACGTTTCGACCCGGACGCGATTGAAGCCTGGTTAAAGGAGCGCGAAGGGATCGAGCCCCAGGAACGCAAGATATGGGAAGGACGCAGGCATGCCCTGGAACAAAGACAAAAATCATTAGTAGGAGAAGAATAACATGCCCGCCAAGATCATCGTGGTTGCCAATCAAAAAGGTGGGGTCGGGAAAACTACTACCGCTGTCTCTGTGGCTCATGCCCTCGCTTTGCGTGAGCGTCGTATCTTGTTGGTGGACTTTGATCCACAGGGTCAATGCGCCATCGCTCTGGCAGTGAACCCGGAACCCGGTGCATTCAACCTGCTGGTCAACCCCCGCTCCGACATCCATCAATGGGTCCGGGACACAGGACGCGCTGGACTTGACCTGATCCCTGGCGACCGCACAACGGCTACTGCGCAGATCGTGATCAACGCCGAGAACCGTCCCATTGACTCAATCCATCAGATATTCAGGGAACTCTCGAAAGAATACGACTTCATCCTCTTCGATACTGCTCCCTCTGTTGGCGGCATTCAGGAACGCGCTATTTATGCTGCAGACCTTGCCTTGATCCCGACTGCGACTGAATTCCTTTCTATAGACGGTCTGGCACAGATGATGGACCTGCTGACGACCCTGCAGGACCATTCACGATGGAATGGACAGTTACTGGGTATCCTGCCTACCTTCTATGATGAGCAGACCAGCGAGAGTGGCAAATCGTTGAATGATCTTCTGGAGAGTTTCGGAGAAAGCGTACTTCAACCCGTCCACCGCGCAACCATCCTACGTGAATGTGCCGCAGAAGGCAAGACCATTTTCGAGATGTCACCCGCCAGCCGCTCCTCGCGTGAATATGAGGAACTTGGCCGCGTGGTTATGAAACGGTCGTAATCAGCAAGGAGAATCAATGACTCGACGTAACGCCTTGGATCGTCTTCGCCAGAATCCACAACAACCGATCAACACCATCCCGTTGGCTAAGGAACACAGACGCGATAACCGTGCCTGGGATCGGAAACATCGTGGGAAATCATATTTCATCCCCACGCATTTGAATGAACAAGCGAAGGATATCCGCGCTTTTATTCTTGCTTTGTCACAAAAACACATGACCAATACATCCAGTGTTGCAACCGCGTTGATAAGTTTTTCGCTGGCGCACGTACGTCAGGGAAAATTGAAGATCGAAGGACGTCCGGATATCAATCGCCGCAAGATGGCGCTGACGTGGGAGGAAGCGGAGGATGGCTGGCCCCAGGAAATCTCGCAGCCAGTGAAGCGGATTATCAAAGGTGCGAAGGATACCTATTTGAACTATCGTTGGGGGCGCGACATTGATACACAAATCAAGGCGCTGGCTGGTGTTGCTATCTCAGTAGGGGAGGTAGTTGTGTTTCTGTTGAACTACGCGCTTGGCGCGCACAAAAGAGGGCGATTGAGGTTGAAGGAAGAGACCGTTGTTGTGTCTCAGAAAGTGAGCGCAACATGGTAACTCAAAAACCAACTTATCAATTCCTCGGAAAAGTCAACGAATTTTTCGGGAACAAATTGACACCTGAGCGACAACGCTCAGGTGTCGCTCATTCTACGCTCAGACAACGCTCAGATGTCGCTCAGGTGACCGCTCAGGCAGGCTCAACAGGAACGATTTTGAGACCTCTGTGTAGCGCGCTTTAACCCGCAGTATGCACCAATCGTCCCAAGGCTTCCTGTGGATTTTTTAGAAAGTCATCATAAAAATTATTTTTGAGGTTTTGGAACACCTGGAAAGCAAAACATTATGAACATCGAACAAGCTTGGCAATCGGTGCTTGGACAACTTCAAATGGAAATGCCGCGTGCATCTTTTGAGACCTGGGTGCGAGATACTCAGGCGCTCTCTGTCGAGGATGACACACTTATGGTCGGAGTGCGTAATGCTTACGCCCGTGACTGGTTGGAAAACAGACTCACCAGCACGATCAACCGTTTGCTGGTTGGCATCCTGAACGCGAGCGTTGAAGTGCAATTCGTTGTTGCGGACAACGAAGAGGATCCTATTGTCGAAGACGACGATACTGGCAGCGACGCGCTTTTCAGTGATGCTTCAGATAGCACGCCTCAACGTGGACCAGAAGGTTTGGTTGAAATCGCGCTTGCCGATTACGACTCAGTCTACGAACAGGTTGTGCGCCCAAATCGCGCGGTATATCTACCCGGTTACTTCCGTCGCTGGTTGAAGTGTCTGGGTCCTGATCTGGGTTGGCTGTATGTTGCATATCGTCAGGCGGCATATATCGCTGGCTCACGTACGGGCAAGGCAACGAACCGCATTCCAGGGGAAAGGATCGCAGGCCTTGCGGGGTGTGCCGAGCGTACCTATTGGAGACGCGTTGAAAATCCGGTTACCTGGAAGAAACTCAAAGGGTTGGTTGAGATCAGCGATCACGGACCAGAGTGGGACAATACCTCCTCAACACCGAAACGTCTGCCTCGCAGATATACCATTTCCATGACCCTGCCGCTCACACCTGTTGATACGAACTCTTTGAGCAAATGGCTGGCTTCGAACATTGGGCAATGCGGCGGACCGGAAGGTGTCCTGCGTGCTGCGGTTGAAGCTCCCCTGGATGCGCTCATTCCACTGGACGCAACGGAAGCGGGTGAACCATTCACAGTCACCAAGCTTGTGCGCGAATTGTTTGGGGCTGGTGATTTATCCGACCAATTGCTGAACAGCCTCGCGTCCGCGATCCAAAACCACATCATGCCTCAAGGGGATCTGATCGTTGTTACAGAATATTTTCTCAAGTACGTTCTACCGCACATCGGTGCCGGTCAGGGCTGGATGCTTACTATCCTGCGCGATATGTGTTATGTCAATCCCGAAAATGGGGAAGTGCGCAATCGCGTGACTGTGAAAGGCGGCTATGCGGAGATCGCCGGTTGGATGGGGATGTCAAGACCGAAAACAATCTGGGAATGGCTCAATGAAAGATTACCTGCAACACATGCTCAGGCAGGCATGTACAAGAATCTGGTTGTCCGCGTGTACATGAGCGAAATTATCAAGGATGAAATGTTCTTGGATTTTGCTGGTCAGCCTCGAGCGTTTGACGTACTCATTGAAGAAATTCCCCGCGAGTTTCTTGAAGTTGCACTTACGAACCCCGATGGCGCGATTGACAGTATCGCAATGGCGCGACTGTCAGATACGGATGGCGCGATTGTCAGTATCGGAGTGGCGCGACTGTCAGATATGGATGGCGCGACTGTCAGTATCGCAATGGCGCGACTGTCAGATATTGTTGGCGCGACTGTCAGAGTCTTAAGCTCTTTAACTCTTAAAACCAGCTCTTTAAACTCAAATAACACCACCACCTTAAACACCTCAAACGAAGAAAACGAAAAAAACGGTAAAGTCCGGAAACCAAAACCGGTGGAAGAGCAGGGGGCGGTGAATTTGCCTTCGGCTTGGGTTTTGGATCGCTTACTTACTCAAAACAAAGTTCATCCCAAAACACAGAAAATAGTGCGCGGAGGTTCTGCCAAGGCATTGGTCTCCTGGCTGTTGTACGCATTCTCCCTGGAGGGTCGGGGAATTGACAGGCCCATGAACTACGCCCTCGCGCGGCTGGCTGAAGATCCGCACAGCGGCGCAGGCGACAAATACGATGAACTTGCAAGTGTTCAACCCGCCGATCTAATCGACGTTGCACACCAAGCCTCGCGTGGTTATCTGGCCGCGGCTCTCCACAAAGACGAACTCAGCGAACTTGCAAGCCTGTGGATGGATGTGATGGGGATCAATGATTCTGCCGCGCGAAAACTTATGCGTTTACTACTAGGCGATCAGTCACCCAATATCCAAACAAAAATTAGGAGATCGGAACGATGGGATGAAACTAAAAACGGCTTAGAGCGAACCATTGAAGAAAGCATCGAGGAGGTCTGATATGAAGATTTTCATCCTCGTACTCGTTGTACTGATCATCATCGTGGTTGTTCTGTTCGTTGGGCTAAACTACCGCCAGTTGTACTCGCTGTGGGCAATCCAGCGTGAACAAAAACGTCTTATGCGCCAGGCAGAGAACGCGCCTGACGAATTCCAAAACCCTGCCCCTGCGGAAGATCGCTTCGATGGGAAGCTGTCGGATTTCTGGAAGTTCACGATCATTAATGGTGGTGGAAAAGTGTTCAATGGGATGGCCTGGCGTTCCGCGTCCATGTCTTTTCGCGACGGGCTAGCGATCTATCATTTCCCCGATGCCGCCTTTGAGAACGAGTCATCGAATATTTTCGATAAACCTGCGGCAGGGCAATACAACAACGTGACCCTAGTCGGTGGGAGTGGGTATCAGCCGACATCCAAAGTAGATATTGTCCTGGAGTTTTCAGTGCGGACCGGCGATCAATTCTATGGCACAGCGGGTGTGGTCTTTCAACTCGTGGACACTCTCAGCAAGGATGGCATATTCAATAAGCAGTTCGATATGTTCGGCATCTCTGTGGTTGGGGATGAATCATCAGTGATGGGCAACAAAGGTCCGGTTTGTTATCTTGCGTTGGATTGGAACCCTGTACAGGTTAAGCCGTTGCACATCGATAGTCATACCTGGCATCGGTATCAGATCCGCTTGAAGTGGGTAAGCAGAACCGAATGGCTTGGCAGGGTTTCTGTGGATGGCGCGAGACTGTGCAGCTTGTCCATGCCTGCCTTGGGTCCAGTCGAAGTGCAGGTTTGGAGCGACAATTATTTCATCAGTTATCAGCCCCGTAAACATTGGTGGCAAATTCCTGACGCCATGGATCTGAAATTCCAGAATGGTGGCGATAAGCAATTTTATATGAGCAGTATCAAGGTTCATTCAGAAGTCAAATCCAAATGAAAAAGATTCGATCCCTGAAAATTCCCAATACATTTGATTCTGACGATCTTCGCATGCGGAAGATCTTGAATATCATCTTACTTTCCCTCGCGGTCATTTCTTTTGTCGCTCTTGCTTCTGCTTTTATGTATGGTGACCCTGTGTTGGAAGTCCTAAGCGATAAAGACGCGCAGCCAATCATTGGGGGGAGTATAGTGATGTTGGTTGTCTGTGGTGTCCTCATTGGGTTGAACCGATTTACCCGAATCCAGAAAGGCGTTGTGGGCTGGATACTTGTCATCGTGATGACTACTGTTGTGACATTTTCGGATCATCCATCTGAGCTTGCGGATGGGCGCTCACTCATTTTCTGGTTTCTGCCAATCCTGCTGAGTGTGGTTGTCCTTCCGCCTGCGTCTGTATTTATTGTCGATATTATTGTCTTTGCCATCATCGCGGCGTTTTCAGAATCATCGAAACAGGTGAACATCTTTGCCATGTTCGTGATCGCTGGGGCATCGCTCCTCGCGTGGCTGGGTATGTCGATTGCGAACCGTGCCCTTCGTGATGCGCGCAACGAAGCCGAGAAGAACCGTGCCATCCTGAATGGCGTGACGGATGGAGTGGTGGTGCTGAACGCCAACGACCAGGTTGTGCTTGCAAACCCAGCTGCCCTGAACATGCTGGGCAGCGCCATTGCCAGATTTGCCTCCACCGCAGACGATGACAGAAAAGAGGTGGGCGGAAGGGTACTTTCGTTCAGCTGGAGCGATGTAAAGGGAGTTGGTAATGTTGCGATCGTGCGCGACATTTCGCGCCAGGTGGAGGTCGAGCGCGCCAAGGACGCGATCCTCGGTGTGGTCAGCCACGAGATGCGGACGCCACTAGCGGTTATCCTCATGTTTTCCGAGTTTCTGACTCGAACGTCAAGTTCCACTGAAGCAGAGCGGATTCATGCCAACGCGCAAAGGATGATAACACTCGTTGACGATCTACTCGATCATGCACAAATCCAAGCAGGAACACTCAAGATGAGCAAAGCAAAATTCTCACCGAGTTCACTGGCAGATACAGTTCGCGATCTGCTTTCCACGCGGGCTGATGAGAAAAATATATCGTTCAATGTCACGGTGTCAGATGTGTTGCCCCAAAACCTAATAGGTGATTCTGACCGATTGCAACAGATCCTTGTCAATCTTATTGGCAATGCCATCAAGTTTACGGACCAAGGCGGGCTGGTTGATGTCCTGCTCTCGTCAAACGGCGGTGATGCAAGTACCTGGAAAATGGTTGTCAGCGATACCGGTATTGGCATCCCACCTGAACGCCTGCCGGACATCTTCGAGCCGTTTCGCCGCGCATCGGACTATGCCACGCGAACACATCAGGGTGCAGGACTCGGACTGTCGATTGCGAAAAAGATTGCTCGATTGATGGGCGGCGATATTCAGGTCACCAGCACAGTGGGACAGGGGAGTGTCTTCACTGTGACTTTACCGTTGGAGATTGCAGAATGAAAGTATTGATTGTTGAAGACGATGCAGATATGCGCAGGCTACTCAAGATTGTGATGGCTGGCTTGGATGTGGAAACGGAGGAAGCCCCGGATGGGGAGAGTGCGATCCACAGCATTGAGACCAGTGAAGAGCCTGACCTCATACTGCTCGATCTGCACCTGCCGCATATCAGCGGTGAGGAAGTCTTTGAAGCAATTCGCAAACATTCGAAGAGCGCCATTGTGATCGTGACCGCAGATATTCTTGCGGCGCCGGAGTTTGTGAGCAAGGCGGATGGTGTATTCACAAAACCTTTCAAGACAAATGAGTTGATCGTAAAACTTACGTCCTTGCTCTCAACGCACAGAAATGAAGCAAAGGAGGAGTAATGTCTTTAGCACAACACACTCCCTATTCGGTTGCACGCTTCGATGGCGCAATCATGTTCAACAGTGTACGCGCAGGCTTGATGAAGACCGGGATTACAAAATCGCCGATTGTATTTTTCAAGATTCGAGCGGGCGCGCAACTGCATCCGGTTTGGGCGCTCGACAATCTGGCAATGGAGATTTATGCATACTGTGAGACAGCCAAGGCTGCGGGCGTAAGCGAGACGCATTTGCAAGTCGCTGTGACTGCCTCGTGGGTTAGTGGAGAGAATTTTTCCAACCTTTTCGCAACATTTGTGGAATGGCATATTGCATCCAGCGAGCTTCGCAAACAAGCCAGATTGATCTCCGCCGAATTGATCAGCAGGAAAGGGCACGAGTGGCCGGCAGATGAGTTGAGTATCCCGGTTGCCACCGTTCGATAAACAGGAATTAACTCCCTGGAATTAACTACTTTAGAAGGGAACAGGAAAGCGGGGGTTAATTCTGTGACTTTATTCCAGGTAAGGAAAAGGTTATGAAAGACGATAAAACGCGCAGTCTTCTGGTTGCTAAAGGGTCTGATACAGCAGAGGTGCTTATAGCTTCCCAGCCATATGGCTTGCTGTCGAAAACTACAGCAACGGTCTCGACCGCGCTTTCCAGCAAGGTTGTCTCGATGTCTCTTGCCCGTCTCGAAAGGGTAGGGCTAATCCAGGAGCAGAAAATAGCCAAGATCGAGAAGAACGGCAGACCCGAAAAGGTTTATCGTGTAACATCCAATGGAGTATCCTGGCTTCAAGTCAACGGCTTCGAGAAAGCTGCTGTCCTGGCGATGTCCGACCCTATTGATCTTGCCCACCGCTATTGCCAGGCCTTAGTTGGAGTTCAGTCCAGCACAAAAGTTGAAGTCGAAAAAATCATCCCGTTGGCAGACGGAAGAAACATCCGCTTCGACATTGGCGTGCCACTGTCGAGGGGGATGTGGCAATACATCGAGATCGAACAAAAACTAGATCGCAATAACATCACACGCGCCATCGATAAGTTCAGAGCCCTGGGGGAGTTGTTCAATGACGAGACCTCCCCAAAACTTTTCAGTTTGGAGATCCTGTTTGTGTTCAACCTGAGCGCGGCGAGCCTGCCTAGAACATTGAACGTCTGGCGGGATGCGCTGGCGTTTGCGTTTCCTTGGGATGCCCCGCTGCCATTCACGCCGCGCTACACGATGATAGATGCATTTGTATATGACCCTGAATTCGAGAACTTGAGTCACTTCCCGCTAATCGAGAAGAGAAAAAGTGATAAGTTGTTTACTACTGAGGTTCGCTCAGGCGGCGAACTATTCAGTCCGACCGTGGCGCCTTCCACCAAAAACCTGTTGGTGGAGTTGAATTCCATTCAGGATCAACCTGTTACCATGCCATCACACAAAGCAGACCAGCTCGCTGGCTTTTGCGAGATCGCCATGACGATCTATCGCAAATCCAATACCAGCAACAGCCCAACTCGAATGTACTCTGCCTTCCCGCAAGCGTCCATCCAGACCCTGAAACAGTTTTTACACCTGCCGCAAAATGCGGGATTGTTGCAGGGGTTGAAAGAGGGAGTTGCGGGGATCATCAGCAAACAGTCTGGTTTGATCGTGTACCGCGATGCGGTCACGAAGTTGTTGTGGGATGTGTTCCTGCGGTATTTTGGTTTTGGTCGCGGCGGACCGTTGGACGTGTACGTGAAAATCCCTGACCTGGGTGATAAAGCATCGCAAATTCAGATCGATGTGATCATCACAAAAAGCGATGCCATCACTTTGCCCTGGACGAGCACTGAAGAGACTTACGAGAACGCGATCTCATGGATGTTATCTGCGTTGGTCACGTATCCTGTGGATCTTGGGTTATCGTCATCGCTCTGGTTGTCCCCGTGGAAAAAGAGAGGTGGGCCAGTGTATTGACAGTTCATATGCGACTTTGCTTCAGTAAAACCTCGCTTCGGTGACGCTCAGTCAACAATGTGAAAATGCTCAACAATTTGCCAAGTACGGGGTTTGCCTTGAACGTGATTTATGCTCTTTAACTCTTGCAAGCTCTCAAGTGAGATATTTATTTCGCCTTTGCTAAGTCCTCTTAAACCCCATTTTTTCCGCACTGCATTTGTACGCGCAACAATAGTATCAATGTCGGCTAAACCATCCTCGTCCCGAGCCACAATAATGCCCCAAAACACACTTGCCTCACGTTCCGATATCTTTATAGTCATCATGTTGGTGAAACTGCGAATAACAAGCAAAATGCCAGCGGCGATTACAAGCGGATGAGGTAACCCAATAACATCAGCGCTTATCATCACTCCTCCAGCAACAAATTCTGCTATCTCTCCAATTTCTGGTTCTATATTCTGCAATTTAATGCTAGTCAATCCTCCAATTCCACCTGGTCTCAATGTTATATGACGATCATGATGATCTACGGTAGTTTCATTTGGTATGATTCGCAAAACGATGGTTACAGATTTACTTACACTCTCAGGATGTAGACCCAATTCACTTGCAAACAGGTTTAGATTAGACCCTAAGTTTTTCCTCAATCCATCGATGATTTTAAGTTCTTCATCAAGACGCTTCAGCGCAAGTGGATGAGGTTTAAGCAATGCAACTAGTTCTAAAGCCAAATTTCGCCTTTCTTTTTCGTCGATCTTTCTCCAGAATTGGTTAAGGTTCACTGATAATATTTTGGAAATCGCGGTCCATCCTTCACTGCCGACCAACATGGGTAGCTCATTCTCAAGGCGTAGAATTGCTACAAAAATATTATCAGGATTACGCAAATAGATCATGAATACCTACTAAATCATGTACCGCTAAATATAAACGCCGCCCAATAATAGGGATGTGCAAAAGGTTTATATGTGGCGGCTCCTTCGAATAATTCGTCCATTGATCTAATATAATCGGCTTCGCTTATCCTTTCAATAGGCTCAGATATTTTACCCAAGTCGTCCAAAGTCAAATCTCGTAACCATATCTGCGCTTTACTTAATGCCAGACCAGGGGGCATATTCTTTTCGAATAAATTTCTATAAAACCTTTGCATGAGAATGGCAGTAGAGAGATCTTCCACTCTCCATAGACTAGATACTACACCAGAAGCACCAGCTTGGATAAATCCAGTTGGCAACCCTATAAATTCATCAGGCGCTTTCGAAACTTCGTAGATTCCAGTCTCGCAAGCTGAAAGAGTCACTAGGCGAACCCCTTCCAAAATTACTTCAGAGAGAATATCAGATAAAAACAAATGTTCCTTATTAGCCAATATTAGCCCAGAGTACATGGGATCTTGCCAATTATAGAAACCATGGCAAGAGAAATGCAAATGATTGTAAGAGGAAATCTCACTCATAATTGCCTGTTTTGTGGCATCGTTCCCCGGTAGCATAACTTGATTGTTTGGGAGAAAAAACTTTGCGATTAGATCACATTCCACTTTAGAATACGCCAGATCAGACGTAGGATTCACTACAGCTAGTAATGAGGGCTCTTGATTAACCAAATCTTGAACACGAATATGACCGACTTTTAGTGAAAGTACATTGGGTGCATAAGTGACGGTAAAATCATCAATAAAAGCGCGCTTTGCTCCATCGACAAATCTCCACGCGGCATGCAGAGGAAGTAGGCCAAGCCCACGAGGCGGTAAAATCACGATCTCGGATCCTTGCTGGACACCCAGTTCCACTAGTTTTTCATATAATGGGCTCATTAAAGTGTTCCAAAATTCCTGGGTCAGTTCCTCAATTGATAACATCCAGTCACTGAGCGATCCTCCATACCGCCTAGCTCGGTAACTAGAAAACCACCCTGGTTTGGATTCGCGACCTTCGAACAACTGAAAAAGGTCATTCCCGGTGAACTTGTCCAGCCATAAGATATGTTCTTTGCTGACTTCTTCACATCCATGGGGAATAACATAAGCCAGGCTACCAAGTGAAGTCATGAGAAATGTAACTAGTGCACCGCTTTGTGGAATTAGGGCTAAGAACTCGGATATTTCGAGTCCAAAGCGGTGCTTATTTCCGTATACTGTTTCGTACTCTTGGATAATATCTTTGAGTTTGGTCCTGGCACCCTGTAAAGTATCAGCTGTGGACTGAAGACGATAAGGTTGTTGCAGCGCAACATTAATTCGCATCATTGCTTCCAATTGTTTCACTGTTGCCCTTAATTGAATTATTTCCCTCTTCATTTCATCCGGAAGATCAGTTCTTTTTGTAATATTTTCTAAGATCAGGTTTTCAGCAAGGGTACGGCCCATCCCTTGTTCCAAGAGAAGTACCCCTTCATCAAATCGCTTTAATTTGGACAAACAATATGCTGTATAGATATATAGTGACGAAATACTGCTGACTTCAGTTAACCGTCCAGTCTCAGTATAGGCTTCTCCATACAACATCTTTTCTACTCCGATTGCCTCATTCCAATATTCAAAAGCCTCTTCCCAGTCTTTTTTATTGAAGCAATGCAGGCCAATATTCATTAAAGTCTGTTGCCGCCCTTGAGGATGTTGATCTGATGTAAGAATCTCAAGAGCAAATTGATAGTGTCGAGTTGCCTTTTCTTCATGATCACCTTGTTGTAAGTTTAATAACTCTGCATGCAAATTCCCTAACATGTTTTGGATTTCTGCCCACACAATCGGAAATCCATCCCGCGAATAAACTTCAAGGGATCTTTGTAAATGTTCAATAGCAGAATCATAATTTTCGAGCAGATTTCCTGTAGTACGTTCAGCTAAAGCTTTGGCTAATAGCTCCTGAACTCGGGCCCATAGCTCTGGATCTTTTTCACGGGTAAGAACATTTAATACCTGTTGGAAATAACCAATACTTGTATCTATGTTATTTTCGGGTTTCGAACCCATTGGCAAGGTCATGTACGAATAGCCAAGCATAACCATTGCTCGGCTCCATCTTGTGGGATTAACCTCAGGTTTCAAAACTTCCAGAGCCTGATTTACATGATAGATAGCCTTATCGTAGTTTTCACTTGTTTTTCCATTTATTCGTTTTATATAAATTTCGGCGAATTGTATTTGAAGCTCAGACCAATCCTTTGGGAAGTCCTCTTTTGAAAATATCTCGGCTGATGTTTGGATAAAAGAAAGAGCTCTTTCCAAGTTGTCTGATCGATCACCGCGGATTCTTGAAGAGTAAATCTCTGATAGAGTTTCGTAAGCATCTGCCCATTCTTTGGGGGAGTCCTGCTTAGAAAGATAAATAAGAGCTTGTTCCATATGGTATTTAGCTGTTTCTTTATTATCGGAGTAATTGCCCTTGATACGTAACATATATGCCGAGGCTCTCTTACTCTGAAGCTCTGCCCATTTTAGTGGATAATTCTGTACGGAATAAATTTCTTCCGCATCTGTGATGCACAAAAGAATAAGATCGATAAAATGATCAAGTTGGTTCGGATTGCTAAATCTAATACTCCGAATAACATTAAGATAGGCAATAGATAATAAGATTTTTGACTCAGCCCAATCATTTGGAAATTCTTTCCGAGTGAAGATTTCCATAGCTCGAGCAATATAAGACTCAACTTTTTGGAGCTGATCAGGCTTTTCATCAAGGAGAAATATATGAGCATTGGCAAATGCTTTGATCGTTTCGGCCCACGCTTTGGGATTTTCTTGACGCGTAAAAACCCTCCAAGCAAGCTCACAATGATAATGAACTTTCTCAATCAGCTTAGGTTCTATATCCACTCTAAGTGCATAGACGCTTGCTAAAACCTGTTGGATGAACGCCCATTCATCAGGCATCTCGGTCTCGTTATAAACTTCCAAAGCTTGATTAGCATGATAGACGGCCTTTTCGAAGTATTCATGACTCTCATCCGCTCGTAACGTATAGGCGCCTGCTAAGAACTGATGAATCGTTGCCCAATCGGTCGGTGTGTTCTCCTTATCATAAACTTCCAGAGCTAAATTGCCATGAATGACGGTCTCTTCAAAGTAATTGTGTTTCTCAGCAGCTCGAGCAGAGTAAGCCATTGTTAGCCCTTGCTGGATGATTGCCCATTCTTTTGGAGTATCTGCTTTGTCGTAAACTTCCAAGGCGATGTTGCCGTGATGAATAGACTCTTCGAAGTATTTATTACTCTCATTCGCTTGCCGTGAATAAGCTATTGCTAGCACCCGATGAATCGCTTCCTGACCCTCAATTGCTTTCCGTTCATCCAAAACACCTAAAGCCAGATTGCCATGATAGATAATCTTTTCGATATAATCACGACTTTCATCCACTCGCAAAGCATAGGCACATGCTATTGTCCCATGGACTGCTGCCCAGAGCTCAGAATTCTTTCCTTTGTCGAAGACTTCCAGTGATAGCTCACTGTGATGTATAGCCTTTTTGAAGTATTCATGATTTTCATCCGCCCGCAATGAATATGCGCCTGCTAACACTTGATGAATCGTTGCCCATTCACTGGGCGTTTTTTCTTTGGATATGATTTTTAAAGCCAGATTACCGTGATAGATAGCTTTTTCCAAGTGTTCACGATTTTCATCTGCTCGCAGTGCATAGACGCTTGCCAACACCCAATGTATGATTGCCCAGTCTCTAGGTGCTTTCCTCTTCGTGAGGACTTCTAATGCAAGGTTACCGTGAAAAATTGCGTTCTCAAAGAATTCGAATTTCTCATCAGCTCGCAGGGCATAGATACTGGCCAAGACCTTTTGTAGTTGACTCCATTCCTTTGATGATCTGGATCTTTCAAACACTTGTGCGGCGAGTTCGGCATGGGACAGGGCCTTTCCAAAATTATCATCACCCGTGTTGATTTTTTTTGTCTCTATGAGAACTAAATTTCCTGCCAGCATCAGATGAGCTAATGCCCAAATTTTTTCACTAACTTCCCGTGGAAAAAAGCTTAGCAATTCGAGACAAGCATTGACATTGTATGATGGGTCAGTCGAACGACTAACCTCCCTAAATATTCTATAAGCTCGAAAAATCAACCCAAATTCATTATAAGCTTTCTTAAACTCATAAATTAGTCCCAAATCCTCCACTTCCTTAGGCGGTGTAGTTTTTTTTAGGTTCTGTTCAGGTTTTACGGGCTGTATGGGAGTCGCTGGTTGTGGGACACTCACCAGCATGCCATCGAGATGTGCAAAATAATCCTTGACCTTGGGGTCGTTGTAGACGATCAGCACGAGGATGCCGACAATCAGTGATAGGAAATTACCAGCTAGAATGCAGGTGATCTCAAAGATGGCGATAGCCATCGACGGCTTAATGCGTTGCGGAGGCGTGGCCAATAACTTGATGGCATAAATGATTTCAAAGAGACCCAAGATTGTCGGCAGGATTGTGATCGGAGCACAGATAATTCCAATGAAGAAGGTTCCGAGCACAACAATTGCGGTCAAGCCCAAACCCCAGAAAACATTTAGGATACCGTTGATCAAGATCATTACACCAATGGTTGTAACACTTCCGGGCCTCGTGTAAACTATTGGGGTGGTCATGAAAGTTACTTCCTCGAGATAAGTTTTGTCCACAGGTTGTACAAAAAGATATAACCGACGACTGTAATAACAGATCAGCTTAGCATTTCAGCAATATTCTGGCGACGCCTAAAATTTCCAATCTAGCTCTTCAATCAAATCGGCAATTTTCATGCATTTGATTCTAAGTTCGTCACAGACATCAGGTATTTTGGGAGTTCTATTGCCACCGCGATTTTCTTCACTTACAACTGGGCATTGATTAATTTGTGCTAATGCGATTACCCATGGGTCACAAAGTGATCGATTCTTGGCTTCACTGATTAATCTTGGATATCGATTAACAATGGCTTTTTGAGCAAGTTGCAACTTAGCTTCCATTGGGTAAAACATAGATATTTTGTTTTCTGCCCAGATATATAACTGATCGCCTTCTTTTCTTTTGAGTTCGTCGAGCACAAACATTGGCGCGATTATTTGACCACTTGCAATTGCATCCTCCATTCTTTTCCAAAAAGTAGGGAATGAACTTGGTCTATAAAGCCTCCACCAACTTTCTATAAATGCGCTTGTGTCAAGACAATATAGTATTCCCACTGTTTGACTCCTTGCTGGCTAGATACCTGCTCCGACAAATGCCTCGTGTTCCATATCTCTAAGATGTTTTATCTTAACACCAAGATAATCTGCAACATCTGACAGTGTAAGACGCCTATCATAGTAGGCGCTAAATACCTGACGTGTGTAGGGTTTGCCATTTTTTCGTAATATCAAACGATGGTAGGGTGCAATACCGGCTTGAGGAGTAGCACGTCTTTTCTCCTTATACTCATTCCATCGCTCGTTGTAATCTTGTCGCTTACGTTCATAGAACTCTGGCGATGTGAGGCCCAATATGAGAAGGCGGCGAACTATAACTTCTTCACTAACAGAAAACTCTATAGAGAGATTCCAAATTTCCTCGTCATCCCAATCCGAGTGTCGTCCGTGTTGTTGGACAATATTATGGGATGTTAAGATCGATGCTGGTACCAATGCTGCACCAGCTACGTGATTACAGAATGTTTCTACATTTTGCTCTGGGGTTTGCGCCTTTGAATATTCCTCGCAATCACAAACTCCACCAGTATTCAATAACAAATGAGTAAATTCATGTAAAAGTGTGAATATACGCGCTCCATGTGCATCACTAGAATTTACCACGATTACCGGAAAGCGATTTTCACTAATTGAAAAGCCGCGAGCATCTTCAGGTGTAAATGTTATACCTATGTGACTAGTTTGAAATACAAGAACATTTAGCCGTTCAAAAGCAAGTTTCCAACTATTAAAGGCGTCGTTGTAGTTGCTCCATTTAGTTTGAACGTTCCAATTTATATCGGTCCATTCCCTTATTTCATTTGCGACATCTTCATGATTATCTAATGGCGAAACAGAATTTAGATAAGGGAATATTCCATCCTCTTCATTCTCTGCTAAATCAATCATGATTTCTCGCCGTATCTCAGATTGCCTTTTTTCCCAAATTAGCCCGGGCGAAAATACACCAAGAGTTGTCTCCGGCAAACGACGGAAATCGGTCATAGAAACACTAAAATCTTTTGGTGGTTCATTTAAGTAGAATAATGAAAGTGGACGGCGATATATCTCAGCCATTTTCATAGCTTGATGAATCGTAGGATAACTTTCACCCTTTTCCCAAACTTCCAACTGTTCTATTTTTACCCCGATACGCTTTGCTGCGCCAATTAAATCAAGCCCGCATTTATTGCGAGCCCAAATCAACATATTCGGATTGACCAGAGCATCAATACGTGCAGTCATTTTATACCTTGCACTTTCGGTGAATAGTCAAACTTATTTGCACTACTCCTAATTATATACCTTTGTGCCCTTCGTTACCTTCGTACTTAAAATTTGCCTTCTCCTTTTCATCCATCGCTAATTCCCCGCGTTCCATCTTCCTCCTCAAATACTCGGGTCACTGACTGACCTCCTCCGACGGCAAAGTTTGAATAAATGAAACTCTAATGCTCAGCTAACACAACTGTAAAGTCCTAAACATCTTGACAGGAATGCGAATGTCCGTAAAATAACGGCTGTGGCAAGACCCTGTCTGTGTGTATCCTAGGCAGGATTCTATCTCGAATACGAAAGACCCCTTCCGGTTGGAAGGGGTCTTTTTGTTTCCCGCATTAGGAAAAGGAGAACCCGTGAAGAAATATAAGTTCGTCATTCTGTTGTTTGTGTTACTCGTTGCAATTACCGTATCGACCATTACTGTGCTTGGCGCAGGCAGCGGGCAAACAGTCTTAGATCCCAAACCACTGGCAAACCCCAGCATGATCAAGGATGAACACGCGCATGCTCTGCTATCCATTGCCGCTTTGTACGCCTCTATGGATAACAAAGATCAGTGGATAAAGATGGTCTGCGTGGGCATGACGGCCGGTGGCTGCGATTATTTCAAATCCAATCAGGCGGACGCGATCTGGCAGAGTCAAGCGGGGCACGACGGTAGTTCGGTGGGCGGCAATATCTCAGATATCACCGTCATCAACGACACCGCGCAGGTCTGGAAGGCGCAGATCACGATCTTCTCAAACTCGGAGGAAGTTACGTCCGATATCTTCGTCCTCGTAGAACATGACGCAGATGGCTGGTATCTCAACCGGGTTCTCTACGGACCCGGAATTTCACAAGAGGAGCTTTAGGAATGGAAATCACGATCTCACGAAATTCAACGGTTCGCACATTTACTTTCGCGATCATCATCCTGGCTGTGATTGGCGGGGGATATATCGCCTGGAAAACTGGACTACTTGACAGCTTGTTTGGTCAAACCCAAACTGTCTCAGCGGCGCCTGCCAATGAACCTGCCATGAAAAGCATGACTGCCATGTATTCTCCCAGCGGAGAACGCGCTGAATGGGAAACGCAGGTCTGCATAGGCATGACCGAAAAAGGTTGTGAGTTATTCCGCGCGATGTTCGCAAATCCATTTTGGAAATCATCTCTGATTGGGAAAACTACATCGATCACATTCATCAAAATTGCTGACACGTTGGAAGATGGATCGCAGGTCTGGAAGACCGAGATTGCAGACAGCGAAGCAACTCTGCCTGTGTATATCCACGTCACTCAAAACGATGCTGGGCAGTGGCTTCTGAACCGCGTGCTGTTCGCGCAAGAAGCCGCCAAATATGAAAACCAATAAGGAGTTCAGCATGAAACATTCACGCCGTCTCTTTTTCATTCTCTTTATCTTCGTCTCTTTGTTCCTGGACATCGCCCCGGGTTTTGCCCAGGATGGAAACCCGCCATTCGTTGATCCCAACGGCGCTTGGGGCGAAGTTGTGAACCCGGATGGCTCCATCAATTACGCCAACCTGACGGATGGTGGTGTCGTCACACAGCCCGCAGATTGGATGCCTAGCATTCCAGGAGTCGGTCCGGTCGATGCGGAATACCACGTGTACACCACTCCAAGTGGGAACACGATCTTGATGCCCACAGCCTCCACGTTGTTCTTCATGTCCGCGAACCCGAATGAGTCGGGTTTCAATGCCGCCGCGACCACATTAGGTACTGGTGGTCTCTCGACGGCGGAAGGCAACAACACACTCACCGGTATTGCTGGACTTGGCGCATGGTTCGCTGAACTGACAGGGAGCGGAGCTGATACTTCTACGATCTTTCCAGATGGAAATGGGGAGCAGTTCTTCAACCAGGTACTTTCCGGAGAAACAGATATTTACTCGCTTGGACCTGAAGGACTTCTTAATTTTCTAACGAGCCTTGCAAATCAATCAGGAGCAGACCTTGCGAACGGTGATGGACTCAACCTCTACACCTACATGCTCCTTTATCCTCCCGGACAATGTGGCACTGTCCCCGGTGGTTGCACGCCCGAACAACTTGCCTTACTTCAAGCGCTCCTGCCTTCTATAGATGACGCTACTCCACCCGCTCCTAACTCCTGCCCGTCGCCATTCATCACACCTGGCAGCATCATACGAGCGGGAACACTGATCGACCCCAACTACCCGCTGGTCGTAGGTCAAGACCCGGACAAACGCGGCGTGGATGTCAGTGTCAATGTGTCCGTCCGACCCACCATTCGCACCTACTACACTCCCGAACCAATCGTCGAGTGCAAAGCGGGCGCGAACGCGGGCGGTGTGACCAACTGCAGCATGCCGAATGGACAGTCTGGACACGAAAAAGTCGTTGGCTGGGACTGTGTCGAGCATACCGAGACTTATCCCGAATGTATTTCGTATGCGTCCGCCTCGCTCAAGCTCACCAGTGAATCGAAGGATTGGATCCTGAACGAACTCTCAATCCATTACCCCGGCGCGTACCTGCACCACCCGAATATCTCAATGGGTTCATCTCAAGACTGTTCATGGACGGAGACCTTTGATCACCTGCAAACCGCCGATCCGGGCAATTGGGACATAACCATCAGCGGGCAGACATCCGGCACGCCGGTTTCCGAGCCGCGTAACTTTGGCGGCGCCGCTGGACAGTTTGGCGTGTGGCTCAAAGAAATTGCAATTATCAAGTAGGAGAGAAATGGCAACAGTTTTAGTTATCGAAGACGACCGCGACTTGTATTCCTTATTCGACCTGATCCTGAAGATGGCAGGTTTCGAGGTGAATGTGGTGAGCAATGGCACGGAAGCCGTAAGGCGCTTGAGCGAAGAGCAACTTCCCGACGCGATCACACTGGACCTTCACCTGCCGGGTGTGTCCGGTAACGAGATCTACACCGTATTGGAAAGAATGAACGAGGAGCATCGTGTACTGGTTGTCAGTGCCGATGTGCAGGAAGTGCAGAAATACATCCTGCGTGGCGCGAAAGCCGCTTCAAAGCCGATCGCCATGGATGACTTGATCCGGCATGTGAAAGAGATTGTCGAACGCAGCCTTATGCTAGGAGCGGCATAATGAACAGGATTTTTGAAATGCCCTCCTGGAAGACCGGTATCTTCAAGAGACTTCGACAGATCACCGCTGCTCAAATCCTTGATGTAGTTGTGGCTGTGCTGTTCTTTGCCATGCTGATCTTCATGATGGTCACACCCATCATTTTCGCATTGTATACGCCTCCAACAGTGGATTTTTCATTTTGAAAATGGAACCGAAACGACGCGAACGCATTGAATACTTGGCTGGCAAAACCCTGCTGTGGTTCGGGTATTTTGTCGGTCTTGGTTTACTCCTCTTGATGGTCATTCATGGATAACTTTTTCACGCTTGCCACCGAACGCCTGATCTGGACCGTGAACGGTCTGCTTGCGATCCTGTATTCATTGATCGATCATCTCACCGCGCTTATTTTTGCGTTGGCGGTGGCGGCTTTTGTGATCACTACGCCTCGCGAGCAGCGCGTGTGGGCGATGGGCGCGGGCATTTTGTCCATTGCGGCAAGCCTAATCGCTCCATCACCGGTACCGCTCTTCCTGCTCGTTATGATCCTTGGCGGATGGGCGGCGGTGATGCTGGAACAGTACAACCGTCCCGCTCAACGCTGGAATGTTATTCGCGGGCTGGCCCTGTATGCGCTTGCGGGAGTTGGCTTCACGCTATACCGCAATCTTGGGCTGGGCGAGTCCGTTCTGGCTGATCCCATGATGGCACAAGGCGCAGGTTATCTCAACGCGATTATCGGGATCGCCATGTATGTCATCCCGCTTGGCTTTCTGGCAATGGCCGCTCAATCGGTATGGGCACACCCACCTACGCCAGGAACACCTTCCGACCTCATTACGAAGGTCAGGACAAGAGGCGGAGGCTAACCATGCTGCGAATCCTGGACAACGGTCTCTCCATCGCCAGCGGCAACGTGCGCTATGCCTGGTTCAAACTGCAAAAGGATAGCGAGCAGTTCTATCGCTGTATTGCCCTGCGGGAACTGCAGATCATTCCCGTCTCAGTACGCGAGGACTACGACCTGCTCGGCAAACAATGGGGCGCTGTGCGCGGTCTGCATAATGCGGGCGTGAACTTCGTGTACGCCTCGATGGGAATCTACGCTCCCGACCATATTGGGATCGTGCAATACTTTGGCGCGGCCGGAGAGGGGACGATCGAAGAAGCCGCAGCTCAGAAAGCCTTGAATGGTGCATCAACCGTTGAGGCCGTGCTGGCGAACTTTCCACAATCGCGCCTGGGCGCTCCGAACGTGGACTGGCTGAGGTGGTACCTGGATTTTGTCACATCGAAAGGCAAACACATTGCCGCCATCCTCGGACATCCCGACCCGCGAGAAGGTCGACGCGGCTCATCCGATGATGGGAACGTGGGCGACGACTCCGACGCAGATCTCGCACAGGAACAGAACGAAATCCTGTTCCGGGGTCTCTCCAAACTGCGTCAAAACTTTGTCTTCCAGGTATTGGCAGAGCACATCAAGCGCGACCATATGACACAAACGCTGGTGCGAGTCGCCGAAGTTGCTTCCAATGTGGCATCTCGGCGCAAAGGATCGATCGGTATCGGCTTCAATCTTGGCATCCCCTTGATGGCCGCGCTTGGTCAATCCCGCACGGAGGGTTTGAGTGCAGGACATGGTTTGACAAAGAGTGTTCAAGACGGCGTCTCGCACGGCTGGGGTGACTCGCACCAAGTCAGTCAATCTCATTCCGAAGGCACGTCTGTGTCCGATGGCACAGCTGAGACCCATGGTGAAACGGAAACTGAATCACAGGGCAACTCACACGCAACCATGCACAGCACGATGGAATCTGACATGAGTTCACATTCCAGCGGACATGGCTCTTCCTCGGGGGGCGGTTGGTCGCAATCATCAGGTTGGAACGCGGGCGTGAGTGCGGCAGGCAAGGATATTCCGATTGTTGGTGGCATTCTCAAGGCAGTCGGGCTGGGCAACGTAAAACTTAGCGGCGGGTACAACCAGAGTGAAGGCATTTCCGGTTTTAGTTCAGAAAGTTCGATGTCGTCTTCATCAAGCGGACATTCAAGCGGCGAATCGAATGGTATATCCGATGCCGTGATGGAAGGACAAGCACAAGGGAAAATGCACTCGGTCTCCGAGTCGCATTCCGTCTCTCATTCGGTGATGAACACGGAAGGAGAGAGTTGGGGCGAGAGCGAGAATTGGGGTAAGAGCCACGCCGAAGGACAAGCGAAATCAGAGACCCAAGCAAGAAATTTTGGGCAGGGTCTAACCGGCGGTTTTTCGACTGGACTGCTCCCCGGCATTTCCCTCAATCGAACCTGGCAGACTGAGGATGATGTAGCTGAGCGCCTCACGGATGTTCTGCGACGATTGGAGTCGCTTGCCAACCAGGCTTCAATGGAAGGCGGCTTCATGACCAATGCCTTCCTTTTCACAGATACGGATCAGGGCGCGGCTGCGGCAGATGCGCTCATCCCGCAAGCCTTCCACGGACCCAGCGTCCCCACGCCGGTCATGACCATGCGTCCCGACGCGCTGGATGAGGATGACTTGCGTTCTCACGCCTTTTCATTCACACCCTGGACGGAGATCGAGAACGGCGACCCGTTCAGCGGATCTCTGTGGACGAAATACGCGACCCTTCTCACCGCGGGACAACTGGCGGCGTTCACTGCACCGGGCCTTTTCGAAGAAGGCTCTGCCGCAACCACGATGTCAGAGATTCCGGAGGGGATGGGCTTTTATCCCAACATGGCGGGTGATGTAGTCCTTGGTCATCAGTACAGCCCAGAAACAGCCGACATGACTTCCGCGCAAGTGCGTTTGCATCTTGATAACCTGATGCACACCCTTGCGGTAGGTGACACCGGTTTTGGTAAATCTGTGGCGATGATCCGCATGGCTTACGAAACAACCTTGCGCTGGAAACTACGAACAGTCGTTCTGGACTTTGGCGCAGGTTGGCGCAGTTTGCTCAATGCACCGGGGCTGGAAGGTCACGTCAACATCATGCAGTTGTGGCCGGATGCCGTACGCCCGATGCGTTGGAACCCGTTGCAGGTCGGTCGCAATATCTCACCCGAAACACAATGGCGCGCTTTCGCAGATGTGTTCGGCGGCATTGCGCAGCTCGGCGTCAAACGCCAGAAGCAGGAACTGCTCGAAGCCTTGCGGACGATCTATATCGAAAAAGGTGTTTTGGTGGATGATCCCGAAGTCCGCAATGGCGCGCTGGGCATGGTGCAGAAGAATGAAACATCCCTGGTTGGCGTGCGCGCGGGCCGGAAGATCGCAGACCTCTTGAGCCAGGACCGCCAGGTGCTGGCTGTATTCCGCAGTTCCACGATTGGGTTGAATGACCTGTACAAACAGATCAACGAAAAACTGAAATCCGTCCCGCCACGCGACACGATGCTGTCGGGTGTGCTGGAGGGCATCTTGTATCGATTACATCCGCTGGTACAAGGGTCGGCCTCATTACAGTTTGCACCGGGACCAGATACCGTTCCCATCGAAGATCTCTCGAAGCCTTGGGGTGTCACCATCATCGAGGGCGGCATGTTCCTCGATGACTTTGGCAAGGCATTCCTGTTGGGCTGGACTGGCTGGCATTTGTATATGGACATGGTTGCCCGCCGTGTGCATGAGGTCAGCACCGATGAGCCCATCCTGCAAATCTTTTACGAGGAAGCCAATAAGATCTTCGTCAAGGAGCAGGGCGGGGGGGACGAATCAGGTGGTATATCCGCCACGCAGCGTTTCGCGGATATGTTTCGTGACGCGCGCAAATACAAGTCCCGTCTGCACGTCATCACCCAGGCGCCGCACCTGATCGCTGACGACATCATTTCCTCCTGCACGAATATCATCGCGGGTTTCGTTAAGAACTCGAAGGATAAAGACATTGTGCTGTCCGCATTGGCGCGTTCTGAAAAGGGTTTCCGTGATGAAGAGTGGCGCCGCTTCGTAGACGACATTCCGATCGGGATGGCGATTGGTCGCTTTCCCTATACCTCACGTCGCGAGAACCAGCGTCCGCTGTTGTTCCATCCGTTGATGTTGGATGTGCCAGAACCGGTTGATGAAGAGATCGCGCAAAAACTTGGGAGGCTTGCGTTATGAGACTCAATCTGCACCAAAAAATGACCGCCTTTATTTTCGGGATCTTGATCATTCTCGCGTTTGGCGCATTGGCCTTCATCACTGGCAAGCCCGATGACAGCGGAAAAATTAGGCCACCAGTTCTTTCAACTTCTACCCAGCCAGACAGCGCATCCTCAAGTGGGTGGTGGGACAGCATCCCGACAGATCCATCCATATCAATCATGTCAGGCTTCGACACAGCAACTGCAACCGCTACGCAAACATCAATTCCATCACCAATGGTGACACCATGAGCAATACAAGCCATAAAGGTAGACGATCTGCTGACAGCACTGAGCCAGCCAGATCGTCAACAAAAAGTTTCATCAAATTTAAGGAGTAAGTTAGACAATGAAAAAAATATTTCCTATCATCATCGCCGCAATCGTGTTCCTGATTGCTTTTGCGGTTCTACGCCCTGCGCCTTCTCAATTAGTTGCGGTCGCCGCGCATGATTTGAAAGCTGGTCACGTGATCGCTGAGCCAGACATCGAACTAAAAGCTGTGCCGGCCGAGATCCTCGCTGAGGATGTTGTGACCGACGCGGCGCTGGTTATCGGTCAACCTCTGCGTATCGACCGTGGCAAAGGTGATGTGATTCGCAGTTCCCACATCGGAAACCTGGTCACTTTGGAAGCCAATGAACGCGCCATCTCGGTCCGCGTCACGGACGGGAACGGCGTCTCGGGCCTCTTGACGCCAGGTCAAACAGTGGGCGTGATCGCCACCATCCCGCAGGACAACTCGGATATTTCCGGCACATTCTCCAAGTCCACCATTGAAGGCTTGCGGGTGTTGTACATCGATCCGCGTTTTTCTGCGAGTCAGGATGCCAATGTTGTGCCATCTGAAGCGACGCCGGTGGGCGTCAGCGGTATGTCGGGATTGAATACAGATGAGCGCGCCCGCGAGGGTTCAGTAATCCTGGCCGTGCCAGTCGATCTCCAAACCATCTTTTATGACTTCTCCGCCAGCGGTGCAGTTTCCGAATCCCGCTCCGTGAATGCCCTCGAACTGCTGGCGGCGCTCAGTTACACCGATGGCGCTTCCATCACACTCTATCTCATGCCAGGCGAAAACCCGGTCAAATTTTCATCTCCTGGTTTGTGGCTCCCCGATCTGATCAAGACGCCGATGCCAACCCCAACCCAGGACCCGCTCAGCACGCCTGTTGTGATACAGACGACTGCAACCCCAACAACTCCATAAGCGCAAAGAGAGGCGCAGACAATGACGAACAATAATTGGGGTCCAACTCAGGCTCAATCTGGCAACGGTCAGGATACGCCCGTTAGTATCTTGCTGGCGCACAGAGATATGAGCCGCACCACGACTTGGTATCAGGCACTGCAAATGGACGCACGTTTTCGAGTGACCTCGATGGCGAATGATGCGCAGGACTTTCGCTCGAAGCTGGTCTCTTCCCCCGAAGTGATCCTGCTCGATGCGACGGTCTTCGATGGACCGAAGCCTTTGGTAGATGCGTTGACTTCCATCACAGGCGCGGTCTATCTGGTCGTACCGCCCACTGTGGCGGAAAACATGATCGCGGAGATCAAAGCAATCCCTTCCGTGAAGATGGTCTATCCCGGTGACGTGAACATTGCCGAATTCATGACCCGCTCTTATTCCGATGCGCTCTCGCTTCGCCGGACTGTCCCCGCTGCAAATCAGCAAGCTTGGGCAGGTGGCAGATCGAACAGTGGCGTGATTGGCGGACTGCGCATTATGACCGTCTGGAGCCGCGCAGGTGGAACTGGCAAGACAACCATCGCCACGGCACTGGCACAAGCGGTAGCAAGGCGCTCCTTAAAAACACTGCTGATCGGTCTTGGCGCGCCAGATGTCCTGCCGCTCCAGATTGGCTTGCAGCCCGAACCCAATGTCCTTTCCTGGTTTAGCAACCCGACCGACGAAGGGCTGCGCGCCAGCATTCAAACCGCTGGCGATCTGCATGTCTTGGCTGGCTTCCCGGATATTCTCTCGGAAGCACAGGGCGATAAACCGGCCGAGGTGAAAGGCTCAATCACTGAACTCGTAACCTCGGCTGCCTACAGTGGCTATGCAGGTATTGTTCTCGATACGCCCTCGGGTGGCATTGCACCACGGGCTGTCTCCGCGGCAAACACTTGGCTGATGATCGCAAGACCCACTGTTTCCGATGTGTGGACTTCGGTCGAATCTTTCCGCACTGTCACGCAGAAATCGGCTGGCCAACACCGTATTACACCTGGCAACATCTTCATAGTGTTGAACCAGCGCACAGGCGGGATGATGACCCCCGATGAATGGCATCGCGCTGCAGATGCAGCCTGCCGCAAAATGGGGCTGGGGGTTGGTTTTCCTCCGGTGGTCGCGGTCATCTCGTATGTTCCCGATGTTTCTGTCGCACAGGATAACGGCCGCTCGGCGCTGGATGCCAGCGATGAGTTTGCCCGTCCGATCCTCAAGCTCTCAGATATGCTATTCGGGAGCGCGGTCGGTATTCCGGCTGGGCGCGATGATTCTTCCGTGATGAGATTTGGTCCACTCAAGATCAGGACGAAGAGGTAGGCATGTCATTAACGCTTACTAGCGGTTGGGGCGCAAGCCTGCCTGCTCTTTCCCTTGAAGACCGCACTCGCATTATTGATGAAGTCTCTGCACAGTTCCAGGGACTTTCCCTTTCGGAAATGCGCGGCGACCGCGAGAAGCTTGTTGCCCGTGCGCTGCCGCTGGTGAATGCATACCTGTCGCGCACCGGCTTGCAGGCGACTCTGGACGAGATCAACTCGGTTGCCCGTGAAGTAATTGCACGGGTGGGCGGCCTGGGTTTTCTCGAACCGCTCCTGCGTACAGACTCAGGTCTCTCCGAGGTAACGCTCACGCCGCATGGCGATGTATGGATATTAAAGAAGGGCGCACCTTCCTTCGAGAAACTGCCCTCGAAACCAAACATGACTGAAGCCTGGCGTGCGGTGGAGACCCTGCTGGCGCCGCTTGGAAGAGCGGTGACCGAAGCGGCTCCTTCGGTGGACGCGAAGATTCCGAGACAGGAAGGCTTGGCGGGCGGCGCGCGTGTCAAGATCATCCATCCGGTTGTGGCGCCAGGGCTTGGATATCCAAGCGTTAATATCCGGCTCTTTGAACCGAAGCCGGTTCCACCTGAGCGCATGATTGAATGGGGAGTTGCGCCAAAACCAGTCATTGACGGACTCGTGAACCTGGTCTCGAAGGCCTTACGCATCTTGGTGATCGGAGGCACTGCTTCTGGAAAGACCACTTTGCTCTCTGCCTTGTGTTACGGCATCCCCAAGGAAGCGCGTGTCGTGAAGATCGAAGACCCGGAGGAAATCTGGCTTGATCATCCGCACGTGGTCACACTCGAAGCGCGCCCGGCACAAGTAGGCAGTTCCATTGTGCCGTATAGCCTGGCATCCGCTGTAGATGACGCGATGCGCATGTCGCCGAAATGGTTGATCGTAGGCGAGATGAGAAGAGGGGACGCGGCGGCAGCCCTGTTCCGTGCACAAATGTCCGACCATCCGGGACTTTCGACCTTCCACGCCGAAGGACCGGAAGCGGCGGTGATGCGCTTGAACCTTTTGTTGTATGCGGATGTTGGTATTCGCGCGGAGAGTGCCAAGGAAATGTTCGCCCAGGCGATTGACCTGATCGTGCAGGTGGGCTGGCTGAACGGCAAACGCGCCATGCTGGGTGTATGGGAAGTGGACAAAGCGCTCAAAGCTGGAAATGTGCAGTTTCAACAGTTGTATGCGCCTGGCGACACAACACTCAAACAGGTCTCGCTCGAACGGCGCGTGTAGGAGTTTTTATGCTGAACAATAGTTTGACTTTATTCAATATCCCTTTTGTGCTTGTGTACATCCTGCCTTTTGTCGGTGCGGGCGCGCTGGCGTGGGGTGGCTATATGCTTGGTCAGCGCTTTACGCCGAACTTTACCGGCCGTTCCCGCACTGCACGTTTGGAAAACTTTGCAGGCGGAAAAGCATCGCTGGACAAAAAAGCGAATTCGGCGCCGGTGGGCAGTTTTGAGCACCAGGTCCGCATTGCATTTATCCGGATCGGGATCGATGCGTCAGGCAATGAAGAATATTATCTGATGATGGGACGCATAGTTGCAGGGGCGGGCTTGAGCTTAGTCCTGATGGTGATCGGTCTGCCCTTCCTCACCAGCCTGGTTGGGTTCATTGCGGGGCGCGTATTTGTGAACGGCTGGATCTCGCGTTCGTGGAACAAGACCCGCACCGAGATGGAGGCGGAGCTTCCGTCCCTGCTCATGCGCTTGAACGCCACCGTACAGACCGCGCCGAATGTCCCCTCGGCCCTCGAGATTGTAGCCAAGACTTTGCGCAGCGACGGGCCTCTACGTGTCTGGACTTTGGAAACCGCTGCCCGGATGCACAACGAAGGACATGGGGCAGTGGAGACCATCCGTGAGTCGGCGGCGGGCATGTCCATGTCGCTTTCGATTGTGGCTGAACTGATTGGGCGTGTGTGGACAACTGGCGGTGAAGGCTATGGCAAAGCCTTTGGCGCGGCGGCTGACAACCTGGAGTCTGTGCTGGATGCGCGCGTGCTGGCGCGTTCCAAAGGCGGCAGTGCTCAGGGCACGGTCAACATCCTGACTGTGATGACCTTCGGCATGATCGCCTTTATGACGCGCTCGGAAGCCCTGGCAGATGTGGTCAACACGCCATTGGTGCAGGTCCTGTATGCCATCATCGCGCTGGTGATCGTGTATGGTCACAGCCAGGTCAGCGAGATTATCGACAATGCAGTCTAGGAGTTGAAAATGATTTGGCAGAATTTGGTAGCACCTATTGCAGCAGGCTTGATCGCCTTCATTGCATTCGGATATTTCAGGAAAGTGGATCTAACCTTTGGTCGTTCGGCGGCGTCGCGCCTCGAACAGTACGCGGTTGCAGACCGCAGAGGTTTGACGGATCGTATTGGCGATTCACTGATGGACCGTTTCGGGCTGACTTTCGAATCACTCGAACACGAAATGCGTTGGGCGCATCTCGGGGGTTTTTATGAAGGCAAAACGGTCGGGAGTGTCATGGGGCAGGCGCTCATGTATGGCACGGTTGGCTTGATCTATATACTGATGTTCAAGGCCTTCAGCCCCATCTTTTTGGGCGGAATTGCTGTTGCCGCATATTACCCGATCATGAGTTTGAAGGGTCGGGCGGGGGATAGCCGCCAGATGGTCAAGCGCGCCTTGCCTGAAGCGGCGGCCTTGATCGCGGCAGAGATGAGTGCGGGTGGTTCGGCTGAAACAGCGGTCACACGTGCAGCAAACCTGCCGGGTCCCTTCGGTAAGTTGGTCAGGCAGGTGATGCAGTCTGCGCAACAAAGTGGCCGTTTGATCTTCTCGCGCGACGCCATTGAAGGAGTCCTGGTCGAGCAGTTCACGAAATACCGCCTGACGCATCTCGAAGCCTTTGCACGGCAAATTGATTTGGTCGCCTCCAAAGGCGCCGAGGGTCCGAAACAGATGGGCGAAGTCGCACGCGGCCTCGCGCGTGAGTATCGTTCCGATGTGGCGAAGTCTGCGGAGCAATTGAGTAACAAACTACTCGTGCCGATCACGTTGTATATCTTTGTCCCCTTCATGTTGGCGATCTTCATCCCGTTATTTGCCAGCGTGTTTCAATCCTTCGGCAGCCGATGAACATATTTGGATCGTTTTTCTTTGCGTTCCTACTTGTCATTCGCCTAGCACAAATGGCTCGCTCGGGGATCGACCTGCTTGGCATCTTACTTGCTATGCAGTCCGGGCTGGCGGCGTTCTGGATGATCTTCCGAAGAAGATCATCCGGTGAAGTGCATTGGTCTGTCCAGTTACTGGCCTGGTTTTCTGCCATCGTACCGCTCACTATGCAAACCTCAGAGGACGCCACGTTGGGTTGGTTGAGTGTGCCGGGACTGCTCATGATGTTGTGGGCATTTTGGAGTTTGGGTTCTTCGTTCGGGGTTGCGCCTGCCGCGCGCAGGCTGGTCACAATAGGCCCGTATCGTTTTCTCAGGCACCCCATGTATGCGGGCGAAATCCTTTCTCTGTTGGGTTTGTGCATCGGTCAGCCTGTGTTGGCGAACTGGAGCATCCTTGCAGTTTTTCTGTTATCGATCTGTGCCCGTATTTATCGTGAAGAAACAATATTGAAGCGCTATCCGATGTACGCGCATTTTGTGAAGTGGCGTCTCTTGCCAGGAGTTTGGTGATGGTTCTTGTTCTTGTACATGTGGTGAATGAATACGAAATGCAAACACAAATTGCACATCCAACTGTTGATGAAATGGTTGACTTCATTTTATCCAAAACCCACGCGCTCGATCCTCGGCGCAGATATATGTTCATCGAATGGTTGTGTGCTCATAGCAGTCAGGTGAAATGCGTCATAAACATCCGCGCAGGCTTGAATGCCTGGCTCGATTCCATGCCTGCCGAGAGCACGGCTTGGGAGTATCGCACAATCACAAACGAGATCAATTGGTGGTGTGACCAGGACGAACGCACTATGGACCGCTTGATTCTGGATCACTTGCGGAGGCGCAAGTGACGATAAAGAAGAGCACCCTGTTTGGTCTGCTGACCATATTTTTCTGGAGTCCCATTCCGTTCCTGTATCTTGGACACTTTGATTTCCTTGCTGGTCATCCACTGGCGATCTATGCGGTGGTTCTCTTTCTTGGTGGTCTGTCGGCCGCGTCCATGACGCTTCTGATTACGCTGCGAAAGAGAATGTCGGAAAAGACCGCGCGCGTGTACATGTTCCTTTTCGCGCTGGCGTTTGTCGGTGCCTATCAATTCTCAGGGCTGGCACCGAACTGGAATTGTTTCGGAAAGAAACTTTATGTGGCAACCGCAAATGCTGCAGGGCAGAACTGTACGACCACTTGCACAAATAACAAAAAGAAACCTTGTTCGGGCTGGTCCACTTGCTGGGATAAATTTGCCTCTTGCGACGCATCTGGAAAAGACCAGGATGGACGTCCATGCCAGGGTTGTTGTTTTTCTTGTGACGTGGTATGCGAACCTGATCCCAGTAGTGACCAACCTCCCACGATCACAGTCAATGTGAGTTGTTCGCAAAATGGCAATAATGGTTGGTGTACAGGAACAGAAACCCTCAATCTCACCGCCTCCGATCCACAGGGCTATACCCTTACGATTTCAGGCAATATCGGCGAAATGCCGTTTACCTGCGCTTCAGGGAATACATGCAGTCAACCACTTCCCGATGGGAATGGCACGATCAATTACGCGGTTACCGCTTCGCAAAGTGGCATGAGCGCAAACGGGTCAACGACTTGGAAGCGTGATACAGCTGCGCCAGTCGTCACTCCAAACGTCCCTGCGCCAACCGGTTCGAATGGCTGGTTCAAAACAGCGCCGGTTGCAATTTCAGTATCTGGTTCGGATACTCTTTCAGGTCTGGCGAGCGCGCAAGTGTCCGTCAATGGTGGGGCGTGGCAGTCCAACGCTTCGCTTTCATCCGATGGTGTTTACACGCTCAACTTTAGGTCTGTAGACAATGCAGGAAATATTGCAACTACATCAAGGACGGTTTCTGTTGACGCCACGGTACCTGTTGTAAGCTTCAATGTTTCAGGGACATTGGGCACAAGCGGCTGGTATGTCAGCCAAGCGATTGTATCGGCGAGTGCAACGGATTCTTTGTCGGGTGTCAATACGATCCTGATTTCGGATAACGGCGGAACCGGAAAGCCTAGCTCTGTTACGCTGAACAATGGAGTTCATGTTCTCACAATTACGGCCACAGACAAGGCGGGTAATAGCAAGTCCATTTTTCAGACGGTCAACGTGGACACCAGCGGTCCGATCATTACGCCATCTTCGATTGGCACATCGGGAACGAATGGTTGGTATATCTCTGCGGTGGATTTGTCCGCAGCTGCATCAGATGCATTATCGGGCGTGCAGGGAAGCATTGAAGTCTCGTTGGACAATGGAACATCGTGGACAAGCCTGCCGGTCAACCTGACGGATGGAATTCATCCCCTGGTTCTGCGCGCCTACGATAATGCAGGAAATCTTTCCACTTCTTTAGTGCTATTGAAAGTCGATACCACAACTCCAACGTTTGACATTTCAACGATAGGGACGAAAGGTAATGCCTTCTGGTATCTGAGTGCGATTACAACAAACATCACGTCCGATGATACTTTGTCAGGTGTCGATCGCGTTGAATACAACCAGAATGGAGCAGGCTGGCAAACGGGAACGTCTGTCACGAGCATCGACGGTATCAATGCAATCGCCATTCGTGTCTATGATGTGGCTGGCAACATGGCCAGTGGTTCTGTGACAGTCAGGGTTGATACGGTTGCGCCATTGATCACACCATCAATATCCGGGACTTCTGGATTGAATGGTTGGCTGGTTTCACCAGGCACAGCTTCGGCCACGATTAATGACGCGACATCGGGAGTCAATGGGGAGTCGGAGGTTTCGTTCGATGGCGGGTCAACGTGGCAGAGCGCGCCAGTCTTGTTGAACGATGGTGTATACAGTATGACCTTCCGCGCCTTCGATATCGCAGGCAACGAAGGTATGGCTTCGCTTAGCGCATCCATTGATACAACCTCGCCAACCATGAACTTTGTTTTCACAGGGACCCTTGGCGCAAATGGCTGGTATGTATCCGATGTGAAGGTGTCAGCGAACGCGTCAGATGTTTTGTCCGGCGTAGACGAGGTTGAAGTGATCGCGAATGGGGGGAGGTGGTCATCCTCCGTGATGTTATCCGATGGCGCTTATATGTTGGATGGATACGCAATCGACAAGGCGGGGAACATCAAGACCATCTCTGATGCTCTACGTATAGACACTTCCTTACCATCATCGAATTACACAAGCCATACCGATAACAGCCTGGTTTCCGGAGTGGTCCATCTCGCAGGTTTGTCTTCAGACTCAAATGGTTTGCAGTCCATGGAGATCTCCCTGGATGGTGGTGTGACCTGGCAGACGACAACACTTTCCAGCAACGTGTGGTCATACGACTGGAACTCTACTAGTGTTCCCAACGGAACATACACTGTGTATGTCCGCGCAACAGATATGGCAGGCAACCAGGAAAATCCTGTGCCACTTGTCCTGGTTGTAGATAACTTCCCACCACACGTGAAGATCACGGATTTCTGGTGGATATGGGATAGCGGCGAGTACAAGGTTTCGGAAAACACCTTCGCAATCAGGGAGATCACTGTCAAGATTAGTGACCCCAAAAACAGATGGTCTCCGGTGAAGCTGACCTATGATCCTGACAAGACATCCTCGGAAGTGACTTGGGATCGCCGTTTCTCAGGCGGTGTGATTGCGCCGATGGGAAATTATTGGGCGGAAATCATTGCGTGTGATGTGTACGGCAATTGTGCGAGTGACAAAGGGCAGATCAAAATTCCCATTTTGGCTTCGGTCCCGCCGGCAGCCACACCAACGGAGGTGATCTCATCGCCTCCGCCAACTGTCACTGCGCTTGTACCTACTGAAATAGTCGTTGCCACGCCGTCTGCGACTTCCATGCCTGCACAGGTGATCAGTGAACATCCAACGCCGAAGAAGTCTGGTTTGATTTCCCGACCGCATTGGGTCGTGTTGATCCTGAGCCTGCTAGTCTTGTTGTTCGGGATCCTGTATGTGTTAGACCCGCGTCCAAAAGCTTTGCGTTCTCTAGCACAATCTATTAATCAATTCAATAAGGAGTAAATAATAAATGATCGAATATGTTGCAGTCTTACTGATCGCTGTCCTGGCGGTCATCCTGTCCCTTCAAAACAAACGCATGGCGAAGGCGATACGAGGTATTGAGAGTGTCGTGCATGATTACTACGCCATGCAGATCCGGGCGCGCCGCACGCAACAGACGCGCGAGATCGATGCATCGTTCAATGCCTATACCTGGATCAGCGCGCAAGTCAGCGCTGGTTTGGAGCAACAGGTTCAGGTTACGGAAGTGCTGCGTCTTGCACCCGAAGTGAACGCGGTGGACTTGCGTACCACCGACAACCGCCGCCTGGTGGTGTCCACTTTGCCGGCGCCCGACCTGTTACGCTTCGACAAACGTCTGCGTGCCAACGGTGGAAAATCTGCGGCTGGACGTTTGGAGTCTTTTGCATCGCGCCCACTGCTCAATCAATCCAAATGGGGGCGGGGTGTTGAAGTCGTGGAACGTACACTATCAGAGAATGCAGAGTTCTTTGATCTCGAAGCGCAGGCAGCTGGAACGCATCTGGGAGTAAATTGGGGTCAGCCGTCGAAGTTGTGGTTCTATGTCGTTGATTAATATTTACATGCTCCTCTTTCATCTCACCCTGATCATCCTGATGTGTTGGATGGGCTGGCAGGATTGGAAAACGCGTGAAGTATCCAACGCGTTGAGTATCCCTCTGGCTATGTTTGGGTTGGTGGGGTTGATATTCCGCTTGACTGTGCATGAACCATTAGCACAAATATCACTAGTGGTTGTTGTGGTGCTAACTGCTGCCGCACTGCGTAACTGGATGGGCGGCGCGGACTGGAAGGCACTTGTGGGGCTTTGGGGCTTGTGGCCACTCGCCGGTTTCACATCTATTATAGGCGCGGGTCTGTTCGGCGCGGGCGTGATGATTTGGACGCGCGACCGTAACGTCACTTTCCCGGCCATTTGCATATTTGCAATCTCATGTGCCTTGACTTTAGCAGGTGAGGTCTCTATAATGTCGCTCATTAAGGCGTGATTCTCTTAGGAGAATTGCGTCTTTTTTTATTTTCTAAATTCAGGAGTATCCAAATGTATAAAGTAATTTCAAAATTCAATGCTCTCAAAGATCTTGTACTCAACAAGCGCGGTGACGATTACGGTGAGAAAGCTGTGATCCTAGTGCTGGTAGTACTGGGTGGTGTGGCAGCCTTCGCTGCTTTCGGCGGCAAGATTGTAGAAATGATCACAGCGGCAACTGGAGGCATGTAATTCGATGCTTCGGAAGTTGTTCATCAATCACCGGGGCGATGAGTTTGCGCAGACCGCCATTGCCATGCCGGTCATTGTCCTCGTCACTATCGCACTGATGAACCTGACCATGGCCGGCTTTGCCAGTGTCAACGCCAACAACGCCGCCAACTATGCGGCGCGTGTTGGCTCTGTGACCCAGCAGGGCGCAGGTGGTGCAGCATATGGCGCAGCCCAGACCTCCATTTCCCACGCGCCAATTGGCGAGTATTCCGTGGCGGTTTCCGGTGGTGGTTTTCCCGGCGCGCAGATCGATGTGCAAGTGGATTGGACCGTTCCCAATTTCATTGGCAGTCTGATGTCGTTTCTCGGAGGCAGTTTTAGCGAAGACTTCCACGGAACCTCCGTTTCCGTTTTCCGCCAGGAGGGTTGGTAGTGGTCTCGATACGGCTTCGCCAGTCGACCCGGCGGCTTTCGTTGATCCGTTCCCGCAAGGCTGATGCCTATGCCTGGTTTGCCGCGTTGATGTTGCTGGTGGGCGTCCCACTGTCTTCGCTCAGCATTGACGTGACGCGCATGATGTACGTGCGTGGTCATCTGCAGACGGCTTCGGATGCTGCATGCCAGGCGGCGGTGGATGCGCTCGATACGCCGTATTTCATCGCCACCGGCGAGGCGCGGATCAATGCTGGTCTTGGACGATCATGGGCGAGGCAGGTCTTTTCTGCGACGCTCAATGACTCTAGTCAGGTTGGGTACGCTTACGGTATTGGCATTGATTTCCCTGGTCCGAAGTTTGCCCATTGCACGGCGACTGCGATCGTTAACCATATTATCCCGATGACGCCCGCCATGAACATTGTGGTTGAGACTACCTCGGAAATGCGCGTCAAATCCTTACAGTAACGGTATTTATGGAACTCGAACTCGACTTCAACGGTGAACGATTTTTGTGGCAGGGCATCGCTATTGCGGCAGTAATCCTTGCCTTGGTTGGGTTGGCGGTCATAGGTGCGCGCGTCACGCCTTTGAATACTGATGGCTCCCCGAAACTTATATCCTGGCAGGACTGGCGTTTGCTTCAGGCGGAACGCGCCTATCACGAGGAAATTATAGTCTTGCAGGATGATGCCGTGCAGTTGGCAACGATGCTTGAGACGCGCCCGAGTCCGGTGGCAGCGCAGATCCTGGCCGAGCGTATCGCCAAACACACCAAATCCGGTGACGCTTCTCTGGTGACCGAACGCGAAACGCTGTTGATCGCCGCATTGAATGTGCGTGATTGGGCGGCCGGCACACTGGATCGTGATGTGGCTGTCCAATCCGTTGAAGACGCGTTTGGGCTTTTACAACCATGAACACAATGATGACTTCACCATCCACTGCGCTTGGCATTTCCAATCAGCGCGCGATGAGCGACTTATTTTCGGCTGAACGGCAATTGCGCGAGCAGAGCGAACACATCATTCAGGAGCTCCGTCAACTGCTCCTTGAGACCGCAATCCGACTGGATGGTGAACGTCTCGAAGCGATCCGCAGGGACAACCCTTCGGTTCCAGGTTCTTGGACCGTTATAGACTGGAAAAACTTCCTGCGCGACATTCCCAGCGCAAGAGGCTGGAGCGCAGCGGCTCCCGCCAATGTACTAACTGCACGCGAACGCGAACTTCTCCAGCAGATCGAGGCGATACAGGCACGGTTGGATGAAGTCGTTCATCAATTGGATAAGGAAAGAGAAGGTGCGAAGGTTATTGCTGTGTCATCGAGTGTTGCCAAACATGTCGATGAGTCCGGAAGTACAACTGTACCTGCGCCAGAAGCAGGTGTCGCCGTATATAGTGATCCGATAGGGAGCGCTGTAAAGATGGAACTGCCTGAAGGAGCAACACCGATGCTGGTTGACATCATCGCTGACACAAAGAGCATCCTATCTATTCTTCCGAAACTGCCTCCTGCACCTTTTGATAAAGCGCTGGATGGCGGCAATCGTATCGGCGGCGATCTTGCCAGGGTGTACCAGCGTTACTGGATCGCTATTTATCTGGTAGGGCGGTGGCGGTTGTGTTCTGCGATGGAGGTCGAGGAGGTGGTCGCGAAAGTTGCGCAGGTCTCTTCGGGATCCGGGTCGCTGCGACGTGTGCTCGATGATCTGGTTACAGCAAATATCCTCGTTGGTGAAAAGATCGAACTGGACATGCCGCGTACTGCCATGAAGATCCACCGTCTCACAGCGGAAGGAGAGATGCTTTATCAACTCCTGTTCAACGAGAAGCCAATGGAAAATGATTGGGCAAAGTTGATCCGCATGCGCAGAGGCGACGTTCCATCCGAGCAAACACTGGCGGTATTGACTTTCACCATGCACGCTCGCAAGCGCGGCTGGATGACACGCGTACTTCCTGAAATGTTCTCGGACCAGGATGCGATCCCGGATGTGTGGATCGGAAGAGGCACGGAAGCGTATTATGTCGAAGTTGAATCTGGCAGGTTGGCTGAATGGCGCGACCAGGCGAAATTGAACGGCAACAGTATTGCGATCTGCGCGGTGACTGAGCGCAGTCGTCAGCGTCTCGCTGGTATCTGCCAACTGGACAACATCGCAGGTGTCGCGACTGACCTTGAAGCGCTGGTCAAGATGAAATACAAGACAATCGACCACTCGACCCCGTTGTGGATCGAGCAATGGTAATTGAGTGTTCTGTGGATGTTTGTCTGGAAACAGAAAAATATCCACAGGCTACCCAAGCCTGAAACATCCCCTTGTGGGATCAGAACCTTATCAACTGAATACGCCGGACCGGATTTCTCCCCCGGCGCTCCCTGATAACAGGTTCACCAAGACAATGCGTCCTGGTGAATTCCAGGGCGCGCATTTTATATACGGAGGTATTCCAAATGGACAATATCCAGTCCTACACAACGCTGACCGGCCTCACGCTTGTACAGGTTGCGGAAAAGCTCGACGCCGAATTGCCGAAGGATGCGTACACGGCTGTACCTGGCGCGGCGGGTCTGACCGACATTGACCCGAACTACATGCGCAAAGTGCTTAATGAAACCTTTGGCATGTGCGGCATTGGCTGGGGCTATTCTTACGAACCGGGCGACCTGTTCGTCACAGTCGAGGAGCGCAAGATCAAGGCAGGTGGCACACGCCGCGTGCATGTGGCTTCGCTCAAACGCCTGCGTCTTTGGTACAAGCTGAATGGTGTGGCTGTCAATCACATCTGTGACGTATATGCCTCGGGCGGAAGCGACAACGATGTGGAAGGGTACGCTATGAGCGGTGCGATCACGAACGCCATCGGGAAAGCGGTTTCCAACCTGGGTTTCCAGGAGAGCGTTTATCTTGGCAAACGGTCACATACGACTGTTGGCAAGAAACCTGCGGCTCAAAGCAAACCTGCGGCCACTGCTTCCAAGCCTGCCGTATCGAAGCCCGTTCCTGCTCCAAAGGTGGAAGCGAAAGCAAGTAATGACGAGATCGTGGATGATCCTGCTCAGCCTGTTGTGTCAGTGAACAAAGCTGCACCATTTATCATCCCCACGGGCAATCGCAAAGGGCAAGTGCTTGACGATCAGTCTCTGGATGTGATTGCGTGGTACGCCAATTCGCTCAAGCCTGCCAATGATGATCAGAAAGCACTTCAGTCTGCCGCGCAGTCGTTATTGAAGGTCCGCTCCAACGGTCACGAATCTGTGGCCGCCTAGTCCGGCGTTTAGGTTCTGCCAATCCTGTGGCGCCAAAAGCGCCACAGCCTTTGCAGGTTTACAGCCTTCAGTTAAGTCTAAGGGCTGATACCGTAGTTTTGCACATTAACAATTGAGAATTCGAGTTTTACCGAGCAGCAATCGTTCCCGCGAAAGGGAACCTACCGATTGTTCTGCTCAATTATTTTAATTTGGAGGTTCAACATGGCAATACCAATCAATGCTACTGCTACAAAAAACAAAAGGCTGACATCGTTCAAACGCGTCAGCGAGCAATTTGATTTGAATACGGCGACCGTCGCCGGGACGATTATCCGTTTATGGGGTCGTTCCGGTGATGTGTTCGCCCGTTTGCGAGTTTCACTGCGTGGTGAACTTCGCGAGACAGATGATACACAATCCGCCTACGTCAACATCCGCATCCCGAATGGGATGATTGGAAACGCACCGATCACGTTACAGCCGGAGGATGTGGTGCTCGTGAAAGGTTACATCACGCATGCAAACTATGATGAAACACTGCGTAAGTTCCTGAGTGCGGCTGGTGAGTTGACATTCCTGGATAAGAATGTTCCAGCTGAGGATCTCGATTCCTGGCGGTCCATCCAGTTCAAACGGCAGAACGCGGTCCTCAATGCGGTCGAGTTGTCATCGATTATCGAAGCGGGCAAGAAAAAGAACAAGATCGAAAGCCTGAATTTCATCGACATCGAAGGTGTTGTGGCGCGGACATGGGAGTACAAGCGCGATGGGGAAGTGGACTTATTCCTGCGGATCGCAGTCTACGATGAGTGGACGACTGTTTCCAGCGAGAAAAAAGGTAACTTCGGGAAACCATTTCGCAAGCCTCACTATGTCAACGTTCTCCTTCCTGTTGGGAAAACCACCCATGGCAAGCTCGTAAATGCGAAAGCGAAACAGCGCATCCGTGTGCGTGGCGAACTACGCGACAAGGGACATCGCGTGACATTGCACGAGTCTCTGATGACTCTCGGCTCATCCGAGATCGCTGAAATGATGGGACGCGTGATCAACGCCGAAAAAATGAGTGAGATTACCATCCAGCAGGAAAGCCTACATGTTCTGGCCAATGCTGTGATCGTATACAACTGATTTTGTATACCGCCCTCCACGCCGATCACCCTGCAAGCAGGGGATGCGGCACAGCAGGTTCGTGACCTGCTGGAGGCTTTGCAAACACTTTCCGCGCTTCTCCTCCTTTCTCCTCGCCTCGAACGAAGGTGCATCACATCTCGTTCGTTCCTGGGGCGAGTCCCGCAAAGCGGGATGGCGCGAATAGCGCTGATCTCCTGCGGAGGCGATAGCCAGGCGAGGTGTTTGTTGGAGCGACTAATCGTCGCTCCATTATCATCTCGTACACCCGCACTTGATGCGACCTAAAACGCCTAACTAACCTATTGTTCGCGTTTGTCGTTGTGTGGATGGGTAGACCAGGTTCGACTCCTGGCGAGATGACTGGATACACACGTGTCCCAAGAAAAGAAAAACCTTTATGAGTTTGTAAAATGATTTCAATAGACCAGCTTGACACTTGGTCTATGCTGTTCTATTGCTTTTGTTCACAACATTCAAGAAGTCCTTTTTCTTTTTCTTGAGCCTTGGCTAACCGCCTGTGCTTGTTCTTTGTATTGTGGACCTGGCTATCTGCCTTCCACAATACTACTTTTTATTTTTGGTAGTTATCGCATGGGTTTTACAGGCTGAACGCCTGTTTACCGTCCAATCCCTTATTTATGCTGAGGGAGCGGACTTGTAAAAACAGCCAATCGCTCCTTCAGCCAATCGGAGGTATGCGATGGCTGCTTTTATTTCTTCAACCTGGCAAGGCACTTCAACCCGGATTCCTGAGACACGTGTCAAACTACCCGAGTGGATGGCAGAGAATGTTGTCCGCAAAGTGTTAACACTTGCCACGCCGTTCACACGCACTGAGGCAAATGCCTTTATGCGGGGCGATCTCAATGAAATGAGTTGCTCCACAATTGTTGAACTCAAGGCATTGATAACGGGTTATGTTTGCCAGTCAGGTGTGGGACGCTAACCGCGTTCTGCTGGATGCCGGTGTATCCCACCGGCATCCTTTTGTAAATTTCTATTAGTGCTGTAGTACCTCGCCCGCAGACTGTACAGCCCGGTCAGTGAATCAAATTGCTGTCCCGTATAGAGATAACTATTCGTCGTCGAGCCAGTTTGATTTTGCAATTCACCAAAGGCAGTGTAGGAGTAGGTATCGGTGACAGCCCCTGCGCTACTCGTCAAGGCGCGGGTACTGCCTTGCCCATCTTGTAAGTAGTAATTGGTAGCTCCACTTCGGGTTTGGGAGATTAACCCTGTCCCACCTAGCACATAACTGGCAAGCGTTGACCCACTGCCATTGTATTCAAAGACCACATCCCCATACGCGGAGGCTTCATCCCATAAGTAGTTCGTGATTGCTGAGCCAATCGTTTGCTTAACCCTCCGCCCATCGGCATCGTAACCGTAACTGGCACTGATACCCGGCGCGCTGACGCCAATCAGTTGCTCGGCGGAGTTATACGTGTAGTTCGTGACATTTGAGCCGTTGGTGATTTTGATTTGGTTGCCGCGCGCATCGTAGTTGTAGGTCACCGCACCGGTGCTAGTCAACTGGTCGAGAGCGTTGTAGTTCTTAAAGTTTAGGCGGGATTGAGCTGCTGGCATGGAGAATAACCAAAACACCGCTGGCTGCTTTCATCCGGGAAAGTGCCGGTGTTTAGTGAATTGTTGTTAAGATACCATGTATCACTGTCATTTAGATACCCACTGACAATAGCGAGAAGAAAAATCAGCAACTATAAGCATTACTTTAATCCAGTTATCTCTTCGAAGTAATCCTTTTTATACTGTGCCAAATTATCAATCCCATCCTGAATTTGGTTTACATGCTCAATTTCTATAACCCCTTGTTTAGCATACAATTTACGACGTTCAAGCTCTTCGTTTAATTTCATTTCCAATTTTTGGCTGATTACACTGTATCTGGAATAGGATTGTTGCACAATATAGTCTGAAACACTTTGCCAGCCAGTTTCGGACAAAGGCCGTTCCATGCTAGGTTCTTGCGAGTTTGCTATTTGAATTTGAATACTCGCCGTTAATGCGCCATCTTTGTTTACATTCCTAGCAATAAGTTTATTTTCGCCCCATGCTATAACTACTTGTAAATATAAGAGATACCTCATCATGGTTATGGGTAAAGACAAATCTTGAGTATCACAAGTCGCGCTCCAAAGTTGCTGTGGAACATCCAGGATGGTTAGTAACTCGATTTTTTCAAAAGGACCATACCACTCTAAATTTACATATATGTTATTTTCACTAGAGGAAAGATTGATATTCTGTAATCGAACCCCATTTGGAAGATTAACTATGCTTAACTTATCCATTATCAAGTCAAAGTAACTAAAGTTCCATGGTGGCGAAGAATATGAATGAATATTTTCACATGTAAACCCCCAAATATTCATTCTTGCTAGCTCCTGTTGAGCTATTGAAATAGAGAAATTGGTGTCTGGTAAGTGGTCACGTTTCAGAGTTTCTATCTTTTCGGTAATTTGAATCAGTTTTAACTTTTGGTACGATTTTGAACTGTATACAATATTGTCACACGTTAGAGGTATGATTTCTTTTAAAGTTTCGGCCAAACTGAGGATTTCATCATCTTGAAAGAAAAGTTTAAAGTAAGGATATTTTTTCCTTCTCTCCAAGGAAGGGGTTTTGACAAATCTCATGTAATCTACCAACCCCTTGACAAAGCGAAACATTTCATCAAAAAGTACCTGCATATAGCCTCTCACTTAACGCACCACACATGAAGCATCTGTTGGAAGGATTAAGCACTACAGACTTTCTCATTAAATATACCGCATAGTTGCCGTGTAAAGTTGACTGATATTGTCCTGTAATATCTGGTGAAAGAGTGAGAAATCAACTTTCAATTCATACTATGGAAGCATTATTTTCCTAACGATGAATCACAATTAACCTGTTTGGTTTTATAATATATCCTTGGCTCCTTGTCATAAAATATGAAGATACGAGCATAACAGATTTTGGGCCGACGGGTCCGTAATAAGCAGAACCCGCAGGCCATGCTGTTACATTTACTTGAAAACCTCTTTCCCTAAGAGGCGTTATCATGTCTGCTATTTCAAAAGAAGCTCCTTCAACAGCAACATAAAATGTGCTATTAATACCAATAAGAGAGTTTGCAATATTTGGCAAGTCACTAAGAATGCCAGGTTGGTTATACCCATAGTTAGGTGCGATAGCAAAAATGTCTGCGTTATTTTGCAAACCAAGGTCCTGGGCTAGGCCCGGAGGATATGCGATTAGCCCAGGCACTTCCATTTCCCAAAAGGGGGCAGCATTAGCTTCGTATTCATTGACGATTACCCTATTATCGTAAGCGTTTGCTAAAATTTTAACCTGTTCCAAAGCATACGGGTCAAAAGGATAGCCAGCACCAATTATTACTGCTTTACGATCATCTTGTGGAGTTGGTGTCGTCACAATTGGTGGTATAGGTGTACCAACTCGTGTAGGCCCAGGTTCAGGTAAAGGCTGAGGATTAGGTCTAAGTCTTAGCCACTCCCTCCATTGTGCCTCCGCCATAATTTGTTCAAGAGATTTGATATCTACATCTCGCAAGTCTTTGACTATATCTTCTATACCAATTAACTCTCCTATTACTGCAAACGTTGGAGCGGATACCAATATAAAGGTAATTACTGTTCTCGCGTAAATTCCACGCGTTAAGGCACCAATTAAACTAACTCGTGGCGCACTTCGGCGAGCAATAGAATTAGCACCTGCATATTCTGCAAAATGTCCACTCGGATCCATCCCATTGACAGGATTATTCGCGGTATACACATACCGATTCAACTCAACGGGATACGTATCCCCCGAAAGGAAACGTCCCAGCGCGGGGTTGTAGTATCTCGCCCGCAGACTGTACAAGCCAGTGGAAGTATCAAACTGCTGTCCCGTGTATTGATAGGGATTTACAGTTGTGCCAGTGTGAGCATAGGATTCTCCAAAGGCAGTGTAAGCATAAGTATCGGTGACAGTGCCAGAACTGTTGGTGAGCGCGCGGGTACTATTTTGTCCATCTTGTAAGTAGTAATTGGTAACTCCACTTCGGGTTTGAGAGATTAATCCCGTCCCACCCAATACATAACTGGCAAGCGTTGACCCACTGCCATTGTATTCAAAGACCACATCCCCATACGCGGAGGCTTCATCCCACAAATAATTGGTGATGGCTGAACCAAGGGTTTGCTTAACTCGTCTTCCATCGGCATCATACGCATAGGCGGCAGTCACGGCAGGCGCGGTGACGCCAATCAGTTGGTCTGCCGAGTTGTACGTGTAATTGGTGACGTTCGAGCCGTTGGTGATCTTGATCTGGTTGCCGCGTGCATCGTAGTTATAGGTGACTGTGCCTGCGGTGGTCAATTGGTCGAGGGCGTTATAGACGTAATTGGTCGTTGAACCATTGACCGTCATTGACTCGCGGTTGCCTGCGGCATCATAGAGGAAACTGGCTTGCCAGGTAAGAGTGTCACTAATGTTGTAGCGTTTTTCACTCTTCAGCCTGTAGAGATTGTCATAGTCCCACTTGATGTAACTACCATCCGCCTCATCCACGCGCTTGCGATTGCCTGCCTTGTCCATTTCTACATAGGCAAAGGATTGCAAGGTCGCGTTCGAAGCATTCTTGCTGGTGACGCTCGTGAGCTGGTTGCGCTCGTTGGGCGTGTACACCATCTTATCGCCGTTCGGCAAATTCTTCTGGATCAGGAATCCAACCGCATCATATTGGAAGGTGGTTTGGGCAGACCCAGAGGTTACACTCGTCAAACGATCTAGACCGTCATAGCCATAGGTGATCGTCCCAGTGGGTGTGACCATCGTAGCGCGCTGGTCGTTGTCATTGTAGGTATAGGACACGGCGCGGGTATCGGGATAGGTGACGCTCTTCAATCTCTCGAAGGGATCATAAGCGTAGGTATACACCTGCGGCACAGACAAGGGTTGCGGGTATAAAGAGGCTTTCTTACGCTGACCATCGCTCGTATACTCGAAGTTGACGCCCCTGCCGTCATAATAAAAGATGTCGGTCAGGCGGTTCATTTTGTCGTATTTGAAAGTGTTGGTATTGCCGTCGCCCAACCGGTGGCTGATCATGTTCCCCGCCGCGTTGTAGCCGAACTGCTCATACGTGACGTTATCCGGCAGGGTCTTGCGGGTTTGCTGACCGGCATCGTTATATTGGAAACTTGTCACATGGCTCAGGGCATCCGTGATGCCCGTCAACTGTCCCGCGAAGTTGTAGCCATATTGGATGGTCGTCGCGTCAGCCGTGCCATCTGCCAGGGTCACGCCGATCAACTGTCCCGCGGCGTTGTAGGCGTTGCGGGTCACGATCCCATTCTCATCGGTGGAGGTGACCAAGCGTCCTGCGGCATCGTAGGTTTGAGAGGTTGCGATCTCGCCCATCCCCGCGGTGGGTGCAAAGATGGTCTTCTTGAGCAGACCGCGTTCGTTGTACTGGTATTGGGTGGGATGTCCATTCGCGTCGGTGACCGAAATCTGCTCGCCTGCCGGGTTGTAGTCGTAAGTGGTGGTGTAGCCGATTGTCCCATTCAGCCAGGCTTTGCTGGTTGCCATCTGACCCGTCGGATAATACGTGAAACTCGTGCGGTTATTCAGCGGGTCAAAGGAATCCGTCAGGCGGTTCGCGGCATCGTAATCGTAGTTGCTGATGTGTTCGAGAGGCTGGCCCGTCTGCGGATCAATAGCGGAAGTGATCAGTTGATCCAATCTTCCCGCCGCATCGTAGACGTACTTCGTCTTCACTCCCGCCTGATCGGTGGTCGTGTTGATCCAGCCTTCTGCGAAGGGCAGAGGATTATATTCCTGGCTGGCCGTCGTGCCATCCGGGTATTGGGTGACGGTCGGGCGCCCGCGCTCATCGTAAAAGTACGTGGTGGTGGCTTTGAGAGTGTTGATGCCATACGCAGTGGTCACACTCCTGGTCAACCCGGAATCGTAATATTCATAATGTGTGGTGGAGGTTTCGGGTGTGCCGACAGCTATGGTCACATCGGTCATGCGACCCGCCGCGTCGTACACATAATGGGTGGTCGCGGCGTCGGGCGAGTTGTAGGCTATCGTCAGATCCATTACGCGCCCATCGTCGTAATACACGTAATGAGTGGTTGAAGCGTAAGTTTTGCCAAAGGCAATCGTCACATCTTTCTTAAGCCCGTTGTTGTAGTACGCGTAATGTGTAGTGGATTCGTCGGCTGTGCCCAACGCTATGATCACATCTGTCAACCGGCTGTAGAAATCATATTTGTACTGAGTAGTTGACTCGTCAGACGTGGCCACAGCATAGATAATAAATTCCAGGCGGTTGGCAGCATCATAAGTGTATTTCGTGTGTCGTTCCAGCGGGTCAAATACATCCGTGCGATTGCCATTCGCATCGTATTCATACTTTGTAGTGGCGACTTTAGTCGTGCCAACAGCCGCCGTTACAGCAATCAGGCGACCTAACTCATCATACTCATAATGCGTCGTGGAAGCATCCGATGTTTGGTACGCGGTGATCATATCGGTCACTCGCCCGAATTCATCATAGGTATAGTGGGTCTTGTGTAACAGTGGATCGGTGACTGTGTCTACATATCCCTGTGGGGTATAGGTATATCCAGTCGTCTCCCCGTATTGGTTGGTAAAGGTTGTGGGGTTGCCTTTATCTTGCGGTAGCCATGTATAACCGCCTAGCGATCCCAGACTATCACTCGCCGAGAGCGGCATGAAGGTTATCGGATCATATTCAACCGTAGCATCGCCACCCTGTAATGTTGTCAGCGCAGTGGGTCCGCCGTATTGGTTATATTCAACTGTTCCAAGCGTCTTGTCCAACGGATCAATAATAGATGTCGGATGCCCGTCCGCGTTGTACGTGAATTTGGTTTCATGCGTGAGCGGGTCTTTGATCTTTGTCAGGTTGTGTTTGTCATTGTAGGTATAGATTGTCTCATTACCCAGGGTATCCGTGTAACTGACAAGATACCCAGCCTCATCGTATACCAGGATGGCGTCACCCAGATCATCGTTTGGGTTTGTGAATTCGCCGAGATAATGAATCGTTGTCGTGCGCAGGGCAAGATCGTACGAATAGGTTGTCAGATTATTAGCCGCGTCGGTCACGCTCGCCAGGCGTCCCTCTGAATCATAAGTGGTGAAGACCGGTCGGTAGCCGCGCGGGTCAATCGCCGACTCGAAGAAGTGATCCGCGTCATATGCATAAGTCAAGACAATCGCTTGTGGAGGCTCATTGGGTTGTGTCACGCTTGGGAAGGTCACTTTCCACAAGTCGCCAGTGTCTACGTTATTCGGATCCTTATATCCGTACAGATACTCCTGCCCTGTCGGATCGGTGATTATGTCAATGCGTCCCTGCGCATCACGTTCAAACGGCACATTGATGTCCCCAGCGCTGCTCGTGATGCCATCAGGCGAGAAGGTCAACACGTTGTTGTTCAAATCGGTGATGGTTCTGAGCGCGCCATC
>Ga0180069_1000010_pt1 | contig 50779 bp, 22 predicted proteins | sample EasRivERM_16_10D_2_FD_121793 | JGI IMG/M metagenome (GOLD analysis project Ga0180069, IMG submission 121793) | Soil microbial communities from meander-bound floodplain in the East River, Colorado, USA - East River metaG ERMLT231B'_16_10D | ecosystem: Environmental > Terrestrial > Soil >...
CGTATCTTGAATGTGCGTCCCTGTAAGAGGATCTCTGATCTGATCAATTCAAAAGGCATGAGATTTTCCTTGGGTGAAATTCGATTTCCAATTATAAAACAAAAGCCCGAGCGACCTGCCCGGGCTGTTTTGTATTTATCAATTGAACTTCTACGGTATTTTCAACTGTTGTCCAACAGTTAATGCTGCACCGACTGAAATACCATTTGCCTGTGCAATAACTGCTGGATCAATATCGCCATAGTAGCAAGCCACGCCATAGACTGTTTCAGAAGATAAATCGACAGTATATGTATCTGGATGATTATGCCACATGCGACTACCCGGGAAGGGATTGCCTGTCTGCGGGATCGTCAATACTTTTCCAGCATATACAGTTTGGCTATCAACGAGTCCATTCAAAGCGAGTAATTCATCTGGATCCACATTAAATCTGCGTGCAATGCAATATGGGAATTCGCCATTTTGCAATGTATAACTTGCGGGGCGTGAACCAGCCGGAATCGGGATGATGGAGGGTCCGCTTGGCGCGGCAAGTGTTGCAGTGGATGTTGGGTTTACAGATACAAGCGGGGTGTTCGTAGCAGTTGCCACCTGGGGTGTGACGCCTGGCGCGACAGTGGCTGTGCTTGCGGCGGGTGCTCCTGGTGAAGTGGTGAGGGCGATCGCTGAACCTGTTGCAAAGGCTTGCACATCACCCATACTGGTGGGCTGCGCAGAAGCGAACAGATTGTTTTGTGGAACAGGCGTAAAAGTTATTGCAGGCGCTTGTGAATAGGGTTGATTACAAGCAGATAATAAGATTGCAACCAGGATCAGTGTGGAGGCAATGGTGGTGCCTCGTTTCATTCTTGCCATGGATATCTTCTCCTAAATATCGAACAAAAGTTTGAATGATGGTAGCACATCCCCTTTAATGCGTCAAGTTTTGGGGTAGGGAATTGGATGGATACTTAGCCGTTCACCGCGAAGACGCTGATCGCCTGTTGTTTTCCTTTAAATATAACTTCACCGAGACCTTCAACATGAATATGATCCGGCAGACCCTCACGTGTATACTTATCGATCAAAAGAGATTTGCCCGCAACCTTTGTGTGATTTTCGATGCGCGCGGCGAGATTTACCGCATCACCAACACAGGTATACGTTGCGCGGTGCTCAGTGCCGGTATAGCCTGCAATGACAGTTCCGGTGGCAATGCCAATGCCGATCTGGATCTCGTCCTTATTTTGCACGACGCGCTGTTCATTGAATGTCTTTAGCAATGCGACCATTTCCAATGCGGCCTTCACTGCATCCCTGCGGTGATTTTCGCGATACGCCGGTGCGCCGAAGATCGCCATCAACCCATCTCCCTCCATTTGATTCACCGTTCCATTGTTGGCGGTGATCGCATCGAACATCAACGCAAAGTAGTTGTTGAGCAACTCGATTGTGGCGCTAGGATCCTGGTTTTCGCTGAGCGTGGTAAATGACCGAATATCCGAGAACATGATGGTGGCTTTTATATATTTGCCTCCCAGCGAAAAGCCCTCGCGCAATAACTGCTCTGCCACTTCGGGTGTGGCAAAGGTTCGAAAAAGTTTGCGTTGTTCATCGCGCAGACGTTTCTTTTCCAAACTGGCGTTGACGCGCGCCCGCAACAACACCGGGTTCAACGGCTTGACGAGATAATCCTCCGCGCCCATCTCGATACATTTCACCACACGGTCGAGTTCATCGGAAGCCGAAGTCATGATCACGGGCAGGTAACGCAACTCCTCATCCTGCAACAGGGCCTCGAGCACTTCAAAGCCGTTCATTTCGGGCATATCAATATCGAGTAGAAGCACATCACACGGTTTTGTGCGCAACATTTCCATTGCTACTTTGCCATTCTCAGCCGTCGATACAAGATGACCGTTCTGCTCAAGGGCGCGCGTCAATAGCAGACGATTGACGCGGTTATCGTCCACAACGAGCATCTGACCGGGTTCGTGCGTAGACTTCATGACTTTAATCCCTTGAGTTCACTACAAGCGGACTCGTACGCCTCTTCCAACGCCCTGAGCCTGTCCCCTGTTTCATGAAGTTTATTCTCCTTCCCAAGCATCTCCAATTCCTTCGCCAGCGCCGCCAGTTGACTCGCGCCAAACGTCGCGGCATTGGATTTTAGTGAGTGCGCCGCGCGCCGATATGTTTCTACGCTGTTTGAGTCGAGCCCGGATTTCATCTCGGCGATCATTTTCGGCGCATCTTCCAGGAAGGTATCAATCAATTCGTTAATAAACTCCTCACCGGACATTTCTTTGAGTTCGTCGAAGGTTGCTTTGTCAATGATGGGCATGTGGTCTCCTATTAATTTGGAGTCTGCCAGCTTGCTGGCGGTGCGGGAGCACACCCTGTCGGGTACATGAGCTCCTGCATTCCAAAATTTATTTTCTCTCCACTTTCAACAACGCTTCCACCAATTCATTAACTCGAATGGGTTTGCTGACGTAATCATTCATGCCCGCGGCGATGCACATTTCACGGTCGCCTTCCATGGCGTTGGCGGTCATGGCAATGATGTGAGGTTGTGTGACTTGTTTCAGGTGGCGGATGCTGCGGGTGGCATCAAGCCCGTCCATTTCGGGCATTTGCACGTCCATGAGAATCACATCGTAGATTTGCCTTTCAATGGATTCTACTGCCTCAATGCCGTTAGAGGCAACATCGGCGCGGTAGCCCATCTGCTCAAGGATGCGGAGCGCGAGTTTTTGATTCACGGCGTTATCCTCCGCGAGCAGGATGCGCAGGGGATGCTGCTTTGCCATCTCTTTATTCATGGCGGCTTTGAGCTTGGGTTCAGTTTTCGGGGAGATTAAGTTTCTTGCGAAGACACCAGCCAGGGCGTCGTAGAGAGCCGAGGGTTTGAGGGGTTTGGTCAAATACGCGGAGAAGTTTAATTCCTCCGCGCCGAGTTCGCGCCTGCCCAGTGAAGTCAAAAGGATGATGGGCAATGTTTTTTCATCCAGCAATTTGCGAACTTCGCGCATGAACATGAGACCATCAAATTCGGGCATGTGCATATCGGTGATGACCAGGTCGAATCGTTCGCCGTCTTGAACCCATTGGATGGCTTCGAGGGGATATTCGGTTTCACGAGAGGTCATGCCCCATTTTTCAGTTTGCAGTTTGAGGATGCGGCGGTTGGTGGCGTTATCATCCACGATGAGCACGCGCTTGTCGTGCAGGATGGATTGAATGCCTTTGATGTCGCGTGCAGTCTTGCGTTCGGGTACATTTGCGGATTCGGCTTTGAGGGTAAACGTGAATTTTGCACCTGCGCCAACACCTTTACTTTCAGCGTACATTTCACCGTCCATCATTTCGGCGAGGCGTTTGCTGATGGCGAGACCCAGGCCCGTGCCGCCGAAGCGACGCGTGGTGGATGAATCGGCCTGTGAGAAGGATTGGAATAAACGTGCCATGTGACTCTCTGAAATACCGATACCAGTATCGCGCACGCTGAATAGTAATTCGTTTTCGGCTTTTCCCTTCTTGACGGTCAGCACGACTTCACCCTTCTCAGTAAATTTGATCGCGTTGCTGAGCAGGTTGATGAGGATTTGACGCAATCTTGTTACATCGCTCTTGATACCCGCCGGCACATCGTCGTCCATGATGTAGGCGATGTCGAGTCCTTTTTCGATGGCGCGCCCTGCTGTCAGGTCAAGTGCAGATTCGACGCACTCGCGCAAATCGAAAGGTTGGTGTTCCACATCCATTTTGCCCGCTTCGATCTTGCTGAAGTCGAGGATGTCATTGATGATGGCAAGCAACGCATCGCCCGAGTTGCGGATGGTCTCGGCGTAATCGCGTTGTTCCTTGTTGAGATCAGTATCCATCAGCAGACCGCTCATGCCGATGACGGCGTTCATTGGTGTTCTGATCTCGTGACTCATGGTGGCAAGGAAGGAACTCTTGGCTTCGTTGGCTTGCTCCGCTGCGGCTTTTGCAGTTTGGGCCTCATCAAAGAGCCGCGCATTCTCAATGGCAACGCCCATGTTCGTTGCAAGTGTGGATAGCAGACGAATACTGTTTTCATTAAACATATTTTTCTTCAAACTTTGTACGGCTACTACACCAATGGGCTTTTTTCCTGAAATGATGGGTACACCTAACCATGACTCCGGTTTTAGGCTTCCAGGATATTCAGCGCCCATTGCCAGGCCTTCCTCGTGTGTGTTGACAATAAAGGGCTGGCCTGTTTTGTAGATTCTTGCGACCACACTATTATCAAGCGGTTGTGTGAATTGCTTATATGGCACATATTTTCCAAGCTGATTACCATAGACAGCCGCCAGCAAATCCTGCTCGACATCATACAACCAAATTGCCACAAGGTCTGCATTGAAAACATCTTGAAGCCTGTCGCCTACTATTTTGGTTACAACCTCAACGTCAAGATTCTTGGAGATTGACTCGCCAACGGTGTTCAGAATGGAAAGTTCAGCGGCGCGTTGTTCAGTCTCTTCAAAGAGCCGCGCATTCTCTATTGCAACACCCATGTTTGATGCCAGCGTTGAGAGCAAACGCACGTTATCTTTATTGAACGCATCCGGGCGGTAGCTTTGCACATCCACTACACCCAGCACTTTATCCCCGACGATGATCGGCACACCCATATACGATTCAGAGTCTTGTTCGTCTGTAGGCGCCGTGATATAAGCCGCGGCGCCGTGCTCTTCCATTTCCCGCGCTGAATGCAGTAACAACGGTTGGCGCGCGTGGATGATCTTTGAGGTTAGTCCTTCGCCCAATTCCCAGGCTGGTTCATTTTCAAAATATTGGCCATCGCAGAAACTATAAGTCAGTTGCAATATGCGCGTATTGGGTTCGTACAAAATAATATCAACAATCTCCGCTTTGAAAATGCCGCGCACTTTTTCACCTACCACATGCGTAACGGTTTTTACATCAAGACTCTGTCCCATTGCATCGCCAACGCTGTTGAGAATGGCAAGCTCTGCGGCGCGTTGTTCAGTCTCGTTAAAAAGGCGCGCGTTCTGAACGGCGGTTCCCATATTTGGCGCAATGGTTTCCAGCAAGCCAACCGAAAGATCGGAAAAAGCATTTTCCTTTTCAAAGTCCTGAATGGTGATACCGCCGACCAGTCCCCTGCCCGCTATGAGTGGCACCAGGATAAAGGATTTTGGAATTTTATCGCCTGCCGTGATGGATCCGAGTTTCACCCAATATTTTTTGGCGTCCTTGTTGGCCACGAGCGACCTGCCGGTCTTTGAGACGCGTAGATTGAATTCATTCAACGCGAACGGCTCAATGGTGATACGCTCGCCGTCACGATAAACATAAGGCGACCGCATAATGTTGTTCTTCGCATCATAAAGGCCAATGCCGATATTTTTCACATTGAGGGATTGTTGTAATTTATCCCCCACGCGTTCGACCATGGTATACAGGTCAAGTTCTTCGGTAATGGTCTGCCCGATGCTGTTAATAATGGCAAGTTCCGCGGCACGTTGCTCCGTCTCATTGAGCAGGCGTTGCGTCTCGTCAAATAGCCGCGCATTTTCAAGCGCGACGCTCATTGAATTGGCCAGGGTTGTCAGCAGACGCAAATCCGAGTCGTTGTAGGCATTTTCCTTTTCAAGGCTGGCGATGCCGATCATGCCTTTGATTTCTTTTCCGACGATCAGCGGGACATACATGCCTGATTTGTACTCCTCACTGTTTTCAAGGACCTTTCCGCCTAACGCACGATACTCTGCGTTGTTTCGATAGATCCTGGGCTGGAGAGTATCCATCATCAATTTGGCGATATCGGAGAATGGATGAGTTCTAATCTCGAAGCGTTCCCTCAAGAAACAATAAGGGGTTAGTTGCACCTCGCTTTCATGCTCGAAGAGATAAATGGCTGTTCCCTGCGCGTGGAAGATGTCGCGGATTTTGTCACCGACCAGATCATAGATCGCCTGCACATCGAGCTTGGACGCCAAACCTTCCTGCACGCTGTTGATAATCTGTAATTCTGCGGCGCGTTGCTCGGTCTCCTGGAGCAGGTGTTGCGTCTCGTTGAAGAGGCGCACATTTTCGATGGCGATCACAGCCTGACTGGCAAACGTTTGCAGGAGCGCGATCTGTTTTTCAGTAAATGGACGCACTTCATTCCGGCGCACAACGATGGCGCCGATTGCGTTGCCCTCCCGTACCAACGGTGTTGAGATGGCTGTCCGATGCCCCAATCTCTTTAGAAGCTGAAGGCTATCGGGGAATTCGGTCTCGGACAGTTCACGCATGTCTTCAATGTGGATCGTTCTCTTTTCCAGGACTGCCTGGCCCGTGACGAGACTGGGCAGGAGCGGTATTGCTTCTCCGTCCTGCAGGGCAGGCAAGGGTCCATGATGCGTGACCTGACGCAGCATGTCTTTATCCACACTGTATATCTGCACATCGTTTGCTTCACAGAGGCGCGCGGCATTCCTGGCAACGGCATCAAGGACAGGTTGAATATTGGTCGGTGAACTTGCGATCACCTGCAGGATTTCACTGGTGGCGGTTTGTTGTTCGAGTGTTTCAGTGGTCTCGGCAAACAATTGCGCGTTCTGCACGGCGATCACAGCCTGGCGGGCAAGACCGTTCAAAAATTCCAATTCAGGTTCGATGAACTCGTTTCCTTTTCCATTACGCCAGACGGCCATTAAGCCCTTCAACTCATCATTGGCAAGCAAGGGCACAGCGATCAAATGTTCATCAGGCGCTTCTTCAGTGCCCTGGATGAGGACCGTACGCGGATCAGTGTTCGTATCATTGACGATCTCGCCCACTTTTGTGAGTGCTATATCGCCAAGCAGGCCCTCACCTAATCTAATTGTATCGTTGCGGACTTCTTCAGCTTCCTCACCAACTGCGGCAATCGCGCGGAATATTTTTCCATCGTCTTCAGGCAGGAATAGTGCGCTCAAACTTCCATTCAACAGGTCTTTTGCGTGAGTAGCGATACCTTCCAGCACTGTAGGCGCATCCAGTGAGGATGAAATATCGCGGCCCACCTCCACCAGCGCAGACATTTCACGCGCGCGGCGTTGCGTTTCGAGATACAAGCGCGCGCTTTCAATCGCGATGGCGGTTTGACGCGCCACACTTACCAGGAAATCAAGATCGGATTGTATGAAGAGTCCATCAGCCCAGGGCCGCCAAACGTTAATCAAACCGATGATCTGACCGCGCGAGATCAACGGCGCAGACATCAGGCCCTCTGCCTCTTCATCCTCTTCAGGTGTCCCTGGGATATGAAAGCGACGCGGGTCGCGTTGAGGATGGTTTAAAAATTCAGCCACACCTGTCTGCGCAATATTTCCAGTGATGCCCTGCCCCAGTATGATAGGCATGGCTTTGATCTCGTCTGTATATGTACCAAGCGCCACGGGCGCGCTGAACAGATCACCATCACGCAGGTAAATGGCGATGTCACGTACGCGTAGAATGCTCTTGGCGTGAGCGGCGATTTTTTCCAGTACGGGTTCCAATTCGCGCGTAGCGGCAATGTCGTTGCCAATTTCTGCCAGCGTGGACATTTCACTGGCGCGGCGTTGCGTCTCAACGTGCAGTTGTGCGGTATGGATGGCAGAGCCTGTATTGGCTGCGATGGTGGTCAACAGACGCAGGGAGTCGTCATTGAACATACCTTCCTGTGTGGTGCTTTGCACGCTTAGCACACCGATTGTCTCTTTGCCCGCTTTGATCGGCACACCGAGATAGGAAAGCGCTTCCTTGCCTATTCGCTTGGTACCCAGTTGCGCGCTGCGCTGGCTGATATCTTTATTGATGAGCAGTGGTTCGCCGGTTTCGATGATCTTGCTCGTCAGCCCTTCACCGAACTTGATGGTTCTGGAAACTTCGCCATATCGATATGGGAAGTGGATGAGATTCGTTTGCGGGTCCAATAAAGCCAGATAGACGATATCCGCATTAAATATCTCCCGCATCTGATTCCCGATAAGCTGGATCATTGAATCCAGTTCTGTTTCCGCCACTAGGGCCTGTGTCACCTTGCTGATCGCGCCAAGTTCCGCGGCGCGTTGTTGTTCGGCATTGAAGAGCCGCGCGTTCTCGAGTGCGATGCCCATACTGCCTGCCAGTGTCTCCAGCAGCCGCACATCAGATTCGGTGAAGGCATTTTCACGGTCCAGGTTTTGCAGGCTGAAATATCCGTTGACCTTTATCCCCGTGCCAAATGGAACGTAAATCAAAGACTTCGGTACACGGGTCCCTTCGATGATGACCAATCCATATTGGCTCGAGGCTTCCACGCTATCCTGATTGATCACGACAGGCTGGCGGGTGGAGATAAGATGCTGATTCATGGGGCTGAATGGCAGGATATCATTATCAACAACGCGTTGACCTTCTTCAAACACATAGGGTACTGTGGAGGTTTGCTTCTCGTGATCGAACACGCCGATAATGGTTGTTTGCACATCAAACATATCCCGGACTTTATCGCCAACCAGATCAAAGATGGCTTGCATATCCAGCTTCGATGCCAGCCCCTCCTGTACACTGTTGATGATGGCAAGTTCGGCGGCGCGTTGCTCGGTCTCTTTGAGCAGGCGCTGGGTCTCGTTGAATAGGCGCGCGTTTTCAAGGGCGACACTCATGGAGTTGGCAAGGGTTTGCAACAGGCGTATATCAGAAGCACTATAAGCGTGCTCCTTCATCTGGTCTTGAAGGCTGACATATCCTCCCCATGCTTTTCCTCCGAGCGTGAGCGGTACGTAAAGCAAGGTGCCTTTTGGTGGATCCGGATATACCTCCCCCAGTCCAAATTCTTTCAGCCATTGCGCTGGGTTTTCAATAAGGTATGGTTTTGGTGTTTTAACCAATTCATCGATTGGGGCTTTCCAAGGCGGCACGGCAAAATTAATTGGCTCAATAGATGCCCTCTGGTTACCATCAATAGCATAACGAATAGAGAGTATTTTCTTTTCATGGTCGATGTCGCTGATGAGTACCGTCTGGGCATTGAAAATATTTTGAATCTTATCCCCGATTAAATCATATATAGCCTGCATCTCCAGCTTTTCAGCCAGCCCTTGCTGGACACTATTGATGATGGCAAGCTCAGCATTGCGCTCCTCAGTCTCTTTGAGGAGGCGCTGGGTCTCATCAAAGAGACGGGCGTTTTCCAGCGCCACGCTCATGGAGTTGGCGAGGGTTTGCAGTAGACGCACATCTGATTCGCTATAAGCATGTTCGCGTTCCATGTTTCTCAGATTGATCAACCCGCGCGCCTGATCTCCCACTACCAGCGGCACAAAGATTGAAGATTTCTCCATTTGCTCACCTGGCATAAGGTAACTGCCGTACTTCTTGAAGGCTTGCGCCATATTCTCATTGATGAACAACATCTCACGGGTGCGGAGGACGTGTGATTCAAATCCCTTGTTGTCAAGTGGACTGGATTCAATGGTGAGGCGTTCCCCGCTCTCGTAATAGTATGGGTAGTGCATGAGATTTGTTTTGGAGTCATAGATGCGGATGTTCACATCCGCCTGATTGAAAATCTCGCGCACCTTATCGCCGACCGCATTGTAAATGCCTTGAATGTTGAGTTCAGTGGCGAGGGCGGCTTGCACACTATTTATGATGGCGAGCTCCACCGCGCGCTGTTCAGTCTCTTTGAGCAGGCGCTGGGTCTCATCAAAGAGACGGGCGCTCTCGAGGGCTATGCTCATCGAGTTGGCGAGGGTTGCCAGCAAACGCAGATCAGATTCTGCAAACGCATTCTCACGGTCCACGTTTTGGACGGAGACAACTCCACTGACTTCACTCCCAAGCAAAAGCGGGACATAGAGCGCAGACTTTGACATCTCGCCTCCGCCCAGAATGATCGAACCAAACTCCCCGGCGCGTTCTGCCATATTCTGGTTAATCATGAACGGTTGTCGGGTCCGCGTGACATGCCCGCTAAAACCTTTGCCCTCGATGGGGAGGGGTTCCTGAGAAAGCCGTTGACCTCGCTCAAAGTTATAGGGATAATTTTGCAAGTTTGCACTGTAGTCGTAAATCAAAATGTATATGGACTGCGCATCGAAAATCTCACGGATCTTGTCGCCCACCGCGTCGTAGATGGATTGCATGTCCAGCTTTGCCGCGAGCGATTCCTGCACGCTATTGATGATGGCGAGTTCCGCATTGCGGTCTTCGGTGATCTTGAGCAGACGTTGAGTTTCATCGAAGAGACGCGCGTTTTGAATCGCAAAAGCCGCTTGTGCGCCCAAGGTTGTTGCGAGTTGCATGTTCTGTTCGGTAAAGAGGTTGGGTTGATTACTGTCCAACGAAATGACACCGATGACTTTATCTCCAACCATCATGGGCACGCCAAACCAGCACCGAATGTATTCCTCACCGGGAATCTTTATCCAGTCTGGGGCTTGGCGCGTATCAGGAATAAGATAACTCTTTGCGCCCATTACTACACTATGCATCGTTGTACCAGGCTGTATATCAAAAGCGACGTTCTGCGCTCTAGACGGATCATCCAACCACAAATCATATCCTCGAGTTGCTTGCGCAGTCAAATGCATATTTGATTCCAGCAGAAAGATGGATGCGCTGTCGTAAGAGACAATTTGGCGCAAAAGATTTAATAGCTCTTCACAGATCACATTCAAATTCAGATTTTGGGTCAATGCCAGATTCGCGGAGCGAAGGGTTTCGGCGATATCTTTGGCTGTTTGAGTCTCTTTGAGCAGGCGCTGGGTCTCATCGAAGAGACGGGCGTTTTCGAGCGCGACGCTCATGCTGTTGGCGAGGGTTTGCAGCAACCGTACATCTGAGGCGCTGAAAACATTTTCCCGACTCCCATCCTGCAGTGAGATAAGCCCCTTGACTTCCGCACCTACAAGGAGCGGCACAAAAAGCATTGAGCCTGATATCTTGCCCAGGTCCGCTGGGTTCGACAAGTTATAAATGCCGTATTTGGGAGCCTCGACCTGCGCGTTTTGATTGATCAACAGCGGTTGTTTTGTTTCATCGAAATATTCCACGAATTCGGTCAAGGGATACTCGACATCCATTTTGGGGTAGGGCACACGGAATATTTGCGCCTGGCGGTCGATTGCAAAGATCACAACACCTGGCACATCGAATATCTCACGGATCTTGTCACCGACAGCATCGTAAATACCCTGCATATCCAGCTTGGAGACAAGCGCTTGTTGTACACTGTTGATGACTGCCAACTCAGCGTTGCGTTCCTCGGTCTCTTTGAGCAGGCGTTGGGTCTCATCGAAGAGACGGGCGCTCTCGAGGGCTATGCTCATCGAGTTGGCGAGGGTTTGCAGGAGGCGGACATCTGAGTCGCTGAAGGCGTTTTCATGGTCAACATTCTGGATGCTGATGAGCCCTGTTACCATGCCGCTGGAAATCAGCGGGATGAACATTCCAGACTTCATTGGATCGGTGCCGGGAGTTACGATCATGCCAAGTTCGTTTCCGATGTCGTTGGCAAATTGATTGATGACCAGAGCCTCCTTTGTGGAAATCAGGCGCTCTGCCATTTTGTTGAACGGGAGCACATCCGGGAGATAATAACGTTCACCCTTCTCCCAGTTGTATTTGGAGTGTCGCGTCTGCGTAGCATGGTCATACATCATGATCAATACAGATTGGGCATCGAAGATATCGCGGATCTTATCCCCGACCGCGTCGTAGATGCCCTGCATATCCAACTTGGCGGCTAATGCGGCTTGCACGCTGTTGATGATGGCGAGTTCAGCGGCGCGGTCTTCAGTGATCTTGAGTAAGCGTTGGGTCTCGTCGAAGAGACGGGCGTTTTCGAGCGCGACGCTCATGCTGTTAGCCAGTGTTTCGATCAGGCGGATGGTCGAATCACTGAAGGCGTGTTCGCGGCGTGTATCCTGAAGTGAAATCAAAGTATTGATTTTGGTTCCGGTTCTCAGCGGAACGGTTACTACTGTTAAGGGCATTTCGCCCGCCGGCATTTCATAATTGAATTGCTTAAATCGCTCTTCGGTCCCTTCGTTCCAAATCAGAGAGTTTCCTTTTTCAAGTTCCTGCAGGGTTGCCCTGTCAAACGCCGTATAGGGTTTCTCCTCAATGGCAAAGCGTTTGCCATTTTCAAGGACATATTCGTAGCGCAGGGTTTCCGTGTCGTTGTCCCAGGTGTTGATCACCACAACGTCCGCACCTGTGATCTCTCTGACTTTATATCCGACGAGTTCATAGATGGCTTGCATATCCAATTTGGATGCCAGCCCATCCTGCACGCTGTTGATGATGGCGAGCTCAGCATTACGCTCCTCGGTGATCTTGAGCAGGCGCTGGGTCTCGTCGAAGAGCCGCGCGTTTTCGAGCGCAATCCCCAACGACGCAGCGATGGTGGTCAGCAGGCGCAGTTCTGATTCGCCAAAGGCGTTCTCGCGCTCGTAGTTTTCGATGACTATAATCCCAATTACGATGCCACTACTGATAATGGGAACTGAGACCAATGATTTTGCAAGATCAAAACCAGGAATCGCGGTTACGTTGAGTTTCACAAAATCTTCAGCAGTTCTCAAAACACTAGGTTGGCGTGTTTGACGCATGATCTCAAATGGCCCACCTGGAAGGGGTGTTATGGGTGAAATGATTGTCCGTTCGCCATGCACATATTCATAAAGAAAGTGGAGCAAATTAGCTTTTTCTTCGTACCAGCGGATGCTGAGATCGGGCGTGTTGAACACCTCCCGCAATTTGTCACCGACCAAATCCACGATGGCCTGGAAGTCCAACTCGGCAGCGAGTCCCTGCTGAATGGAGTTGATGATCTGCAATTCGGCGACGCGTTCCTGCTCGGCTTCAAAGAGCCGCGCGTTCTCAATGGCGACGCCCATATTGGAAGAGAGAGTTTGCAGGAGGCGCATATGATTTTCGTTGTAGGCGTTCTGTTCGTAACTTTGCACGCTGACAACGCCCAAAAGCTTTTCCCCCGTGATAATGGGCACGCCCATATAAGATTCTGTTTTATCCTGATCACTAAAGCTCATGCTGCCGAATTCGTGCTGTTGTTCGTTTGTGCCAAGGATCAGGGATTGGCGGGTCTTGATCAGGTGGGATGTCAGCCCCTTGCCCAGCGAAAAGGGATCAATCTGCTCGTAGTCTTTAAAAAATGAATATTCCAGATGAATCAAGTTGGTCTGGTGATCAAAAAGTAGAAGATCCACGGCCTCGGCATTAAAGATGTCGCGTACCTTATCACCTACAATTTTGGTGACGGTCTTGACATCCAGCGTCTGCGCCATCGCTTCGCCCACACTGTTGAGGATGGCGAGTTCGTCGGTGCGTTGGCGTTCCGCTTCGAGGGCGCGGGCGCGTGTCAAGGCGGTGGCGATGTGTTGCGCGACGAATTCAAGAACTTTGACATCCTCCTGCGTATACATATTGGATTGTATGTAGCATTGGACAAGGATCACGCCGATCGTTTTGTTCTCGACCCGCAATGGCACGCCAATTCCCTCTGATTCTGTGCCAGCAGGCCCAGCTTCGCCGCGTGCTTTAGCCGCGGCATAAGTACCATCAGCATCTGCAAGTGTTTTGCCCTTGCGCAAAATATAACCTGTCGCGCCATGATGATCCTTGAGACGTGTGGGTGGAAGCGGTTCAATATCCACAGTGTCCACGCGATAAGGCCAGGTGATTAAATCGCTTTGCGCGTCATATAGCGCAATGAAAAAATTCTCCGCATACATCAATTCGCCGATGATGTGATGAACCTGGGCATAAAACTCCTGTATATCGTTGGAGGCACTGGCGGCATCCGCGATTTTGTATAACGCGGTTTGGATCCTATTGCTTTGAGTCAGTTCCTCAGTTCGCTCCTCGACCTTTTGCTCAAGTCCTTCCAACAATTCCGCATTGTCCAATGCGACGGCGGCTTGATTCGCCAACATGCCGAGCATGTCGCGGTCGGTTTCATCGAACGTACCGTAAAATGAATCCATGTCCACGTAGAGGTAGCCGAGGATTTGGTTTTGGGCGATCAATGGCGCGATAATTTTTGAACCGCGAAGACCGCTAAGGCGGTGCACTGAGCCTGCCGAAGTGTCGCTAAGATTCTTTTTGGTTTTCTTTGCGCTCTTCGCGTGCTTGGCGGTAGAGTCATTTTCAGTTGGCTGAATCAGTTGAACCGTCCGCGTGAGGCGGGCTTGGTTGAGGTGCTTATCAATCGCGCGGAGAATCTTCTGCGGGTCTTCGGCGGGTTCGTATCCTTTTCCAGATTGATACAAAGGCAGTGGCAGGATGGACTCCGCTACATAACGCGTAGTAGCGACTTCCCTGGCACCGCCCGCCAGGGCAGGTGTAGTTGCTGTGTTAGGACGACTGACCCTAAAGGGCGCTAACGCAGAGTCGTTACTACTTTTTTCAAGGATCAACATCACGCGTTCGCCACCACTTAGTTCGGTGGCTTCTTCGACGAGGAAGGTTTGGATCTCGCTGACGGTTTTCAGCGAATTGAGGTGCAGGCTGATTTCTGTCAGTCTCTCAAATGGTTCGCGCAAACTGGATTCGATGTTGAGATGAGCAAGGCGACGTTCCATTGGCAATTTGCGTTTTGCGCCATTCTTCATCCAAGCTTGGATAATCGCGCGATTGAGAGCCACCTTGTTGAGATAGTTGCGGCGCAAACCTTCATCTTTCATGTTGGCAATGCCTTTCAAGAGAAAGTCATATGCCATTTCCAGAGCTTCACCCGCTTCTTTGGTTTTCTTGTTGGCTTGTAATACCTGCGAGTGACGCCACCAAATATTCTGGGATGGATGATCGTCAATTATTGGGAAGCCCAACTCGCGATGCATCTTCACGGCGCGGGATGTGGCTTTCAGCGCAGCGATGGGATCGTCTTGCGCAAGGTAAGCTAACCCCAGCAAGGCAAGTTCACCACTTTCTTTCGCCAGCCCTGCATCATGGGATATTCGAATTGCGCCCTTAAAGTGTTTGATGGCAGTTTTGGGTTTGCCTTCCATAAGGGCGATCCGTCCAGATAATTCTTCCGTAAATGCCGTGATATTCCTGTCTCGTTTCAATAAGCGCAATTCTGAAATATGTTTACGAGCCCTATCCAACACATTTAGCTCAATTTCTATATCGGCTATGTTGCTTAGCGGATAATCCGCTGAAGGATTGATCTCCAAACTTTTCCGATAAAAGCGCAGGGCACGAGGATACAACCCAAGTTGGGAATAACTGTATCCAAGGTTGTTGGTACTAGCAGATATTCGTGCTAAATAACCCGCCGCTTCATAAGCCTGATGACTTTGTTTTTGGAGTTTTAACCCAAGGGTAATGTCTACTTCCAATATAGCAAGAGCATTCAGAGCATGACCCTTGCCAAGATTGTCGCCAATCTCTCCACAGAGCGTCAACGCGGTTTGTGCAGTTTGCCGACCCTCTTCATCTCGCCCTGTATTTCTGAATGCAAAGGCGAGAACACCCAGGGCGCGACCTGTACGGGATGGGTCACCAAGGGCGAGATATAGATCGGCGGCTTGTTGAGCGTATTTTATAAATAGTTCACCTCCATGGGCAAGTCCCATCCAAAATAATCCTTCGGCTTCAAGATGCTTTCGTTTTTTCTGGCGGGCGATCTTAAGCGCGGATGTAAGTGTTTTTATTGCTGATTCGTTTTTGTTTTGCCATCCATGCACAGCCCCCTTGCGAATCAATGCCTGTGCTTTCAGAGCGGGCTTCTTTTGTGCATTCGCCAATTTCATCATCGTGATTGCGTCTTTTTCGGCGGCATCGAGATTCAATAGCGCGATGTACGATTCGGCGCGCAGGTCGAGCAAGTTCATATGTAGGCCAGGTTTCAAACCTGACCTACATAATTCCTGAGAGGCGAGATCAATTGCCTGCGCGTGCTGACCCGTCCATGCGAGTTCGTGGACGCGAGAAATCACTTGATCGCTGACTGCTGACTGCTGATGGCTAATTGCCAATCGCTGACCACTGTCCTTCTTAACAGTCTTACGTACGGGAGATGTTTTTTTCGTCATACCCGTTCTCCTCAAATCCTCTGAGAATATTCAATCGAATAAGAGACTTTACGCAACATCGTGATAACCCTGAAAGGGAGAAATTATTATAGGTCGTAGACGGTGTTTTTTTCCAACCCCGTAGGGGTGTCATACGCTACAAAGGCTACAGCATCTGTCGCCACGGCGCCACAGCGACGCCTTCGGGATTGGTCTTCGTGTAAGATGAGTGAATAATAAATCCCGTCTAACAGCACGTCAACAGAAAATAAAGAACAGAAAAGATGCAGTTGTTTATTTCGCCTCAACTGCATAGATATCAATGGGAACGCTCTTGCCTTTGAACATCACAGCTCCCAGCGCTTGAGTATGGATGGTATCAGGAAGGCCTTTGTAGGTAAAGGAATCGATCAGGATGGGTTTACCGGCTTCCTTGGTGTAAGCTTCAATACGTGCGGCGAGGTTGACTGTATCGCCCACGCAGGTGTAAGTGGCGCGGTGTTGCGTGCCTGCGTATCCTGCCATCACCGTGCCGGAGGCGATGCCGATGCCGATCTTGATGCCAGGTTTGTTCTGCGCGGTGCGTTTTTGGTTGAACTTTTCCAGCACAGCGAGCATCTCCAATGCAGCGCGCACTGCCTGCTCGCGATGATTTCCGTTGTGACTGAGGGTGCCGAACAAAGCCATTAATCCATCCCCGATGATCTGGTTCACAACGCCGTTATGTTTTGAGATCGCATCAAAGATGGCTGAAAAATAATCGTTCAGCAGTTCGATGATTTCCGCCGCGCCATATTTTTCGGTATACGTGGTGAAGGAGCGGATATCGGTGAACATGATGGTGGCATCCATGCTTGTGCCGCCGAGTGAAAATCCGTTTGCCATGAGTTGCTCCGCCACCGCATCGCTGGCGAAGGTATGCAGAAGTTTACGCTGTTGATCGCGCAGGGTTTTTTTCTCGAGGCTGGCAGTGATGCGCGCCTGGAGCAGGGTCGGCTCGAACGGCTTGGGTAAATAATCCTCCGCGCCCAGTTTGATGCCGCGCACCACACTCTGCAGATCATTATTCGCCGAGATCACAATGACGGGAATATCGCGCGTGGACTGGTCTGCTTTGACGCGTTCCAATACCGCGAAGCCATCCATGATCGGCATCATGATGTCCAACAGGATAAGATCGGGATGTTCAACCCGGATTTTATCCAACGCGTCCTGTCCGTTGACGGCGCTGATCGTTTTGTAATTGAGTTCCTCGAGTTCCTGTTCGAGGTAATCCACATTAAAGGGTTCATCATCCACGATCAGGATTTTAGGTTGAGTCATAATGTTTCCTTGCAAAGCATTTAACACGAAGGACACAAAGATCACGAAGGGAGAAGCCTTTAAACTTTGTGTACTTCGTGTCCTTTGTGTTTACTCGTCTTTCAAATATTCCTTCAGCTTTTTCAACAACAGGTCTTCATCCACGGGTTTGGTGAGGTACTCGTTACAGCCTGCTTCCTTTGCCCTGGCCGCGTCGCCGTTCATGGCATGGGCGGAGAGTCCAATGATGGGCAGGGACTGAAACGCAGGGTTCGAGCGCAGGCGGCGCGTGGCTTCGTAGCCATCCAGGATCGGCAGGGATATATCCATGAGGATCAAGTCGGGGTTGTTTTGTTCAGCCGTTGCCACGCCTTGCGCGCCGTCTCTGGCGATGAGCAGGTTATAGTCATCTTCGAGCAATTGTGTGAGCAGGTCTATATTTAGTTCGGTGTCTTCAACGATCAATACGGTTTTCAAGTTTTTCTCTCCATAAAATTTATTCGCGCAGAGCGGAGTGGCGCCTGAAGCGCCACTTCGCTCAGGAAGAATGAGCCAGAACGCTATTAATTTCCTGCAACAACTTCTCGCCATCAAAGCCCTGCTTCCTCATCACAAAGTTCACGCTTTCACGCAAACGTGTCGCTTCGTCATCGGTCAATTCCTTGGCGCTGATGACGATGATGGGCAGGTCGCGCGTTTCTGGATTTGCGCGCAGTTGTTCGATCACGCCGAACCCATCGAGACGCGGCATCATGATATCCAATAAGACGACGTCGGGACGCTGCGCTTCGATCGCCTCCAAACCTGCCACGCCATCGGAAGCGGATTCTAAACTAAAATCCGATTCGGGGAGCAGTTGATGTAACATGTCCGCCACATGCGGATCATCATCCACAACGAGCACACGGACGTGTCCATTGCCGCCCGTGACACGTTTGAGCGCCTCGAGCACTGCGGCGGGATTGAGCGGCTTCAACAAATATGCCGAGGCGCCGAGTCGGAAGCCGAGCGCTTTCTTATCCACGATGGTGAGCAGGATGACTGGGATATGCGTGGTGGTCTCGTCGGCTTTGAGGTCGTGTAAGACCTGCCAGCCATCCTTATCGGGCATCATGATATCGAGCAGGATGGCCTGCGGTTTCAGATCACGCGCCATTTGTTGACCTTCGATGCCGTTGCGCGCGCCGATCACTTCAAATTCGTTTTGTCCGAGATTCTCCTGTAAGAGGTAGACCGCATCGGGATCATCGTCAATGACGAGCACAAGTTTTTTGGCGGCATCCGCTTTCAGCAAGTGCGGGGCTTGTTGTGTTGATTCAGCTTCGGGTGAGGATGAAGCTGATCGATATCCGTATTGAATCGGAATGGTGAGGGTGAACGTCGAGCCTTTGCCGAGTTCGCTTGTCGCAGATAATTCGCCGCCGAGTAATCTTGCAAGATTGCGGCTGATGGCGAGTCCCAAACCTGTGCCGCCGTATTGACGCGTGGTGCTGGTATCGGCTTGCTGGAATTCTTCGAAGATGCGACCGAGGGCCTCTTCGCTAATGCCAATGCCGCTATCGGTGACGGAGGTACGCAGACTCGGAACTGCATTTGCCTGTGTACTTGCGTCGCCGTGGCGCCGTGGCGACATATACTTGCGTACTTCCAAAACGATCCTGCCCTCATGCGTAAACTTCGCGGCGTTGCTCAACAAGTTAAGCACAATTTGTTTGATCTTGTCCTGATCAGAGTGTACGAATGTGAGGCTTTCATCCACAAATTTTTCAAGTCGCACGGTTGGCTTGATCAGAGGTGCCGCTGTATTGACGCACAGGTCGGCGAGGGCGCTGATGTTGAAGTTGGAGGCTTGCACATCCATGCGACCCGCTTCGATCTTGGCGATATCGAGCACGGTGTTGATGAGGTTGAGCAAATGCTCGGCGCTGGTGAGAACTTTATCGAGGTTATCGGTTTGTTTTTCAGGGAGCGCGCCCTCGGCTTTGCGGCGGACGATGCGTGTAAAGCCGATGATGGCATTGAGCGGCGTACGCAGTTCATGACTCATATTCGCGAGGAAGGCGCTCTTGGCGGTGTTGGCTTGTTCAGCGGCGGCGCGGGCAGATTGTGCCTCATCGAACAGGCGTGAATTCTCAATTGCGATCGCGGCCTGCCGACCCAGCCCCACCAGGAAGTCCAGATCAATCGGTGAGAAAGACCCTTCCACGCGATCCTTGTACACCGAGATGACGCCGATGGTGCGGTTGCTGGCGATCAACGGCGCGACCATCATTGTTTCGGGATTCTCTTCCTTATCGGGTGTGCCCGCGACATGTACGCGGCGCGGGTCGAGATCGAGGCGGTCGATCACCTCGGCAATGCCGTTTTGTGCGATCATACCTGTGATGCCTCTGCCAAGCGGGAGAATATTGGCTGAATTGATTTCGGCATATTTGCCCAGCGCCAGCGCGGTGCGTAATGTTTGTCCGTCGTCATCCATCAAACGCAAAATGGTATCGCGCGCATTGAAGAGCGTATGCACATTTTCAACCACGGTCTTTGTGACCTTATCCAGGTTGAGTGTGGCGGAAAGTTCGCGCCCCACACTCGCAATGGTCGCCATCTGGAAGGCGTTACGCTGCGTTTCGAGATACAACCTTGCGCTTTCAATGGCGATGGCGGTTTGACGCGCCACGCTGATGAGAAAATCGAGGTCGGCTTGGGTGAAGAGATTATTTACATGCGGACGCCAGACATTTAACATGCCGATGGTTTTCCCGCGCGAGATCAAGGGGGCAGACATCATCCCTTCGGTATCGTCTTCGGGTGTTCCCACAATATGTTTCCGGCGCGGGTCGCGGATTGGGTAATTTACAAATTCCGCCACGCCGGTCTTTGCGATATTGCCTGTGATGCCCTCGCCAAATGTAATTTTGGCTTGTTTAACTTCCTCTGAAAATGTTCCCAACGCTACAGCCGCATGGAAAGAGTCGCCATCGCCTTCACGCAGATAAATGGCAATATCGCGCACGTCCAAAATTTCCTTCGCATGCGCGGCGATCTTTTCCAACACCGGTTCCAGTTCGCGCGTGGCGGCAATGTCGTTACCGATCTCAGCCAGGGTTGCCATCTGGTCGGCATTGCGCTGCGTTTCGACGTGCAGTTGCGCCGTGTGGATCGCCGCGCCGGCGTTCGCCGCGATGGTCGTGAGCAGGCGCACAGAGTCGGCATTGAACGCGCCCTCCTGCGTCATGCTTTGTACACTGATCACACCGATGGTCTCCCCGCCCGCTTTGATCGGAACGCCCAGATACGAAAGTGAATCCTTGCCGACGTTCGTCGCGCCGATCTCCCGCGTGCGTTCATTAACATCCTGGTTGATGAGCAGCGGCTCACCGGTCTGGATGATCTTGCTCGTCAGCCCTTCGCCAAGTTTGAGCGAATCGAATGTCTCGCCGATCTGATACGGGAAGTGGATCAGATTCGTCTGCGGGTCGAGCAATGCCACGTAGACGATATCCGCATCGAAGATCTCCCGCATCTGACTCCCGATGAGCTGGATCATTGAATCCAATTCTGTTTCCGCCACCAAAGCCTGGGTCACCGTGCCGATGGCGCCGAGTTCCGCGACGCGTTGTTGCTCGGCATTGAAGAGCCGCGCATTCTCGAGCGCGATGCCCATACTGCCCGCCAGCGTTTGCAACAAGCGCACATCCGATTCTGCGAAGGCGTTTTCGCGATCCGTGTTTTGCAAACTGAAATACCCGTTGACGTGTGTTCCCGTACCGAATGGAACATAGATCATTGACTTTGCCGCCAATGTTCCTTCTACGACCTTCAATCCATATTTATTTGATTCTTCAATCGCATTTTCATTAATCACCACAGATTGACGCGTGGTAATGAGATGTTTATTCATCGAACTAAATGGCAGTAATTCAGCATCAAAGAGTTGTTCTCCATTTTCAAAAGCGTAATCCAAGCGTGAGACCTGCTTCTCATGATCGAACGAACTGATGATGACCGTTTGCGCGTTGAACATGTTTTGGATCTTGTCACCGACCAGATCGAAGATGGCTTGCATATCCAACTTGGATGCCAATGCCTCCTGCACGCTGTTGATGATGGCAAGTTCCTGCGCGCGTTGTTCGGTCTCTTTGAGCAGGCGCTGAGTCTCGGCGAAGAGGCGGGCGCTTTCGAGCGCGACGCTCATGGAAGAAGCGAGCGTGGTCAGCAGGCGCAGATCCGATTCAGAGAAGGCATGTTCGCGTTGCGTGTTCTGCACCGAGATGACACCTTTGGCATCATTGCCAACCAGCAACGGCACATAGATGGCGGCTTTGGTAGATCCGCTCCCGCCGATATTATAGGAACCGACTTCGGCGGAGCGTGCTTCCATATTCTCATTGATCATGATGGGTTGACGGGTCTTCATGGCAAAGGGTCCGAATCCGTTTTCATCATGCGCGATGGGGTCCTGTTGCAAGCGCGTGCCATCTTCCACGAGGAAGGGATAATATTCCATCTCGTTATCTTTATTGTAGATCATAATGAAACAGGTTTGCAGGTTGAAGATTTCGCAAATTTTTTCGCCAACGAGATCATAAATGGCTTGCATATCCAGTTTGGAAGCCAGCCCTTGTTGCACACTGTTGATGATGGCAAGTTCCGCGGCGCGCTGTTGTTCGGCTTTGAAGAGCCGTTGAGTCTCATCGAAGAGACGGGCGTTCTCAAGTGAAACACCCAGACTGCCTGCCAGTGTTTGCAACAGACGCACGTCTGAATCGCCAAAGGCATTTTCCAGTTTACTTCCGAGAATGATCGTGCCAATGGCTTTGTCGCCAACTAAAATCGGCACGCCCGCAAAGGATTTGTCGTATTCTTCTGTATTCGAACCGATCCAATAACTGCCGAATTCCGCCATACGTTTTTCAAGCTCTTGATTGATGACAAGCGTTTGGCGGGTTTGAATGATGTGGGCGGTTAACCCTTTGCCAAGTGGTTGCGGATCGATGTTATCAAGTACACCATTGTCAATAACATAGGGATAGGACAACATATCTGTGGCATGGTCATACAAGCGGATGCTCATGTTTTGCGATTGGAAGATCTCGCGTACTTTTTCGCCCACCAATTCGATGATGGCTTGATAATTCAATTCTTTGGCCAGCCCATCCTGCACGCTGTTGATGATGGCGAGTTCGGCATTACGTTGTTCGGTCTCCTTGAGCAGGCGCTGGGTTTCATCGAAGAGACGGGCGTTCTCGAGCGCCACGCTCATGGCGGAGGTCATGGTGGAGAGCAGGTTGAGGTGCGACTCGGTGAAAGCGTGAGTGCGATTTTCATACAGCGCGATCACGCCCATGGCCTGGTCGCCTTTGAGGATGGGCACACCAAGATAGCTTTGCTGATCGAGATCCATGTTGGCTGAGGTGTCACCGATGATCTTGCCACCCATTTCCTTCATGACTTGCATTTGATTCTCATTGATCATCAAAGGTTGGCGGGTATGAATGATATGCGCGGTTATGCCGCCTTTCAATTCGGTGGTATCGATCGGAAAGCGTTTGCCATCTTCATAGAAATACGGCATGGCTAACTGGTTTGATTCACGGTCATACAGCGCAATGGACATATCGTTCGAATTGAAGATCTCACGCACCTTGTCGCCGACCAGGTCAATGATGGAGACAAAGTCGAGCTTCGAAGCCAGCCCCTGTTGCACACTGTTGATGATGGCGAGTTCGGCGGCGCGGTCTTCGGTGATCTTAAGCAGGCGTTGGGTCTCATCGAAGAGACGGGCATTCTCCAACGCGACGCCCATAGAAGCGGCAACGGTACTCACCAAACGCACTTCCGATTCGCCGTAAGCATATTCCTTTTGATAATTTTCCAGGATGATCGAACCAAGCACACGGTCACTGCCGATGATTGGAACGTTGACCATGGACTTGCCCTGATCTGTCCCCGGCACATTTGTTGTTTCCCCATATTCGGCGACTGTATTAAAAATGATCGGTTGACGAGTGGCAACGAGTTTATGCCAATTGCTCTTTGGCAGCGGTGTTACGGATGGAACCTGAATGCGCTCGTTATGTTCGTATTCATACAGATAATCAATTTTCTGAGTCTCGGTGTTAAACCAGCGGATGCCGATCTCGCCGGTTCTGAATACATTGCGCAGTTTATCGCCGACCAAATCGATAATGGTTTGAAAGTCCAGTTCGGCCGCCATGCCTTCTTGAATGCTGTTGATCACTGCCAATTCGGCAGCGCGGTCCTCAGTCACTTTAAGCAGGCGTTGCGTCTCATTGAAGAGACGCGCATTCTCGAGCGCCACGCTCATACTGTTGGCAAGGGTTTGCAGAAGACGCACATCTGAGTCGCTGAAGGCGTGTTCGCGCTGTATTTCAACCAGTTCAATCAACCCGCGTCCTTGGTCGCCTACTATAAGTGGCACATAAACTGCTGATTTCGCTGGCTGTGTACCTGGAAGATCAGAACTTCCATACTTCTCCATCTCTTGTGCCATGTTCTCGTTGATGATTAGTGTCTCGCGGGTACGAATGACATACGAGCCAAATCCCTTATCGTCAAGAGGTTCAGAATCAATAGTGATGCGCTGCCCATTTTCGTAACAATAAGGATAATGAACCAGACCCATCTTGGGATCGTAGATACGGATGCCCGCATCGGCGTTATGGAAGATCTCACGGATCTTATCTCCCACCGTATCGTAGATGCCTTGAATGTTCAGTTCAGCGGCTAGGGCGGCTTGGACACTGTTGATGATGGCAAGTTCCGCGTTGCGTTCTTCGGTGATCTTGAGCAGGCGCTGGGTCTCGTCGAAGAGACGCGCGTTTTCGAGCGCCACGCTCATGCTGTTGGCGAGGGTTTGCAGGAGGCGCACATCCGAGTCGCTGAAAGCATGCTCGTGTTCTATGTCGCTCAGAGAAATCAACCCACGCGCCTGATCCCCCACCACCAACGGAACATAAACTGCTGACTTCTCCATCTCTGAGCCTTGTATGACGAAACTGCCATACTTCTCCATCTCTTGTGCCATGTTCTCGTGGATGATCAATGTCTCGCGAGTGCGAAATACATGCGCGCTAAAACCTTTGTCGGGCATTGGCAGAGACTGACCCGTGGCAATCCGTTGCCCATTTTCGTAACCGTACGGGAAATAAAGCAAATTTGTTTTGGGATCATAGATGCGGATGCCCACGTCTTTATTATGGAAGATCTCGCGGATCTTGTTGCCAACGGCATCGTAGATACCCTGAATGTTGAGTTCGGCGGCGAGGGCGGCCTGCACGCTGTTGATGATGGCGAGTTCCGCGGCGCGGTCTTCGGTAATTTTGAGCAGGCGCTGGGTCTCGTCGAAGAGACGGGCGTTTTCGAGCGCGACGCTCATGCTGTTGGCAAGCGTTTGTAGAAGGCGCACATCCGATTCGCTGAAGGCGTGCTCGTCCATGCTCGCCAGGTTGATCAACCCGCGTGCCTGTTCGCCTGTTACCAATGGAACGAAAACAACCGATTTCTCCGATACTGTGCCAGGCAAAGTAAAACTGCCATACAGCTTCTCTTCTTCCAACAAATTTTCATTAATGACCACCGTCGCGCGTTTGCGTATGACATGGGATGCAAATCCTTGATCGAGCAATAGCCGCGACTCGACATTCATCCGTTCGCCATTTTCATACATGTATGGGAAGTGGATCAGATTCGTCTGCGGGTCATAGATGCGGATGTTCATATCCGTATTGTGGAAGATCTCGCGGATCTTGTCGCCGACCGCATCGTAGATACCCTGAATGTTGAGTTCGGCGGCGAGGGCGGCCTGCACGCTGTTGATGATGGCGAGTTCCGCGGCGCGGTCTTCGGTAATTTTGAGCAGGCGCTGGGTCTCATCGAAGAGTCGGGCGTTTTCGAGCGCAGTTCCCAACGACGCGGCGATGGTGGTCAACAACCGAATTTCGGACTCGCCGTAGGCGTTCTCGTGCTCGTAGTTTTCGACAGCAATGTCTCCTAGAAACCTGTCGCCACTGAAGAAAGGGACACTAATATAGGATTTGCCTGTATCTGTACCTGGTATTGTAATCATTCCAAATCTTTCTTTGTCTTCCAATGTGTTTGCAACAAAAGGCTCGTGTGTTTTGACATGAAACTCAAAAATAAAATTTGGAGATGTGGGTGGAATGATCAACCGTTTATCGTGTTCATAGACATAAAGATAGTGGATTAAGTCCGCTTTTTCATCGTACCAATGGATGCTGACCTCACCTATATTGATAACTTCGCGGAGTTTATCGCCGACCAGATCCACAATGGCTTGGAAGTCCAACTCGGCGGCGAGTCCCTGCTGGATCGAGTTGATGATCTGCAACTCAGCGACGCGTTCCTGTTCGGCTTTGAACGATTGAGCGTTTTGCAGCGCGACGCTCATTGCGTTAGCAACCGTCTCTAATAAGCGCACATCGGAATCAGCGAATGTTTTTTCGCCATCCATATCCTGGATCGAAACACCGACCCAGAAATCCGTCTCTTTATTTCTGTAGACCGGCACGCTCATCAGAGACCTGGGCATTTCACCCAGCGGCACTTTATAGTCCTTGAATTGCGCCGCAAATTGCGGGAAGTCGCCATTTTTCACAAAGGTAGCATTCAACCCAACTACATAATCATACAAAGAGTTGAAAGGCACGCTCATCGGCTCATACTTCTGTCCTTTTTCAAACACATACTCAACCGACATGATGCGCGTTTTTAGGTTGGATGAATAAATGGAAACAGTTTGCACATCGAAGATCTCACGTAGTTTTTCGCCGACCGCATCATATATGCCGTGAATGTCCAACTCGGCAGCAAGGGCGCGTTGGACAGCATTGATGATGGCAAGCTCAGCGTTGCGCTGCTGCGTCTCATCGAACAGACGCGCATTTTCGAGCGCGGTGCCCAACGACGCGGCGATGGTGGTCAGCAGGCGTAGTTCAGATTCACCGTAGGCGTTCTCGCGCTCGTAGTTTTCCATGCTGATGTCGCCGAGCACGCGATCACTGCTGATGATGGGGACGCTGATAAATGATTTGCTCTGGTCTGTGCCAGGAATTACGGATGCATTCAGTTTTAACTGGTCTGCTATGGTATTGAAAACGACGGGCTGGCGCGTTTTGACTTCTGTCTCAAAAATCCCGCCCGGAAGCGGCGGTTGCGATGGAATGGTGAGTCGCTTACCGTGTTCGTAAAAGTAAAGATAGTGAATTAGATTAGCTTTTTCATCATGCCAGGTGATGGAAAGGTCGGGCGTGTTGAAGACTTCGCGCAGTTTGTCGCCGACCAAATCCACGATGGCTTGGAAATCCAACTCGGCGGCGAGTCCCTGCTGAATGGAGTTGATGATCTGCAACTCGGCAACGCGCTCCTGCTCGGTTTCGAAGAGCCGCGCGTTCTCGATGGCGACTCCCATATTGGCGGAGAGCGTTTGCAAGAGGCGCAGGTCATTTTCGTTGAAGGCATTTTGTTTGTAACTGCTGACCATCGCCACACCCAAAACCTTGTCACTGACAATGATCGGTACCATCATCATTGATTCTGATATGACACCGGTACCCTGTTCCAATAATTCAGGGGCTATATACGCGCCCATTGCAGCTTGGTCTTTCGCTGTGCCTAAAAGAATCGGTTGGCGTGATTTGATGACTTTGGTGGTCAATCTCTTCCCAAGCGGGAAAGGTTCGATGTAATCAACGTATCCGCCTTCGCCTTCGTCGTATTCATAATGCACATGGATCATGTTTGTCTGCGCGTTCAGAAGCATGATCGAAACGCCATTGGATTGAAAAATATCGTGTACTTTATCCCCCACGATCTTCGTGACCGTTTTGACATCCAGCGTCTTTGCCATGGCTTCGCCCACGCTGTTGAGGATGGCGAGTTCGTCCACGCGGGCGTTGAGTTCCTCGGTTCGTTCTTCGACTTTTTGCTCGAGTCCTTCGAGGAGACCGGCATTATCCAGCGCGACGGCGGCTTGATTCGCCAACATGCCAAGCATGTCGCGGTCTGTTTCGTCGAATGTGCCATAGAGCGAGTCCATGTCCACGTAGAGGTAGCCGATGACATGGTTTTGGGCGATGAGGGGGGCAATGATGCGTGAGCGCCTTGAGACTTCCGAAGTCTTTAAGACTTCGGAAGTCTGGAGTTGCGCGGTCCGTGAAAGGCGGGCTTGGTCGAGATGTTTCTGAAGCGAAGCAAGAATTTTCTTTGGATCTTCTGCAGGTTCGTAACCTTTTCCCGATTGATACGAAGGCAGCGGCAGGATGGATTCCATTACTTCGCGCTTGCCATCCTTTTCAAGGATCAACATCACACGCTCGCCGCCGCTTAGTTCGGTGGCTTCTTCGACGAGGAAGGTTTGGATCTCGCTGACGGTTTTCAGCGCGTTGAGTCGCAGGCCCGTATCCGCGAGGCGCTTGAATGGCTCGCGCAAATTGGACTCGATGGCGAGATGCGCGAACAAGCGCTCCTTGGGCAGTTTGTGTCTCGCGCCATCCTGGATCCAGTATTGCAAGAGTTCACGATTGACTGCAACCTTGTTGAGGTAATTGCGGCGCAAGCCAATATCGCGCAGGCTGACGATGCGTTCGAGCAAAAAGCTGTGAGCGCGTTCGAGAGATTCGCGGGCTTCTTTGTTTTTCTTATTGGCAAGCAAGGCTCGCGTGTGCCGCCACCAGATTTCCTGCGATGTGAATCCATCCGGCGGGGCAAAGGACTGATCGCGATGCATATTCGTGGCTTTGGTAGTGGCTTTGAGCGCGGCAATGGGATCGTGATTTTTGAGATGTGCATTCCCAAGTTTTGTGATGACGATGTTCGCTCTTTCCAACCCTGCTTGTTGAGCAATCTTCACAGAGGCTTTGTAATATCCAATTGCCGTTTTTGAATCGCCTTCGGCGAGAGTCAGGTCTCCATATCCTTCGCCCAAGCCTGTTTCTAGTGTTGGGTCGCCGAGCGTTGGCGCAAGTTCAGCAAATTCTTTTATATGTAAACGCGCCGCGCCGAGCGCGCCGTGTTTTATTTCAAAATCTGTCAAATTTCCCAGGGAATTTGCCAGGCTTGCTTTGGCTCCCATGGCGCGGGTTCTTTCCATCATTTCCTTAAGCACCCGAATTGCATGTGGGAACAAACCAAGTTCGCCATAAGACAGTGAAAGATTGCCAAGAATGGCTATCTGCCGGTCGACATAGCCTGCCGTTATAAATGCCTGTATCGCCTGGTGAGTTAGTTGAATACGTTCGACAATTTCCACTTCAGAAAAGGTCATTGCATTGTAGGCATTGCCGATGCCGTAGTAGTCGCCTGTTTGTTGGCATAACTCCAGCGCCGTTTGGGCAGCATGGCGCGAGTCTTCCATGTGGCGTACATCTGAGTAAGCGCAAGCCAGCGACCAATAGGCACGCCCCGCGCCTGACTTATCTCCAACAGTTAAATACACCTCAATGGATTCTTTGCCATGCTTGATGGCAGTTTCGGATTGCAGTACACGCATTTGCGCTTCGCTCAAGCGGAAGAGACTTAGGGCGATAAGCGGTTTTTGTTTGGTTTGTTCAGAAACTTTCAATGCGCTTGTTGCGGTTTTAACGGCTTGCTTTTGCTCGCCTGTCCGCATTTGGACGAGGGCTTGGCGATTCAATGCCTGTGCTTGCAGACTTGCGACCTTCGACTTTTGACCACTCTTGGCAAGTTTCCCCATCGTCTTTGCGTCTTTGGCGGCGAGGTCGAGTTTGCCTTGTGCAATGTAAGACTCGGCGCGCAGGTCAAGCAAGTCCATTTGCTCGGCGGGTCGTAAGTCGGATTGCCAATCCGACATACTTTGCGATGCCAGCTCAATTGCGTGCGCGTGCTGACCCGTCCACGCCAGTTCGCGCACGCGTGCAATTGTCTGATCGCTGGTTGCTGACTGCTGATTGCTGACCGCTAATCGCTGACCGCTGACTTTCTTTACCACCTTACGTACGGTTGACTTAATTGCCATACCCGTTGCTCCTCAATCCACTGGTTTTGTGTTTTATTTTGCTCAAGCTGCCATCCTCTTGGGATGCCGCCGAGAGCATCTAATTTTACAGTAACATTCTTCCAAAACCAATCATACTGTAACATATTATGCCGACGCCGGTTTCTCTTCCATATCAGGTTGATCCGTGCGCAACTCACGCAATAACTGCTGGTCCAAACTTGTGCTGCGCGGCAATTCGATCCTGCTCAAGCGTTCAGTTATTACCGTGTAGAACATCTTGCGCAAGCCGGCGTATTTGTTTGTCAGCCGTCGCATCACTTTGGCTGGAATGATCAGAAACTCGCATGGCTCTTCGGTGATGATGTTTGCTGTACGTTGTGTGCCAGTCAGCGCCGCTACTTCACCGAAGAAGTCACCCTCATGCAAATAATTCAGGATGACGTACTCATCAGCATTGATGTAGCCCACGCCAACACTGCCCTTCAAAATAAAATACGCCGCGTCGCTTACCTCGCCGCGATAAGTGATCATCCTGCCCGGCGGAGACACTGCAACCAACGTCTCGGATGCCAACTGTGCCAACTCTTTGGGATTCATCCCTTTCAGCTCCGGCAAATGACTGATGAACCGCTCCACTTCGACGATTGAGGCTGGTCTGCCAGCCCCAAGCCTGGGTGCCGCCTCAACTCCCCTAAGTAGAGAGAAAGTGCGTCTCCACTGTGCGGTCGGTTGTCCCAGCCCGGGCATGACCAACACCAACAGCCCGACCAGCAACAAGGCCAGGGAGCTAAGCAGGAACATCAGGCGCACATCCAGGAAGTCAGCCAGCCCCGCCAGTGCCATGCCAAGAACAAACATCACATCGCGCACCACAAAAAAGGCGCTATTCACACGTCCGCGCATCTCGCGCGGCGTGGAGCGTTGAATCACAAGCTGTCTTCCAATGAAGGAAGGCGCGTTCACAAAACCGATCAAACCGATCAGGAAAATTCCCAGCCTTATGCTTGTGGAATATGAATACCAGATCGAGCCGAGCGCCATCAACAAATAACTGATCGCCAGCCATTGCCCTTCCTGAATCCGGTCTGCCAGCCGGGCCATAACCAGACTGCCAAGTGCAATGCCTACTGCCTCCGCGGCTTGTTGCAAGCCGAAATCGAATTCTGTTCCATGCAATATCTGCAGGGCAAAAGGTAATAACAATGTGTTCTGCAATCCGAAGATCAAAAAGCTGGGTCCTGCCACCAAAAATAGTGAGCGTAAGATCGGCATGTTGACAACCATACGCAACCCCGCTCTCAGATTTTCGCCGACTGCCTGCACACTCGTAGTTTGGATGACTGGCAATATCGGGATGCGTGTTAGGAAGATCAGCAGCGCGGACAGCACGAATGACAGGGCGTCCAGATAAAATGCCCATTCCACCTTAAAATTGGAGACGATCAAACCGGCTGTTGCAAAACCGATCATCTGGGAACCAACCGAAGAAATTGACATCAAGGCATTTGCCCCGGATAGCTCATCATCGGAGGCGACCTCGGGCAGAACGCTGGCATGCGCCGAATCAAAGAACTGTGTAATGGCGCTCGTCAATGCGACGATGATATAGAGCCAGATGATGCTGAATGGGATCAGGAAAGGGAGCAGAAAAATAAGCACGGCGCGCAGCAGGTCCGAGGTCAACATGATACGCTTCCGGTCATACCGGTCCACAAAAACACCCGCGATCAATCCAACCAAAACGGTGGGACCTGATGTCGCGATCAACATCAAGCCCACACTAAACGCAGACCCTGTCAGGCGATAGACCAGGATCGAAGCCGCCAGTAAGGTAAACGAACTGCCCATCGCCGAGATCAATTGTCCCAGCCAGAGATTGGTAAAAGCTCGATTCCGAAATACCGAAAACATTGAATGCATGGGTTTTCCAGTCGTACTCTTCTCGTTATGATTATTCAACTGAACCAGAATTTAACAACCGGCGTACTTGCATGTGTCAGTCAGTTGCCTGATTTATCGTGCGCAACTTGTGCAATAGCTGTTGATTGAAATCAGCCTGCTACGATCGGAAACTTTATTTGAGCGAGCAGTTCGTCCATCGTCTGGCTGGCCTCTTCCACTGTGGCACCATGCACCATGATCTCGCCCAGCAAATCCGGGACACCCGTATCAGAACCAATCACTTTCTGTCCGACTTCGACACCTATTTTATGACGAACTACTTTGGGATGGTTGGCGATGGGCCGTAGAAAATCAGTGTGAGTGACAGTGCCGGAATACGGGCTAGGCAAATAGGATGTCAACAGGTTGATTAAGGGTTGTGACGCCATTTGGGGACGGATCGGAACACCTAAACGCGTCAGCAGATACTGCTCCACTAAATCAACACCCCAAACATTGCGATGGAGATAATAAATCGCCAGGCCGCCGATGCGCGCATTGACCTCGATCAAGCGCGGACCATTCGAGGTGTACTTCAACTCCACATGAAACGAGCCGTTTTCGAATTCGAGCGCGTGCAACACCAGTTCAGCAAAAGCGATCAACTCAGCTTGCTTGTCAGCTGGAAAAGCAGGCGGCATTTGAGAGCCAGTTTCCTTCATGTGAGTCTGGGGCAGGTCGCGGGCGATATTGGCGTAGACCATTTTGCCCTCTGATAAGAGAACGTCCACGTCAAATTCCTCGCCGTCCAGAAATTCCTCCAGCGTCATGTCGAACCCTCTGGCCCAAATCATCTCAAGTTCGTTATCACTATGCGCGTTTGCTGTTTTTAAATGCCCTTCTGCCTCGGAAGTCGTCTGAGTGTAGCGTTGACGAAGCATATGTTCGTCGTTCACAAAATAAGTGGCGATCGAACTAAAGCCTGAAATTGGTTTTAGCACAGAAGGGAAACCCACATGTGCCGCCGCCTCATCCAAATCCGCGGCGGACTTGATGCGGAAAAATCGAGGCGAAGGAATGCCCGCCTCCACACAAGCTTCGCGGGTAAAAACTTTATTCTTACTGAATCCAATGGACATCAGCGGATGACCGGGAAATCCCAAAGCGTTTGCCAGTAATGCGGTCAGGGGACCAGCATAATCTTCAAAAGTGGCGATGCCGTCAAAATGTATGCCGCTGGCTTTGATTGCCGCCAGGGCGCGCTCCGGCAGAGTGTGGACTGGGAGCAGGTCAACCTCGATGAAATCCTCAAACAATCCCTCCCGCACGGCCTCCTGAGACCAATGCCCAGGCCCATCCAAAACCACCATGTTCACTCCCACCGCGCGGGCATGTTCATACATGTGCCGCTTGCCCAGATAACTCCCCATGACGAACAGGAAACGTTTACCGCGCAGCAGGTTTTGGCGTTGCATCTCAACTTCGGCGCCAGACGCGCGCAAGGTTTGTTTAAATTCCTCGCTGAGACTAAAGCCCTGGTTCGTGCTGACAGTCTCCCCATCACGACCTGATCCGAATTTGCTTGAGAACGAAGCCAGTGCATTGTCGAGGTCGCTGTAAATGTCAAGCGACATATGCAGCCCCATCACTTCCAATGCCGAATACACAGTCGGCATTGGGTTGAGTAATTTGAGATAAGGCGACTTGAATTGCTCCGCCTGATTTTTAATAGTCTGCACACCTTTGACAGAAAGCGCCTTCGAGATCATATAGAGCGCACGCAAACCGGCGCTACTGATATAAGTTACCTGACTGAAGTCGAGCAATGCATGGCGCATGCCCGCCTCAATTTCCTGCAATGTCTTCGTTTGAAACTGATGGTACGTATTGCTGTCCAACTCACCCGCGAGTTGAATTACTGTCACAGGTACGAATCCCTCATGTTGCCAAAATTTCAATTTCAGAACGGCGGTCATGGGTATATTCTCCTTTAGAGTTTGGATATCGACACTATATCGTCATGCCGCGGCAGGTTCTGTTTCCATATCAGGTTGGTCTGTGCGCAACTCGCGCAGCAACTGCTGGTCGAAACCTGTGCCGCGCGGCAGTTCCGTCTGACTCAGACGTTCCCCAATAATGGTATAAAACAAAACATTTAATCCTGGATACTTCCCTGCGAGTTTCTTCAACACTTTGGACGGAATGATCAGAAACTCGCAATCCTCCTCGGTGATGATGTTTGCGGTGCGTTGCATACCCGTTAGCGCGGCCACCTCGCCGAAGAAATCACCCTCATGCATATATCTCAAGATCACATACTCATCATCCTTGATGTATCCTACGCCGACACTGCCCTTCAAAATAAAATATGCTGCGTCGCTGGTCTCCCCGCGATAGACCACGACTCTGCCGCCCGGCGCGTCTGCGACCAATGTGTCAGACGCCAACTGTGCGCGCTCCCTGGGACTCATCCCCAGCAACTGCGGCATGCGACTGACGAACCGCTCCACTTCGACCATTGAAGCTGGTCTGCCAGCCCCGAGCCTTGGCGCCGCCTCAGTCCCTCTAAGCAAGGCGAAGGTGCGCTTCCACTGCGAGAACGGTTGTCCCAACTCAGGCAGGAACAGGATCGCCAGCCCCGCCAGCAGCAACATCAGCGCGCTGACCAAATATAGTAAACGTACATCCATCAAGTCCGCAAGCCCCGCGGCGCTCATGCCGATCAGAAAGAACACATCGCGCGCCACAAAGAACACACTGCTCACGCGTCCACGCATTTCGCCCGGCGTATTGCGCTGAACGATCAAGCGCCGCCCGATCGAAGAGGGCGCATTGAAGAGACCTGAAAATGTAATTAAGAGGATTGCCAATGGTACCGAATGCAGGGATGAATAAATGATGCCCACAACCGCCATGCCAATAAAACTGATCGCCATCCATGCGCCCGCCTGCAAGCGATCGAAGATCTTCGCCATAAACAAACTTCCAACCACAAAGCCGATCGAAGTGAGGCCCTCCTGCAAACCATATTCGAATTCGGTTGCGTTCAAGGCCTTCAACGCGAATGGCAATAACAATGTGTTCGACAAACCAAATGAAATTAGCACGAAGACCTGAACCGTAAATAACGAGCGTAGTACAGGCGTGCCAAACAGTTGACTTACACCTGCGCGCAGATTCTTGATCACCACGGCCACACTGGTCTCTTCTTCAGCTTGAATTGGCTTCACGCGGATCAGGTATACGCAAATGGCTGAAACACCAAAGGTAATGGCATCGGCATAGAAGGCCCAATTGATGTTTGCCGCCGAGGCAATTAACCCTGCCGCGGCAAAGCCGACCGCCGTGGAACCGAACGAGCTGATCGCGATCAATGAATTCGCGGCGGCGAGTTCCTCATCAGATGCCACTTCGGGCAGAACGCTTTCATGCGCCGGGTCAAAGAACTGACCGATCGCGCTGGTGAGCATCACGATCAAATACAGCCAGATGATGTTTAATGGAACGAGGATCGGTACGAGCAGGATCAGCACCGCGCGCAGAACATCGGCTGTGATCATGATCTTCTTGCGGTCATATCTGTCAACGAATACGCCCGCGAAGAGTCCCACTAACAGGCTGGGTGCGGCGGTTGCCATCAACATCAATCCCACGCTCAGTGCCGAGTCGGTCAGGCGAAAGACATAGATGGATGCCGCCAGTGAGGACAAAGCCGTGCCTATCGTTGAGATGAGTTGACCGGTCCAGAGCAGGGTAAAGTTCCGGTTCCGAAAAACAGCAAACGGGGAGGGCGAAGCGGAGGTCGAATGGCTCATGCAAAAATCTCCTTCAGGATAATTTTTCCAGTTCCGCAATCATATCCTTGATCACGTCAAATCCGCCCTGCCAGAATGCAGGTGAGGTCACATCCAGCCCGGCTTCGCTGAGAATTTTCATGGGCGCTTCCGATCCGCCGTACGCAAGGATTTTTAAATATTTGGGCATGAACGATTCGCCCTCGAGCCGGTATTGTTGATACAAAGCCAGCACCAGCAATTGACCAAAACTATACGCGTAAGTGTAAAACGGTGAATGATAAAAATGCGGAATGGCAAGCCACTCCCATTTGAATTCATCGGACACTTCCACCGCCTCGCCAAATTGTTCCTTGAGGTTGTTCATGTAATGCCCGGTGATTTCATCCAATGATTTATTGTCGTTGATCATGTCATGCGCGTCGCGTTCGAAGATGGTGAAATATGCCTGACGCATGACCGTGATATAGGCATCATCCAGCGCGTTGGCAAGCAGGTCGCGCCGCACAGACGGATCATTTTCCTGCTTCAAGAGTTGATCGGTCAATTGCATCTCAGCAAAAACAGAGGCGGTCTCCGCCAATGGCAAAGATGCCTGTTGTGTTAGGGGCGAATGGTGATCTGCCAGCATTGCATGGATGGCATGTCCCAATTCATGTGCCAGTGTGGCAATGTCGCGCGCATTGCCGTCGTAATTGATCAGCACCCACGGGGTCAGTTCCGGGCTGGCGGTATAGCAAAACGCCCCGCCGCGTTTGCCGGCGCGTATTTCTGAATCGAGATGGTCTTCATCGAAAACGCGCTGTGCCAGATCCGCAACCTCCGGCGAAAAGGCGCGATAACTATCCATGACCATTTGCTTTGCCGCGGCATAATCAAACTTTTTCTCGGAGGGGGTGAGTGGGGCATAAATATCATAACGGCGTAATTTACCAAGACCAAGCCACTGCGCCTTCATTTTGAAATAACGCTGGAACACATCCGCATTTTTACGGCAGACGGCAAGTAAGGTTTCGACCACTTCATCAGGCAGGTCATTTTCCACATTGCGGGCGGAGATGGCTGAAGCGAACCCGCGTAGTTCCATGCCTTCAGTGTGCCAGTCGCGCACGCGGTGGATATACATCTGCGCGAGTACGGTCGAATTTTCAATATAGACGCGATACAGTTCCTGATAAGCCTTTGCACGCACCTCAGATAAGGGTGACGAGAAATAACTTGATAGCTGGTCGCGGGTGAGCGTTTCGGTCTTGTCGTCAATTTCCAGTTTGAATTTCAATTGATTGGTGATCATCTCATACAGGCTGACCAGCGCATCGATCCCATTCACATCTTTGAGATTGATCGTGCGTTCTTCGAGTTCGGTCAACGTGAACGGTTTGAAACGCGTCATGGTTTCGAGAAAATAACGCAGGTCTCCGCTGTGTTCAATCAAATTTTGCGCGGCTTCATCGGGCAACTCTTTGAACCACATTTCAAAGAACAAGGCGCGGTTGCCTGTGTCGGTCAATACCTGATTGACGCGGTCGCGCAGATTCAATGTAGCCGGATTCTGTGTATCCTCCGCGAAAGCCAGGTCTGCATAGCCTTCAACTCTGCTTTTTAGGAGGGTAATGGATTCGAGGTACGTGAGGATTTTGTTGAAATCCTGCCATGTGATCTCGGGTGTAAGAGTCTCACGTGCCGCCTCAAATTTGACCAGAGCCTGTTCCAGTTTCGAGAAGGTTTCCTCCAACGTCTGAGCGACCGGCTCCGCGAGCAGGTTATTCAACGACCACCTGGTTGGCTTTTCAACTTGCTCCATGAATACCTCCGAAATTATCAACCACAAAGGTTTTGTATTTTTCCTTTGTGCCCCTTTGTCTACTTGGTGGTGAAAAATTATTTACTTTGTCGTTTTGTATTTGCCGCGCAAGCGAGCAATACACTCTTGATCTGGAACGGAGTCAGTTCCGGGTGTTTGGCTCGAATGAGCGCGGTGATTCCGGTGATATGCGGAGCGGCGAAACTATTACCGGTGCAGACCAGATATTGCTTCTTATTCCAGGCAACTTCCACGTCAATGCCCGGCGCGCCAAATTCCACGGGCGGATTCGGGTTGTAATAATACGTATAAGGATCTTTTCCTTCGTGCGCGGCAACCGAGATCACGGCTGAATACAACGATGGATAGCTGGGTTCAGGGATGTTGTTCACCGCTGAGATCAGATTCATGTTCTTGAAATAAGCCTGATCCGTCAGGTCATGAAAAAGACCAAAAAATTCCTCAAGGGAAGTGCTCAGACTCAGATTGACGATCTGCATATCGTTTTCAATGGTCCAATCCAACCCGGCCGCAAATTGAATGGCGCGCCCGCCCATGTTGCGTCCCAGCACGCGCACACTATAAATTTCCGCCTCGGGCGCAATCGAGTGGATGATGCCTGCGCAGGCGGTGCCATGACCTGAAACATCTATCGGCTTTTCGTCTGGTTTGATGCGGTAGTTGTCCTTGGCCCTTGCGTCGTATTCAACAACAACTCCGCCGCGCACGCAGCCTTCCAGGGCGGGGTGATCGTATTCCACGCCGCTATCCACCACTGCCACGCGTATTCCTTTGCCAGCGCTATTTCCCCATGCCCATTCGGGCGTTATCCCGGCAAATGGCCCATGTGACAGCAGTTCTTGAATGGCATCTGGCGTGAAATGTTGTGACCAGGCAGGGCGCAATGTTTCTTCGGGCATTTATCTGAACCTGCGTGGCGCTGAATTTGATTTGCGGTATTCAGCGAATACTTTTAAGACTTGCAAACAGGCTTTTCTTTCCGCCTCACCAAGCGCGCTGATGTCATTGAACAGGTCAGCCAGTTCAAGGAAATCTGAAGGTCTATTTTCCACACGCAGGGCTTGATTCAATGCAGCTTGTAAGTCTGAAGAATCCTGTGACCGATCGGACTTGGCAAGTCGTTTCAAACCATTCACCAACGCCTGTTCAATACTATCGATCTGTTGCGACATGTCAATCGCCATGGCGGCTTGCTGGGCGAACATACCCAGCAATTCCATATCCTGTAAATTAAAGGAAGTGGCGTCAATTTTGTCCAACACTTCCATCACACCGATCACACGGTCATCGGAGGAGATGAGCGGCGTCGCAAGGATCGAGTCCGGAACGTAGCCAGTACTTTTGGCAAAATCCTGATTAAAGCGTTTATCTTCACGTACGTTGGAAGTGGCGATCGGGTGCCCGGTCATGAATACATAGCCGGCAATACCTTTATCGTAAGGGAACTTTGTACCGACCAGGTCCTGGTCAGAAGGACCAAAAGCAACCTTGAATTCCAGCGCCTCTTCCTCTTCATTGACCAGCAATATGGATGCCGCCGCCGCGCCAAATATCCGTGCCGCCGCATCCACAATGGATTTCAACAGCACGTCATTGGATTTCGGTAATACTGCCCGCCCGCTGGCTTCGATCGATATAAGCAAACGCTGTAACTGTTCCGACAATTTCTCTTCGTTGATATCTTTATCTGGATTCATATGACCTGCCGTCCATGTATTATTAGAACCTGACTCAAAATACCGTCTGACACTAAGGAGCCGTTTGTCGTGACCGAAGAGTCTCATACTTTCGGGGCTATGATGGATAACGAAAACCGCACATGACGCGCTATTATGATTTGCCAAGTATATATTGAAAAGTGGATTTTCTACAATAAGGTGTACTGCAGAAAATCCACTTTTAGGGTTAACCGTGACGGTTAGTCTTTAATTTTTTTTCTTCTGATATTCGAATCGAACTTGATACTGCGGGATGCGACATCGTTCGTGGTTTTGCCGCTCAGCTTGTGAGCCACAACCTAGGTCGCCTTGGCAGCTGCTTTGTTGACGGCTTTGCCCGCAGCTTTGCCGGCAGACTTGTTGATCATCTTGTGGGCCTCAACTTCGCTCGCTTTGTTGACGGCTTTGCCAGCAGCCTTGCCGGCAGACTTGTTGATCATCTTGTGGGCCTCAACTTCGCTCGCTTTGTTGACGGCTTTGCCAGCAGCCTTGCCGGCAGCCTTGTTAGTCAGCTTGTGGGCTACGACTTCTTCAATGATGATGTTGTCAAGGGCTTCACGTTCATCATTGCGCAAGGTTGCACGTACCGCGGACAATTTCTTGATCACACGTTTGAAAGCTTGTTTGGTTGTCATTGTTTATCTCCTGTTTTGATTTGGATTTATTATGTCGTTGGTCTTAATATACAACTTTACGCATTGACCGTCTGTCGTCTGTACGACATAAGGAGATTAAACCAGCAACTTGTTTTCCAATTCTTTAAGCGCCTTGTAATCGAGCAATACGATCCGGCCGCGGCCCGTAAGCAACAAACCCCGGCGTCTCCATTTACCGAGCGCCTTCGCGACCGTCTGACGGATCAAGCCGGTCCGATGAGCAAGTTCATCCTGGGAAATGGTAATGTAGCCCGTATCCTTTTCCTGCTTTTCCAATTCCAGCAGAAGACGCGCCAGGCGGGCTTGCGCATCCATAAATGCCAGCGCGCCTTCACGTTCACTGCTCATTTGTAAACGACTCGCCGTCACCTCCAACATGCGCAACGCAAGCTGAGGCTCATTATCAATCACACCCAGAAAGCTCTGCTCTGGGATCATAAACAGTTCACTGCGCGCGTTCGCAATCGCGCTCGTGGAACGGGGTTTTTTTGTCAGAATGCCCAGTTCGCCAAATAGGTCGCCGCTGTGCATTTCGTTGATCACCATTTCGCGGCCATCCGGGCTGTTCAACACAATCGATATTTTTCCCGTGCGGACAATATAGGCTGATTCGGAAGGATCGGATTGAAAGAATAAAACCTCCCCTTTCTCTACATGCTTGAACCTCCCTCCCCGCGCCAAAGCCAACAAGGATGACTCACTTAATTTTGAAAGAAGTGGGACACTGGCAAGAAATCCCAAAATCTCTGAAACAGTCTCACCTTTTGATTTCATCCGCCAAACCTCTTTGCCAGCCGGGTGGCTAAAAGCTTCATAAATAGACAACCCCATCATATGTCAAAAGTGGCAAAAATACAATCAAAGGATTCCCGTCATTGTCTTAATATTCTCAACCGGAGTCTGCGGGACGAGATCACATCCCGGCCAGATGCCATCCACGCCCGCCTCCTGCGCCTTTTGAACTGCCTCAGCGACTTGAGCCTCATCTCCCCGATACAGAGTCGCAACAGGATCAAGATTCCCGAACAGCAACATATCCTTTAACGCCTCACGCGCCGCTTTGAGATCGGTCAACTGATCAACGGATATTGCCTCAGCTCCCGTCTGCGCCAGCAACTGCAGGGACTTGCTCGCATTTCCGCACACAGACAAGACACATGGCTTCGGTAATCCCTCGATCAAATGTTTTTCTGATGGATAAACAAATTGCTCGTATTTTGGTGGACCGATGAACCCCGGCGACCCGCCCATATCGTGGATCGTGATGTAGTCTGCGCCCGCGTTGCGATAGACATTTCCAATTTGCGCAAGAAAAGAAGAAAGATGAAAAAGAGCATCGAGAACCGCGTTGGGCTCGCGCTTCATTTCGGCAAATAAACCACCAGGTTCTATCAAATATAAAAGCAAAGTATACGGACCCGGGACTATCCCACTGATTGCCACATCCCCGCCAATATCCTCTTTCAAAAGCTTGATCGCATCACAAATCAACAGAAGTCTGCCCTTGTTGATGAAATCCGCGTTTTGAAAATAGGCGGTGTTTAGATATTTGGTTGAAGCAAACAGCGCCTTCGCTGGTTGTGGAAACCAATAATCTCCGTTCTCATAAAAATTCAAAGTCGTACCTAATGCTTCAGCGGGCGCACACAGATCCAAAGGCAAAGCCGCGGAAGGCATGCCCGTCAAACGGAAAGTGCTCGCCGCGGCTCTCGCCATCTTCTGCGCGTCTTTGTGGATTTCGTGAAAGACCAATCCTTCGCGTTCCAATCCTTCTGCTGTGATATGAATCAACCCACTGAAAGATGGCTGGCTGTCAATCTTTTTGCCTGACAATAAATCAAGAATATCTGCGCGCTGATTCATATTTATACAATACGCATCACGCAACACTGCTCACTGATTACTGCTCACTGATTCTTGACTCTTCACTGCCTTCACAATCGCGGCAATATGCTCAGGTGTATTCCCGCAACACCCGCCAACGACTTTCGCACCTAACTCAACATATTTCTTTGAGAACACTGCCATATCTTCAGGACCCATATCATACACGCCCTGTTCAGTCTCGATATCCATGTGCGGGACGCCCGCGTTCGGCTTAACCCACAATGGGAAGTTTGGTACGGTCGCCGCATATTCCTTAACGACCAGCTCCATGTTCTCAAGCGTGCTGCCACAATTAGCACCGACAAGTGTTGCGCCCATCTCGCTATATCTTTTCATTACATCTTTTGGCTTCACACCCATCATCGTGCGCGTGCCGCGGTCATAGCTGAATGAGACCACGATGGGGAGATCAGTCGCAGACTTCGCGCCTTCGAATGCGGCGGTGGTCTCTTCAAAGGAAAACATCGTCTCGATCAACAGCAAATCCACGCCGCCATCGGCAAGGGCTTTGGCTTGTTCTGCAAATGTCGCTTTCACATCCTCTGCTTCAAGCGGACCGTATGGCTTGATCAAAGCGCCGACCGGCCCCATCGATCCAGCGACCAGGCCTCCGTTGCGTAAAGAAGCGGCTTTACGCGCGATCTCCACCGCGCGCATATTCACTTCAGGAGTCCGATCCTGGTATTTTGAATCTTTCATCCGCATACGCGTGCCGCCAAAGGTGCATGTCAAAATAATATCCGAACCTGCCTCGGCAAATGATGAAGCAAGTTTCAGCAAAGTATCGGGGTCATCAATGATCAGGTCCTCTGGCGGCTTGCCTGGTTTGAGCCCCATCTTCTGCAAATTCGATCCTGTCGCGCCATCGGCAACCAAAATCTCATCAGAACTGAGTCTTTCCAAAAACTTATTCAACGTTTATCTCCTATCATCACCGCAGATACACCGATTCACAGGGTTTCTTTTTTGTTTTCTCAGTGTCTTCGTGTCCCAGCGGTTGGTTATTTCGTCATAAAATTCTTCGCCATCGGATCCGCCACTCGATTGGGAATCAAATGCGCGATGTGCTCAAAGGGTTCGCTCATGTGCGGGAAACTTGTCGCCAGCATGAACTGATTTTGGAATTCAGGATCGGTCGGCAATTCAAATCTTTCAACTTTCCGGGTTACTTCATCGATCTCGTTGCGCTTCTCCACATTCAGCAATGCAATGCGCGCACCATCACCCGCCGCATTCCCAACCGCATACACATTTTCAAGATCACAATCGGGTATCAACCCGATCAGCATCGCCTTCTCTTTATCAATATAACTTCCGAATCCGCCAGCCAGAATAATTTTATCAGGGCTTTGCAAATTACTGCGCTTCAACAACGTGCGCGCGGCAGTGAACAACGCGGCTTTCGCCAATTGGATCTGTCTCACATCCTGTTGGGTCATGGGGATATCCCGCCCGATGGATGTTTCCTCCGCCCAGGCAATCACATACTCCCAGCCCTTCTCGCCCTGTCGCACACGGCTCGAATTTAGCTCCTTCTTGAACTTGCCCCGAGAATCCACGATCCCAGCCCGGAACAATTCTGCCACTCCGTCAATGATGGCGGATCCGCAAATCCCTTTGACCTGCCCCTTAAATTCAGCATGGTCTGTGTTCCAACCGTTCACGCCAATGACTTTATATTTTGGTTCGAGCGTTGTTTCATCAATATGGATGCGTTCCATTGCACCCGGTGCGGCGCGCATGCCATACTCCACGTGTGCACCTTCGAGTGCAGGACCCGTGGGCGTGGATGTGCAAACCAGGCGCTTGCGGTTGCCAAGAATTAATTCTGCGTTCGTGCCAACATCGATCAACAACCAGTTCTCATCCTGCTTGTGTGGTTCCTCTGCGACGATCATCGCACTGGTGTCTGCACCAACAAAGGATGCGATCGTGGGGAGGACGTGGATATTGCCGGATGGATTAATATGCAATCCAAGTTCACGCGCTTTCACATCCATGGATCTGTGGATCGCAGGTACAAACGGCGCCAGCCCCAGATCTTTGGGATGAAGGTTTAACAGAATATGGTGCATCGTGGAATTGCCAACCAACACCATTTCAAGGATTTCACTTGTCTTGATCTTTGCCTCATGCGCGGCTTGCTTCAATAATTTATTCAGCGTGGAGATGATCGCCTTGTGCAGTTTCTCCAAACCGTCCTTATGTTCGATCGTGTATTGGATGCGTGACATCACATCTTCACCATACACGATCTGCGGATTCATTTCAGATTCAGCTGCGAGCATTTCGCCCGTGCGCAGATTGCACAAATATAGCGCAACCGTTGTTGAGCCAATATCCACTGCCGCGCCGTAACTATCCTCCACATATCCAGCCTGGACCTCGATGACTTCCTTATCCTGCCATACCGAGACAGTTACATTCCATTTTGCTTCGCGCAGTGTGGCTGAAAGTGTTCGCAAACAGGCATAATCAATCGTCAGGTCGTACCAGCGCGGGAGTTTCTCGATATTGCCGCGCACAAGTCCCATGGATGTTTCCAATCCTTTTGCGAGCCGTTCCCAATCCGCAATCGGACGTTCCAGATTCGGCGGACTCATCGTAACCAGATATTTCCGGATCGCAGGCTTCACTTCGATCTCGCGGTTGCTGGCGCTCTTGCGGACAATCTGCTTATTTCCGCGGCTCTCCTCAGGGACATTGATCAACACATCCCCAAGAATCTGACATTGACATGAAAGGCGTACGTGCCCAACTTCCCAGCCTTTATCTTTCAACAATTTGGGTCTGCGCGCGAAATATTCCTGCTCAGCGGTGCCAACAGGGGAGAGGTTTTCACGCTTGGAGTCAATATTATATTTTTCGAAACGACCCTCTTCAATTAAAACCATACACTTGCCGCACGTGGCGTTCTCCGCGCAAATCGATTCGATCTCCACACCCAGATCACGCGCGGCAGAGCGGACAGAGATGCCTTTGTCCACCTGCCCACGGCTGCCGGAGGGTTGGAGAATGATGTTGTGTTTTGTCATTGCTGATATCATAGGGGCGGGGTCGTCCCGTCCCTACGCGGGATTCCCTTCCCGACGCGGAATCTCTATTTTGGCGAATTCAATTTCCAGTTGCGCGAGAAGCGTTTCGGCGACCTCTTCGGGCGCGCCATCGCGTTCGATCCAATCCCCGCGTTTGAATTGACTCGCGTACTCCGATGTGGACGTTGCGCCAACTGCCATCGCGTAGGCGTCAATCTTATCCTGGATTTTTTGTGAGAGTTGCTTTTTGACCGTGCGCCCATCGCCTTCAACAGTAAATGATTGCGGGATGTGCTTCCAATAGATGATGCGATACTTTGCCATTGCGTATTTCCTTTTGAAATTATATATAATTTTGAAAAGGAGATTTTACGGGAGGATGGGCGAATGGTCAATAGCCGACGGATATACAATATGCTAGAATTGATTTATATAAAGTCGGTGGTCGAGCGCAAGCAGTCGAGACCACCACTCTTCAAGCAATATTTCGTTTGCATGAAACTTGTTGGTCTCGATACGGGCTTCGCCCTACTCGACCAACGGAGTATCTTTATTATCATGAATTGCCCAAAATGCCAGACGGCGAATCCTGATGTTGCAAAATTTTGCATGAACTGCGGAACGTCCCTGGCGGAGACCGTCCGCAAAAGGGGTGGAAGTCGTTTGGATTCAGCGGGGGAAACTACATCATCAAAATCTCAATTCAATCTGGATCGTTATTTGCCTCAGGAGTTGGTGACCAAACTGGAAGCGGCGCGCTCGCGCAACTCAATGGTTGGCGAGCGGCGTGTCATTACGATGCTGTTTTGTGACGTAAAAGGCTCCACCGCCGCCGCCGAAAAAGTGGACCCCGAAGTCTGGACCGACATCATGAATGGCGTGTTCGAATATATGATCCGCCCGATCTATAAATACGAAGGACTGGTGCCGCGGCTAATGGGTGATGCCATCCTTGCATTCTTCGGCGCGCCGATCACACATGAAGATGACCCGCAGCGCGCGGTGCTGGCGGGATTGGAAATTCAACAGGGCATCAAAACCTATGCGGAGGAAATCCGCCTCAAGTATGGACTTGAGTTTGGTCTGCGCGTTGGAATTAATACGGGCCTGGTCGTTGTTGGTGAAATCGGCTCGGATTTGCGAATGGAATACACCGCCATCGGCGACGCGATCAATCTCGCCGCGCGCATGGAGCAGACCGCGCAGGTTGGCACGATTCAAATCTCGGATGAAACGTATAAACTGGTCGCGCCGTTCTTTGAAGTTGAACCTTTAGGAGAAGTTGAGGTCAAGGGGAAATCCGCTCCCATCAAAACCTATCGCGTACTGGAAGTGAAATCCACACCTGGTCAGTTGCGCGGACTGGAGGGATTGAGTTCTCCATTGGTAGGGCGCGACGAACAACTGACTCTGCTCAATCGAAGATTGAAGCGTCTGAAAAAAGGGGCAGGATCATTTGTCGCTGTGATCGGTGAGGCGGGGCTTGGGAAATCCACGTTGATTGCCGAGTTGAAGAATGCAAATATCAGTTCAGGCTTTCAATGGCTGAGAGGCGACGCGTTATCGTATGCGCGCTCCATCAGTTATTTTCCCTGGAGGCAGATCATCCGCCAATCCATTAACGTGCATGAGATTGATTCTCCTGCTGAGGTTCGAGAAAAATTGCGTTACAAGTGCGATTGTTGCGCCGTTCCCGGGGGCGATATCCCGTTCCTCGAGGCGATGCTTGCTGTCGAAGATGAGGAAGGTTTGCAGGTGGTAACGGGAGTTCAAGGGGATGCACTCACCCAAAAAATGGCGGATGCCACACGCGGATATCTATGCGGCATTGCCATGGAAGGTCCGCTTGTGATTATATTTGACGATTTGCACTGGGCTGACGAAGCCTCCCTGCAATTGTTGCTCAACCTGTCGGACCTGGCAGATACGCACCCGATGTTTTTCATTTGTATGTCACGTCCCGATACGACCGCCTCCGGTTGGGTCTCCATTCAAAAGATACGGGAAAAATTGAAAAAGCGATTCGACTCCGTCCTGCTCAAGCCTTTACATGCCGAACAAACCGATGTGATGTTGACGAATTTACTGGGCGCGAAGGATTTGCCGAAATACATTCGGGATTTGATAGTCGAGAAAGGCGATGGGAATCCGTTTTTCATTGAGGAGTTGATACGCTCCTTGATCGAAACAAAACAGATCGTGCGCGCGAACAGTCATTGGAAGGCGGTGAGCGAAACGGCAAATATCTCACTGCCGAATACTTTGCGCGGCGTATTAAACGCCCGCATCGATCGCCTGCCTGAAACACCCAAGCACGTTCTACAAGATGCCGCAGTGATCGGTCGTCTGTTCGATTTGCGCGTCTTGAAACGATTGACCAGTTTGAATGGCGGACTCGACCCGCACATCCAATATTTGAAAGAGGCGACCCTGATCGAGCCTGCGCGTGAAGAATACATGTTCCGCCATGTGTTGATTCAGGAAGCCGCGTACGATTCCATCCTGATCAAAAAGCGCGCCGAACTTCATCGCCAGATCGGGGAAACGCTGGAGGAACTGCATGCCGAACGTGTCGAAGAGTTTGCTCCACTGTTGGCATATCATTTCTACACCGCGCAGGATTCGCGCTCCCTCAAATATGACATGCTAGCGGGCGAGAAAGCCGCGCGTTTGTATGCCAACGCCGAAGCCGCGACTCACTTCCGCCGCGCGCTTGAAGTTGCCAAACATGGTCATGGCGATAACGACCAGATAGTCCGCCTCTATACTCAATTGGGTTCGACGCTTGAGTTGGGCGGACAATTTGAACAGGCGCTGGCGACCTATGAAGAAATGCAGACCTTTGGTCGCGGGCGCGGGGATCGCTCCATTGAAATGAAAGCGCTGATGGCAAAAGCCACCATCTATTCGATCTTTTCGCAGTTGCACAATTCAAAGCTCAGTGAACAGATGTTGATCGAGGCGCTTGAAATTTCCCGCGAAATCGGCGACCGCCTCACGCAGGCGAAACTGAATTGGAATCTGATGATCACCTTTCTTTTCTCGAAGCGGCTCGATCAAGCCCTTGAGCATGGTGAGGTCGCTTTGACTTTGGCGCGTGAATCGGATGATCGCGAGCAACTGGCTTTTGTCTTGAACGATCTTTGTCGTTTATATACTTGTCGGGGTGAATTTGAAAAGGCTCATGCCGTCATACGCGAAGCGCGTGAGCTGTGGCGGTCTCTGGATCATCAAGTGATGCTCGCAGATAGTTTTGGCTCGGAGGCGGAGGCATATTTCAACGCCGGTGAATATCCACAGTCTTTGGAATGCAGTCAACAAGGCTTGCAGATCAGTGAAAAGACAGAAAATCTATGGGGGCAAGCCTATGACCGTATGCTCATGGCTTTTGTTTATTTTGAATCTGGTCAATTGGGGCGTGGTATTCAACTCGCAGAGCAAAGCGTTCAACTTGCCGATCAAGCCGGATTGATCGCCAGTAGTATCAGCCTGCGTTCAGAACTGGCATTGGTGTACACGCACTGTGGCGCTCCTGAAAAAGCCTATCCGTTAATTGAGCAGGCTTTGCAGGTCGCGGAAGCGAAACAACCCGCCTGGCAGACTTTTCCGCAGGCGATCAAAGTGCGAATGCATTTGCTGGAAGACGATCTTAAGTCCGCTGAACAAACTGCGGGGAGCGAACCGATTCAGCCCACGTCCATTCCATACGCGCGCTACACCATTTTTGTTTGCCTCGCGAATATTGAATTGGCTGTTGCAAAAAAAGAATACGACAAGGCGCTGACACTCATCGAAGAATTATTGAATGAAGTTGTCCCTCTCACGCGTGTGGATGTTCCTGACGTTCTGCGCTGGAAAGGGATTGCCTTAATGGGCTTGGGACGGTATGACGAAGCGCTTCATGTCCTGACCTCAGCCTGCTCGCTGGCAAAAGAGTCTGATTCCAACTTCAATCTTTGGTCTGCCCTAGCCTGCCTGGCAGAGGTCTGTTCCCTGCTCGATCAACATCAACAAGCCGACATGCATCGCCAGCAAGCACAGCTTATCGTCGCAGAAATTGCGGAGGGACTGCGCGAGATCGGACTGCGGGACTCATTTCTAAATCAGCCTCGAGTCCAAAAATTGATTCTTGAAAAATGAAGTAAATATTCCTACGACCCGCCAAGCGCATTTCCTGCAATCCAACCCGTTGTCCATGACGATTGAAAATTAAACCCGCCTGTGATTCCGTCAATATCCAATACCTCGCCTACGAAGTATAAATTCTCAACCACGCGGCTTTGCATGGTTTTGAAATCCACCTCATTCAAATTCACACCGCCGCAGGTGACGAACTCTTCCTTGAACTGTCCCTTGCCATCGATCTTGAATTCGCCCGCGGTCAGCTCCTCTGCGAGTTTTCGCAACTCTGCTTTCGAAACATCGCTCCAATTTTTCTCGCCAATGAAATGAGTCAACTGTTTCCACAATCGGATGGGGATTTGCGAGAAGGCAGGTTGTGACGAAACTTTTTTGCGCGCATTCTCGTGCCAGTCTTTACTGCGTTGTAAAACTTCCAGTGCGGCATCCGGCTTATAGTCACCGAGCCAGTTTATGGTTAAGGATGAAGCGTATTTCTTCTCAAATAAAATGCGCGCCCCCCAGGCCGAGCATCTCAACACAGCGGGTCCACTTAATCCCCAATGTGTGATCAACAGCGCGCCGCGCGTCGTCACCGAATCCATTTTCACTGTGGCATCTTCAACCGCCACGCCAGCCAATCCATCTATTCTTTTATCTTTGATGTTGAACGTGAACAAAGACGGTACGGGGTCGATAATCGTATGCCCAAGCAATTTGACGATCTCGATTGTGTTGCGATCACTGCCGGTTGCGATCACTAATTTTCCGGCCTGCATTCGGGCAAAGACATCCCTCTCTATTTGAACAATTAATTTGAATCCGTTGTTTGAATCCTTTTCCACTTTTCCCAACCTTGCCCGTTCGTATACCGTCACCCCAGCCTTGCGCGCGGACTCGCGCAAACACTCTGCAATTGTTATGGATGAGTCGGTGACTGGAAACATACGCCCATCAGCTTCTGTTTTTAGTTTTACGCCGCGTGACTCAAACCATGTTACAGTATCAGCAGGCTGAAACCGCGTGAACGCGCCGCGCAATGCATCTGCCCCCCGTGGATAATAGGTGATCAACTGCGTGGGATCAAAGCAGGCATGCGTCACATTGCAACGCCCGCCGCCAGAGATGAGCACTTTGCCAAGGGACCGGCTTGCCTTCTCAAGTATCAACACGCGTAGATTTGGATTCAACTCCGCACAACGGATTGCCGCGAAGAAACCCGCCGGTCCGCCGCCCGCGATGATGACATCCCAGGTTTTACTTTGATCAAGTTTTGCCATTTGAGTTAATCACATTATCCAATGTAAATCATCATTGCATTTCGTAGGGCGACCCGCCCGGAGGGAGCAAGGCGTCTTGATGATTTTGAAGGGTCGCCCCTACTTAATCTACAACCGCATTCTCTACAATGGAAAAGCGTTTGCTGTCGCAATCAATTTCCGCTTGCAAGCCATAAGGGATGACGAACATGGGGCTGGTGTGACCGAAATCCATATTGGTGATGATGGGCAGGTTCGTTAATCCTTCTTCGTCACGGACAACATGCAAGATGGCGCGATCATATTCAGCGAATTTATTCTCATTGTCATAAGGACGCCCAAACAAAATCCCTGAAAGTTTATGCAGGATTCCCATTGCGGCATATACCCGCAAAGTGTCTCTGACAAATTCAGGCGGCGGAGCGTCTTCAGATGTTTCCAAAAATAGAATCGCATTCTGCCATTGCTGTGGAAATAGCTCCGTGCCACGTGTCCAGTCGAAGACTTCGATACAGCCGCCAATCAAATGTCCGTGGTGGACGCCTGTGCCTTGTAGAAATTTCCAGCCAGCGGATGGTGTCAATTTGCGTTTGATGTTTTGATTTTCAGGATTACCCCACTCAAGACGCTCCATCGTCCAACCCTCTATACTTTGTTTGACCTCCCCAATAATTTCACTTGAAAATATAGTCTGTTGCAACGATTGAACAACATAAGGGAACATACCACCATTTTCCGCAAACTCCAGCATGATGGCTGGACCGTAAAACGAGACCAAGCCAGCTTTATAACAAACTAAATGCCCGATGGTGTTATCCGAATAGCCCACGAAAATTTTTGGATTATCCCGAATAACATTCATATCAAGATGAGGCAAAAGCCGAAGCGAGTCGTTGCCGCCGATGGTCGCAAATATGCCTTTGATAGACGTATCCGCAAATGCTTGCATGAGATCGTCCGCGCGGGCTTCAGGGTTGCGCGCCAGCCAACTTGCCTCTTTCAACGTGTTGGGCATTTCAACAACGGTGAGTCCAAATTCTTCCTGTAGTTGTTGAATCCCCACTTTGTAACGCTGAGGAAAAACAGAGGGTCCACCCCAGGAGGGGGACACAGTTGCTATTTTATCGCCTGAATTAAGTTTGCGTGGTTTGAGCATTTGAAAAGGGTGGCTCATGTGTAGGCTGAGTGCAAAGCCACGAGCGCAGCAATGAAAGTTGGAGAAATCCGTTTGAGGTTTCTGCGAAATTCAGCCATAGCCACGTAACTACTCAGATAATCTTTGTGGACGC